>Ga0070737_10006308_pt1 | contig 10922 bp, 10 predicted proteins | sample Coa_R1_10_FD_66438 | JGI IMG/M metagenome (GOLD analysis project Ga0070737, IMG submission 66438) | Surface soil microbial communities from Centralia Pennsylvania, which are recovering from an underground coalmine fire - Coalmine... | ecosystem: Environmental > Terrestrial > Soil > Unclassified...
GTACCACGCCGCGCTCACTCACGGCAGCAACCACCTGGTCACCGTGCTCGCGGACGCGTTGCAGGCGTTACGGGCCGCGCTGTCCGGGCCCGGCCTGGTGGACCAGCAGACGGTCGACGACCGGCCGGGCGGGATCGCCGAACGAATCATCGGGCCGCTGGCCCGCGCTGCGCTGGAAAACACGCTGGAACAGGGTCAGGCCGCGCTTACCGGACCGGTCGCCCGCGGTGACGCAGCCGCCGTCGCCGAGCATCTGGCCGCATTGGCCGATGTCGCGCCGGAGCTGGCCGAGGCCTACCGCGACAACGCGCTGCGCACCGCGCAGCGTGCACATGCCCCCGACGACGTTTTGGCGGTGCTGGCGCGGTGATGCCCCACAACGCGCCGAAGTTCAACGCCGGCGAGCTTAACGTGTACTCGGCACCACGCGACGTCAGCCATGTCAGCCGTGCGCTACGTCACACCGGCCGGCGAGTGATGCTGGTGCCGACCATGGGTGCGCTGCACGACGGGCACCTGGCGCTGGTCCGCGCCGCCAAGCGGGTGCCGGGCTCGGTGGTGGTCGTTTCTATCTTCGTCAATCCGTTGCAGTTCGGCGCGGGCGAGGATCTCGACTCCTACCCGCGGACCATCGACGACGACGCGGCGCTGTTACGCACCGAAGGCGTCGAAGTGGCCTTCACCCCGAGCGTCACGGCCATGTATCCCGACGGCCCGCGCACCGTGGTGCACCCAGGTCCATTGGGTTGTGAGCTTGAAGGTGCTTCTCGCCCCACGCATTTCGCCGGCATGCTGACCGTGGTGCTCAAGCTGCTGCAGATCGTGCAGCCGGATCGTGTGTTCTTCGGCGAAAAGGACTATCAGCAGTTGGTGCTGGTGCGGCAGATGGTCGCCGACCTGAACCTCGACGTGCAGGTGGTCGGCGTGCCCATCGTGCGCGAACCCGACGGCCTGGCCATGTCGTCACGTAACCGCTACCTCGACCCCGTGCAGCGCGAAGCGGCGGCGGCGCTGTCGGCGGCGCTGCTGGCGGGCAGGCGTGCGGCCTCGGCGAGTGCCGACGCGGCGGTGGATGCCGCCCGCGCCGTGCTCGATGCGGTCCCCGGGATTGAGGTCGACTATGTGCAGGTGCGGGACCCGGCACTGGGTCCTGCCCCCACCTGCGGCCCTGCCCGGCTCCTGGTCGCGGCGCGGCTCGGCAAGACCCGGCTTCTGGACAACATCGCCATTGAAATCGGAACTCTCACCGGCGGCAACAATCAGGTACCCGCCGACGATCTGGTCAGCGAATCACGTTGGAGGAATTGATGTTACGGACAATGCTCAAATCGAAGATTCATCGCGCGACGGTCACCCAAGCCGATTTGCACTACGTCGGGTCGGTTACCATCGACGCCGACTTGATGGACGCCGCCGACCTGCTCGAGGGCGAGCAGGTCACGATCGTCGACATCGACAACGGCGCCCGGCTCGTCACCTACGCCATCACCGGGGAGCGGGGCAGCGGCATAATCGGAATCAACGGCGCCGCAGCGCATCTTGTGCATCCCGGCGATCTGGTGATCCTCATCGCCTATGCGACCATGGACGACGCCGAGGCCCGCAGCTACCAGCCGCGGATTGTTTTCGTCGACGAGCGCAACCGGGCGGTCGACCTCGGGCACGACCCGGCTTTCGTGCCCGCCGACGCATCCGAACTGCTGTCCCCTCGCTAACCGTGCTCCTCGCAATCGACGTCCGCAACACGCACACCGTCGTCGGATTGATCTCCGGGTCCAAGGACAACGCAAAGGTAGTGCAGCAGTGGCGAATTCGCACTGAATCCGAGATTACCGCTGACGAACTTGCACTGACGATCGACGGGCTGATCGGTGAAGACTCCGATCGGCTCACCGGCGCATCCGCCCTGTCCACTGTTCCGTCGGTGCTGCACGAAGTGCGGATTATGCTTGACCAGTACTGGCCGTCGGTACCGCACGTGCTGATTGAGCCTGGCGTACGTACCGGCATCCCGTTGCTGGTCGACAACCCGAAAGAAGTCGGCGCCGACCGGATCGTCAACTGCTTGGCGGCTTTTCATAAATTCGGTACGGCCGCGATCGTCGTCGATTTCGGATCGTCGATCTGTGTGGACGTAGTGTCGGCCAAAGGCGAGTTCTTGGGCGGCGCGATAGCGCCCGGTGTGCAATTGTCCTCCGACGCTGCTGCGGCCCGGTCCGCCGCATTGCGCCGCATCGAGTTGGCCCGGCCCCGTTCGGTGGTCGGTAAGAACACCGTCGAATGCATGCAGGCGGGCGCGGTGTTCGGCTTCGCCGGGCTGGTCGACGGCTTGATCCAGCGCATCCGCGAGGACGTAGACGGCTTTGCCGGCGACGACGTCGCGGTGGTGGCTACCGGCCACACGGCGCCGCTGTTGCTGCCTGAGCTGCACACCGTCGACCACTACGACAAGCACCTGACCCTGCATGGCCTGCGGCTGGTCTTCGAACGCAACCGGGACAGCCAACGGGGCCGACTGAAGACAGCGCGCTAGCAATGTGTTCCGGGCGGGGATCGGCCGAATTCCATGCCGTCCAGGCAGGTTCAACGTCGTTTGCCCCGGTTCGATGACTTCTGCCTCGACGAACACACCGGGGTCGCCTACGTGACCACACGCGGCGCAAACATCGTCGACCGCGTGTCCTTGGAGCCGGCCGGCCCTGGCGCGGCGCACCAGCGAGTGACTGGCGACCCGTTGTACGCCCCGCGAAGGTGTTGCGGATCGAGTTCTCTACGGACCCCGAATCGCAAAGGTCTGCCGGTTGACCCATGCAGGCGCCGGTAGGCGGCTTGATTGGGGGCGACGGCGGCGGTTGAAGAGAGCGCGTGCACGCTGGGACCGCTCAAGCAAACCCTTGCCGAGCCGTGTCGAGTAGCACTAGCATATCCTAATGATATTAGGAGAACCTATTGAAGATCGGAGGCGTCGGCGGCATCGGGCAACCAGGCAGGAGATCGTGGACGCGGCGTGGCAGGCGGCCCGGGACAAGGGCCTGGCCGGGCTCACTTTGAGCGACGTGGCGGCCCGGGTCGGGATGCGGGTGCCGTCGCTGTATTCGTACTTCGCCTCGAAGAATGCGATCTACGACGCCATGTTCGCTCAGGGCAACGAGGAATTCCTCGAGTTCATCAAGCAACGACAGGCCGGATTGCCGCGCCGTCCCCGTGAGCTCGTCCGGGAAACCTTTCGCATCTTCTTCGACTTCTGCACCGCGGACCCGGTGCGCTACCAGTTGCTGTTCCAGCGCACGATCCCGGGGTTCGTGCCCTCGGAGCCTTCGTATGCCAAGGCGATCGAGGTGCTCGACGTCTTTCGCCGCCAGCTCGCCGACGCCGGGCTGACCGGCGGTCAAGCCGATGAGGATCTGCTGACCGCGCTCAGTTCGGGGCTGGTCGACCAGCAGATCGCCAACGACCCCGGCGGCGACCGGTGGGGCCGGCTGCTCGATGAAGTGGCCGACATGGCCTACGACCACCTGATGAAGAAACGACGCAAACAACGGAGGTCATCATGACAAGCGCGCGCCATGGCGAAGTGACACTGCACATGAACGCCGCACCCGAGCGGGTTTGGGAGGTGTTGGCCGACGTCGAGCGGATGGGCGAGTGGAGCCCGGAGTGCTATCGGGTGCGCTGGCTCGACGGCGCCGGTTCGCCGGCGACGGTGGGCGCCCGCTTCAAAGGGTCGAACCGATGGCGCTGGATGCGCTGGTCGATGACCTGCCAGATCACCACCGCAGATCCCGGGCGGGAACTGTCGTGGGCGACCATCCGAGGCGGCAGGCCCATCGTCCGCTGGACCTATCGCCTACAGCCGGCAAACGGCGGAACCGAAGTCACCGAGTCGTTCGAGGCGCTGCGCTGGCCGCTTGACGTCCGGGTGGCCGAAGACTTCATCATGCGTGGCCGCGACGAACAGCGCGCCCAGGCCATGCGCACGACGCTGCAACGCATCAAGGCGGCCGCGGAAAGCGCTTGAGCGGAGGCGCACATGCCAGACGTCGACGTGGTGGTGGTCGGGGCCGGGCTCGCGGGCCTGGTTGCCGCCCGTGACGTGATGCGCAGCGGCCTGCAGGTCGCCGTCGTGGAGGCTCGTGACCGGGTCGGCGGCCGGGTGCTCAATGCGCAGCTTCCCGGCGGTGCGCCCATCGAAGTCGGCGGGCAATGGGTCGGCCCCGGCCAAACCGAGATCCTCGACTTGATCGCCGAGCTCGGGCTTTCGCTGTTCCCGACGCACACCCAGGGGCGCAAAGTGCTCGACTTCGACGGACGGACGCTGACCTACACCGGGCGCATTCCGCGGCTGCATCCGCTGGTGCTGGCCGACATCGGCTACGGATCATGGCGCCTGGACCGGCTTACCCGCAGACTGCCCCCACCCGGCAGCACGGTCGACGAACGCGCGGCGGCGCTGGATGGGCAGACCTTGGCCACCTGGATTCAGCGCCACCTGCACACTCGTGGCGGGCGGGAGTTTTTGCGGCTCATCACCAGGGCCGTCTTCACCACCGAACCCGAAGATCTGTCCGCACTGTGGGCCTTGGCGTATCTTGGCGCCAACCAGGGCCTAGACGCATTGATCACCATTCGGGGCGGGGCGCTGCAGGACCGCATCGTCGGCGGCTCGCAACGAATCGCGCTCACCCTCGCCGCGCAACTCGGCGAGCGGGTCAGGTTGAACTGCCCGGTGACCGACGTGCAATGGGGGGACAGTGGTGTCCGGATCAGTCTTCCCAACGCGGCGACACTGTCCGCGCGGCGGGCCATTATCGCCGTGCCGCCGGCGGTCAGCGGCCGAATCCGCTACCTGCCCGCACTGCCCGCCGACCGTGATCAGTTGATCCAGCGGATGCCGATGGGACGGGTGATCAAGACCAACGTCGTCTACGACGAGCCGTTCTGGCGTCGACTTGGTTTCAGCGGCCAGGCCAACAGCAACCGGCGCACCGCCGCCACCGTGCTCGATAACACCCCTGCCGCTGGAAGCCCCGGCGTGCTGGTTGTCTTCACCGAGGGCAGGCGTGCCGATGCCGCCAGCCGGCTCTCGCCACCGGACCGTCGGCGCCACGTGCTCGCCGATCTGGCCGCCTACTTCGGGCCCGCAGCAAAAGAGCCCATTGGCTATATCGAACTCGATTGGGCCGCAGAGCATTACACCGGCGGATGCTACGGCGCGTTCACCGCGCCGTCGACGCTGACCCGTTTCGGTGCGGCGCTGCGCGCGCCGATTGGGCCGCTGCACTGGGCGGGCAGCGAGACGGCGCGGCGCTGGACGTGTTCGATGGACGGCGCGGTCGAATCCGGGCACCGAACGGCCCGCGAGGTCGCCGCCGTGCTCAACGCGTCCCCGGCCCTAACCCCGCCACCATCGCCAGGTTGATATCGACCCGCACTGGTTAATTTAAGCTGGCACGTCGTGAGCGCGGCCGATGCAGACATTCCCGAGCAATTCCGGATACGCCGGGAAAAGCGCGCTCGGCTGCTGGCGGAAGGCCGCGATCCCTACCCGGTGGCAGTCGAACGCACCCACACGCTGGCCGAGATTCGGGCCGCCTACCCCGACCTGCCGACCGACTCGGCGACCGGTGACATCGTCGGGGTTGCCGGCCGGGTGATGTTCGCCCGCGACTCGGGCAAGCTGTGCTTTGCGACCCTGCAGGACGGCGACGGCACCCAGCTGCAGGTCATGCTCAGCCTCGCCAGCGTCGGTCAGCAGGCGCTCGAGGCTTGGAAGACCGACGTCGATATCGGCGACATCGTTTATGTGCACGGCGAGGTGATCAGTTCACGTCGCGGCGAATTGTCCGTGCTCGCCGATTCCTGGCAGATGGCGTCGAAGTCGTTGCGGCCCCTGCCTGTCGCGTACAAGGAGATGACCGAAGAGTCGCGGGTGCGGCAACGTTATGTCGACCTGATCGTGCGTCCGCAGGCGCGCACACTTGCCAGACAGCGCATAGCCGTCGTTCGCGCGATACGCGCCGGGCTGGAGCGCCGCGGGTTTGTCGAAGTCGAGACGCCGATGTTGCAGACTCTGGCCGGAGGCGCGGCGGCGCGGCCGTTCATCACGCACTCCAATGCCCTCGATATCGATCTCTACCTACGAATCGCACCCGAACTGTTCCTGAAGCGCTGCGTGGTCGGTGGGTTCGACAAGGTCTTCGAACTTAATCGAGTGTTCCGAAACGAAGGAGCCGATTCCACCCATTCCCCGGAATTCTCCATGTTGGAGACCTACCAGGCGTATGGAACCTATGATGATTCGGCCGTCGTCACCAGAGAGCTTATTCAACACGTCGCCGATGAAGCGTTCGGGACCCGACAACTGCCGCTACCCGACGGCAGTGTCTATGACATCGACGGAGAATGGGCGTCGATTCAAATGTATCCCTCGTTGTCGGCCGCACTGGGCGAAGAGATCACACCGGATACGACAGTCGACCACTTGCGCAGTATCGCCGAACGGCTTGGCGTCGAGATCCATCCCGGCTACGGGCACGGCAAGCTGGTTGAAGAATTGTGGGAGCACACCGTGGGCGCTGGTCTTACCGCACCTACTTTCGTCAAGGATTTCCCGGTCGAAACGACGCCTTTAACCCGCCAGCATCGCAGTATCCCCGGCGTCACCGAGAAGTGGGACCTTTACCTGAGGGGAATCGAACTGGCCACTGGTTACTCAGAATTGATCGACCCCGTGGTGCAGCGGCAGCGGTTCGAAGCGCAGGCGCGGGCCGCTGCCGCGGGCGACGACGAGGCGATGAGGCTCGACGAGGATTTTCTCGCCGCACTGGAGTATGGGATGCCTCCGTGCACGGGAACCGGAATGGGTATAGATCGGTTGTTGATGGCTTTGACTGGGCTGTCAATTAGGGAGACAGTTTTGTTTCCCATTGTTCGGCCGCTCGGCAACTGAACCAGTGCGGTAGTGTTAACGCTGGGATTGAATAAGCTGTGTTTGTATGGCAGATTGGTCCAACGGGGACACAATCCAAGTTGCACAGTAAGTGCGCTCCGGAGCTGCGGTAGAGGGTGAACTAATGGCGAAGAAAGTGACCGTCACGTTGATCGACGATTTTGACGGTGAGGCGCCCGCGGATGAAACGGTCGAATTTGGGCTCGACGGGGTGACCTATGAGATTGATCTTTCGAGTAAGAATGCGGCGAAACTACGTAACGACCTGAAGCAGTGGGTGGAAGCCGGTCGCCGGGTCGGCGGGCGGCGACGGGGCCGTGCCGGCGCGGGTCGCGGCCGCGGGGCCATCGACCGGGAGCAGAGTGCGGCGATCCGGGAATGGGCCCGCCGCAACGGACGCAACGTGTCCTCTCGAGGCCGCATCCCGGCAGACATCATCGAGGCCTTCCACGCCGCCAACTGACAGCGAAGACCGGCGCCCGGCTTGATGGCCGGGCGCCGGTTCGCTTTTCGCTGGTGGCGAACCGATCACCGGGTCGCGTGGGAAAGTTTTCGGCGATTTTGGCGTTGGTCTGTTGCGTCCGTGTTTCCACCCGGGAACGCGTGCCCGCGTTAGCAGCGCATAGGTAGGAACCTCGGGCAGCGGCCCATTACAGTGGATAGCAGGTACGCGATGCCACCGCTGTACCGATGGTGAGGGAGAGCAGGTAACCACCGATGTTTGAGAGATTTACCGACCGCGCCCGCAGGGTCGTCGTCCTGGCGCAAGAAGAGGCCCGGATGCTCAACCACAACTACATCGGCACCGAGCACATCCTGTTGGGCCTGATCCATGAGGGCGAAGGCGTAGCCGCAAAGTCGCTGGAGTCGCTGGGTATCTCACTGGAGGGCGTGCGCAGCCAGGTCGAGGAGATCATCGGCCAGGGCCAGCAGGCGCCGTCGGGGCACATCCCCTTCACCCCGCGGGCCAAGAAGGTGCTGGAGCTCTCCCTGCGTGAGGCCTTGCAGCTGGGCCACAACTACATCGGCACCGAGCACATCCTGCTGGGCCTGATCCGCGAGGGTGAGGGTGTGGCCGCCCAGGTTCTGGTCAAGCTCGGCGCGGAATTGACCCGGGTGCGCCAGCAGGTGATCCAGCTGCTTTCCGGCTACCAGGGCAAGGAGACCGCTGAGGCCGGCACCGGCGGTCGTGGCGGCGAGTCGGGCAGCCCGTCGACGTCGCTGGTGCTCGATCAGTTCGGCCGGAATCTGACCGCGGCGGCGATGGAGGGCAAGCTCGACCCGGTCATCGGCCGCGAGAAGGAAATCGAGCGGGTCATGCAGGTGCTCTCCCGGCGCACCAAGAACAACCCGGTGCTGATCGGCGAGCCCGGCGTCGGCAAGACCGCCGTCGTCGAGGGCCTGGCCCAGAAAATCGTGCACGGCGACGTTCCGGAGACGCTGAAGGACAAGCAGCTCTACACCCTGGACTTGGGTTCTCTGGTTGCCGGCTCGCGGTATCGCGGTGATTTCGAAGAGCGCCTCAAAAAGGTGCTGAAGGAGATCAACACCCGCGGCGACATCATCTTGTTCATCGACGAGCTGCACACGCTGGTCGGTGCGGGTGCCGCCGAGGGCGCGATCGACGCTGCCTCGATCCTGAAGCCCAAGCTGGCGCGCGGCGAGTTGCAGACCATCGGCGCCACCACCCTCGACGAGTACCGCAAGTACATCGAGAAGGACGCCGCGCTGGAGCGCCGCTTCCAGCCGGTACAGGTCGGCGAGCCGACCGTGGAGCACACCATCGAGATCCTGAAGGGCCTGCGCGACCGCTACGAGGCGCATCACCGGGTGTCGATTACTGACGGTGCGATGGTGGCCGCGGCCACCCTGGCCGACCGCTATATCAACGACCGGTTCCTGCCCGACAAGGCGATCGACCTGATCGACGAGGCCGGTGCGCGGATGCGGATTCGACGGATGACGGCGCCGCCAGACCTGCGTGAGTTCGACGAGAAGATCGCCGAGGCGCGCCGCGAAAAGGAGTCGGCGATCGACGCGCAGGACTTCGAGAAGGCCGCCGCGCTTCGCGATCGCGAAAAGCAGCTCGTCGCGCAGCGTGCCGAGCGCGAAAAGCAATGGCGCTCAGGCGATCTCGATGTGGTTGCCGAAGTCGACGACGAACAGATCGCCGAGGTGTTGGGCAACTGGACCGGCATCCCGGTGTTCAAGCTGACCGAGGCCGAGACCACCCGGTTGCTGCGCATGGAGGAGGAGCTGCACAAGCGGATCATCGGTCAAGAGGACGCGGTCAAGGCGGTGTCCAAGGCGATCCGGCGTACCCGCGCGGGACTGAAAGACCCCAAGCGCCCGTCTGGTTCGTTCATCTTCGCCGGCCCCTCCGGCGTGGGGAAGACCGAGCTGTCCAAGGCTTTGGCGGAGTTCCTGTTCGGTGACGACGACGCGCTCATCCAGATCGACATGGGAGAGTTCCACGACCGGTTTACCGCGTCGCGGCTCTTTGGCGCCCCGCCCGGGTACGTCGGCTACGAGGAGGGCGGCCAGCTCACCGAGAAGGTGCGGCGCAAGCCGTTCTCGGTGGTGCTGTTCGACGAGATCGAAAAGGCGCACCAGGAGATCTACAACAGTCTGCTGCAGGTGCTCGAGGACGGGCGGCTCACCGACGGGCAGGGCCGCACGGTCGACTTCAAGAACACCGTGCTGATCTTTACGTCCAACCTCGGTACCGCAGACATCTCCAAGCCGGTCGGGCTGGGCTTTAGCCCGGGCGGCGGGGAGAACAACTACGAGCGGATGAAGCAGAAGGTCAACGACGAGCTGAAGAAGCACTTCCGCCCGGAGTTCCTCAACCGTATCGACGACATCATCGTGTTCCACCAGCTGACCCAGGAAGAGATCATCCGGATGGTGGAGCTGATGATCAGCCGCGTCGCTGCTCAGCTCAAGAGCAAGGACATGACGCTGGAGCTGACCGACAAGGCCAAGGCATTGCTGGCCAAGCGCGGTTTCGACCCGGTGCTGGGCGCTCGTCCGCTGCGGCGCACCATTCAGCGCGAGATCGAAGACGCGCTTTCGGAGAAGATCCTCTTCGAGGAGGTCGGTCCGGGCCAGGTCGTGACCGTCGACGTGGACAACTGGGATGGCGAGGGTCCCGGCGAGGACGCGGTATTCACGTTCACCGGAACCCGAAAGCCGGCCGAGCCGGTCGAGCCGGACCTGGCTAAGGCTGGCGCGCCGAGCGCGCCCGGGCCAGCGTCGCCTAGCCAGTGAGCTGCGGGGAGCAGACGTAAAAGCCGGGGGCTTTTACGTCTGCTCACGCCGGTTGCCGGTCACGGTTTACACTGGCCGTCGTCAGCATTCGTTGATGGGTAACGGAATCTGGTGAGACTCCAGGACGGTCGCGCCACTGTACAAAGTCAGACCCGGTACTCGTCAGCGCCACCCCGAGCGGGGCGCGAGATCCCCAGAAGGAGTCAACTGTGGCCAATCCCCAGGCACCCGGCACCCGAATCCGATCGGTCAACCTGTCTGCGGCAAGCGCGGCGCTGTGGCTGGCGGGAACCGTTTTTTTGGCATTGCTGGCGATCTACTTCGTCGGGATCGACCAAGGTGCGGTGTCGGTGTTCGGCAGTGATTCACACGTGCACGAGTTCGTCCACGACGCACGGCATCTGCTCGGATTCCCCTGCCACTGATCACCGACATGGAAAAGCGTCTAGTCGGCGTTGGTTGTATTGCGGGAGCGATAGCCGGGACGCTGGCGTTCGTGCTCGCGCGCGTGCTGGCTGAACCCGTTGTCGGTCGGGCAATCGAATACGAGGACGGTCGCGCCGATGTGGCCTCGGCTCATGGGGTGCACGATCACGGCGTCGAGTTGTTCACCCGAGGTGTGCAGGCCAACGCCGGTCTTGGTTTTGGCATGCTGATTTTCGGTGTCGCGATGGGCTCGCTTTTCGCCGTCCTTTTTTCCGTC
>Ga0070737_10006309_pt1 | contig 10921 bp, 10 predicted proteins | sample Coa_R1_10_FD_66438 | JGI IMG/M metagenome (GOLD analysis project Ga0070737, IMG submission 66438) | Surface soil microbial communities from Centralia Pennsylvania, which are recovering from an underground coalmine fire - Coalmine... | ecosystem: Environmental > Terrestrial > Soil > Unclassified...
GGAGCCGCCGCACCGTCCCGATGGATTTGCAGCCGCCCACCCGGGCCGAGGGCGCGCAGATCCCGGCCCCGCTGAACGAGCGGACCTGGGTGCTGCCGATCCCGGACGCCAGGCTCGCCGACGGCGACGCCGACCCGGCCGAGCAGGTGGTGTCCAGGGAGACGGTCCGGCTCGCCTTCGTGGCCGCGCTGCAGCGGCTGACCCCGCGCCAGCGCGCCGTGCTCATCCTGCGCGACGTGCTGCAGTTCTCCGCGGCCGAGAGCGCGGAACTGCTCGGCACCACGGTGGCGTCGGCGAACAGCGCGCTGCAGCGGGCCCGCGGCACGGTGCTGGCCATCGGCGGGCCGTCCATCGGCGAGGAAGACCCGGCGCCGCGGGACGCCGACCCGGCTCTGCTGGAGGAGTACGTCACCGCCTTCGAGGCCTACGACGTGTCCCGGCTGACCGAACTTCTGCGCAGCGACGCGGTGAACTCGATGCCGCCGCTGCCGCTGTGGCTGCTCGGCCAGGACGAGATCCGGCTGTGGATGCTGGGGCCCGGCTCGGAGTGCCGCGGCTCCCGGCTGCTGCCCACCGCCGCGAACGGCTGCGCCGCGTTCGCCCAGTACCGCCCGGACGGGCAGGGCGGCTACCACCCGTGGGCGATGCAGGTGGTGGAGACCGACGGCAGCCTGATCACCGGGCTGCACTGCTACGTGTTTCCCGAACTGTTCACCTTTTTCGGGTTCCCGTCCAGCCTGTGACCCGCGGTTCCAGCCGAATATGAGTGTTTTCCCAGGCCGATCAGCGCTTGCTCTTAGCGTCCCCTCCGCTACCTTGGATGTACGGAGGGCAAGATGACGGTGAATGATCGCCTCTTCGATGCCAGGAGGTCTGCGGAATGACACGGACAGGAGTCCTCCATCGGCCGCTGACACCCGCGCACATCATGCCGGTCATCGATCCTCAGTCGCTCACCCCGGCCCAGCGGGACGGACGCCGCTGCGCCGTCCCCAACTGCCGGCGCGTGCTCGCCGACCTGGTCTACAAGGTGGGCCACCTGCCGAACGGAAGGCCGGTCGTCGTCTGCGAGGAGTGCGCGCCCGCCGTCAGCCTGACGCCCGCCGTCCAGGCCGCCTGACCCTCAGGCCTGCGTCTCCCTCTCCACGAGGGTGAAAATCCGGTCCGCGAAGCGCCCGGTGAGCCGGGCCAGGTCGGCCTTGTCCCGCTCGCTCCACCCGGCGAACGCCTCGTCCAGCACGCGCCGCCGCCCGGCGTTGACGGCCTCGACGACGCGATGCCCCTCGGCCGTGGCCGACGCGGTCTTGATCCGGTGGTCGTGCTCGGCGTCCGCGCGCTGGACCAGGCCGAGCCGCTCCAGCCGGGCCAGTGACCGGCTCACCTTCGGGTGGTTCTGCTCGGCCAGTTCGGCGAGTTCGAGCACGCCCAGCGGGCCACGCACGTCGAGATAGACGAGGTAGCGCACCAGTTCCGGGTCGAGGGTGACCCCGGCCCGGCTCAGGATCAGCGCGATGAACCGTGGCCGCGAGACCCGGCCGAGTATGTCCAGCCAGACGTCGTAGTAGTCGGTGCCGCCGGTCTGGCTGTCGTCGGTGCCGCCGGGGCCGGCGGTCTGGCTCTGGCCAGGGTGGTCCCCGGCGGTGTGGTCCTGGTCTGGCATCCCGTTCATTATGCACGGATTCCGTGCTACAGTACGCCGAGCTGATCCGTTCAAAATGAACGGGTTTGCGCGAGGACGGGAGATCACCGTGACCAGCCAGCGGATGCACGCCGCCGTCATACACGCCCTCGGCCAGACGCCCCGCTACGAGCCGTTCCCCGTCCCGGTGGCCGGGCCGGGCGAGACGCTGGTGACCGTCACCGCGGCGGCGCTGAAGCCCGCGGACCGCGCCATGGTGAACGGCGTCATCTACGCACCGGCCTCGTTCCCCCAGGTGGTTGGCCTGGACGGGATCGGCAGGCTGGCCGACGGCAGGCGGGTGGCGTTCTTCGCCCCGCGCCAGCCCTACGGCGGCATGGCCGAGCAGGCACTGGCCCGCGACGGGCTGTGGTTCGAGGTGCCCGGCGGCGTGGACGACGCGACCGTCGCGGGGATGCTGAACCCGGGCGGCGCGGCCTGGAAGGCGGTGTTCCACGAGGGTGAGCTGGCCGCGGGCCAGCGCGTGCTGGTGCTCGGCGCGACCGGCGCCTCGGGCCAGATCGCCGCCCAGCTCGCGCACCGGCACGGCGCCCGCGTGGTCGCGGCGGGCCGCAACGAGCACGTGCTCGGCCAGCTGGCCGGCCGCGGGGTGGACGCCACGGTCAGCCTGGATGGGAGCCGGGACGAGCTGGCCGGGGCGATCGCCGCCGAGGGCCCCTACGACCTGATCGTCGACTACCTGTGGGGGGCGCCGGCCGAGGCCGCGTTCGCCGCGCTGGCCCGGGCCGGGCGCGGCAGCCGGACCGGGGCGGACGCGCCGCAGCGGACCCGGTATGTGGTGGTCGGGATGGCCGCCGGCGGCGAGGCGGCGCTGCCCGCGGTGGCGCTGCGGCTGGCGCCGGTCATGGTGTTCGGCTCCGGGATCGCCGGGCCCGCTCCGATCTGCGAGGCGGCCGCGGCCTACGCGAGCCTGCTCGCGCTGGTGGCCGCGGGCGAGATCGCGGTGGACATCGACGCCGTGCCGCTCGCCGAGGTCGAGAAGGCCTGGAACCGGCCCGCCGGCGGCCGCCGCATCGTGTTCGTGCCCTGAGCCGGGGGGCCTACTCCTCGCCGGAGAACCTGGCCCAGGCCGACTGGCGGGTCATGCCCAGCGCCTCGCCGATACGCGCCCAGGTCGCGCCCAGCTCACGGCCCCGCCTGACCCATCCGGTCAGGGTCTCCTCGACCAGCTCGCCCGCCCGGGCGATGCGCGGCAGGTTCTCCAGCACCGCGTTCACGTCGTGAGCGTGCTCCCAGGGCGGCAGCCGCGGCACCGGCGGAGCCGAGGTGGGCTGGTCGATCACGGCCCGGGCCAGGCTCACGCATTCGTCGCAGATGTAGACGCCTGGCCCGGCGACCAGCGCCGCCACCTCTGTGTTCGGCTTCCCGCAGAATGAGCACGAGGCGAGTACGGGCTCGGTGCCGGCCATGGGCTTCCCCTTCCCTAGGTGTCAGCCGTAGACTGACGTCTGTCAGTTTTCACCTTACGGCGTCAGTTTGAAACTGACAACCCACTGAGGGCTGCCCAGTGAGAACGGCCCAGTGAGGACCGCATAGGGAGGACCGCACACGGTGATCTTCCGTTCCATCGGTGAAGCCGATCTGTCCCGGGTGACCGGGCTCATCGCGCCCGACCCGGCCAGCACGCTGACCGCCCGCCAGTTCACCGCCAGGCTCGGCACCCGCGAGTACCGGCCGGAGTGGACCTGGGTCGCCGAGGAACCCGGCACGGACGCACCGCTCGCGGTGGCGGTCTGGTGGGGCGACCCGAGAGAGAACCTGCCCGGCGCCCTCGACGGCGTGTTCGTCCGCGACGCGCCGGGCCTGGCCACCGCTGACCGCGCCCAGCTCGCCGCGGCGCTGCTCGCCGCCGCGCACACCGCGTACGCCGGGGCCGGCGCGACCGAGCTGCCGGACTACCACGTGTTCCTGCCCGGGGACTGGCGGGACCGGCCCGAGGTGACCGCGTCGCTGGCCTGGCGGGAGCAGGCGGCCCGGTCGGCCGGGCTGGTGACCACGCTGGAACGGCTGCGGTACGAGTGGGTCCCGGCCGGCGGCCTGCCGGATCCGCCGCAGCAGCTGGCCCTGCGGCCCGAGCCGGACGATGAGGTCTTCACCGGCCTGTTCACCCGGGTGCTGGCCGGCTCGCTGGACACCACCTCCCGCCGGGAGGCCGACACGATCGGTGCCGAGGCGCAGGCCCGCCACGACGTGGCGTTCTACCGCGACAAGATGCTCGGCGACCGGTCCTGGTGGCGGGTCGCGGTGGCCCCGGACGGCCAGCTGGCCGGGTTCGGGATCCCGTCCAGGAACACCGACTTTCCCGTGGTCGGGTACCTGGGCGTGCTGCCGGAGTACCGGGGGCACCACTACGTGGACGAGATACTCGCCTGGATCACCCGGTTCCTCGCCATCGAGGCCGGCGCCCAGGCCATCCGGGCCGACACCGACCTGGTGAACCGCCCGATGGCGGCCGCCTTCGAGCGCACCGGTTACCGCAACTTCTCCCGCCGCCTGGTGCTGTCCGCCCCCTGAACCGCGCCTGGGCAGACTGAGCCGGGCGGTTGGCGGCATCGGCCTGACAGCGGGGCGCCGCGACGCGTACGTTGCCGGGTAGGTCTGGTCCCCGCGGACAGAGGTGACGCATGCCCGAGAGCCCGGGGCAGATGCCCGGCGACCTGATTCCCATCCCCGCGGGCACCCGGCCGGCCTTCCGGCACCGGCTGACCGAGGCCCGGCACCGGGCCGCGGTGGCCTGGCACCGGCTGGTGCACCGGCCGGCCTGGCTGCTCGGGGTGGCCGGCCTGGCCTTGCTGGCGGCCGGCGTGGTCCGGATCATCGCGACCGCCACCGGGGCGGGCCTGGTCACCGTCGTCGTGGCCGGGGGCGTGCTGCTGGTGAGCCCGTTCATCATCAGCCGGGTGGAACGGCTCTCGGTCAGCACCTCGGGGCTGGATCTGCAACTGGCCAGGGACATGGCCGACCTGGGCGCGCCCAAGGCGGCGCAGATCCTCGACAACACCGACCTGGCCAAGTTCGCCGAGTCCTACGCGTTCGTGCACACCGAACTCGAAGATCGCCAGTACTACAGGACCAAGGTCCACCTGCAGGACCTGCTGGTGGAGCGCGCGGCTGCCCTGTCCTCCAGCGAGAAGTTCGACGCCAAGGAGGTCCGGAAGCTCTTTGCGAACTCTCCGCCAACCATGCGTGTATTGGTGCTCGGTCTGATGCAGGGCGACTGTTCTCTGGCCGATGGGCCGACAGTGCTATCGGCCGTGTCCGACCCGCGGTCCAAGAACGAGCAGTACCAGGGCCTTCAGCTGGCCAAGCTGTGCCTACGCCGACTGACCAACCATGACCGTGCGGCCCTGAAGTACATCATTGACACCGATCCGGGAATCAAGGAGGGCACCAGTCGCCGCCGAGTGGCGGACGAAGTCGAGGACCTCCTCCGCTCCCCCGAGGGCCCCGTCCTGGGCGCCTGAGTCGTGGCGACCTGAGCCGGGTTCACGCGATCGGTCAAAATTTGGTGAACTTTCCCTTACCGGGGCCGGGACCGGGTAACCATGGCGTGCTCGCGATCACTCACCGGGTAGCCTGTGCGCGCCCGATCTTCCCCTGGAGCGCATTAGATGACACCTCGCCAGGCACCGGCCACGTCACGACCGTCGTTGTACCGGCGCAGGTCCGTGTGGATCGTGGCGGCCATGCTCGCGGTGACGGCGGTGGCAGGCTGCAGCAGCTCGGCGAAACCCAGCCCGAGCGCGACCATCTCGGTGGCCGCGCAGGTGCCGCCCCCGCCGAAGGCGTGCTCCGTCTCGGCCATGCTGGTCAACTCCTGCCGCCCCTGGATAGGCGCCGCGGCGAACGGCAACCCCGCGGCCCCGCACAGCTCGGCCCAGCAGTTCCTGTACCTCGAGCGGCTGCTCGACCACCACCTGGACATCTTCCGCGACTACAACAACGCCAAGGGGCACGGCCCGACCGGCATGCTCCCGCTCAACGCGGACGAGCTGTACATGGCCCGCCAGCCCGGCACCTATCTCGACGTGAACTGGAAGCCGGCCACCACCTGGGCGCAGGCCGGCGGCGGCGACCCCGCGATCAACGCGAGGATCGCGAAAGTGGCCCGCAACATCAAGGCCATCGCCCCGCACAAGCTTTTCCTGACGATTTGGGTGGAGCCGCAGAACGACGTGTCCGGCGGGTCGAACTGCCCCGGCCTGGCCGGCACCGCGGGCACCCCGGCCCAGTACAAGCAGATGTGGCGGAACGTGGAGAGCATCTTCCGGGCCCAGGGCGTCACCAACGTGGTCTGGACGATGGACTACATGTCCTACCCGAAGTGGGACTGCCTGGTCCCGCAGCTGTGGCCGGGCAACAAACTGGTCGACTGGGTGCTCTACGACAGCTACGACCACGACAACGGGACCGGATCGAACTGGTCCAACACGGTCGGGCAGTTCTACAACCTGCTCGAGCAGGACAGCACTCCGGCCACCGACTTCGACTCCAAGCCGTGGGGCCTCGGCGAGTTCAACACCTGCCAGAACCGCAGCCAGGCCAACGCCCTGGCCTACTTCCAGCAGGCCAGGCAGGCGATCGAGGACAACACCTACCCGAGGCTCAAGATGTACAACATCTTCGCCGACACCGGTGGCGGCACCGCGAGCCGGGGCTGCCTGACCGACTACACCCCGCAGGGGCAGAAGAACGCGTCGAAGAACGAGGCGATCAAGTCGGTCTTCAACAGCCCGGTCTTCAGCAAGTAGCCGGTTTCAGCCCGCTGCCCCCCGTCAGCCGGCCGGCGGCCCGGCGTCCAGCAGCGCGAGCGGCAGCGGGCCCTGGGCCAGCACGGTCTCGTGGAAGTCCCGCGGGTCGCGGCTGCCGCGCAGCTGGCGCAGGTGCCAGTGACCCAGGTGGTAGGCCAGCGCCTGGCCCGGGTCGTCGACGGCGTAGCGCAGCACTTCCGTGCTGACCTCCAGGTCGGACAGGAATCCGCTGGACGACAGGTAGGCCGCGGCCCGTTCGCGGGACCAGCCGAGCACGTTGAGCCCGGTGTCGACGACCAGCCGGGCCGCGTGGAACCGCTCTGCCGACAGCCGCCCGTACCGGTCCAGCGGATCGGCGTACAGGCCGATCTCGTCGCAGAAGCTGGCCGCGTACTCCGCCCAGCCTTCCATGTACCCGTTGAGCGCGAAGGTGCGCAGTTCGGTCAGCTCGCGCCGGATCGGGTGCAGCGCCGTGTTCTCGGACTGCCGGCCGATCTGCAGGTGGTGCCCGGGCAGCCCCTCGTGGTAGATCACGCTGGCCGCCTGCACCAGCGGCCGCTGCGGCAGGTCGGCGACGTTGTAGTGGTAGTAGCCGGCGCCGCCGGGCTCGGGCGGTTCGTAGTAGCCGTACGTCAGCCCGCTCAGCGAGGCGGGCAGCGGGCTCAGCCGGAACGGCGCCGCCGGAAGCGGGCCGAAGTGCCGGGGCAGCTCGGCCAGGGCCCGGTCGATGTGGCCCTGGAACCGCCGCTCCACATCGGCCGGTGAGCTGGCGTACATGCCGGGGTCCCCGGCCAGCCTGCGCCGGTAACCGGGTTCGTCGGTGATCCCCAGCTCGTCCCGGATGCGCTCGGTGATCCGGTCCACCTCGGCCAGCCCGATCGCGTGCACCTCGTCGGCGGACAGATCCAGGCCGGTGTGCAGCCGGATGAGCCCGGCGTAACAGTCCTCGCCACCCGGGTACTGGCCGATGCCGACGCCGTCCCCGCCCTCGCGGGCGTCGGCCTCCAGGCCTGCTTGCAGCCGCCGCCACGCCGCGGCCAGCGGCCCGGTCACCACGCGTTCCACCCGGCTGGCCAGGAGCATCGCCGACCCGGGCGCCAGCCTGGCCAGCCGCTCGCGGGACACGATCAGCCCGGCGGACGCGCCGGCGTGGCCGGCCACCGTGTCCAGGGCCACCGGGACCGCCCAGGCCGGCAGCCGGATCCCACGCGCTCGCTGCGCCGCCATGGTCTCGCCGAACTGCTCGACCAGCGCCACGTAGTCGCCGAGCAGCCCGAGGTACCGGTCCGCGTCCGGCACGGAGTTCAGCCCGGCCACCGCGAAGATCTTCGACCGGTACTCGCTGAGCGGCAGGGCGTTGTACGGCGTGACCGGGAACCGGTACCAGAACCGCTGCGCCTCGGCCGCCTCCTGCTCCAGGTGGTCGCGCAGGAACGCCGCGTCCAGGCCGGTGGCCCCGGCCAGCCGCGGCAGCGTGCTCACCGCGACCGATACGTCCTGCTCCATCGCGGCCGGGCCGCCGGGCGGCAGCGCGTTCACCGGGCGGCCGCAGCGCATCGCGGTCACCGGATCCCGGTCGAGCACGCGCTGCCAGGCCGCATCGTTCAGCTCTTGGACGGTCAGATCACCTGGCACCTTACGATGCTATGGTCCCGGCCCGGGGCCGTGAAGGCGCCGCGCGATCGCCCGGTACAGTCGATCCGTGCCCACCCCGCCTGAACCCGCGCACGGGCCGCCGGCCCTGCGCCTGGCCACCGCCGCTGACCTGCCCGCGATCAGGGCGATCATCGACGCCGCCTACACCAGGTACCTGGCCCGGATGGACAAGCCGCCCGCGCCCATGCTGCGCGACTACGGGCCCTCGGTGGCGGACGGCACCACCTGGGTGGCCGGCTCCCCCATCGCCGCCGTGCTGACCCTGTACCCGCGCGAGGATCACCTCTACGTCGAGAACGTGGCCGTCGACCCCGCAGCTCAGGGCCGCGGGCTCGGCCGGGCCCTGATGGCCTTCGCCGAGCAGGAAGCCGCCCGCCGCGGCCTCACCCGGATGGCGCTGGTCACCCACGAGGTCATGACGGAGAACCAGGCCATCTACGCCAGGCTCGGCTACACCGAGACCGGCCGCCGGGCCGAGGACGGCTACCGGCGCATCTTCATGGAGAAGCACCTGCCCGGCTGACCCGGCCCGCGCCGGGCCGGGCAGACCCCAGCGGCCGGGCAGACCCAGCGGCCGAGCAGGCGCATAGAACGAATTGGCTACTAGCCCGGCGCTGCCAGCGCTGCGACCATGGCCGCATGCGATCCTTTCAACGCAGCACCAGGTTAGTCAGCCTGACCGCCGCGACCGCTACCGTCGCGGCCCTCACGATCGTGAGCCTGACCGGCACGGCCGTGGCCGCGCCCGGCCAGGGCTCCCTGCGGCTGGCCGGCAGCGCCGCCCCGTTCGCCAGCCACAACCGGCCGGTCAGCGCGATGACCGGCGCGCAGCGGCTCACCATCCAGGTGTGGCTGCGGCCAGCCCACCCGGCCGCGGCGCAGCGGTACGCGACGGCGGTGAGCACGCCCGGCAGCAAGCTGTTCCACCACTACCTGACCCCGGACGCCTACACCGCCCGGTTCGGGGCCTCTTCCGCCGCCGCCCGCGCGACCGCGTCCTGGCTGCGCGGCCAGGGCTTCACCGGCATCCAGGCCGACGCCCAGCGCAATTACGTGCGGGCCACCGGGACCACCGCGGCGATCAACGCGGCGTTCAAGGTCTCGATGGAGAACTACCAGCCGTCCTCGGGTGTGAACGCGGGCCCGTACCCGCTGCACGCCAACAACCGCCCGGTGTCCATCCCCACGTCGCTGTCCCGGTACGTGCTCGGGGTGACCGGCCTGGACAACGCCGCGCCCCAGGTCCCGCTGATGCGCGCCCCCGCGGGCCAGGCCAAGGCCCCCTGCTCGCGGTACTACGGGCAGCACCACCTGTCCGGCCTGCCGGAGCAGTTCGGCCGGACCTCGTTCCCGACCCGGCTGTGCGGCTACACGGCCCAGCAGCTGCGCGGCGCGTACGGGATCGGCAACCGCAACGACGGGCACGGCCAGACCGTCTCCCTGGTCGAGCTGGGCCTGACCCGGGACATGTTCCTGACCCTGCAGGACTACACGAAGTCAGAGCACTTCCCGGCGCCCTCCCCGGACCACTACGCCGAGCTGTCGCTGGGCAAGAACACCTGCGGCGACCCGTTCGACGTCGAGGAGCAGCTGGACGTCGAGACCTCCTACGACATGGCCCCGGCCGCGGACCAGCTCGTGGTGGGCGGCGACAGCTGCAACAACGGCGACTACGGCAACCAGGGGCTGTTCGACGCCGACATCGTGACCATCGACGGCATCGGGGCCAGCAACCACCCGCTGGCCAGCATCAGCTCCAACTCCTGGGGCCCGGGCAACGACACCCAGCCGCCGATCCTGACCAACATCATGCACGCCTACCTGGTGCGCGCGGCCGCGCAGGGCGTCGGGATGTACTTCGCCTCCGGCGACTCGTCCGGCGTCGAGACCCCGGACGACCCGTTCTCCATCCTGGTCGGCGGCACCTCACTGGCGATCGGCCAGCACAACCAGCGGCTGTTCGAGACCGGCTGGTCCAGCGGGCTTTCGGTGATCAAGAACGGCCAGTGGCGGATCAAGCGGGAAGACGGCGCCACCAGCGGCGGTCCCAGCCTGATCTGGGCCCAGCCCGGCTACCAGGCCGACGTGGTGCCCAGGTCGATGGCCAAGGCGCCCGGTGACCGCCCGGGGCTGGTCAGGTCCGAACCCGATCTCGCCGCCGACGCGGACCTGTACACCGGGTTCTCCACCGGGCTGCTGTCGTTCCCCAAGGGCAAGCCCCCGGCGTTCTTCAGGATCCCGATCGGCGGCACCAGCATGGCCTCACCGCTGGTGGCCGGCATGATCGCCGACGCCCAGCAGGGGCAGCCCACGCCGTTCGGGTTCACCGATCCGGTGCTGTACCGGCTCACCGGAACGCCGGCGCTGCACGACATACTGCCCGCCACCTCCCGGACGCCGGGCCAGTACCGGGGTGTGGTGTGCACTCAGCCCTTCTGCGGCCAGGTGTCGCTGATCACGTTCGACGACCAGAACCCCAGGATGCCTGGCTACACCGGCCAGGTCACCGCCCAGGGCTACGACAACATGACCGGCGTCGGCACGCCGGACGGCCAGCACTTCATCACGGCCTTGCGTGGGATGGCGGGCTGAGGCCAGAGATTTCCATCCCGGACGGCGCCACCGGCCCGGGCGGCTGCGGCGCTTCCACGATCACCGGCACCAAGGCAGGGCGCGCCTGGCCCGGATGGTTCCGGGCCAGGCGCGGCGTTCCTGGCTGGCTCCTAGGCGGCCACCGCGCAACTCGCCGTTCCGGCGGTCCCGTTGGTCTGCTTGGAAGCCATGGTGGGCGACGGCTCACTGCCGAGGGCCGGCG
>Ga0070737_10006310_pt1 | contig 10920 bp, 11 predicted proteins | sample Coa_R1_10_FD_66438 | JGI IMG/M metagenome (GOLD analysis project Ga0070737, IMG submission 66438) | Surface soil microbial communities from Centralia Pennsylvania, which are recovering from an underground coalmine fire - Coalmine... | ecosystem: Environmental > Terrestrial > Soil > Unclassified...
TCTCCGGGCCGACCTTGACCAGCTGCGGCATCGTCGACTGCCTGAAGGCGGCGGCCGAGGCCATCGGCTGGGAGGAGAAGCGCCGGCGGCGGAGGCCCGGCCGCGGGGTGGGCCTGGCCTGCGGGGTGCACTTCACCAGCGGCAAGTTCCATCCCAACGTCAACGCCGACTTCTGCGCCGCCGGGGTCAAGGTCAACGAGGACGGCTCGGTGTCGCTGATGATCGGCGCCACCGAGATGGGCACCGGGGCGGCGACCACGGCCACGGCCCAGATCTGCGCCGAGGAGCTGGGCGTGGACCTGGCCGACGTCGACGTCGTCACCTCCGACTCGGAGACCATCCCGGCCGACTTCGGCACCTACGGGAGCCGGGTCACCACCCTGGCCGGCAACGCCGTCCGGGACGCCTGTGCCCAGGTCAGGGACCAGCTCTTCCGGGTGGCGGCGGAGCGCCTGGGCGTGCCGGTGGGGGAGCTGGAGCTGGGCCACAAGCGGGTCCAGGTGCGAGGGCAGCCGGAGCGGGCGATGGACCTGGCCTCGATCGTGCAGGCGAGCCTCTTCCGCGACCGGGACGGCCGACAGATCATGGCCCAGGCGCACTACGACGCGCCCTGCTCGCTGCCCGACCCCGAGACCGGGGTGGGCGACTTCGCCATGTCCTACAGCTTCGGCGTGCACGCGGTCGAGGTCGAGGTGGACGAGGAGACGGGGCAGGTCAAAGTGGTCGACGTCGTCGCCGCCACCGACTGCGGGAACGTGATCAACCCGGCCCTGGCCGAGGCCCAGGTCGAGGGCGGCGTCGCCCAGGGGATCGGCTACGGGCTGATGGAGGACCTGGTGTGCGAGGAGGGGCAGCCGCGCAACCCCAACTTCGCCATGTACAAGATCCCCACCGCCACCGAGATGCCGCCGGTCCGGGCCCTCTGGGTCCAGACCAACGACCCCCGGGGTCCTTATGGGGCCAAGGGGCTGGGAGAGATGGGCCTGGTCCCGACCGCCGCGGCCATCGCCAACGCCGTCCACCACGCCACCGGGGTCCGCATCAACCACATCCCGCTGACCCCGGAGCGGGTGCTGACGGCGCTCGAGGCCCGGGCCGGCAAGGAGACCGAAGGTGCGCTATCTGAGACCCGATGACCTCGACGAGGCGCTCGAGCTGCTGGCCGAGCACGGCGAGGCGGCGAAGGTGCTGGCCGGCGGCCAGTCCCTGCTCGTCCTCATGCGTGAGCACCTGGTGGAGCCCGAGCTCCTGATCGGGCTCTCCGGCATCGACGCGCTGCGCCGCCTGGAGGTGAACGGTGAGGCCCGGATCGGGGCCATGGTCACCCACGCCCAGGTGGAGCGGGATCGGCGCATCGTCGACGGCTGGCCGATCCTGGCCCAGGCCGAGGCCGCCGTCTCCACCGTCCAGATCCGCAACCGGGGCACGCTCTGCGGCAACGTCGCCCACGCCTTCCCGACCGCCGACCCCCCCGCGGCCCTGATCGCCTGCGACGCCCGGATCCACCTGGCCAGCAAGGCGGGCGGAGAGCGGACGGTCGAGGCCAAGGACTTCTTCACCGGCGTGATGGAGACGGTGGCAAGGGCCGACGAGCTGATCACGGCCGTCAGCCTTCCGCCCCAGCCCGAGGGTGCCCGCGGCGCCTACCTCAAGTACGCGGTGCGGCCGCTGGACTTCGCCATCGTCGGGGTGGCGGTCCGGGTGGTGGTGTCGGCAGGCAGGATCGAGGACGTCCGGATCGGCCTCAACGGGGCCGCCTCCCGGCCGCTGCGGGCGGCCGAGGCGGAGGCGGTGCTGGTCGGGCAGACGCCGACCCGGGAGCTGCTGGCCGAGGCCGCTCAGACGGCCGCCCGGCACTCCGACCCGCTCGACGAGGTGGACGGCTCGGCCGCGTACCGGCGTCGATGCGTGGCCGTCCACACTCGGCGCGCCCTGGAGCGGGCGCTGGGCATGGAGGGGCGCTGAGCTGGGGGCGGTGGACTTCAACGCTGACCTGGGCGAGAGCTTCGGGCTCTGGCGGCGGGGCGCGGACGAGGCCCTGATGACGGTGATCTCGTCCGCCAACGTCGCCTGCGGCTTCCACGCCGGCGACCCCACCGTGATGCGGGCCACGCTCGACCACGCCCGGCGGCGGGGGGTGGCGGTGGGCGCCCACCCTGGCCTGCCCGACCTGCTGGGCTTCGGTCGGCGGGCCATGGCCGTGGCTCCCAGGGAGGTCCGCGACTACGTCCTCTACCAGGTGGGGGCCCTCGACGCCTTCGCCCGAGCCGTGGGGCTCCGGCTGCACCACGTCAAGCCCCACGGTGCCCTTTACACCATGGCTCTGGAGGATGCCCGCCTCTCCCGGGCCATCGTGGAGGCGGTCGGCGAGTACGACGAGCGGCTGCCGCTCTACACCCTGGCCGGGAGCGAGACCTGGGTCGCCGCCGAGGCGGCGGGGATCCGGCCGGTGGCGGAGTTCTTCGCCGACCGGCCCCTCCACGCCGACGGCACGGTGATCATGTTCGGCTGGGAGCGTCACCTCCAGCCCACGCCCGAGAACGTGGCCGCGCGGGTGCGCAGCCTCCTCGACCGGGGCCTGGTGGAGTCGGTCGAGGGACAGCCGGTGGCCGTGCGCGCCGAGACGATCTGCGTCCACGCGGACACCCCGGGGGCGGCCGAGATCGGGCCGGCGGTCAGGGCCGCGATCCTGTCGGCCGGCTGGCAGATCAGCGGGGAGCTTCCGAGCCGCGTCCCTGGCTGACCTTCATCCGCCCGCGATCGGGTCCCGGGCACCGCGGTCGGGCCCGGAGCGTGCCCCCTGGGCTCGATCGCCGGCCTGCGCCGTGAGCTCCCGGGCCACGACGGCCCCTGCCTCCCCTTCGTCGTCGCGCTGATGGTCGCCCGGCTCCCCCAACCCGTCCCGGCTTGCCCATCACCCCGCCTGGGCCCGCCCCAGCGGCGTTCGTGACCTCCCCTGAACGACTCGCCCCGCCGTCGCCGGGAGGCCCCGATCCCCCGGGGGGCGACGTGCGGGTCGGGCTCCGGCATGCCGGCGGCGTGGCCACGACCCCACCAGAAAAAAGTTGCCCTTTTTATTGTTCAGACGTATACTGCTGCCGGCTGGCGCGGTGGCTTCGGGGTGCTGCGGGCCAACCGATGATGGCGCGAGGAGGTGGTGGCGTCGCGGAGGAAGAGCGGAGCGACCAACGGGCAGTTAGCCGGTGGAGAGCAGGAGGTTGGACACCATGCCAATGGGCACCATCTCGTCCTCCAAGGACACGGTCGGAGTGGCGGTCGTCAACTATCAGGTCCCGGTGTGCGAGACCCGGCAGGACGTGCTCGAGAACTGTCGCAAGATTGCCCAGATGGTCTGGGGTGCCAAGCATGGCTTCCCGGGCCTCGACCTCATCATCTTCCCCGAGTACAGCACACAGGGATTCCATCCCACCAAGTGGATGGACTTGACCACGACGGTGGACGGCCCCGAGGTGGAGATCTTCTCCAAGGCCTGCGTCGACAACAAGGTCTGGGGGATCTTCTCGCTCACCGGTGAGCACAACCCCAAGGGAAACCCCTGGAACAGCCTCATCCTGATCAACGACCGCGGCGAGGTCGTCCTCAACCACCACAAGGTCCTGCCCTGGGTCCCCATGGAGCCGTGGTACCCGGGCGACACGACCACCGTGGGCGAGGGCCCCAAGGGCCTCAAGGTCGGGCTCATCATCTGCTACGAGGGCAACCACCCGGAGATCTTCCGCGACACGGTGATGAAGGGGGCGGAGCTGGTGGTTCGCTGCCAGGGGTACATGTACCCCTCCAAGGACCAGCAGCGGATCGTCGCCCAGTGCCGAGCCTGGGAGAACCTCACCTACGTAGCCGTGGCCAACATGGCCGGGCGTGACCTCGTCTACTCGTACTTCGGTCACTCCGCCATCATCGACTTCGACGGCAGCGTCCTCGCCGAGTGCGGGACGGCACCGGACGAGGTCACCTATGCCTTGCTCTCGCTGTCCGCGATCCGGGACGCGCGCCGGAACTGGACGGCCGAGAACCATCTCTTCAACACCCTTCACCGCGGGTACACGGCCCTGCCCCCCGACGGGGTGGCGGAATGCCCGTTCGACTTCTACAAGCTCTGGGTCAACGAGCCCCAGAAAGCGAAGCAGCTGGTGGAGGCGTTGACCAGGCCAACCGCGATCCCGGTCGAGGCATAGACCCATCACGTGGGGCGGCGCGCTGCCGACGGCGGCGCGCCGCGTCCCGGGCGCCAGGGCACACCATGACAGGAGAGGACCGCATCCGCGAGGAGGCCAGGGAGCCGGCGGGGGAGGATCCGCCGTCGGGGCTCGGACGGGCGGGGCCTCCGCTCGGGCCCGAGGTGCCCATCTCCCGGGGAGGCATGAGGCTTCCCACCTTCCTCCCCCCCTCCCTCCCCTCCTCCGCCCGCCCGCCCGCCGAGACCGAGTCCCCTCCGCCCGAGGCCGGGCAGGGCGAGGGGGAGGGGCTGGTGCTGAGGGTCGTCGAGGCCAGGTTGGAGGACGTGGACCGGGGCATCGTCCGCATCGACCCCTACCTGCTCTCCAGGATCCACGTGCCGGTCGGGACGGCGGTGACCATCCGTGGCCAGCGCGACACGGTGGCCCTGGCCCACCCCCTGCCGCCCCATCGGCACGGCCGGCGCGACGTCGAGATGGACGGCATGGTCCGAGAGAACGCGGGGGTGGCGCTGAGCGAGCCGGTCCGGGTGCGGGCCTGCGAGGCGGTGCCGGCCAAGACAGTCCTGCTGGCGCCCCTGGACGCCAGCGACTACGGGGCGGAGGAGGTGGCCCAGATCCGCCAGGAGCTGGCCGGCCGGGCGGTCGTGTACGGCGACCGGGTGAAGGTCACCACGCTCTCCAAGCATGGCCACCTCTTCCGGGTGGCGGGAACGGAGCCCGACGGAGCGGTGCTCTGCGGCCCCTACACCGACGTGCGCATCAAGCGCGACGCCGTCGGCGGCATGTCACCGGCCCTCTACAAGGTCAAGTACGAGGACATCGGAGGGCTGGACGAGGAGCTGCTCCGGGTGCGCGAGCTGGTGGAGCTGCCCCTCAAGTACCCTTCCCTGTTCGCCCGCCTGCGCATCGAGCCCCCCAAGGGCGTGCTCCTCTACGGACCTCCGGGCTCGGGCAAGACGCTGATCGCGCGGGCGGTCGCGAGCGAGGTCCGTGCCCACTTCATCCACGTCAACGGCCCCGAGATCATGCACAAGTTCTACGGGGAGAGCGAGGCGCGCCTCCGCGAGATCTTCGAGGAGGCCCAACGTCGTGCCCCTTCGGTGATCTTCCTCGACGAGGTCGACGCCATCGCCCCCCGGCGGCTGGCGGTCTCGGGCGAGGTGGAGAAGCGGGTGGTGGCCCAGCTGCTGGCGCTGATGGACGGCATGGTCCGACGGGGAGAGGTGGTGGTGATCGCGGCCACCAACCTCCCCGAGGCGGTCGACCCGGCCCTGCGACGACCGGGGCGGTTCGATCGCGAGGTTGCGATCGGCGTCCCCTCCCGTGAGGGTCGGCTGCGCATCCTGCAGATCCACAGCCGGGGCATGCCCCTCGCCCCCGACGTCGACCTGGAGCGACTGGCCGACATCACCCACGGCTTCGTCGGCGCCGACCTGGAGGCGCTCTGCAAGGAAGCGGGCATGCTCGCCGTGCGCGACTGCCTGGCCGACCAGGATTGGCTGGACAGCAGCCTGACCTCGATCTCCGACCGTGCCGTGATTCACGGGGAGCACTTCCTCCAGGCGCTCAAGGGCATCGAGCCGACCGCGATCCGCGAGTTCGCCCTGGAGCAGCCGCATGTGCGCTGGGAGGAGGTTGGCGGCAGCGAGGAGGTGCGCCAGCGGCTCACCGAGGCCCTGGAGCTGCCCCGCCGCTTCCCCGAGCTGTTCGAGTCGACGGGAATGCGGCCACCGACCGGCTTCCTGCTGGTCGGGCCCCCCGGCACCGGCAAGACCCTGATCGCCAGGGCGCTGGCGGCGGAGATGGGGATGAAGCTCATCACCGTGGACCCGGCCCTGGTCTTCTCCAAGTGGGTCGGGGAGTCGGAGAAGGCCATCCAGCAGGTGTGCCGCAAGGCCAAGCAGGCCGCGCCCTGTGTGCTCTTCTTCGACCACCTGGAGGCGCTCGCCCCCTCCCGCCGGGGACGGGGGATGGAGGAGTCGGAGGCCTACGATCGGCTGGCCAGCCAGCTCTACGCCGAGCTCGATCGGCTCGCCGAGCTCGGCACCGTGGTCCTGGTCGGGGCCACCCACCGCCCCGACCTGGTCGATCCTGCCCTCCTGCGTCCCGGCCGCTTCGGCGTCACCATCCAGATCCGTCTCCCCACCGCTCGCGAGCGCGAGCAGATCCTGGCCATCCACCTGCGTCGGGTGCCGCTGGCGGCGGACGTGGACCTCGCCGCCCTGGCCGCCGAGCTGGAGGGGCGGTCGGGGGCGGAGATCGCCGGCATCTGCCAGCAAGCCTTCCTGGCCGAGCTGCGGGCGTTCGCGGCGAGGGGAGGACATCCCGACCCGCGACGGTTCCGGCTCAGCGCCCGTTCCCTGCGCCGGGCCGTCGACGGGGCCCACGGAGGGCGGGGGACGGGGCGACGTGAGTAGGAGGTGAGGTCGTGTCCGAAGGGTCGGCACCGCTCTGCCCCACCTGCGGGCGGGCGATGCACGTGACCGAGGTGCTGTCGGCGGCCGGGGTCCAAGGCAAGCCGGTCCGCTGGCGCTGTTCCGAGGACGACATCGAGGCCAGCCCCGCCCATCCCGTGCAGATCGCCCACCTGCACGTCGGCGACGAGGAGGTGCGGAGGGGGCGGACGGGCCGGATCGTGAAGCTGGAGATGATGGGCGCCGAGCTGGTGGTCTTCTCCCAGCTGGTGCGAGGGTGAGGGCCGCAGAGGTGTCGGCGAGACCGCTCCCGCTCGACGACGCCCGCTATCGGCGCTTCCTGGCCGACCTGCGGGCGCTGGTCGAGCCCGATCCCTGGCTTCACGACGGCCCGGCCCTGCGCGGGTTCTTCGACGCCCACCGGACCTGGTTCGGCCCGCGCACGGCGGCGGCCCTGGAGCGGGTCTCCGACGACGTCCTCCGCTCCATGGCCCACGTCGCCGTCCTGGCGGCCACCGAGCTGGCCGACCTCCATCCCGCCAGCCGGGAGTGGCTGACCCAGCACGGGCTCTCGCTGCCACCCTGGGACGTGACCGTCCCCCGCAGCGCCCAGCGGCTGATCGCCTTCCGGGATCGTATCTACGGCGTCGTCGAGTGGGAGCCGAGGCAGCGGGTGCAGCTGGCCCCCGACCTCGACGACGCCGACCGGAGATGGGCGACGGCGCTGGCCATCGGCATCGGCGAGCGCCCGCAGTGGTCGAACCAGGAGGTGTGGAGGTACGCCGCCTACCTGGTGATGGGGGTGGAGGAGTTCGAGCCCGGCCGGGGGCAGCCCGACGAGGAGCTGGCGGCCCGGTACGGGGTGCCGGTCGAGGCGGTCCGCTTCCGGCGCCGGCTGCCGGACCACCTGACCCGGAGGCCATCGTGAGCCGCTACGCCACCACCGGATGGTACGAGTTCCTGCTCCCGGTGCGGACCCCGGAGGGCGAGGACCACCTCCGGATCTGGATCGACATGGCCGAGGTCGTCCCCCTGCTCCGCCGGCTCGATCGCACCTACGGCGACGCCGAGCACCCCTACTGCCGGGACCTGACCCAGGTGCCCGAGGCGGCCCGGGAGCTGGTGAGCATGGTGATGGAGCACGTGGTCGAGCACCCTGCCTGCGTTCGCCGGGTCGCGGTTCGCAGGGGCCTCTTCGCCGAGCTCCACCGACGGCTCGGGGCCCGGCGCTCGGCCTACCCCGTGCCCTACCCGGAGGCCATCGACCAGGTCGACCTCGACCTCACCCAGGCGCGGCTCCTGCTCCCCTTGATGCTCGGCCGGGCGCGGGGAGGCGGGGGAGGGGAGCATGGATGAGTTCCGGCCTCCCGAGCCCGGGCTGCGCTACACGGCCGACCATCTCTGGCTGCGTCGCCAGGGCGAGGGGGTGGTCGTCGGCGTCACCGACCGGGTCAGCCGCATCCTCACCCTGGTCACCTCGGTGGAGCTGCCCGCCCCCGGCGCCCACCTCGACCAGGGCGCGGAGCTGGCCACGATCGAGTCCCAGAAGGTCACGATCACGCTCACGGCGCCATCCCCTCTGGAGGTCCTGGGGACGAACCCGGAGGTGCTCGCCGACCCCATGCTGGTCCGCCTGGACCCCTACGGGAGGGGCTGGCTGGTGAGGGTGGCGCTGGCCCATGAGGCCTGGACGCGGCTGCTCGACGAGCCGGGGTATCGGGCCCTGATCGGGCAGGGGGGCTGACCCGGTGGGCCTGGAGGCGTGGCTCGCGGGCACGAACGGCCGAAGAAGAAGGAGGGATGAACCATGATCGCGGTGATGCTGCTCTACGTGGGCGCGGTCCTGGTGTTGAACGGCGTCTGGATCCTCGGCTCGGCGCTCGCCGAGACGGCCCAGCGCCGGGTGCAGGCCCAGGCCACCTCGGGCGCCACCGGCCCGGGCGTCGCCGGGGCCTCCTATCTGGCGCTGGGCAACCGAGAGGTCGGGGTCATGAACCTCTTCGTCGGCGTCCTCGGCTTCCTGCTGGCCATGTTCGCCGTGGTCCGGGTCGGCCCGACCAACATCGGCGCGGCCGAGTTCGAGTTCGGCGCCTTCGTCCTGCTCTTCGCCTTCACCTACCTCTACGTGGGCATCAACCAGTTCCTCAACGCGGACGGCCGGGCCCTGGGCTGGTACTGCCTCTTCGTCGCCATCACCGCCGTGCCGACCGCCATCATCACGCTCCTCACCTCCCGGGGCCATGCCTGGCCGGTCTGGCTGGGGGCCGACTGGGCGGCCTGGGCGGTGCTATGGTTCCTCTTCTGGGTCCTGCTGGCGCTGCAGCGGCCGATCGCCCGGCTGGTGGGGACGGTCACGGTCTTCGTGGCGGTCACGACCTGCTGGATCCCCGCCTACCTGTTGCTCACCGGCTACCTGCCCGGCTCCTGACCCGGAGCGGCCCGGGCCCCGACCGGGGCCGCTCGGCGGCGCCGAGGACCCGGCCCCGGCCGGGAGGCGCCGGCCAGGGGAGAGGACGGGACGTGGTCGGCCGCCGATCGTCCGGGGGCTCGGCCTCGGGGGGACGGATCGTGGCCGGGGCGGTCCTGCTCGACCTCACCCTGGGCCCGTTGTTCGTCTGGGGGGTGATCGTCCCCGCCCTCGGCCGGGAGCTGCGAGTCGCAGGGATCGGCCTGGCCCTGGCCTTCTCGACCGCCCTGGCCACCTTCACCCTGGGGGTCCTGGCCGGAGGGAGGGCGGCGGACGTGGCGGCGCCGGGCCGGCTGGCGTTGGTCACCGCCCTCGGCGCTGTGGTCGGGCTGCTGGCGGCGGCCGCCGCCGACACCCTCTGGACGCTGGGGCTCGGCCTCGCGGTCCTGGGCGGGGCGACCGGCCTCGGCTATGCGACCGCGCTGCGGGCGGCGGGGACGGTGGCCGACCGTCGGGGGCTGGCCCTGGGGCTGGTGGTCAGCGCCTACGCCGGAGGCACGGTGGCGATGGCGCCGCTGGCCGGGGCCCTGCTGCAGGCCGTGGGCCGACGCGGGACCCTGGTGGCGTTGGCCGGGCTGGTCGCCGGCTGCGGGTTGGGCGCCGCGCTCCTGCTGCCGTGGACGCGGCCCCATCGGGGTGATCCCGGCCACGAGCAGCGATCGCCGCCCAGGCCTTGGCCACAGGGGGTGGGGTGGCTGTGGTTGACCTTCGCCCTCGGCAGCGCCCCGGCGCTGGGGGCGTTCGCGCACGCCGGCGTGATTGCAGGGAGCGCCGACCGGGCCGCCGCCGCCGTCGCGCTCCTGTCTGCCGGCAACCTGGGCGGTCGTCTCATCGCCGGGCCGCTCTCGGATCGGATCGGCCCCTCCGCCTCCCTGCACGGGGACGTCGCGCTGCTTACGGCCGCCTGCTCGTTGCTGGCCTTCCTTGGGGGGGCGACCTCCCTGGCCGGCCTCCTCCTCCTGGGCGTCCAGTACGGTGCCCTGTCTGCGCTGGTCCCGGCGGCCACGGCGGGCATCGTCCCCGCCCATCGCTACGGCCGCACCTACGGGCTGGTGTTCACGGGTTGGGGGCTAGCCGGCCTCGTCGCCCCGATCGCCATGGCCTGGCTCGAGGCCTGGGGCGGTGCCCGCCTCGTCTTCGCCGTCGCCCTCGGCGCCGCCTTGCTGACCTGGGGGTGCGTGGTCGCCTTCACGACCCGGGGACGAAGGTGAGCCACCGCCGGCGGCCCCCCGGGGTCACCGGGCAGGTGAAGCCCGCGACCTCGCCGGCTGCCCGCCCCGGCGGGGGCGAGGTCGGACCCCACCGGGCAAGCCGGGGACCTCCATCCACCGACCGGCGATGGCGGTTGCAGACAACCGGGACGATGCACGCGCTGGAGGTCACGGCGACCCCACTCTCGAGCGATCCGGTCGACGTGGCATCGCGGTCAATCGGTCTCTTTTCTCTTCGCACATCCCGCTTGACTTGCCAGCGGTGAAAGCGTAGCGATCGCGCATTTCGTTTCGCTCAGCGAAACAACATTGACGGTCTCACCCGAGCTGGTTTAGAGGAAGAACAATGCCGCTACAGACCGCTGATGAAGCCCTGGCTGTGCTGGAGTATCTAGCCCATGCCCCTGGCCCACAGACGCTGGGCACGCTCAGTCGTGAGCTTGGGCTCACCAAAGCGAGGGCCTATCGCATCCTGGCCACCCTGAGGCGTCGGGGGTACGTGGTCCAGGACCGTTGCCGCTGAGTAAGCGATAGTCTCATACGGCACCCCTCACGGGGTTGCCCTTGCGGGCTTCGCGCTTCCCCGCCGCGTGCCCGAGAAGCCCGGGTCTTACCGCGGCTCTGCGCTT
>Ga0070737_10006312_pt1 | contig 10916 bp, 8 predicted proteins | sample Coa_R1_10_FD_66438 | JGI IMG/M metagenome (GOLD analysis project Ga0070737, IMG submission 66438) | Surface soil microbial communities from Centralia Pennsylvania, which are recovering from an underground coalmine fire - Coalmine... | ecosystem: Environmental > Terrestrial > Soil > Unclassified ...
GCGCGGATCGCGCCGTACAAAGTGCCCCGCGCGCTCTATTTCGCGGATACGCTCCCGCACAGTGCCCAGGGCAAAGTGCTGCGCCGCGCGCTCGCCAACCCCGCGCGCGGGCCGGGCGCGTGAGCCGGCGGCTCCTAGCCCATGCCCCTGCCAAATGTTGGCAGCATGGCCCAAGTTGGATGACAATTTCCCTTATCGATATTGACCGTGCCGTCAGCCGCCAGAGACGACGCGGTACGGGCCGCGGCAGCGCGACGCGGGGAGGCCGGCGATGAGCGTGCTCGTCGTGGTTCGCCGGCGAGCGCGCCCGGGGAGCGAGGAGGCGCTCATCGAGGCGATGATGCGGCGTGTGGCCGACCGCGCGCGCGGCGATCGTCGCAGCCGGCTCGTCTGGCTGTTCCAGGCCGTCGACGCCCCCGGCGACCTGCTATACGCGGCGCTGTGGCCCAGCGCGAGCGATTACTGGCGCCGCCACCAGACCAGCCCGCCCACGAGCCTCGACGAGCTGTGCACTGGCCCTCCCGAGCGCTACTTCTTCGAGCGCCGGCGCACGATCGAGGTGGTCTCGCAGCGCGCCCAGGCCGTGGACTGCCTCTTCGTACGCGTGGGCCAGGCCGAGCCGGCCGCGGTCGAGCAGTACCTGCTGGAAGACGCCCTCCATGTCGCTGAGCGCCGGCCGGGCTTCGTGCTGCACGCGGTGTACCGCGGGCGCGAGGAGGCCAGCCTGCTGTTCGCCATGCACGGCTGGGAGACCCCAGAGGCACTGGGGGGCTTTCGCGCCGAGGCGCTGCCGGGGCTGGTGCAGGAGCTGACCGCTCTGGGCGCCGCGGTGACGCTCTTCGCCGGACGCATGCGCGCGGGCGCCGCCGGGCTGCCCCACGGCCTGTACACCTGGCGCAGCTGAGCGCCCCCTACTCCTGATACGGGCCGAGGCGGTCCACTGCGTAGCGCACGAACTGCTCGTCGATCACGCGGTCGATCGGCACCGGCTCCTTCACCAGGCCGATCTGATGGTAGTACTCCTGCTCGGCGGCCAGCGAGGCGGGCACCACCCGGCCGTTGGGCTCGAACGCCGCCCACACCATCTCGTCGTAGATGCCGCGGTCTTTGACCGTGGTGTACTTCATCATGATATCGATGATCGCCTCGCGGTCGATCCCCTTGCGCCGCGCGTCCTCGTAGGCGCGGATGCCGCGCAGGTAGGCGACCATCCAGTCGCGCGCCAGCTGCGCATCGCGCTCGGGGAAGCGCTGCGAGTAAACGATGACGCCTGACTGATACTCGGGCAGCACGTCGGTGGAGTTCACCACCATCGCCGCTAGCCCACGGCGCCGGGCGATGGTCTGGAACGGCTCGATGAACATCGCGGCATCGAGCCGCTTGGTGCCCAGCGCGGCCAGAATATCGGGTAGTGCCAGCTCGACCAGCTCCACGTCGTCGAGGCTCAGGCCGCCGCTGCGCAGGATGTGGACGAGCTGGTACTCCAGGGCGGCGCCGCGCGTGTTCAGGCCCACCGCGCGGCCGCGCAGGTCGGCCACCGTGCGGACGGCGCCACTGTCGAGCAGGTCCTGGCGTACTACCAGCCCCACCGTGCCGGCGCCTGGCACCTGAACCGCCTTATCGGCGACCACGCGCATCGGCAAGCCCTGGTTCACGGCGTTGTAGAACCCCGCCGTGGTGCTGGCCGCCAGCGCGTCGAGTTCGCCCGTAGCCAACAGCGGGATGGCGCGTGCCGCCCCATCGATGGAGACCAGCTCGGTCTCGATGCCCAGCTCGCGGAAGTACCCCTTCTCGATCGCCACGTACAGCGCCGCCGTGGTGAGGATCCCCAGGTCGCCCACCTTCACGGGGCGCAGCGCGCCCGGCGGCGCGGGCCCTGTCGTCGGCGCGGTCACGCTGGCGGGGGGGCTGCTGGCAGCCGGCGGGCTAGTCGGCGCCGGCTGAGGGGCGGGGGCCGCAGGCGCCGCACAGGCGCTCAGCGCGGCCAGGACCAGTAGGCCTCCGACCAGCGTGGCGATCCCCCTGCACCCCATGGACCTCTCCCCGTTCGCTGACCTCGTACGCGGTGCCCCATGCCGTGTCCACTTACACCGCCCTGGTAGACGACGGGCGCGCCCTTCAGGGGGCCCCGCGCGGCGGCGCTCGGGTAGCACGACAGGGAGCCCTATCTGCCCGTGGCTCCCTGGGCCAGTATACGCGCCGCACCGGCTGCCGCCCCAGGGTTCCAACCGCCGCGCTACAATACCCCACATGATCGCCCGAGAGGCTGAGGCCGATGGGAACCACCGAGGGCGCGACCACCGAGGAGCTGCTCCAGCTCGCCAACGACCTGGCTGGCCTGCCCGAGACACCCCGCGACTCCGGAGTGCACGTGCCGGGGAAGCACATCCGCCGGCTGATCTTCGCCCTCGACGCCAATGTCGGCCTGCTGGTGCTGGCCAAGCAGCTCGGCTACGACGCCGTGATCGCCCACCACCCGTGCGGCACCTTGCTCGACCAGGGCACTGTCTACCGCGAGCACTACCGCCTGGTCACGCGCTTCGGGCTGTCGGAGGCGGCGGCGCGCGCCGAGTTCGGCCCCGCCCTGGAGCTCACGGTGCGGCGCCTGCGCAACCGCCGGCTACGCTCGCTGTACTACGAGAGTCCCAACCAGACGTTCCTGGAGGTGGACGCCGCGCGGGCGCTCGGGCTCGCCTTCCTGAACATCCACAACGCCTGCGACGAGCTGGGCCGGCGCGTGGGCCAGGCGCAACTCGACGCCGTGCTGGCACGCAACCCCGCGGCCACCCTGGGTGACCTAGTGGCGGCCCTGTACGAGCTGCCCGAGACGCGCTTGGCCCGCGACCACTACGACATGCCGCTCGAACTCGCCATCGGCGACCCGGCCGCGCCCGCCGGCCGCGCGGCGTTCGTGCACGGCTGCCTGTCGGCGCCCGAGGAGGCGATCGTGCGCTTCTACTGGCGCCACGGCATCTCCACCGTCATGGCGCTGCACGCCGCGTTCGACGACCTGGAGCGCCTCCAGGCGCGGCCCGAGGGCGCGCTGATCCTCACCGGCCACTACGCCGGCGACTCCTACGGCTTCACGCCGTTCGTGCGGGCGCTGCGCGCGCGGGGGCTGGAGGTGCTCTGCATGGGCGGCGCGATCGACGTGGACTCGTGGGCTACGGCCGCGCCGTGAGCGTGTGGCATCAGCGAAACGCCAGCCGCGCCACCACCGGCAGGTGGTCCGAGCCGCCGTCGGGGCCCACCGCCGCGTGCAGCGCCACCAGCTCGGCTGAGTGGAACACGTAGTCGATGCGCAGCAGCGGCACGCTCGCCTCCCAGCTGCCCCACACCACGTGGCTAGGATACGTGTGCCCGAAGCCCCAGCCGGCCGCGGCGAAGCTGTCGTGCAGCTCCCGTGCGAGCAGCGCGTGCGTGTAGCTCCACTCGCTGGCGTTGAAGTCGCCCACCACTAGCCGCGGCTGGGCCAGCGTGCCCAAATAGCCCACCAGTTCGGCCACCTGCGCGTCGCGCTGTCGGGGGTCGAAAGCGCGCACGGTGGGCACCAGCCCGCCGCGCCACCGCAGGCGATAGCCGGGCCGCGCCAGATGCAGGTTCACCAGCTGCACCGGCCGCCCCGCGATGTCGATCCGGACCTGGAAGCCGTCGAACGCGCCCTGCCGCAGAGGTAGCGCCTCGCCCGCGCCGAGTGGGAAGCGACTGAGGACGAGCAGATCGGGGGCATCGGCGACGGTCGCCACGTAGGGATAGCGCGCCGCCAGCTCCGCGCGGACGATCGGTCGCGTGTCCGGCGGGACCTCCTGCAGCGCCACGAGGTCAGCCGCGACGGCCTGGACGGCGCGCAGCAGCGGCGCGGGGCGGCCCCCGCCCGCGTTGCCGCCCGCGTTGAACGTCAGGACCGTGAAGCCGTCGGCCCCTGCGCTGGCACCCCGCACGACCGGCGGCAGCAGGCGGCCGCCATACAGGGTCAGGAACAGCGCCGCCACGGGGGCCAGGCAGACGATGGCGAACACCGCGCGCAGCGCCAGCGCCGCCAGCAGCAGGGGCACCAAGGGCACAAACAGATAGAGGGTCAGCTCGCGCACCAGGCTCGGCCAGCCCGTCTGCGTCAGCCCCAGCGCGAGCAACCCGCCGTAGCCGATCCAGCCGCCCAGATACGCTAGCGCGAGCAGGCCGAGCAGCCCTCTGGCGCCACCCAGCACCCAATTGGTGCTCGTGTGCGCGGCCCCCTGACGCCGTGCCACGGCGCCCGCCAGCGTTCGCTGCCCCCGCCGGGCCACCGTCCCTCCGCTTGCCCCCGCGCGCTCCCGCAGATGATAGCGGGTGGGACGGCTACGGAGCGGTAATGCGGAAGGCGCGCACGTTGATCTGCGCCTCGTGCGCGATCAGCCCCACCTGCCGGCCGGTGAGGAAGCGGTTGTCGGCGCTCTCCATGAACACCACGCCATCGACGATCACACGCAGGTAGTTGCCGCGTGCCTCGAAGCGGTACAGGTGCCAGTTCTGGCCCGGATCGAACTGGCGCGAGGCGAGGGTACTGCTGCTGGCACTACTGCCGCTGCCCCCGCTGCTCCCGCTGGTGCTACCGGCGGTATTGGTGATGTCCACCTTCAGCTCGGCGGTCTGCCCCAGCATCAAGCGGTAGCCGTTGCCATCGCTGCGCCGCAGGAAGATACCGAACTTGCCGCCGCGCAGCCACTGGATCTCGGCCTCCACGGCGTAGTCATTGGCGGGCGCCGGCACCGGCGCCACCAGGTAGCTGTCCTTGCGCGTGCCGTCATTGACGAGCATCCCGCCGAGCACCCGCCAGTCGGTCCCGCCGCTCCAGCCCGCTAGCCCCAGGCCCCAGTCGCTCTGGTAGAACACCGGCGCGATCCCGAGCATGGGCGGCGGGAGCGAGAAGGGCAGTGGGGTGGCCGGGGCTAGGGTGGGCAGCGGGGTCGGGGTGGGAGGCGGCGGCGGCGCAGCGAGCTGGATGCCCGGTGGGCCGGGTGGGGCGGGCGGCGGTGCGGGCGCCTGGGCAGCCGGTGGGGCTGGCGGCGCGGCCGCGGCAGGCGCGGGCGCGCTGGACACCACATTCGCCAGCGGCACCAGCGGCGCGGGCGCGTTGGCCGCGGCGTTGGCGGCGGCTAAGCTGAGCCGCTCGGCTCCACTCGCGGCCGTGGGCGCCGCGCTGGCCGGCCCAGGCGGCACGGTCGAGGGGACCGTGGGTGCGTCCTCAGCGCCCGGGACCGCCGCCGTCGTGGCCGCGGGCCCCGCGCCGGCCGGCAGCGCTTGGTCCACGCGTTCGATAGCCCCGCCCACTGGAATGTTGGCGAGTTCCTCGTCGGAGACGAACACGGGCCGCATCAGGTAGCGTGCCCCATCGCGGTACAGCCAGAGGGTGCCGTCGGCCGCCCGGAGCAGGCGTCCTTGCAGCGTGGGATCGATGGTCGTCTGCGCGCCGGCCAGGCCGCCGCCGACCAACGCCAGTGCGAGCGCGGCCGCCAGCCAGCCGGTCCGTCCGAACGATCGCCGCATGCGCGTCCACCTCAGGTAGGTACTTGCCACCCCGTTCGGGGCGAGGCATCAGCGGCCCTCCGCGCTGGGCACCGCGAGAGCCGGCCGCGGATCCCCCGGATAGACAATCGGCCGGTGCCGCCGGGGCGTGCAGGCGCGGGCGGGCCGCGCCGGCCGTATAATCGCGCGCGGAGGGCGAGCAGGCCCTGACCGCCGCCCCGCGACATCGCGACCGGGAGGTGCTGGAGTGGCCCTGATCCTGCGCGAGGCCGACGTGCGCCGCATCCTGACGATGGCCGACTGCCTGACCTGGCTGGAGGAGGCGTTCCGCGCCTACGCCGCCGGCCGCGCGCGCAACCTGCCGCGCCGCCGCGTGCGCTGGCCCGAGGGCATGCTGCACACCCTGCCGGCCGCCGACCTGACGGTGGACGCCGTGGGTCTGAAGACCTACGCCTCGGTGCGCGGGACCACGCGCTTCCTGGTGGTGCTGTTCAGCGCCTCCAGCGGCGAGCTGCTGGCGCTGATCGAGGCCGACTACCTCGGCGCGGTGCGCACCGGCGCGGCCAGCGGCGTGGCTACCCGCTACCTGGCGCGCGAGGACGCTCGCCGCGTGGGCATGATCGGCACGGGCAACCAGGCCCGCACGCAGCTCGCCGCCGTGGCCGCCGTGCGCCCCATCGAGCGCGCGGTGGTCTGGAGCCGCGACCCGGCCCGGCGCGAGCGCTTCTGTCGCGAGATGGCCGCCGACCTCGGCCTGCCTGTCGAGCCTGCCGCCTCGGCCGAGGCCGCGGTACGCGAGCAGGACATCGTGATCACCATCACCACCGCGCGCCAGCCGGTACTCCACGGCGAGTGGCTGAGCCCCGGCACCCACATCAACGCCGCCGGCTCCAACTCGCTGCTGCGCCAGGAGATCGACGACGCCACCATCCGCCGCGTCGATCGCCTGGTGGTCGACTCGCGCGCCCAGGCGCCGCTGGAGGCCGGCGACCTGCAGGGCGCGGTCGAGCGCGGCCTGCTGGACTGGGACCAGCTGCCGGAGCTGGCCGACCTGGTCGCGGGACGCCTGCCGGGGCGCCAGAGCCCCACCGAGATCACGCTGTTCGAGTCGCTGGGCCTTGGGCTGGAGGACATCACGGTGGCCAAGCGCGTGTACGAGCGCGCGCGCGCCGCGGGGATCGGCGAGGAGGTCGCGCTGTTCACCGAGGTGCAGCCGCGGCAGCCGCGCTGAGGGCCCGTGCGGCCACGCCGCGCCCCGCAGAGCCTCTGGTATAGTAAGGCGTCGAGCGCGCTGGCCCCGCCCAGCGCGCGGTACCCAGGCGCACCGCGCGGCGCTCGCGGCGCCGAGGGGGCGTCGCCCGCGTTGGCGTGCGGCGCGGTACGCGACGCTGACCCGACTCGGAGCACCGCATGCACCCAACCGGCGACTGGCTCGGCCCGCTGCCCACCTGGTTGCTGCTCTGGCTGCTCACCCTCGCCGCCGTCGCCGCGTTCCTCGGGCGCGCCGGCCGCCTCGTCCGCCTCCTGCGGGCGGGCGCGCCCGACGCGCGCTTCGACCACCCACGCGAGCGCCTGGCCGGAGTGGTCGCCGAGGCGCTCGGGCACCGGCGGCTGCTGGCCACGCGTCGCTATAGCGGCCTGCTGCACTTGTTCATCTTCTGGGGCTTCGTGCTCCTCACCGTCGGCACGATCGAGCACTTCCTGCACGGCCTGTTTCCCGGCGCGCGGCTACCGCTGCTCGACGCCTGGGGACCGTACCGCTTCTCGCAGGACCTGTTCAACGTGCTGGTGCTGGTCGGCGTGGGCATGGCGCTGTACCAGCGCCTGGTGCTGCGGCCCGCGCGGCTCACCTACAACGCCGATGCGCTGCTGATCCTGAGCCTCATCGGCGCGCTGATGGTCACCAACCTACTAGCCTCCGGCGCGCGCGTGGCCCTGCACCCACTGGCGGTCGATAGCTGGCTGCCCGCGAGCCAGGCGATCGCGGGGCTGCTGCGCGGCACGCCGCCCGCCTGGCAGGAGGCGCTCTATCGCGTGGGCTGGTGGGGCCACGTGCTGCTGGTACTCGGCTTCCTGGTCTACATCCCCTACTCCAAGCACCTGCACATCGTCACCGCGGCGCCGAACATCTATCTCCGCTCGCTGCGCCCCAAGGGCGACCTGCGGCCCATCGACATCGAGGGCGCGCTGGAGCGCGACGAGCCGGTAGGCGTCTCGCGCATCGAGCAGCTCTCCTGGAAGGACCTGCTCGACACGTACAGCTGCACCGAGTGCGGGCGCTGCCAGGCGGAGTGCCCCGCCAGCCTCAGCGGCAAGGAGCTGTCGCCCAAGCAGCTGATCCTCGACCTCAAGGAGCACCTGCTGCACGACGAGACCGCCCGCCTGCTGGCGCGGCGCCCGGCGGCCGACGCCACGCGCCCGTCCGCCGATGGCCACAGCGCGCCGGGGGAGCCGCGGCGGGCGCTGGTCGGCGCAGTGATCCACGACCAGGTGCTGTGGGACTGCGTGACCTGCCGCGCCTGTATGGACGCCTGCCCGGTGTTCATCGAGCACGTGCCGAAGATCGTGGACATGCGCCGCCACCTGGTGATGGAAGCCAGCCGCATCCCACCCGAGTGGCAGAAGCTGTTCGACAACGTGGAAGCCAGCGGCAACCCCTGGCGCTTCCCGCGCCATGCCCGCGCCGACTGGGCCAAGGGGCAAGGCATCCCCACCCTGGCCGAGCGGCCCGACGCCGAGTACATCTTCTGGGTCGGCTGCGCCGGCTCCTACGACGAGCGCAACATCAAGGTCAGCCGTGCGCTGGCCCGCCTGCTCGACCGCGCGGGGGTGTCCTACGCCATCCTGGGCCGCGAGGAGAGCTGCACGGGCGACCCGGTGCGCCGCGTGGGCAACGAGTACCTGTTCCAGCTCCAGGCCCAGCAGAACATCGCCACTCTCCAGCCGTACATGCCCAGGAAGATCGTCACCGCTTGCCCGCACTGCTTCAACACGCTCGGCGTCGAGTACCGCGCGTTCGGTGGCGCGTTCGAGGTGGTCCACCACGCGCAGCTGCTCGACCGGCTGGTGGCCGAGGGACGGCTGCGCCCGCAAGAGCGGCTGGAGGCCACGCTCACCTACCACGACCCGTGCTATCTGGGCCGCTACCACGACATCTACGACCCGCCGCGGCGCGCGCTGGCGGCGATCCCGGGCGTGCGGCTGACCGAGATGGAGCGGCACCGCGAGCGCGGCTTCTGCTGCGGCGCGGGCGGCGGCCACGCCTTCTGCGAGGAGCGCACTGGGCGGCGCATCAACCACCTGCGCGTGGAGCAGGCGCTCGCCGCGCGGCCGCAGCGGGTGGCCACCGCCTGCCCCTACTGCCTCATGATGTTCGAGGACGGCACGCGCGCCAAGGACGTGTACGAGGCGCTGCCGGTGGCCGACGTGGCGGAGCTGCTCGAGCAGGCGACCCGGCCGGCCGAGCCGGCCGCTAGCGGCGAGGCGGCCCCACGCGACGCCGCGACGCAGGAGAGCGAACGGTGAACATCGTCGTCTGCATCAAGCAGGTGCCCGATCCCGACATCCCGCCGGCCGAGTTCAAGGTGGACGAGGCGGCCAAGCAGGTCGTGCCGCCCCCGGGCGTGGCGCCCGTGATCAGCACGTTCGACCTGCACGCCGTCGAGGCCGCCCTCCAGCTCAAGGAGCAGCACGGCGGGAGGGTGACCGTCTTGAGCCTCGGCGGCGACAGCGTGCGCGACGCCCTCAAGCGCGCGCTGGCCATGGGCTGCGACGCGGCAGTGCACCTGCAGGACCCCGCCTTCGAGGGCGGCGACAGCTACGCCACCGCCGTCGCCCTAGCCGCGGCCATCCGCAAGCTGGGCGCCTGGGACCTGGTGCTCACCGGCCGCCAGGCGAGCGATTGGGACAGCGGCCAGGTGCCGATGGCGCTGGCCGAGCTACTGGATGTGCCGGGCGCCACGCCCGTGCAGAAGATCGAGGTGCGCGACGGCGGCCTCGTGGTGGAGCGGGTGACCGAGGACGGCTACCAGCCGCTGGAGATGCCGCTGCCGGCCGTGCTGGGCATCAGCAACGAGATCAATCAGCCGCGTTACCCCACCCTCAAGGGCATCATGGCCGCCGGCCGGGTGCCGATCCCCGTGTGGGGCGTGGCCGACCTCGGCCTGACGCCCGAGCAGGTGGGCGTGCGCGGCAGCCGGCTGGTGCTGGAGCGCCTGTACGTGCCGGTGCGCGAGTCGCGCTGCGAGTTCATCGAGGCCGAGACGGGCGCGGAGGCCGGCGAGAAGCTGGCCCTGCGCCTGCGCGAGGCGCGGTTGATCTAGCGCGGTTTTCGAAACCGCTCGGCCGCTCGCCACCGTGCACGGCGGGCCGGATCGGGCGGCGGCTGAACCAGCGGGCAGATGGCTGTAGGCGGAGGCAGGGATGGCAAGCGGAAGCGTGCTGGTGATCGGCGAGCCGGCAGAGGGCGCCGTCGCGCCGGTCACCCTGGAGGTGCTCGGCGTCGCGCGCCCATTAGCCCAGCAGCTCGGGGTGCCGGTCGCGGTCGCGGTGCTGGGCCAGGACATCGAGGGCCAGGCGGCCGAGCTGATCGCGCGGGGAGCCGACCGCGTCTACCTGCTCGCGGATCCCCGCCTAGCGCCCTACCAGGCCGACGCCTGGGTGCCCGTGCTGGCAGAGCTGGTGCGCGACACGGGCGCGCCGATCGTGTTGCTGTCGCACACGCAGACAGGGCGCGAGTTCGGCCCGCGGCTGGCGTTCCGCCTGGGCACCGGCATCATCACCGACTGCGCCGACTTCCAGCTCGACGCGCGCGGCCGCTTGCGGGCCATCAAGCCCGTCTATGGCGGCAACGCGGTAGCCGAGTACACCCTGGCCGGCGATGGCGTACAGGTCGCCAGCCTGCGGCCCAAGCTGCACGACCCCGCGCCGGCCGTGCCGGACCACCAGGGCGAGGTCGTGCGGCCGCCCGTGCGGCTCGACGACCGCCAGATCCGCACCCGCGCCGGCCAGCGGGTGCGCTCGGCGCTGGCCGGGCCCGACCTGGAGAACGCCCAGCGCGTGGTAGCCGGGGGCCGCGGGGTCGGCGGGCCGGAGAACTGGCGGCTGCTCGAAGAGCTGGCCGAGGCAATCGGCGCCGCGGTGGGCGCCAGCCGGGCGGCGGTCGACGCCGGCTGGGTGCCCGGCCCGCTCCAGATCGGGCTCACCGGCGCCAAGATCTCGCCGCAGCTGTACATCGCCGTCGGCATCTCGGGCGCGGTGCAGCACATGGCCGGCTGCCAGGGCGCGCGCACCGTGGTGGCCATCAACCGCGACCCCGAGGCGAACATCTTCAAGCACGCGCACATCGGCGTGGTCGGCAACGCCAAGGAGGTGCTGCCGGCGCTGACGCGCAAGTGCCGCGAGCTAACGGG
>Ga0070737_10006313_pt1 | contig 10915 bp, 17 predicted proteins | sample Coa_R1_10_FD_66438 | JGI IMG/M metagenome (GOLD analysis project Ga0070737, IMG submission 66438) | Surface soil microbial communities from Centralia Pennsylvania, which are recovering from an underground coalmine fire - Coalmine... | ecosystem: Environmental > Terrestrial > Soil > Unclassified...
CGAGCTGGTAACCAAAACCGACCTACAAGCCGTAACCCACGTTGCAACCGCAGCCCCAACGCGCACCGTTACCCTCCAATGTCCGCACGGCGAGCTGCTCAGCGTGGCAGTAAAACCAGGCACCGACACCGCGCATATAAACTGCACCAGCCTGCGTAAAAGCCTGAAAGAGTGCCCGCAGTGAAGCCCCCAACCACCGTTACCGCCAACGTGCCATGCCCACAATGCGACGGCACTGTGCCTGTGCAGGTGGAGCTGCAACTGAGCCCGGCGCCGTGCGCTAAGGCCAACACCCTGGTGCTACGCGTCAAAGCTGGCGCGGTAGACGTAGCGGCAGCGGTCAAGGCCCACAACCATGAGTACCGCGACCCCTTCACATACACCCGTTTGGACGGCAAATGAGCACCGAAAACGAGCAGCAACCAGCAGAAACCGAATCTGACGCTTCGCCAGCGGCGGCCCCATGGATGCCCTACCACAATCGCGCCATACGACGTAAAAACGGCTTCACCCGCTCCAAAGGCATAGGCAAACACCTACGCAAACGAGGAGCCAAATAATGCCCCTCATCCACCTCGTCATAGACGGCAAAACCGTCCTCAACCAGCACGTAAGCCCAACCCAAACCGCGCCGCCAGCAGACATCGTCAAATACCTCACGCCAGGCGCCCAACAACAACCAGGCGTCCTAGAGCTCCTCGGCATCTTCGGCCGAGCCGTAAAAGCTAACCACCCCCTAAAAGCCGCCCTCACCACCACAGACAGCGGGTACACCATAGACGTAACCCTTAACACTCCCCCAGGCGCCGCCTACCTACGAGAGGACGCTTAATGGCCCACCGAGCAAAACACCGCAACATCGCGCTACTGCGCCGAGCCCTCACCGGCCGCCGCACCAAACACGACGTCCACACCGAGGAGGGCCAGCAGCGCATGCTCGCAGCCCTCACCCACATAGCCCGCGAGAGGATGCAAAAACCGTGATCGTCCTCGTGCTCGTAAACGCCCAAACCGGCGAACTAAACATCCTCGCCGAAGGCGACGGCACCACCCCCGCCAACGTCACCAAAGCACTCGTCGGCGCAGCACAAATAGCCCGCAAACAAGAGCAAGCCGCAGCACAACAACAACGCATCATCCCCGCAGCGCCACCAACGCCTAACATCAGGGACATACTCAACAACGGAGGTCCGCAATGATCGTAGTCGGCATCATCCTGCTGCTCCTGTATTACCTGCTGCCCGGCCAACCCCCCGAGCTCCTCACCGCAGAGCACGTCATCGGCTGGATCCTCGTCATCGTGGGCGCCATCCTCTGGCTCCTCGGCGCCGCAGGCCACCGCGTAGGCCCAGGCGTCTACCGCGGCCACTACTGGTGAGCTGAGCATGGAACCACTGGAATGGCTCGCCCTGGCCGGCGCCGTAGCCATAGGAACCTGGATAGCCAATAACACCAGCGTGCGCCGCACCAAGCGCCCACCAGCCAAAAAGCCAACCCAACGCAAGCCGCACCAACGGTGAGCCCACCATGTGCACATGGTTCCCGCTCACCTGCGCACTCAGAGACAACCACGCAGGCGAGTGCATGCGCCCGCAACAGCTCGACGCAGCAATAGCCAACCTCACCAGCCGCCTAGACGACGAGCTCGAAAGGGCCCTCCAGCAAAAATGAGCGCTTCGCTACCGCACCGAGCAGTAGAGGTAGCCGGGGTGTCGCTAGACAGAGCAGGTGAGCTGCGCATCCTCCAACCACCCCCAGGCGTGCCATGGTGCCCATACTGCTCCAACCCGCCACGCACCATGGTCCACCACGACGGCGACAAATGCCCCCACGAACCACGACAACACCACCCACTAGGCATCTGGTTCTGCCTCGGCTGCGGCTACCAATACGGGCCCGACAAGCCAACCGACGTAGGCCACCCCTGCCTAGCCACACCAGCCATAAACGCACCACTCAGGCCAGCACCATGACGCTGCCCATAAACGCCACCCCAGCACAGATACGCGCCTGGCGTAGCAGCCGCGCATGGCGCGCACTCAGCACCCAAGTAGTCCAAGAAGAGCCAGTGTGCTGGCTACGCCTACCCGGCATCTGCACAGTGCGCTCCACCACCACCGACCACGTAATACCCGTAGCCACCCGCCCAGACCTAGCCATGCTGCGCCGCAACTGCCACGGCGCATGCAAACCATGCAACGACTGGCGCCGCGACCTACCCATCACAGAGGTAAGAGCCCTCGCAGCAGCCGCACAACAACAAGGCCGCACACTAGGACCACAACCACACACCACAACCACCGCACGCCGGCGCATGGCACGACAACGCAAAAGCCTTGCCGCACAACACTTTTTCACAACACACACCACACCAAGGCCCACCACATGAGCACACCAACCACACTGTGCCACAACACAACTCAGCACCACACCACCACCCCCCCCACCCACCACACACCATCGCACGAAAGCCAATCGCACACTGCCACAACACATCTCGGCCGCACACCAGCACACACCACGCAAAAAAGTAGAAAGATTGCCGCACCACACCGCCAGCAAACAGCTGTAGCACCACCGCACCACCATGGTTGCACCATAGCCGCAGGTGAGAGCCCTGCGCCACGCACCACCACCCCATGGGCACCACTCCCAGCAAACACAGCACCACTCCCGTTTTTTTGGATGGCCACCGGCGCCCGGAACGCTCGCGGCTGTTTTATATACCGTGGTAAAAAATCGGGGGTAAAACCGCAGCTCAGAGGGTGTTTTTGGCCCGCGCGAGATGTGTTGCGGCACAACGTGTTTAATAGCGCGCGGGCTGCATTGTCGCAGCTCAGAGGGTGTTTTTGGACGTGTTTGCTGAGTCGTGTTGTAAATCAACGCATTTGGCGTCTGCAACGCGCTCCAATCACGTTGGTATATAGGCCTTTTGGGGCGCGCCATGCCTGAGCGTAAATTGCGTGCGGTGGAGGGCGGGAGGGCCACGCCTCGTTCGGGCAAGAAGGAGCCCGCGCCGGCAAAGCAGCAGGCCACGCCTAAGAAACGGGGGCGCCCGGTGTCGCGGCTCACCAGCGCGCTGCGCGAGGGCAGCACCGAGCGCGACATGCTGGTGGTGTTGCGTGCCAAGCTGGCGGCGCAAATTGACAACGGTCCGGCGCACACGTTTGACCGCTGCGTTAGGCAGTTCATGCAGGTTGACGCGAAGGTCCGTGCTATTGATGCGCGGGAGGCCGAGGGGGATGACAGTGAGGATGAGGATGAGGATGGGCTCGACGAAGGCGCGTGGGACCCGAGCCAGCTTTAGGTTGGCGCTGGCGGCGCTGCTGGTTGTGCTGGCTGGTTGTGGCGGCGGTGGCGGTAAGCCTGCGGCGGTAACCACCACCACTACGTCGCCGGTGGCGGCGAGCTCCTCGGCTGCTCCTGCTGGTGGGCCGGTTACTTACACCGTGGAGCCGTATGACTATGACGGCGCGGGCATGACCATGACGGTTACGCAGGACCAGTTCGGTGGGCGCATGTGCCCGTGCGCGAAAATCCCGTACCCGGCGGATGGGGTGCACAACCAGCAGGGCGCTGACGCTATTAGCGCGTGGGCCCCTCACATGCGGGCGGGCGACACCTTGATGGGCTTCAGCTTGGGCGTGCAGGTTATAAGCCTCTACCTGAGCGAGATGCACCTGCCGGGCTACAACGCGCTGCCCGCGGGCGTGCATGTGCTGCTCGCCGGCGACACCTGGAATCGTAATAACGTGCTTCTCAACACCGCTCCGGACGCGGCGCACCAGGGCGCTACGGGGCAGGGCATCCCTACTGACATTGCCAACGACGTAACCATGGTGGTTAACGAGTACGACGGTTGGTCTGACGGGCCGGACAAAACGGGCGACCCCACGTATGCGGCGGCGCTGGCCAACGCCACCGACGGCATGAACCGGCTGCACTATTACGCCAACGCTGACCCAAATAACCCGGCCAACGTGGTGCAGCAGTACGGCAACATCCGCACGGTGCTGGTGCCCACGCAGCACCTACCGCAGAATGACGTGCTGCGGTACGGCTGGAACGATGCCCAGGTGGACGCCATTGATGCCCAGCAGCGGCCGCAGATCGACCCGGCCTACACCCGCACCCCGAGCACTGCGGAGCAGCGGGCCGCGGCGGGGGCTGAGCAGGTGCCGCAGCCTAACCCGGCGTGGCCGCAAAACCCCGAGCCGGTTGTCAACCTCGGCGGCTGAGCAACCACCTATCCTGGCGGCAACGGAGGAGGCAAAAATGGCTGAGTGGCAGCAGGATTTTCAAGCAGACAGCACGAGCCCGGCGGCCGATCCCGGCAATGAGGCCTCGGCCGCCGCGGTGGAGGCCATGGGCCTGGATGCGCGCCCCGCGGAGGGCTGGCCCAACTACAGCACCCAGAGCACGCAGCCCGAGGGCGCGGTAACAGCACCCCGCCCGCCAGGGCTGGACGTTGACCCCGCACCGGCGAGTGGCGTTGCCAGCGGCGGCAGCCCCTTAGACGCATAGATGGCTGAACTCGCGGAGGAGGACGGCACCTTCGCGTTGGCCGCTCGGCTGGCTGCTCGGGCGCTGGCCAAAACGCGCAAGCTGCCGCACTCCGAGCACCGCGCAAACGCCATTGACGCGCTGGTGGCCGCGGTGCGGCATTTGCGGCTGGCGCGCGAGGAGTGGCTACGTGGGCAGGTTTAAGCGCTGGCTGCGCTCGCTCGGCGAACCACCGCCGTGCCGCCACCCCGAGCCGTGCCGCGAGTGGATATACAACGGCTCCTACTGGGTTAAGCACTGCGCGCTGTGCGGCCGCCCGTTCGTCGTGCAGGAGGAGCCGCCGTGCTAGAGCTGCCGGATACGGCGTGCGGCTGCCCGTGGCGCACGCGGCCGGTGTACCTCCACACCGGCTCTCAGTACGCCGACCACTCGGAGATTATCGGCGTGGAGCACGAGCAGGGCTGCAAGCATGGGAGCCCGCCATGCGGGTAGCTCAGATCCAGAAGCCGTCGCATCGGCCGCTACGCGACGTGGCTAAGCACCTCATCGTGCCCGATGGCACGACCGGCACGCTGTGGACGCAAACCAGTAAGACGGTTAACAAGAAGCTGGGCGTGCGCTTCGATCGCTGGCAGCACGGCTCGGCGGCGCTGGCCCTCTCCACGCGCGCAGATGGGCGGCTGGCGTGCGAGGTGGACGGCACGGGCTGGAGCGCGCCGCGGCAGGTGGGTAAAACCTTCACGTGGCTCTCCACCCTGTTTGGCCTCGGTGTTGATCGGCCGGGCAGCCTGTTCCTGTGGACGGCGCAGCACTCGCGCACCCATGAGGAGACCTTCGAGTACATGCAGGGCTATTGCCGCCGGCCGCAGGTAGGCCCGTTCGTTAAGCGCGTGCTCACCGGATCGGGAGATGAGGCGGTGGAGTTTATAAACGGCTCCCGCATCCTCTTCGGCGCGCGAGAGCGGGGCTTCGGCCGAGGCATCCCCAACGTGGACGGCGAGGTGTTCGACGAGGCGCAAATACTGAGCCACAAGGCGCTAGAGGACATGCTGGCGGCCATGAACCGCTCGCCGCTGGGCCTGCATATTTACCTGGGAACGCCGCCCAAGCCGGGCGACCGCTGCGACGACTTTGCGGAGATGCGCGACGAGGCGCTGGCCTACGAGCGCGGCCAGGCGCCCGAGGGCTACGTCAGCAACATGACGTGGATCGAGTTTGGCGCTGATGAGGGCGCGCCCACCGCGCCCGAGGATCCCGAGTTTTGGCCGCAAATAGCCAAGGCCAACCCCTCCTACCCTGAGCACACCAGCCAGGGCGCCATCCTGCGGCTGCGTAAAAAGCTGGGCCCCGAAGGTTTTAGCCGCGAGGGTCAGGGCATATGGGGCAAGGACGCCAAAACGAGGTTCGACCTGGTGGGCTGGGTGTCGCTGGAGGACGCCAAGCTGGCGCCCCCCAAGCGCGTGGCGCTGGTGGTGGCTGTGGCCGAGCACGCTCGCAGCGCAGCCATAGGCGTGGCGGGGGAGGGTGAGCGCGGGCAGGTGGTGGTGCTCGTGCACTGCCAGGAGGGTGTCAACTGGGTGCCGGATAAGCTGGCGCAGCTCACCGCCGAGCGCCACATTGTCGAGGTAACGCTGGCGCCGGGGGAGGCCCGCGGACTAGAGGGCGAGCTCACCCGCCGCCACATTGACGTGGACAAAAAGCTGGCCAGCAACGACGTGGCCGCCTCCTGCACCGCCTTCCTTAGCGGGGTGGACAAAGCGGCGGCCGAGGCCGCGGCGGCCGAGCGGCCCAGCCTCGCCCACAACGGGCAAACCGAGCTCGACGGCGCGGTGGCTCGGGCCAAAACGCGCCGCGTGGGCGCCGCTGAGACGTGGGAGGACGGCACGGCGCCTGCTCTTGTGGCGGCTGCGGCAGCATTTCACCGCTGGAAGTTGCAAGATGCACCTATGCCGGCTGTTTACTGAGGGGCGAGTTTACGCTTATGGGATGGTTGAGGTGCACATGCGGCGACGTGGTGGGCTTCCGTATGGCATGCGGCAGCGTGGCAGTTAAGGTGCGTGCGCGCCGCTGCCGCCTCGGGCGGCGCCGCGTTGGCCAGCTCTCGCTCGCTGAGCGCCTCCTGCACCAGGAGGTTGAGGTCTAGTGGCCTTTTGGGACAAGGTGCGGCGCGGCCTGGCACCCAACTTCAGCGACGAGGTGCCTAACGCCAACCCGCCCAGTGATGTGGGGGCGCCCGGCTCGGGCTACAACCCCGGGCCGCCGTCCATGGTGCACTTCGAGGGCGAGCAGCGCGCGAGCGAGCCGCTGCCGTGGCTACAGCCCAGCCCGTGGAGCGGCTACCCAGCCGAGTGGAGCACACCGGATTGGACCAGCCAGATCGGCATGCACAAGCTGGTGGACGCCGCGTGGGCCGCTATTGACCTAAATGCGAGCGTTTTGGGCTCATTCCCCGTCTACCACCTGCGCAATGGGCAGATTTTGCCGCCGCCGCAGTACCTCATTAACCCCGACCCCATCATTTACAACTCGTGGGAGGAGTTCGCCAAGCAACTGTTTTGGGACTACCAGCTTGGTGAGGCCTTCGTGCTGCCCATGGCCACCGACGGCCGCTACCCCTCCCGCTTCCGTGTGGTGCCCCCGTGGCTCATGAATGTGGAGCTGGCCAACGGCGGCCGCATCTACCGGCTGGGCAATATGGACGTAACCGGCGACATCCTGCACATACGCAACATAAGCAACACCGCCGACGCCCGTGGGCACGGGCCGCTGGAGAGCGCCGGGGCCCGCATGGTCACCGCCAGCCTGCTGGAGCGCTACGCCCGCAAAATAGCTGAGACGGGCGGCACCCCCATGTACTGGATGGAGGTGGACCGCACCCTGGATGCCGCCGAGGCCGACGACCTGCTCGACCGTTGGGTAGAGTCAAGGCGGCGGCGCGCTGGCGAGCCAGCACTTGTTACTGGTAAAGCCACCTTGCACCAGGCCACGGCCATGAGCGCTCGGGATTTAACACTCCTCGAATTGTCGCAATACAGCGAGGCGCGGGTCGCGGTGCTGTGCGGCGTGCCGCCCTTTTTACTGGGCCTACCCATGGCGCAAGGCGAAAGCCTCACCTACGCCAACGTGGAGCAGCTTTTCGAGCACCACGAGCGCGCCAGCCTGCGCCCCAAAAGCACGTTCGTGATGAAGGCGCTGAGCGAGTGGCTACTGCCCACCGGCCGCAGCGTCGAGCAAAACCGCAGCTCCTATAGCCAGCCGGGCATGCTGGAGCGCGCACAGGCCTACAGCTTCTACTACAACATGGTGGACCCCGCCACGGGCGAGCGGGCACTCAGCATCGAGGAGATACGGGCCATGGAGCGCTTCGAGGGCACCACCGGCACCACCGCCGGCGAGGCCGCCGGTGCCCTCACCGGGGCAGAAATAGCAGGAAACGGCAGCGGCACGCCAACCCGAGAGGCGAGCATCCCGCTATCCGGCACCACTGGAGAGGTTAGTTAGCCATGACGGCACACATCGAGAACCTGCACTTCCACATTGAGGAGCGCGCCCAGGCAGTGAGTAACCGGCCCTGGTCGGATTTCCCCGAGAGCGCCTACAGCCCCGAGCAGTGGCGCGCCGCCTGCCTCATTGACACCGGCAACGGGGCGCCCGATTCCAAGGACCGCTATGCGCTGCCCGTTAAGGAACCAGACGGCACGCTCAACGTAAACGGGGTGCACGCCGCGGCCGGGCGCCTAAGCCAGGTAGGCACGAGCCCCGAGAAGAAGGCGGCCGCCGCCCGCGCGCTGGTGCGCCTCTACGGCCAAATTAAGGGCGACCCCCCAGACGACATCAAAAAGCTGGCCGGGCTGCAAACCAACGCCGCGCAGGCCCTCGCCAGCGCCAGCACCGCCAAGCCCGAGCAGCGCAACGCCCACGGCGTAATTGTCGAGGAGCGCTCGGCGGCCATAGCCGACATGAGCTTCTCCGAGCGCGTAATCAAGGTCATCGCCGTGCCGTATGAGCAGCCCACCGTGGTGCCCTACCGCGGCGACGTGTGGCAGGAGGTGTTCGAGCGCTCAGCCTTCCAAGGCTTTGACCCGCTCAACCCGCGCCAGCGCGTGGTGCCGGTGGGCGCGGTGCTGCGCGCACCCGCGTATGACCACGACGGCGGCCAACTGGTGGGCAAGGTTGGTGCCACCTACCCAGACCGCTCCGACGGGCTGGTGCTCGACCTCAACATCGCACGCACCGCCGCGGGCGACGACACGCTGGAGCTAGCCAATAACGGCATGCTCTACCCGAGCGTGGGCTTTGGGGTGCGCGTGCCCTCCAGCGACCAGCAGCTCGACCGCCGCAACAAAATGCGGCGCGTCAAAAAGGCGTTCCTCGACCACGTAAGCATGGTGCCCACCCCCGCCTACCAAGGCGCCGAGGTGCTGCAAGTGCGCGCCGACGGCACTATGGCCAACGGCGGCGAGGTGCCACCCCTACCGGCCACCCCGGCGCTCGACGAGATCCTCTCGGACCCGGTGTTTAGTTGGGCAACCGAGCGGCTCGGGCGGTAGTTGTAATACACTCGGCCACAGAATCCTGGCAGGGGATTCGGCGCGCTGGCTGATAGGGCCAGCCAACACCACTGGCCGGTAGGGCCACGCCACGCAGTGCCCGGTAGGGGCGAGCGTCGCTAGCCGAGACGGCTGACCCCGTTAGTTACCCCGTTGCCCCATAGGAGTCTGGCCATGCCTGCTGGCAGTAACGCCACCGCAAACGACGAGATGATCCGTCGCCTCGAAACGCAGTTAAGCGAGAAGACAAACTTCGCTAACGAGATCATCGCCCGCGCGCAAAACGCCGACCGCGACCTCACCGAGGAGGAAAAAGGCCTCCTCGTGGAGACCCGCGGCCGCATGGAGATCATCAAGGACCAGCTCGGCACGATCGAGGACGTCTCCCGCGTCAGCTACGAGACGCACACCCGCGCTCAGCAAGTGGGAGACGCCATCGAAACCTTCCGAGGCGGCAGCCCCGGCAAGGTGGAGTACCGCTCGGCTGGCCAGTACGCCATCGACATGTACATGTCGAGCATTGGCAACCGGGAGGCGTCAGCCCGCCTAGAGCACTACCAGCGCGCCGCCGCGCATGAGCGCACGAGCGACAACACTGGTGTGATCCCGGATCCGATCATCGGGCCGGTCATCAACTTCATCGATGCCGCCCGCCCGCTGGTCAACCTGCTCGGCGCCCGCCCAATGCCGTATGCCACCTGGCACCGGCCGCTGGTTACCCAGCACACCTCTGTGGCCGCTCAGGGCGCCGCCGGCCTGCCCGCGGATGAGAAGACCGAGCTGGTTAGCCAGAAGATGACCATTACTCGCCTCACCGGCGAGGCCGTTACCTACGGTGGCTACGTCAACGTCTCGCGGCAGAGCATTGACTTTAGCCAGCCCGAGGTGATGGACATCATCATCAACGACCTGGCAGCCCAGTACGCAATTGAGACGGAGGCCGCTACCGGCGCCGCTCTCGCGGCGGTGGCCACCACAGCCATTGGCTACGGCGCCACCCCCACGGGCGACACCGTGGCGGCGGCGGTGTGGAAGGCGGCCGCTCAGGTGTACACCGCGGTGCGCGGGCAGGGTCGCCTGTTCATTGTTTGCGCTCCAGACGTGCTGCCGGTCTTTGGGCCGCTGTTTGCGCCCTACGGACCCCTGAACCAGCAAGGCCAGGGCTTCCGGGCAGGCAATTTCGCGCAGGGCGTTATGGGCCAGATCAGCGGCGTGGACACCATTATGTCCGCGGGCCTGGCCGCGGGCGAGGCCTTCCTGGGCTCGACCGCAGCCATCGAGGCCTACGAGCAGCGCGTGGGCACCTTGCAGGTTGTGGAGCCCTCCGTCCTCGGTGTGCAGGTGGCGTACGCGGGCTACTACGCGCCGCTGACCATCAACGCCGCGGGCATTGTGCCGCTGACGAGCACGTAAGCCGCCAGCAACCAGCACCTAGGAGGGTATGAGTTTATGTTCAAACGCGAAGACGGCCGGGTAACCGGCAGCCTGGTGGTAGACGACGTAGCCAAGAAGGACAAGGTCCCGCCGTGGGTTGGCGGCGTGGTGGTTGAGGAGCCCGCGCAGGGCGGCCAGCTTGCCGCGCAAATTGCCGAGGAGCGCGAGGCGCAGCGCGAGGGCGACATCCCCGTGCCCGCCCCGTCGCCCGAGCCGTTCGAGCGGGAGGGCGAGAAGTCTGCGCCCTCCAAGAGCTCAGGCGCGGCCTCGGTTAAAACCTCCGACACCACCGGGGTAGCCAAGGGCGCCTCGGCCTCGAAGGGCAGGTAACCCATGGCCACAACCAGCGACCTTCAGGACTTCCTGGGCCGCTTCCTGGTTAACAGCAACCCCGGCACGAGCGCGGCGACTGATTTCCTCGGCCGCAA
>Ga0070737_10006315_pt1 | contig 10913 bp, 9 predicted proteins | sample Coa_R1_10_FD_66438 | JGI IMG/M metagenome (GOLD analysis project Ga0070737, IMG submission 66438) | Surface soil microbial communities from Centralia Pennsylvania, which are recovering from an underground coalmine fire - Coalmine... | ecosystem: Environmental > Terrestrial > Soil > Unclassified ...
TGGCGAACGAGCGAGCGGAGGGCCGCCGCCCGTCCCGGTGCCCCGAAGGGCGGAGCGACGGCCCCGCCGCCGACGGTCAGCATCCCGTCCTGCACGAGCTGGGCGGGGTAGCTCGGGGGCGAGCGGCGCAGCGCCGCAGCGCCGGGGTGCGGGCTGTAGCTCCAGACCGTGTAGCGGAAGCCGCGCACGAGCCCCGTCGGGAGCAGCGCGAAGCCCGGCTCGGGCTGCACGAGCGGCGCGTTCCCGGCGGCAAAGCGGATCGGCACGCTCCCGCCGACGAGCCGGGTGTCCGCGAGCGCCTCGACGGTCACGACCTCCCTGCTCTGCCGGTCCGGCTGGAAGGCGGCTCGCGGCTCGAGGGCGTCGGCCGGACGGGGCGCTCCGGCTGCCCAGGCCTCGCCGGCGAAGTCGTCGAGGACGGCGGCGCGCAGGTACGCGGGCCGGTGGGCCGCCCGCACCTGGAGCACGACCGTGGCCCGGCGCGGCCACTCGAGGCCGCCGTACTGCGGCGTCCAGACGAAGCCGAGCCCGACCGGGCCGGCCCAGTGCGCCAGGTTCCAGGACTGCCAGTGGACGAGCCCCTGCCGGCCGGCGGTGGCCGTGCCGGCGGCGACTCCGGCCAGGGCGACGGCGACGGCGGCGGGCAACGCCGAGGCGGGAAGCCGCCTCGGCCCGAGGCCGGCGAGCAGCGCGAGCGTCGCCGCGAGGATCGCAGCGCCCAGCGCGATTCCGTGGGCGGAGCCGAGGAGCGTCGTGGGCCAGCCTGCGCCAGCGAGGAGCACGAGCCCGGCCGCGACGGGCCGGCGCGCAGCGGCGAGCAGGGCGACCGCGAGCGAGAAGCAGAAGACGGCGACGAGGACGAGCGACCCCATCGCCACGTGCAGCCGCGGGTCGAAGGGGAGCCGGGTGCCGTAGAAGTCGGCGAAGCCGTCCCCCAGGCGCGCCGCGAGGGCCGAAAGCGCGGGGCCGAGGCCGAAGCCCGCGCCCGGGTCGAGCGGCTGCGGCGGGACGAGCGACACCCCGAGCGCGAGCCTGGCGCCCCCGGCAGCGGCCGCGAGGGCCGCGACGGCGCGCCACCAGCGGGGCGGCGTCGCGGCGGCGAGGCCGAGCGCGGCGAGCGCCGCGAACCGCCAGAGCGACGCCTGCGGCTGCTCGAGCCGTAGCCACGCGAGCACGACCACGACGACCGCCGGCCCGGCCGCGAGCAGCGTCCGCGCCCGGCTACGCACCGGCGGCCTCCGCCGGCTGCGGCTCGCCGCTCGCGCCCGCCGGCGGCCGGCCCTGCCCTCCCAGCGCCGCCGTCAGGTCGTCTCCCCGCCGCACCACCGCGACGGGGACGCCCGCCGCCTGCAGACGAAGCAGCGCCGGCTCGGGCCGGCCGGGACGACCGGCGAAGCTCGCACCGTCGACGTGGACGAGCGCGACCGGGCGGTGGGAGAGCGCCCGCTCGAGCAGGCGCTCGACGAGGACCGGCTCGAGCCGGGACGTGACGACCACCAGCTCGCGCGAGCGGAGCGCCGGGCCGGCGCCGGGCGCGAGGATGTGGCCGACCGGGCTGGTCGCGTCGGGCTCGGCCGTTGCGAGCAGCTCGAGCGCCTGCCGCCAGTCCGCCCCCTCGGAGGACACGGCGTGCGTCTCACGCCGCGCGCTGTTCACGACGAGGAGGCAGCGCCGGCCGCGCCGCGCCTGGCTGAGCACGAGCGAGCCCGCGACGCGGACCGCCGCGTCGAACGACGAGTCGGGCGGCCGGCCCGCGACGGCGGCCGCGTCGCCGTCGAGGAGCACCGCGACCTCGTCGCGCGGCGAGTCTTCCAGCTCCTTGACCATCAGCTGGCCGCGGTGGGCGGTCGAGGGCCAGTGAACCCGCCGCAGCGACTCTCCTCGCTCGTGCTCCCGGACGCCGTGCAGCTCGAAGCCGGCCACCCGGCGTAGCAGCAGCCGGCGGCCGTGCTCCAGGCTGCCGCCGGCGACGACGCACCGCTCGAGCTCGGCCAGGCGCGGGTAGACGACGAGCGCCTCCGGCTCGGCCAGCGTCAGCTCGCTCGCGGCGAGGCCGAACGGGTCGCAGAGCGTGAGGCGAAGCGCCGCGAAGCAGTGGCGGCCCCGCGGCAGGCCGCGCAGCCGGTACGAGCCGGCGTAGCCCCGGCGGCAAGGCCGCAGCTCCACCTCGTGCGCTCCCAGGCGGCCCGCTCCGTCGGAGGCGACCGCCGCCGGCAGCGGCAGCGCGCGCACCGCGTCTCGCTCCACGATCACCTCGATCTCGACCTCGTCGCCTTCCAGCAGGCGCTCGGGCGGCCAGCGCCGGCTCAGGCGCAGGCCTCGCCGTGCGCAGCGCACCCAGGCGAGCGCGAACGGCACGGCGAGCACGAGCCCGGCGGCGACCGGGTAGAGAGCAGCCGAGCCGAAGACGACGGCGGCGATCCAGCAGAGGACGCCGAGGGCGAGCACCGCTCGGCCGCGCGCGGTCAGCGCACCCTCCGGCCGGCGCCTGCGCCCCGAGCGGCCCGCATCAGACGGGCACGGGCGTGCGCCGGAGCGCGTCGGCCACGAGCTCGTCGGCGGCGAGCCCGGCCGTGCGGGCTTCCGGGGCGAGGATCAGCCGGTGGGCGAGCACGGGCACGGCGACGGCCTTCACGTCGTCGGGAACCAGGTAGTCGCGGCCCTCGGCGAGCGCCCGCGCCTTCGCCACGCGCAGGAGGGCGATGCCCGCGCGCGGGCTCGCGCCGAGATAGAGGCGCGAGTCGGCCCGCGTCTGGCGCAGCACCGCGACGACGTAGCGGCTCAGGCTCTCTTCGACGTAGACCGCGCGCGCCGCGTCGACGAGCCCGAGCACGCCGGCGGCGTCGGCGACCGCGGGCAGCGACGCCAGCGGCGGGCTGCCCGTCTGCTCGCCCAGCATCCGCGCCTCCTCGGCGAGCGGCGGGTAGCCGAGCGAGAGCCGGACGGTGAAGCGGTCGAGCTGGGCCTCCGGTAAGGGATACGTCCCTTCGTACTCGATCGGGTTCTGGGTCGCCATGACCATGAACGGCGCCTCGAGGGGATAGGTGACCCCGTCGACCGACACCTGCCGCTCCTCCATGCACTCGAGCAGGGCGGCCTGGGTCTTGGGTGACGCCCGGTTCACCTCGTCGACGAGCAGGAGGTTGGCGAACACCGGGCCGGGCCGGAACTCGAACTCGTTGCGCTGCTGGTTGAACACGTTGACCCCGGTCACGTCCGACGGCAGCAGGTCGGGGGTGAACTGGAGGCGGGCGAAGCGGCAGTCGAGCGACCGCGCGAGTGCCTTGGCGAGCATCGTCTTGCCGACCCCCGGGAAGTCCTCGACGATCGCATGCCCCTCGGCGACGAGGCAGAGCACGACCAGCCGCAGCGTCTCCTGCGGCGCGTGCACGACGCGCGCGAGGTTCTCGACGATGGCTGCGATCAGGCCGGTCGCGGCCGGTGCGACCGCCCGCTCAGCCATCGCCGAGCAGTCGTTCCACCTCGTCGAGGATCGCGACGGCGACCTCGTCCTTCGGCGCCCTCGCTACCGTCCGCTCGCCCCGCACGCTGAGCAGCGTGACCTCGTTCTCGGCGGCGTCGAACCCGATCCCCGGACGCCCGACGTCGTTCAGGACGACGAGGTCGGCCCCCTTGCGCGCCCGCTTGTCGCGTGCCCGCTCGAGCCCGGCCTCGCCCGTCTCGGCCGCGAAGCCGACGAGCACCTGCCCATCCCGGCGGCGCTGGCCGAGCTCGGCCAGGACGTCGCGCGTCGGCTCCAGCTCGAGCGTCCAGGGAGCGGCGTCCTTGGGGCGCTTGCCGGCGAGCGCCTGCGCCGGACGGTAGTCGGCGACGGCGGCCGCCATCAGCACCACGTCGGCCGCGCCGGCGCGGGCCAGCGCCTCCCGCTCGAGCTCGGCGGCGGTCGGCGTCTCGACCACCTCGACACCGGCGGGCGGCGCCACCGCGAGGTTCGCGGCCAGCAGCGTGACCAGCGCTCCCCGCCGGCGGGCCTCCGCCGCGAGGGCCACCCCCATGCGGCCGGACGAGCGGTTGCCGAGGAAGCGGACGGCGTCGAGCGGCTCGCGCGTGCCCCCAGCCGAGACGAGGACGCGCTTGCCGCGGAGGATGCTGCGGCCGTGGAGGGCAGCGAGCGCAGCCCGGAAGATCTCCTCCGGCTCGGCCATCCGCCCCACTCCCAGCTCCCCTTCGGCGCTCTCGCCCTCGTCGGGGCCGACGAGCACGACGCCGCGCTCGCGCAGCGTGCGGGCGTTCGCCCGGGTCGCCGGATGCGCCCACATGCGCGGGTTCATCGCCGGCGCGACGACGACCGGGCCGCGATGCGCGAGCGCCGCCTCGCTGACGAGGGAGTCGGCGAGCCCGTGCGCGAGCTTGGCCAGCGTGTTCGCCGTGCAGGGCGCGACGACCAGCAGGTCGGCCCGCGTCAGGTGCAGGTAGGGGTCCTCCGTCTCGTGCGCCGGCCGGCGGGCCAGGGCACGCAGCGTGCGGGCGGTCACGAAGCGTTCCGCGGCGGGCGTGACGAGCGGCACCACGTCGTGGCCGTCGCGCACGAGCAGGCGACACAGCTCGCACGCCTTGTAGGCGGCGATCCCACCCGTCACCCCGAGCAGGACGCGGGCCATGCGGGTAATGATGCCTGGCCTCCGCGGGCCGGGCCGGGCAGGACGCAGTCGGCGAGCGGGCTACGCGGTGTACTCGTACCGGAGCATGCCCTGGGCGACCTCTTCCAGGGCCATGGTCAGGTAGTTCTTGGAGCGGCTCTCGACGAGCGGCGGCAGGTTGTCGCCGAAGGTGCCTTCGCCGAGCTGGTGGTGGTAGTTGTTGATCTGGCGGGCGCGCTTGGCGGCCACGATCACGAGCGCGTAGCGCGAGTCGACGTGCTCGAGCAGGTGGTCGATCCGGGGTTCGATCATCGCCGCGGCATGGTAGCTGCCGGGCAGATGAGCTCCGAGACGAGCTGCGTCAGCTCGCCGGCCGCTCGCTCGAGGTCGTCGTTGACGACCACGTAGTCGAACTCACCGGCCTGCTCGAGCTGGCGGCGAGCGAGCGCGATCCGCTCGTCGATCTCGCCGGCGCTCTCCGTCGCCCGCTCCCGCAGCCGTCGCTCGAGCTCCGCGAGCGGGGCCGAGATGAAGATGGTGACCGCGCCCGGCAGCTCGCGCTTGATCCTGAGCGCGCCTTCGGTCTCGAGCTCGAGCAGCGGCACGCGGCCCTTGGCCGTGATCCGCTCCAGCTCGGAGCGGAGGGTGCCGTAGCGGTGGCCGGACACGTACTCCACGTGCTCGAGGAACTCGCCGCGGGCGACGCGCTCCATGAACTCCTCGGGCGTCAGGAACCAGTACTCCCGCCCGTCCACCTCCCCGCGCCGCCGTTCGCGCGTCGTGGCCGAGACGGTGACCTCGATCGCGGGCGCGCGCTCGGCCAGCTCCCGGATCAGCGTCCCCTTGCCGGCGCCCGACGGGCCCGTGACGACGAGCGCCGCCGGCCCGTGCACTAGCGACTGTTGAAGAGGCCGATCAGCTCGGCCCGCTGGCGGTCGGAGAGGCCGCCCACCGTCTTCGACTGGCTGATCCGGCAGGTGGTCAGGAACCGCGCGGCCTTGACCCGGCCGAACTTCGGCACGGCCATCAGGATGTCGATCACCTTCGCGGTCGAGACGTAGTCGGGCGGGTCGCCCAGGATCTGCTCGATCCGCACCCGGCCTTCCTTGAGGTCCTTCTTCAGCTTGGCCCGCTTGACCCGCACGTCGTTCGCGCGCTTGAGGGCGTCCATCCGCTGGTCGAGCGAGCGGAGCGGAGCGTGCGCCTGCGTCTTCGTGGGGGACACGGAGCGACGATCTTACCAGCGCTCCCGCCAGCATCAAGCCGGGACTTTTCGGGCCGTTTCCGGGGCTTTTGCCAGCCCCACTGCCGCGTCGGGCGACGCCACGCCAGCCTCCGCACAGGCCTGCGCGAGCTCGGCGCGGATCCGGGCCGGCGCGCCGGGGTCGGCGAAGAGCACCGTGCCGAGCGCGACGTCGCGGGCGCCGCAGGCGAGGAACTCGAGGGCGTCCCGGCCGGACTGGATCCCCCCCATGCCGACGACCGGCAGCCCGGTCGCCTCCGCGCAGACGCTCACCGCGTGGAGCGCGACCGGCTTCAGCGCCGGTCCCGAGAGGCCGCCGCTGCCGCGGCCCAGCAGGGGCCGCAGGCGGCGGTCGAGGGCGAGCCCGCGCAGCGTGTTGACGAGCGAAAGCCCGTCCGCGCCCGCGGCGGCGACGGCCCGCGCCACCGTGGCGAGGTCGGGGTGGGCTGCGGAGAGCTTCGCGTACAGCGGCAGCGGGGTGGCGAGCCGGCAGCGGGCGACGATCGCCGCCGCCGAGTCGGCGGCCTCGTCGACGTTCGGGCAGGAGAGGTTCAGCTCGACCGCTGCCACCGCGTCCAGGGGCAGGCGGGCACACGTCTCGGCGTAGTCCGCGGCCGTGAAGCCGCCCACCGAGACCCAGATCGGGACGGTGAGCAGCTCGCCGAGGCGAGGCAGGTGCTCGGCGAGGAAGCGGTCGCGGCCGGGGTTGGCGAGGCCGATCGCGTTCAGGAGGCCGTGTGCCGTCTCGGCGAGGCGCGGCGGCGGGCTTCCCTCGCGCGGCAGCGGCGTCACCGTCTTCGTCACGAAGACGTCGAGCTCGTTCGCGACCCGGGGGGCGGCGAGCGCGTCGAGGCAGCCGCTGGCGTTCAGCAGGCGCACGGATCGTTCCCTCCCACCCGGCGACGCCGGGGCTGGCGTACGCCGCCCGTCGCCCGCCCGAGCGGACCCGCCGGTCTCACGCCACCGCCTCCGCGGCGGCGGTCACGCGAGCGGCGTCGAGCACAGGCCCCTCCAGGCAGAGACGCTGCAGGCGCCCGTCGATCTCGACCGCGCAGCCGAAGCAGGCGCCGTAGCCGCAGGCCATCGGCGCCTCCCAGGCGAGCTGGGCCGACGGGCAGCGCGCGGCGAGCGCCCGCAGCATCGGCTCGGGCCCGCAGGCGAGCACGTCGTAGCCGTCCGGCAGCACGTCGGTGACGAGCAGCGGGTCGACCACGACCTCGGCGCCGGGAAGCAGGGCCGCGGCCGCCGCGTGGTCCTGGGTGCGGAAGCCGAGCAGGGCGGGCGGCGCGTGGAGCGCCTGCGAGAGCCAGGGCAGGGGTGCGACGCCGATGCCTCCCCCGACGAGCAGCGGCCGCTCGACGTCGAGCCGGTAGCCGCGTCCGAGCGGGCCGAGGACGCCGATCACGTCCCCGCGCTCGAGGGCGCAGAGGGCCTCCGTTCCGGGTCCCACGGGCTCGATGAGGAACCCGAGCTCGCCCGGCGGGGCGAGGCAGAGCGAGAACGGGCGCGGCAGCAGCCGCCCGGGGGCTTGCAGCATGAAGAACTGGCCTGGCCAGCCGGGGTCGAGGGCGCGTCGCTCGAGCCGGAGCAGCGTGTACGGCCCCAGCCGCTCGGCGCCAGTGACCCTATGCCGAGCGGCCTGCTCCGAGCTCCGCATCGATCCGCTCCTGCAACGAGAGCGCCTGCTCGGCCCGCGCGGTCGCGATCGCGTGCACCGCCGCGGCCGCGCCCGAGAGGGTAGTGATGCACGGCACGCGCCGGGCGAGCGCCGCCTCGCGGATCGCGTAGCCGTCGGAGCGGGCGTTGCGGCCGTCCGGGATGTTGATCACGAGGTCGCAGCGACCGCGGCGGATGAGGTCGACGACGGTGGGCTCGCCGTCGGCCGCCTCGCTCAGCTTGCGCACCAGCTCCACCTCGATCCCGGCCCGCGCCAGCGTCTCGGCCGTCCCCTCGGTCGCGTAGAGCCGGAAGCCGAGGCCGGCGAGCGTCGCCGCGATCGGCACCGCCTGCTGGTGGTCCGGCTCCCGGATCGAGACGAACACCGCCCCCGAGCGCGGCAGCCGCCGCCCGGCCGCCCGTTCCGCCTTGTCGAGCGCGGTCGAGAGATCGGCGGCGCTCGCCATCACCTCGCCGGTCGAGCGCATCTCGGGCCCGAGCACGGGGTCGCTGCCCGGGAAGCGCGCGAACGGCAGCACGGCCGCCTTGACGCTCCACTGCCGCGGAGGCCGTTCCGGCGGCAGGCCGAGCTCGCCGAGCCGCGCCCCGAGGGCGAGGCGACAGGCGGCCTGAACGAGCGGCAAGCCGGTCGCCTTGCTCACGAAGGGGACGGTCCGCGACGCGCGCGGGTTCGCCTCCAGCACGTAGATCTCGCCGTCGCCGGTCGCCGCGAGCTGGACGTTGAGCAGCCCCACCGCGCCGAGGGCGCGACCGAGGAGCTTGACGACGCGCGTGATCTCCTGCATCTGGGCGAAGCTCAGGCTCGGCGCGGGCAGCACGCAGGCGGAGTCGCCGGAGTGCACGCCCGCCTCCTCCACGTGCTGCATGACCGCGGCGACGTACGTGTCGTGGCCGTCGCAGAGGGCGTCGACGTCGACCTCCACCGCGTGCTCGACGAAACGGTCGACCAGCACGCGCTCGAAGGGGGGCAGCGCCCGCAGCTCCTCGGGCCCGTAGCAGACCCGCATGGCCCGGCCGCCGAGGACGTACGAGGGGCGGACGAGGACCGGGTAGCCGATCCGGCCGGCGATCTCGACCGCCTCCTCGGCCGACGAGGCGATGCCCCACTCGGGCGAGCGCAGCCCGTGGGCGGCCAAGAGCCCGGCGAAGCGTTCGCGGTCCTCGGCGAGGTCGACCGCCTCGAACGGGGTGCCGAGGATCCGGTAGCCGGCGGCCTCGATCAGCCGGGCCAGCTTCAGCGGCGTCTGGCCGCCGAACTGGATCACGACCCCTTGCGGGCGCTCCCGCTCGCAGACCGCCAGCACCGACTCGGCGTCGAGCGGCTCGAAGTAGAGGCGGTCGGAGGTGTCGTAGTCGGTCGAGACCGTCTCGGGGTTGCAGTTGACCATCACCGCCTCGTAGCCGAGCTGGCGGTAGGTGGTGGCGGCGTGGACGCAGCAGTAGTCGAACTCGATCCCCTGCCCGATCCGGTTCGGGCCCGAGCCGAGGATCACGACCCTGGGCCGGGCGCCGCCGGCCAGCGGCTCGTCCGCCTCCCCCCAGGTCGAGTAGTAGTAGTTGGAGGCGGCCTCGACCTCGCCGGCGCAGGAGTCGACGCGGCGGTACGCGGGCCGGACGCCGCAGGCGCGACGCCGCCGGCGTGCCTCGTCCTCGCTCGTTCCGGCCGCCGCAGCGATCTCGGCGTCCGAGAGCCCGAGCCGCTTGAGGCGCAGCCAGTCGCCCGGGCCGAGCGCGTCGAGCCCGCCGAGCGCGGCGAGCGCCTCGCGGACGCGGGCGATCTCCCGCCGGAAGAAGGGGTGGACGCCGTCCGGCAGGTCGGCGAGCGTCGGCCAGGGGGTGGCCGCGCCGGCGTCGAGCTCGCGTGAGCGGAAGGCCTTCAGGAAGGCCTCCGTGAAGCTGCGGCCGATGCCCATCGCCTCCCCCACGGACTTCATCTGCGTGCCGAGCGTCCGGTCGGCGCCGGGGAACTTCTCGAACGCGAAGCGCGGGAACTTGACCACCACGTAGTCGAGCGCCGGCTCGAAGCTCGCTGGCGTCGTGCCGGTCAGGTCGTTCGGGATCTCGTCGAGCGTGTAGCCGACCGCGAGCCGAGCCGCCACCTTGGCGATCGGGTAGCCGGTCGCCTTGGAGGCGAGCGCCGACGAGCGCGAGACCCTCGGGTTCATCTCGATCACCCGCATCTCGCCGGTCTCGCGGCTGCGGGCGAACTGGATGTTCGAGCCGCCGGTGTCGACGCCGACCGCCCGGATCACGGCGATCGCGGCGTCGCGCAGCTCCTGGTAGGCCTCGTCGGGGAGCGTCATCTGGGGCGCGACCGTGACCGAGTCGCCGGTGTGGACGCCCATCGGGTCGAGGTTCTCGATCGAGCAGACGACGACGACGTTGTCGGCCCGGTCGCGCACGACCTCGAGCTCGAACTCGTCCCAGCCGCGGACCGACTCCTCGACGAGCACCTGCCGGATCGGCGACTCGGCCAGGCCCCGCTCGACCTGCCGGCGGAGCTCGTCCGGGGTGGCGGCGAACCCGCCGCCGTGACCGCCGAGCGTGAACGCGGGCCGGACGACGGCTGGCACCGGCAGGCCGTCGACCTGGTCGAGGTCGGTGACGACCGTCGAGGCCGGCACCTTCAGGCCGCAGCTCTCGACCGCCTGCTTGAACTTCAGCCTGTCCTCCGCCCGCTCGATCGCCTCGAGCCGGGCGCCGACCAGCTCGATCCCCAGCTCGTCGAGCAGGCCGCCGGCGGTGAGCTCGCGCGCCAGGTTGAGCGCCGTCTGGCCGCCCATCGTCGCCAGCAGGGCGTCCGGCCGCTCGAGGCGGAGCACCTCGGCCACCCCCTCGGCGTCGAGCGGCTCGAGGTACGTGCGGTCGGCGAAGCCCGGGTCGGTCATGATCGTGGCCGGGTTGGAGTTGACGACGATCGTCCGGAAGCCGTCCTCCCGCAGCACCTTCAGCGCCTGGCAGCCGGCGTAGTCGAACTCGGCCGCCTGGCCGATCACGATCGGGCCGGAGCCGACGATGCAGATGCTCTCGAGGTCGGTCCGCCTCGGCACTACGCCCCCACCGCCTCGGCGACCTCGTCGACCCAGGCGTCGAGCAGCGGCCAGCCGTCGTGCGGCCCCGGCCCCGCCTCGGGGTGGAACTGCAGGGACCGGGCTCGCAGCTCGCCGAGGTCAAGCCCCTCGACCGTCCCGTCGTAGAGCGAGACGTGCGACACCCCGGCCGCCTCGCTCGCCCGCACGGCGAAGCCGTGGTTCTGGCTCGTGACGAGGACGCGGCCGCTCGCCCGCTCGAGCACCGGATGGTTCGCGCCCCGGTGTCCGAAGGGCAGCTTGTACGTCTCGTGTCCGGCGGCCAGCGCGAGCAGCTGGTGGCCGAGGCAGATGCCGAGCACA
>Ga0070737_10006316_pt1 | contig 10912 bp, 8 predicted proteins | sample Coa_R1_10_FD_66438 | JGI IMG/M metagenome (GOLD analysis project Ga0070737, IMG submission 66438) | Surface soil microbial communities from Centralia Pennsylvania, which are recovering from an underground coalmine fire - Coalmine... | ecosystem: Environmental > Terrestrial > Soil > Unclassified ...
AGGTAAGCAGCTGTGCGGACCACCGATATCATCCATCATCGCGTGTTGCGCGGTCACGATTTTCGCGCCGGCGCGACGCGATGGATCCTGCTCTTCGCATTGGGGCCGATCGCAACCAGCTGCAGCAGCATGCCCAATCCGCTGGCGGATATGTCGCACGCGGTCGCCGCTTTGCCCGGCAAGGTGAGCAACATCCTGCCCGGCCATGTGAGCGATTCCGACAAGGCCGCGGCTCATGATCTGGTCGTCGCCGGCGATGCCGCACGCGAAAAAGGCGATCTCGACGCCGCCGCGGTCGATTACGCGAAAGCGGCCGGAACCGATCCGACCTCGCTCGAGGCGCAACTGCGCCTCGGCGCCGTCAGCCTCGCGCGCAAGGACAACAACGCCGCGCTCGCCGCTTATAAGGCCGCGCAGAGCCTTGCGCCCAAAGATCCCGAAGCGGCTTTCCGCCTCGGCGAGCTCGACCTGACGCATGGCGATGCGAAGAGCGCCGCCGATCAATTCGCCACCGCCCTCGAAAGCCGCAAGGACGACCCGAAGCTTTACAACGCGATGGGGGTCGCGCTGTCGATGCAGGGCAAGTTCGACCAGGCGAAAGCGAATTTCGATCAGGGCCTGGCGCTCGAGCCGGATTATCCTGCGCTGCGCAACAATTACGGCCTGATGCAACTGGCGAGCGGCGATCTCAAAGGCGCGCTCGCGACCTTCTCCGCCTTGATCGCATCGCCCCAAGCGAGCGAACGCTATCGCTTCAATCGCGCCCTGGTCGAGCTCGCCATGGGCGAGACCGAAGCGGCCCTTGCCGATGCGCCGGGGATGGACGAGCCAGGCTTGCGGCAGACACTCGCGACCTATCTCACGCCGCGGCAAGCCGACGGCATGACGGCCAAGGCCGAACGCGCCGGCAAAGTGCTGGTCGGCGGCGCGGCCGCTGCGAGCGAGCCCGAGCCGGCGGTGCATCTTGCCGTCGATGCTTCGGCAATCGCCGCTTTGCCGGCGGCGGATGCCGCGAAAACGCCCGCGCCGGATCGTCCGAACGACGCCGCGACCGCCGCCACGAAGACTGCGGCGATCGACGGCGCGGACGATGCCGCAGCCGCGGCAGCAAAAATGCCGACCGCCGGCGGTGCGAGCGCCGCCGCGGTCGATGCGGCACCCATTCCCGCGACCGCCAATGCGAGCGACGGCGCGACCGAGAGGGCGAAGACTTCGGCAACCGCTGATGCGAGCGACGGCACGGCAAGTTCCGGCAAGCCGGTGGCGGATTTGCCGGCGAGCGCGGCGGCGGAAACGGTTCGTTAACCGCGGCCCGGCGGCGTTTCTCTTTACCCTTCAGGGGTTGTTAACCCAACTACATAAAAATCCTCGCTGTTTGCTGTGAAGCCGGCGAGAGACCTGCGATGACATCGAGCGAGGTTTATCGCGACATCGCCTTCGGCGCAGCCTGTTGAGGATTTTGCTGAAGCCGAAAGACCGCGTATGCAAGCCTTGTCCCTGTCCCACCGCCGCATGCTGCTGCTGACCGCAGCCGTTGCCTTGTCGCTCGCGACGGCGATGATCGTGCGCGCCTGGGTCAACGAGGCGCGGCTCAGCGCGATCGCAGCCGGGCCGGCGGAAGCGCCCAAGCAGGCGGTCACCAAGATCCTGGTGGCGACGCATGCGCTGCCGGCCGGCCAGTTCCTCCAGCCCAACGATCTCGAATGGCAACCCTGGCCCGATAGCGGGCTCAATTCGAGCTACATCCTCGAAGGCAGCCGCCAGATCAGCGACATCGCCGGCTCGGTGGTGCGCGCCGCGATTTCCGGCGGCGAGCCCGTCACCGACGACCGCCTGATCAAGAAGGGCGATCGCGGCTTCCTGTCGGCGATCATGGCGCCGGGCACGCGCGCCGTAACGGTTCAACTGCAACAGAATGCCGGGCTCGGCGGTCTGGTGCTGCCGGGCGATCATGTCGACGTCGTCCTCACCGCGGTCATTCCGGGCACCGGCCCCACCGATCCCGAGCATCGCGCGAGCGAGACTGTGCTCGAGGATATCCGCGTGCTCGCGATCGATCAGAAAATGAACGACACGGCGAACGAGAACGTCATGGCGCGTTCGGCGACGCTCGAAGTCACCCCCAAGCAGGCCGAAATCCTCGCCCTCGTCAGCGATATGGGCAAGCTGTCCCTCACCCTGCGCGCCATCGCCGCCGGCGACGAGAAGCCCTTAACGACGAACGCCAATGGCGAGCCCGCCAAGCCCTCAGTCACTTGGGACAACGAAGCCACCGATCTCGGCTTGCGGCCGCATTCCGCGCCGACGGCGGCGAGCAGCGACATCAAGGTCAATCTTGTCCGCGGCGACAAAGCCGATTCGCTCGATTTCCCGAAAGACACCAAGTGACATGAACCGGCGATCGCGCATCGTCCGCACCATCGCGATGATCCTCGTCATCGCGATCACCGCCTTTGCGGTGCCTGAGATTCGCGCGGCGCAAGTGATCGTGCCCACGGGCGCGCCGATCCTGCTCGACGTCAGCAAAGGCGTCATCATCCGCCTCGATCGTCCGTGCTCGAGCGTCTTTGTCGCCGATCCCGATATCGCCGACGTGCAGCTCAAATCGCCGACCGTGCTTTACCTGATGGGCAAGGGCGCCGGCGAGACCACGGTCTATGCCGTCGATCAAAGCGACAGCGTTCTGCTCGACAGCCGCGTCGAAGTGCGCCAGGACATCGATCGGCTGCAGCGCGAGATCCATCAGATCGATCCGAGCGACCATGTCCGCGCCGAGGCAGTCGACGATTCGATCGTCCTGACCGGTAGCGTCAGGGACGCTGCCGAGGGCGACGATATTCGCAAGATCGCCGCGCGCTATGTCGCCAGCCCCTCGCAGCTCGTCAACAAGCTCACCCTCGATGCGCCGAACCAGATCGACTTGCAGGTCAAGGTCGCCGAGGTGCAGCGCAGCGTCCTGAAGCAATTCGGCATCAACTGGTGGAATGCGCAGCAAGGCGGGACCGCTGCTTTCGGCATGGTCAATGCGGAGCAGGCGATCATCCCGACCGCGGCATTTGCGCAAAGCTCCGGCACCAACGTAACCAAGATCGTGCCCACCCTCCCCGGATCGGCGCTCGACGGGTCGAACCTGTCGAATTGCTGCGCGTTCAATACCCAGACGCCGACGCAAATCGGCAACGGCATCAACAACAACCTCTTCGCCGGTCTGCACCACGGCGATCTCACCATCAACGCCCTGGTCGACGCGCTGGCGCAGAACGGCCTCATCACCATCCTCGCCGAACCCGACCTCGTCACGGTGTCGGGCCAGAAGGCGAGCTTCCTCGCCGGCGGCGAATTCCCGGTACCGGTGCCGCAAACCGGCACCGGAACGACCGCCGCGATCACGATCGACTGGAAGCAGTTCGGTGTCAGCCTCAATTTCACCCCGACCATCCTCGCCGACGGCCGCATCGCGCTGCACGTCGCGCCCGAGGTGAGCGAGCTTGCGCCGAACGAGGGCATCACCGTCCAGGGCGTCACCGTCCCCGGCATCACCACCCGCCGCGCCGACACCACGGTCGAGCTCGGCAGCGGCCAGACCTTCGCGATCGCCGGCCTTTTGCAAAACGCGACGCAACAGCAGCTCCAAGCCTATCCGTGGATCGGCGATCTGCCGATCATCGGCGCGCTTTTCCGCTCGACCGCCTTCCAGCGCGGTGAAACGGAAGTCGTCATCCTGATTACGCCTTACATGGTGAAGCCGGTCTCGTCGGCGACGGCGCTCAAGACCGACAACGACGGCTTCTACGCGCCGAGCGACCAGCAACGCGTTCTTGACGGCAACCTCAACACGCTGCCGTCGCAGAACGACCCTGCGCCGGCCAAGCCGACCGCCTCGGCGCCGCCGGGCCCGGCGGCCTCGGCCGATGGCGGCGCGCCGACGCCGGCGCCGCGCGCATCTGTCGCCACCCCCGTTGCCTTGCCCGCGCCGGCCGCCTCGGCGGCGACGACCGCTGTCGAGGCGACAGCGATGCCGGCCGCAACCGCGGCGCCCGCCGCGCCGCCGCCCGCTCCAGCCCCGGCCGCGATCGTGGCCGCAGAGCCGCAACCGGTTACTCCAACGCCGGCGCGCCCGAGCCCCACGCCCGCCGCGGCGATGGCGGCACCGATGCGAGCCCCCGCCGCTTCCGGCTTCGAGATCGATTAGGAGCGGATGATGCGCGCGCTTTTTCCGACGGCCTATCTGCTGCTTCTCACCGCGCTTGGCGGCTGCGTCGGCTCGTCCGATCCGGCGAAGCCGGTTCCGGAAGACCCGAACCAATTCACTTATAAGACGGTCGACTATCCTTACGCGGTTCGCTTCGCCGCCGCGGCCGAAGCACCCGCCGCCGCGGAGATGCAGCGGCTGCAGGACTTCCTGCATGGGGCGAGCGCGCGGCCCGAAGACAAAGTCACGATCAGCAGCGACAACTCGCCGCTCGGCAAAGAACGGGCGGACCGCATCCGCGCCATCCTGAAACACGCCGGCCTCGAAACCGTCGACGGCGTCGACGTCAATCTCAGCCCCGACACCGTGGCGCTGGTCCTGACGGAAAAGGTGGCCGTGCCGCCGAAATGCGGCGAATGGCCGGTCTTCGCCGGCGACGCGCCGTCCAACGCGCCCTCGCTCTATCTCGGCTGCGCCTTACGCAACAACCTTTATCAGCAGGTCGTCGATAAGCGCGACCTCGCGGTCGGCCGGACGCCGGGCCCCGCCGATGCCGAGCCCAGCATGCGCGCCGTGCAGAAATATCGCGAAGGCCTTTCGGACAAGAAAGGCGGCAGCGACGACAGCCCCTCTGCCGCCAATGCCGCCGCCGAAAGCGCAACCGGAGCGGCCGAAGCCGCCGCGACGATGGCGAATCCGGGCGGCTCGAACGGAAGCAGCAATGGCCAGTGAGCAGCTGACACCGCTCGCCTCCGGGCCGAGGCTTCTTGCTTGCATCAGCGACCCGGACACCGCGCAAGTCGTCCGCGAATTCGCGACGGCGCAGCGCTGGCGTAACGCCTCCGTCGTCGATGGCGGCATCGTCGCCGCGCATGGCCAGCTGCAACAGCAAGCTGCGCCCAACCTGCTGATCGTCGATGTCGACGATGCCGAAGACCCGGTCCAGGCGCTTTATGCCCTGGCGGAATTCTGTCCGCCCGAGATGAGCGTCATCGCGATCGGCCAGCGCAACGACCTCAACCTCTATCGCGACCTGATCGAGCTCGGCGTCACGGATTACGTTCCCAAGCCGATCACCGTGCAAATGCTCGAGCGCGCCTTGAAGCGCAACAAGCGCGCGCAAGGCACCGACTACCCTAGCAAGGCGCAAGTCATCACTCTCATGGGCTCGCGCGGCGGCGTCGGCACGACGACCGTGGCCGCCGGTCTCGCCTGGTGCATCGCGCATCTGCATCATCGCAGCGTCGCAATCGTCGATCTCGACCTTCATTTCGGCAATCTTGCCTTGAGCCTCGACCTCGTTCCCGGTCCCGGCCTGCGCGAAGCGCTCGAATATCCCGCGCGCATGGACGCGCCGCTCCTCGCTTCGGCGATCCTGCACGAAAGCCCGCAGCTCAGCGTCTTGGCGGCGGAAGAGCCGCTGGTCGATCTGCCGCAAATCGCGGCCGGCGCCGCGGACACGCTCGTCAACGTTCTGCGCAGCGACTGCGACTTCATCATCTTCGACCTGCCGCGTCATCTCGAAGATCTCGTTCGCCGCACCATCACGGTCGCGACCACGGTCGGCGTCGTCACCGACCTTTCGCTCTCCGCCGCGCGCGACACGCTGCGACTCGTCGAGTTCAACCGCGTCCTCTCGCCGACGGCCAAGCACATCGTAATTGGCAATCAGGTCGGCGCGGCACATCGCGGCGAGGTCGGCCGCGCCGAATTCGAGCGCGTTGTCGGCTTGTCGCTCGATTTCGCGATCCCGTTCGAGCCGCAAACCGCCCTCACCACGTCGTCGACCGGCACGGCTTTGCCGGCGGCGTTGCGCAACAGCAAAGCCGCGGCGGAGCTCGCCGTGATCGCCGATCGGATTTGCGGCGTCGAAGCGCCGAAGAAGCGCTCGCTGATGCCGAAGAAGCTGCTACCGGGCCTGCCCGGCTGGTTGAAGCGGAGCGCCTGACATGTTCGGCCGCCGCGGCCTCGAGAACGACGCGGGAGTGCAAGATCGCCTCCGCGCCCTCAGCGGGCGCGACCGAGCGCCCCCGCCGGCCGCCGCCACGCAAGCCGCACCGCCGACCATCGCGCCGGGGCCGGGTGTTCCGCCTCAGGCAATACCGCAGGCGCCTGTCGCCGCGCCGGCTCCGCCCGTCCCCGCGCCGCCAGCCGGGGCGCCCGGGCAGCCCGGGCTTTCGGTTCGCAGCGCGAGCGTCGCCGACGCGGTGCCGCGCATCTATCCGCTCGCGATCCAGCGCATCGATACCGAAGTCGCGGCCAAGCTCGAGCGCGAAGAGCTCGCGCGCCAACTCACCGACGTCATCAGCGAAATCATTGTCGAGCTGAAGCTGCAGCTCAACGTCGCGGAGCAGCGCCAACTCGTCACGCTTCTGCTCGACGACATGCTCGGCCTCGGGCCGATCGAGCCCCTGCTCGCCGACGAGAGCGTCACCGATATCATGGTCAACGGCCCGAAGCGGGTCTATGTCGAGCGCAAGGGCAAGCTTGAGCTGACCGAGGTCACCTTCCGCGACAACGCGCATGTGATGAGCGTCGCGACGCGCATCGTCACGCAAGTCGGCCGCCGCGTCGATGAATCGACGCCGCTGGTCGATGCGCGTCTCGCCGACGGCAGCCGCGTCAACATCATCGTCCCGCCGCTGGCGATCGACGGCCCCTCGATCTCGATCCGCAAATATTCCAAGAAATCGATCACCCTCGACGTGATGTCGCGCCAGGCGAACATCTCGTCGGCCATGGCTTCCGTCCTGAAGATCGCGGCGCGCTCGCGCCTCAATATCCTCATCTCGGGCGGCACCGGCTCGGGCAAGACGACCTTGCTCAACGCGATGTCGCAGATGATCGACCCGACCGAGCGTATCGTCACCATCGAAGACGCCGCCGAATTGCAATTGCAGCAGCCGCATGTCGTGAGGCTCGAAACACGCCCTGCCAATCTCGAGGGCCGCGGCGAAATCACCATGCGCGATCTCTTGAAGAACGCGCTGCGCATGCGTCCCGACCGCATCATCCTCGGCGAAATTCGGTCATCCGAGGCGCTCGACATGTTGCAGGCGATGAACACCGGCCACGACGGCTCGCTCTCGACCATCCACGCCAACCGGCCGCGCGAGGCGCTGACCCGTCTCGAGAACCTGGTCGGCATGGCCGGCATCCAGCTCCCGGCCAAGGCCGTGCGCCAGCAGATCGCCGCCGCCGTGCATCTCATCCTGCAAATCAGCCGCATGCGCGACGGCATTCGCCGCGTCACCTCGGTGACCGAAATCGTCGGCATGGAAGGCGATGTCATCACCACTCAGGACCTGTTCACCTATCAGTACGAGGGCGAGTTGCCGGACGGCCGCCTGAAAGGCAGCTTCGTCTCGTCGGGATTGCGGCCGCATTTCATCAGCCGCGCCGAGTACTATCAGCTCGACCAGGCGCTCATCGAGGCGATGAGCTGATGAATGGCGTCCAGTTCATCGTCATCTTCACCCTGTCGCTGGCGATCTTCGCCGCCGCCTGGTGCGGCTGCGCGCCCGCAAGCCTGCGCCAGAGGCTCGCGAAGCGCGCGCTGAGCAGGATCAGGAAGGGCACGGGCGCGAAGAAGCACGACATCCCGAGCCTGCGCCTCAATTTCAACGCGACGCGGCTCGACATCTTCATCAGCCGCATCCTGCCCAATCCCGAGCACTGGCGGCGCATGCTGGAGCGCAGCGGCACCGGCTGGTCGATCGGCAAGTTCGGCGTCATCGCGGTCGTCGTCGGCATCGTCACGATTATCGCGACCATGCTGCTGCGCCTGCCGCCGCTCATCTGTTGGGGTGCGGGCGGCCTCGCCGGTTATTACCTGCCGCGGCTCTACATCTATTGGCAGATCATGCGGCGCAGCAAGAATTTCCTCGCGCTCCTTCCCGACGCTATCGGTCTAATGGTGCGCGGCGTGCGCTCGGGCCTGCCGGTGACCGAAACCATCATCAATGTCGGCCGCGAGATGAAAGGCGTCGTCGGCTACGAGTTCCGCAAGATCTCGGAGCAGATCCAGCTCGGACAGCCGCTCGAAGAAGTGATGTGGCAGGCGTCGGGTCGCATCGACCTGCCGGAATTTACCTTCATGTGCATTTCCTTCGCGATCCAGCGCGAGACAGGCGGCAACCTCGCCGAGACGCTCGACAACCTCGAGCAGCTCCTGCGCAATCGCAAGCAGATGCAGCTGAAGGTCCGCGCCTATTCGTCGGAGGCGCGCGCTAGCTCGTGCATCATCGGCTCTTTGCCTTTTATCATGCTCGCGCTCTTGAGCGTCGTGAACTGGAACTACATCCAGACGCTCTTTTACACCCATGCGGGCAACATGCTGCTCGGCGCGGCGGCAGGCAGCCTCATGTTCGGCATCATCGCCCTCGTTAAACTCGCGAGCTTCGAGATATGAGCGACCTCGTATCCCTTTTGATGAAGCTCGGCGGCGACAATCTGATGTCGGCGCTGCTCGTCATGCTGCTCGTCGGCTCGATGGTCATCGCCTATTTCGCCGCCGTGCCCGGAAATCCGCTGGCTGGGCGCGTCGCGACCCTCAAAGACCGCGTCAGCGGCAAGGCGCCGATCGGCAAACGGACCGGATTCAAATTCACCTTCTCGATCGAAACATTGAAGAAGCTCGTAGAGACGCTGAAGCTGACGCGCGGCGCGGAGGCGGAAAGCACCGCCGACAAGCTCTTGAAAGCGGGCTATCGCTCGCGCGAGGCCCTCGTCATCTATATGGGCATCCGCCTGCTGCTGCCCGTCGTCCTGACCAGCCTTGTTTTCCTGATCGTCGCGTTCCTGCATCTGCCGACGGCGAGGCTGATTCTCTCCGGCACCGGCATCGCGATCGGCGCGACCTATCTGCCGCCGGTCGTCTTGAAGCGCATCACGGCCGCGCGCAATCGCCGCTTCACGCGCGCCTTGCCCGACGTGCTCGACCTGTTGGTGATCTGCGCCGAAGGCGGCCTTAGCCTCGACGGCGCCTTGAGCCGCGTCTCGCGCGAGTTCCGCCGCTTTCTGCCCGAGATGGCCGACGAGCTCGGCCTCACCGCGATCGAATTGGGCTTCCTGCCCGAGCGCCGCCAGGCGCTGATGAATCTGACCAAGCGCGTCGACATTCCCGGCATGCACAGCCTCGTGCATACGCTCGTCCAGACCGAGCGCTACGGCACGCCGCTGGCGCAGTCGCTGCGCGCCCTCTCGACCGAGCTGCGCGAGGAGCGGATGCTGAAGGCCGAAGAGAAGGCGGCGAAGCTGCCGGCGACCATGACCGTGCCGATGATCGTCTTCATCCTGCCCTCGGTGTTCATCGTCCTGATCGGCCCGGCGATGATCAACGTCTTCAAGGCGTTCCACAACTAACGAACGCACTTCGTCTGCTTCGTCGGGAGGGGCTGGCGGCGCGAGCCCGGCGACGCCCGGCGCGCGCTAGTTTTCCGTGCAGTAATTCCGGGGGAAACGCGAAGATGACCGACGTCGACGTCACGCGCGCGATTCGCGCGCGGCTCGAGAGCTTGCCGATCCGGCCGTGGCATCTCGCCGTGTTCGTTATCTGCGCTCTATCGCTCCTCTGCGATTCCGCGGATCAGTTTCTCATCATCTCGATCGCGCCGCTGCTGATCCGCGAATGGGGCATCTCTTCCGCGCAGCTCGGCCTGGTCGTTGCCGCGACCGGCATCGGCGGCGTCATCGGCGCGCCGATTTTCGGCGCGCTCGCCGATCGTCTCGGTCGGCGGCGCTGCATGATGCTGTCGATTGCGATCTACACCCTGCTGACGGCGCTCGCGGCGCTGTCGCAAAACATCTCCCAGCTGCTCGTCATTCGCGCGCGCTCGGGCATCGGCCTGGGCGGGATCGTTCCGGTGACTTTGGCCTATGTCAGCGAATATTCGCCGCCGCGCTGGCGCGGGCGCGTGGTGGCGTGGTGGAATTCGATGTTCGCCTTCGGGATTCCGCTCGCCGGCGCGGTCGGCTTGTTGGTGATTGTGCCTTATGGCTGGCGCTGGGGCTTTGTCATCGGCGCGCTGCCGATCGTGCTCATCGCCGGGATCGCCTGGCTGCCGGAATCGGTTCGCTATCTCCTCGCCAAAAACCGAACCGAGGAAGCGCTGCGGACGATCGCGCGCGTCGAGCGCGCGGTCTTGGGCGCGGCGAAACCGGCGAACGCCGGGGCCTCCGCGCCCGATGCAACGCGCGGCGCGGTGCCGGCGGCTGCCGGCCCGCGTGCTTGGCGCGTGCTCGGTCTTCTCAACGCGCCCGGCATGCGGGTGACGATGATCGCCTCGGCGGTGTTGTGGTTCCTGCCCGCGTCGCTTCTGCTCTCGTCCTTCTACGGCGTGTTCTTGACGCAAGCCAAAGGAATGGATTTGCGCGCCGCGATCGCGCTCGTCACCGCGACCTCGGCGCTCGGGCCGCTCGGCCAGCTCTTTGCCGGTTTTTCATCAAATTGGGTCGGCCGCAAAGCGACCCTCACCATCGCCCTCTGCCTGCTCGGCGCGATGCCGCTTGCCGCCTTCGACATCGCGCAGTCGAGCGGCCTTGTCTATCTCTGCTTGACGCTTGCCTGGATCGGCACCAGCGCGATCTACGGCACCGCCTTCGGCTACACCTCGGAGCAATTGCCGACCGAGTTGCGGTCCGGTGCGCTGGGTGTTTTCGAGGGGCTGCGCCGGCTCGGCGGCGCGGTCGGCCCGGCGATGATCGGGCTGCTCTATGGCC
>Ga0070737_10006317_pt1 | contig 10911 bp, 9 predicted proteins | sample Coa_R1_10_FD_66438 | JGI IMG/M metagenome (GOLD analysis project Ga0070737, IMG submission 66438) | Surface soil microbial communities from Centralia Pennsylvania, which are recovering from an underground coalmine fire - Coalmine... | ecosystem: Environmental > Terrestrial > Soil > Unclassified ...
TTGTCCTCCAGGCCGGGGGGAACCGTGCCGTCCGCCCGGGCGCTGGCGTAGCCGAGGTCGTCCACGTCGAACAGCTCCGGCGCCAGGTTGTAGCAGCGGTTGTGACCCTGGCACTTCTCGGGGTCCACCCTCACCCTCATCTCCCTGCCTCCCATCCAGCCTTGCGGCGCATCGTGAACAACGGCGGCCCATTCCGAACGGGCCTCAGCTCCCTTTCCACCTCGTAGCCGAAGCGGCGGTAGTAGGGCACGTTCTCCGGTTTCTGCGTCTCCAGGTAACAGTCCAGCCCCTCCCGGTCGGCGCGCTCGAGCATGTCCCGCTGCAGGAGGGTACCGATCCCGCCGCGCTGGACCGAAGGGTCGACCACGAGAAGGAACAGGTACCACAGGGGCTCCTTGGGATGGTGCTTCTCTATGGCCAGCAGGTAGCGGGCGCCTCTGAGGAGCGCCAGCGGCCTGATGACCATCGCCCTGAAGGCGCCGGCCAGCTGGCGGGCCTGCCCGGCGAGCGGCGGCGGGTAGGCGCCGGGCGGGGCCACCACCGACAGGCCCATCAGCCGCCCGTCTTTGTCCCGCGCGCCGGTGACCACGCTGGCCGGGCCGGCGCCGGCGATCGCCGCCCGCCAGAAGAGGGCGAGCCCCCGGGCGCGGGTGATGCCCATCGGGTCGAGGAACTCGAAGAAAGGGTCGTGGTGGAACGCCCGGGCGGCGACCATCGCCGCTTCGTGCAGATCCTTGCCGCTGCGCCTCACCGGCACGAGCTCGACCTGTGTTCTCATGGCGCCACGATAGGTTGGTCACGCCCTGGCCGTGCCAGCCGGCGTCGGGGGGAGGGAGGCGGCCGGCCGGAGGGCCACGACCATGCGCGTCCCCCCGCCGGGGCCGGTCGGCGACTCCGCTCTCACCGCGCCGCCCATCGCCGCAACCAGCTCGGCGACGATCGCCAGGCCCAGGCCGGAACCCCCAGGAGGCGCCGACCCGTTGCGCTGGGGGACGCTGCGGGCGACGAACAGGCGGTCGAACACGTGGGGCAGGTCGGCAGGAGCGATCCCCGGGCCGTCGTCGGACACCGCCAGCCGCGGCCCTTCCGGGCCGGCCGACGCCGACAGGGCCACCGACGACCTGGCGAAGCGCAGAGCGTTCTCCACGAGGTTGGCGACGACCTGGGCGAGGCGGTCGGGGTCGGCCGCCACCCACACCGGATGGCGGCTCTCGACGGCGAGCGAGACGCCGAGCTCGCCGGCGGACGGCGCGAAGGCGCTTGCCGCTGCCGACAGTGTCGCTGACAACTCGACCGGTTGGATGTGCAGCGTGAAGCGGCGGGCCTCGAACGTCGCCAGCCCCAGCAGGTCGCCCACGAGGCGCTCGAGGCGGCGCGCCTCGGAGGCGATCACGGCGGCGGCCGCGGTCGCGTCGGCGGTCGCCCCGTCCTCGATCGCCTCGGCGAAACCCCGGATCGACGTCAAAGGGGTGCGCAGCTCGTGGGAGACCGACTGCAGGAACTGGCGTTCGGCGCCCTTCGCCTGGGCGAGGTTGGCGGCCATGGCGTTCACCGATTCGGCCAGCCCCGCCAGCTCCGGGTCGGTGCCCGGCGGGGCCGGCACCCTCGCGTCGAGGTCACCGGCGGCGATGCGGCTGGTCACCTCCTGGGCGGCCCGCACCGGGGCGACGAACCTCCGCCCCAGCCGGTAGGCGACGAGGCCGGCGACGGCGAGGATCACCAGTGCGGACACGGCGAACCACGGCCCCGCCGTGGCGAGGCTGCTCGGCGCCCGGCGGCTGAGGACGATCACGAGCGTCACCCGCCGGGGGACCGCGCCCAGCTGGATCTCGGTGGAGAACGGCACCGCCGCGAAGACCACCGAACCGGCTCTGCCCGACACGGTCTCGTCCTGGGAGAGAGCCGTCGGGTCGAGGTCGGCGGCTCGCAGGCCGGCCGGCAGCGCCGGAGCCTGCCGTGGCGCGGCCGGCTGGAAGAGTGTTCCGGTGAGCGGCCGGAGGCCGACGACCGCCGACCCGTCGAGGCGCAGCGGGGCGCGCAACGCCAGCAGCAAGGTCCGAAGCGCCTTCGCCGGGTCGCTGCCGTTGGCCGTGACCGCCTCACGCTCGAAGGTGGTGGCCAGCGCCTGCGCCTCGTGGACCAGCTCCTTGCGGGTCTGGGAGTCGGCGGCGTTCTGGGCGAGGGCGAGGCTGGTCAGGCCCGACAGGATCAGCGTGGCGAGCACCATCGCCACCATGGCGATCGTGAGACGCCGCCTCACCTCTCAGTCCAGCCTGTAGCCGACGCCCCACACGGTGGTGAGCGACAGCGCGGGACCCAGCTTCTTGCGGAGCTGACCGACGTGAACGTCGACGGTCCGCTCGTCGCCGTACCACCCGACGCCCCAGACGGCGTCGAGGAGCTGCTGCCGGGAGAGCGCCAGCCCCCGGTTGGCTGCCAGGTGGGCGAGCAGGTCCAGCTCGCGCGCGGTCAAGGCGACCGGCGTCCCGTCGACGCGCGCCTCGCGCCTTCCAAGGTCCACCTCGACGGCGCCGGCTTCGAGCACCGCCGGCTGCCCGGGCCCGGGCGCCTCGGCGCGCCTCAGAATCGCTTTCACCCTGGCTGCCAGTTCCCGCGGGGAGAAGGGCTTGGTCACGTAATCGTCGGCGCCGAGCTCGAAGCCCAGGACCCGGTCGATCTCCTCGGCGCGGGCGGTGAGGATCATCACCGGCACGGTGCTGGCGGCGCGTAGGCGACGGCAGACCTCGAAGCCGTCGACGGTCCCGGGCAGGCCGACGTCGAGGATCACCAGGCGCGGCCGTTCCCTCTCGACAGCGTCCAGGCCCGCCTGCCCGTCGACGGCCTGCACCACGCGATGGCCGTCGCGGCGCAGGTACATGTCGATCAGGTCGGCTATGTGCGGGTCGTCCTCGACGACGACGATCGTCCCTGGCTCGCCCATCCCCGCCCAGTGTGGCAGCTGCGGATCATGAAAGTATGAAGCGTGTACCGCATCGCCATGGTCTGCCTCGGCAACATCTGCCGCTCGCCGATGGCAGCGTCGGTGGCCCGCGCCCTGCTCGACGAGGCCGGCCTGTCAGGGGCGGTGGAGGTTGAGTCGTTCGGGACCGCCGGCTACCACGCCGGCGAACCGGCCGATAGGCGCGCCGACGCGGCGCTGGCCCGGCGCGGATGGCCGACGGGCGGCCACGCCGCCCGCCAGTTGACCAAGGCTGACCTCAGCCGCTTCGACCTGATCCTCTGCGCCGATCAGGCGAACGTCGCCGCCGTGCGTGCCCTCTCGCCAGGCGACGAACCGCCGCCGCTGCGCCTGCTGCGCAGCTACGACCCCGCCGCTGCCGGCGCCTTGGAGATCCCCGACCCGTGGGGCCTCGACGACGCCGACTTCGACCGTGTGCTGGAGATCATCGAGCGCTCCTGCCGGGGCCTCGTCGACCAGCTCGCCGCCCGCGTCCGGTGACCAGGGTGGTGGTCAAAGAAGGGCCGTCAGCTGCCGACGAGGCCCGGGGGCTCAGGCTCCTCGCCGCGGTGCCAGGAGGCCCGGCCGTGCCGCGGGTCGTGAGCGCCGGGGAGCGACGCCTGGAGATCGAGTGGGTGGACCACGTGGAGCGGACTCCCGCTCACGAGGAGGAGCTCGGCCGCCGGCTCGCGTCCCTCCACGCCGCCCCGTGGCCCGAGTGGGGGGGAGGCTCTTCCTGGATCGGGGACTGCCCCGTGGACCCCTCCCCGGCAACCGGTGCGGCCGGCTTCTACGGCCGGCGGCTGGCGGACCTGGCCCGAAGGAGCCGCCTGGAAGGGGCCGTCGAGCCGGTGGTCGAGCGTCTCGACCGGCTCGTGCCGCCAGGGCCGCCGTCCCTGCTCCACGGGGACCTGTGGTGGGGCAACGTCGTCTGGGGCGCCGGGGGGCGACCCTGGGTGATCGACCCGTCGGTCCACGGCGGCCACGCCGAGGAGGACCTGGCGATGCTCGCCCTCTTCGGCGACATACCCCCCCGGCTGCTCGGCGCCTACCTCGAGGTCCACCCGCTCGGCGACGGCTGGCGGGAGCGCGTCGGGCTGTGGCAGCTCTACCCCCTGCTCGTGCACTCGGTCCTCTTCGGCGGCTCCTACCGACAGCGGGCGGCGGCCGTCGCCGCCCGCTTCTCGTAGAGGACCGCCGGCCCCTACCGCCCGAGACGCTGGCGGTGCCGGGCGATGCGCGCGTCGAGCTCGGCGAGGAACACGCCCAGGCGGTCCAGCTTGGCCTGCACGGAGGATCTGAGGTCCTCCAGGGCCTGGATGCCCTCCTCCGCGACCCGGCGCTGCTGGTCCCCGTCCGGGCTGCGGCGGTAGCGGTCCCGCACGTCGTCGAGGCGGTCCTCGGCGTCGACGACGGCGCGGATCTCCTCGAGGTTGAAGCCCATCAGGGCCTGCAGCTCCCGTATTCGCAGCACTTTCTCGACGTCGGCCTCGCAGTAGCAGCGGCTACCCCCGGGGCGGCGCGCTGCCGGCGTCAGGAGGCCGACCTCTTCGTAGTAGCGGAGGGTGCGTTCTGACACCCCGGTCCGGGCGGCGACCGAGCCGATCGAGCCGAGGCCCGCCCCGTGGTCGCAGTGGCGGTGGTAGCCGCCCGGATCGGCGTCCACGCCGGCCGGCACGCCCGACCCTGCCGGGGCGGCCCGGGTGCTCACCGGTCTCTCCGGGCCGGCCGCACGTGCCGGCGGCCCCGCGCCGGCTGCTGGGTCAACTCCCTGCGGGCCGGCCGCGGCGCAGCGACCTGCCGGGCAAGTCCGGCGCGGTCCGGCTGCGCCGCGGCGGGCTCCTCGCTGTAGTGGTACTTTCCGCCCCTCAGCCACGACGCCCCGGCGGCCACGACGCAGGCGATCATGGCGAAGTCGAACGCTTGGCGCAGCCCCGCCATGAACGAGGGGGAGACCAGCTTGGGGAAGAAGCTGCGTCCCGTCAGGTAGGCGGCTCGGGCGTGCGGCAGGTGGGACAACACCGGGCCGAGCAGCTGGGACATCGGGTTGTAGCCCAAGAAGGCGGCGAACAGCGCCCCGGTGGGCGGCAGGTGCGACACCTTGCTCGCCGCGGCGGCGGGCACCCCCTGGGCGGTGAGACCGTGGTAGAGGGTCCCGGGGAGCCCGCTGGCCAGGCCGCTGATGATCAACGTGAAGAAGATGCCTATGGACAGCACCATTGACGAGTTCTGGAAGGTGGCCGCCATGCCGGCGCCGGCGCCCCGCTGGTTGGGCGGCAGGCTGTTCATGATCCCCGCTCGGTTGGGCGACGAGAAAAGGCCCATGGCCAGCCCGTTCAAAAGGAGCAGCAGGGCGAACCACACGTAGGAGAAGTTGGCGGGCAGCAGCTCGAGAAGCCCGAAGCTGGCGGCCGCGGCGATCATCCCCCCAGTGGCGAAGGGACGAGCGCCGAAATGGTCGGAGAGGAACCCCGACAGCGGACCGGCGATCAGGAACCCCGCGGTGAGCGGCAGCATGAAGATCCCCGCCCAAAGCGGCGTCTGAGAGAAGCTGTAGCCGTGCTGGGGGAGCCAGATCCCCTGCAGCCAGATGATGAGGATGAACATCATCCCGCCTCGCCCGAGGGCGGCGAGCAGGCCGGCGAAGTTGCCGGCGGCGAAGGCGCGGATCTTGAACAGGGGGAGCCGGAACATCGGGTCGGAGACCTTGGTCTCGATGAAGCCGAACAGGATCAGCACGGCGACCCCGCCGGCCAGCGCCGCGATCACCGCCGGGTTGGTCCAACCCATCGTGTGGCCGCCGTAGGGCTCGATGCCGTAGGTGATGCCCACCAGCACGGCGATCAGCCCGACGGCGAAGGTCAGGTTGCCCCACCAGTCGATCCTCGCCGGGGTGCGGACCCCCTTCTCCACCAGCTTGAAGTAGGCCCACACGGTGCCGAAGAGGCCGAAGGGCACCGAGACGAGGAACACGTAGCGCCAGCCGATCGGCCCCAGCACCCCCCCGAGCACCAGCCCGATGAACGAACCGCCGATGGCGGCCACCTGGTTGGTTCCCAGGGCCAGGCCGCGCTGGTTGGGCGGGAAGGCGTCGGTGAGGATCGCCGAGGAGTTGGCGAAGAGCAGCGCCCCTCCGATGCCCTGTCCGACCCGCATGATGATGAGCCACAGCGCCGCGCTCGCTCCCTGCATCCAGGTGAGCGAGAGGAGCACGGAGAAGGCGGTGAAGACGGCGAAGCCGAGGTTGTACATCCGCACCCGGCCGAACATGTCGCCCAGGCGGCCGAAGCTGACGACCAGCACGGACGTGACGACCATGAAGCCCATGAGCAGCCAGAGGAAGTAGCTGGTGTTCCCCGGTGTCAGCGGGTTGAGGTGGATGCCCCGGAAGATGTCGGGGAGGGAGATGAGGATGATCGACTGGTTGATCGTCACCATCAGCATCCCCAGGGTGGTGTTCGACAGGGCCAGCCACTTGCCCCGGTAGCGGTCGCCCTGGTCGAGGGCGGCGGGTTCCGCCGTTGTCACGCTCGTCCGCGTCACGATCCTCCCATCCTTTACGTCAACGTCAGGTACGTATCTTACGTTGACGTCAGCGAGAAGAGGCCGTTTTTTTTCCGGAGAAAAATGCCCCGGCTCACTCGGTGGCCACGGCCGCCGACTCTGCGACCACCTCGGCGGTGGGCTCGTCGAGCGGCGCGCCCTGTTCGTCGTGCACGTACCGGCCGCCTCGCAGCACAGAGGCGAAGGCGCCGACGACGCAGGCGGCGAAAGCGAAGTCGAACGCCTCGTGCAGGCCCTGGCTGAACGGCTTGGAGATCAGGTGCGGGAAGAACGACCGCCCCGTCAGGTAGGTCGCTGTGTGGGCGGGCAGGTGGGCGATGGCGGGTCCGAGCAGCTGGGCCATCGGGTTGTAGCCGAGGAAGGCGGCGAAGAGGCTGCCGACGGGGGGAAGGTGGGAGATCTTGGCGGCTACGGGCGCGCTGACACCCTGGGCGGTGAGGCCGTGGAAGAGGGCGGAGGGCAGGGTGGCCGCCAGGCCGAGGATCATGAGGGTGAAGAAGATGCCGATCGACAGCACCTGCGCCGACGACATGAAAGTCATCGTCACGCCGGCGCCGGCGCCGCGCTGATCGGGCGGCAGGCTGTTCATGATCCCCGTCTGGTTGGGGGCGCCGAACATGCCCATGCCCAGCCCGGAGAGGAGCAGGATGGCCCCGAACGCCAGGTAGGAGAAGTTGACCGGCAGCACCTGTAGGAGGATGAACGACGCGGCGGCGAGGACGAGCCCGCCGGTGGCGAAAGGCCGCGCCCCGAAGCGGTCGGCGAGCACCCCGCTGGCCGGGCCGGCGACGAGGAACCCGGCGGTGAGCGGCAGCATGTAGATGCCCGCCCAGAGCGGCGTCTGCGAGAAGCTGTAGCCGTGCTGGGGCAGCCAGATGCCCTGCAGCCAGATGATGAGGATGAACATCATCCCGCCCCGGCTGAGGGCGGCCAGCAGGTTGGCGCCGTTGCCGGCGGCGAACGCCCTGATCCGGAACAGCTTCAGGCGCACCATCGGGTCCGGGACGCGGGTCTCGATGAAGCCGAAGACGACGAGCACGGCGACGCCGCCGAAGAGCATGGCCAGCACGAACGGGCTCGTCCAGCCCATCGTGTGGCCTCCGTAGGGGAGCAGTCCGTAGGTGATTCCGATGAGGAGCATGACCAGGCCGACGGCGAAGCTGAGGTTGCCCCACCAGTCGATGCGCGCCCGCTTGCGCACACCGGTGTCGCGCAGCTTGAGGTACGCCCACACGGTGCCGAACAGGCCGAAGGGGACCGACACCAAGAACACGAGGCGCCATTCGATCGGGGCCAGCAGGCCGCCCAGGACCAGGCCGACGAACGAGCCCGCGATCATGGCGACGTTGTTGATGCCCATCGCCAGGCCGCGCTGGGTGGGGGGGAAGGCGTCGGTGAGGATGGCGCTGGAGTTGGCCATCAACAGGGCGCCTCCGACGCCCTGGCCGACCCGCAGGATGATGAGGTAGAGCGCCGCGGCGGCGCCGTGCATCCACGACACGGACAGGAGGATGGAGAAGGCGGTGAAGACGGCGAAGCCGAGGTTGAACATCCTCACCCGGCCGAACATGTCGCCGAGGCGGCCCAGGCTGACGACCAGGACTGCCGTTACGACCATGAAGCCCATCAGCATCCACAGCAGGTAGCCGGTGTTCGCCGGGGTGAGGGGGTTCAGCCCGATGCCCCGGAAGATGTCGGGCAGGGCGATCAGCACTATGGAGGAGTTGAGGACCGCCATGAGCACGCCGAGGGTCGTGTTGGAAAGGGCGATCCACTTGTACTCGAGGCCGTGGCTGCCGCCGGCGCCGTCGCGGTCGGTTCTCTCCAGCGTCGTCGTCATATCTGCTCGTTCCTCTCGGGTCCTGCGCCTGCTCGTCGCCCCGCCAATATTAACGTTAACGGTAAGGTAGGGCGAGGGCGTCTCGATCATGGCCGCGCGAGGCGACCACGCCGGGGAGCGAGCGAGCGAAGTTGTGCGCCGGTCCGAGCGGCGCGGGAAGCTCCTACCAGCTGCTGCTGGCCGGCCCGGCGCTGCCCGGCGGGCAGGTAGAGAGGTACCCGCTCCCAACCGCCGTGGCCGACGACTGGGTGAGCTCCACGTCGGTGTAGGAGCATGGGTGCGGGGAGGTGGCCAGCATGTTGCCGTTCGGGTTCACCCGCTCGACGATGGCGTACTCGCCGTTGGGCAGGCCGGTGACGTTCAGGTACTGGTCGGCGGTGTCCCAGGTGTACACGTCCCCCCAGCCGGGAGAGATCCCCTCGGTGATCCACGCGCTTGCCCCTCCCTGGGAGCGGTCGACGTAGCTCGGGTCGTCGCAGCTCGGCTGGCCGGTGTAGGTGTTGGGCCCGTTCGGGCCGGCGGTGCCGAAGCCGAAGTAGTCGTCGTCGCTCAGGCAGTAGGACGCCTTGTAACCGGAGCCGATCTCGGGGCCGAAGGCGCCGGACGCCTCGACGGGGTAGAGGCTGAAGGCGACCACGTTCCCGTAGGGCAGGTCGGGAGGAGCGTCGGCGTAGGACTGGCAGGACCCGGCCGGCCGGTCATAGGTCGAGCCGTTGGTGGCGTACACGACCTGCACTGCCTTGCACTCCCCGGGCACGTAGCCGAGCTGGGGGGCCTGGCCGGGTTCGACCGCGGCGGCGCGCAGGTGGACTTCCATCGGGCCCGAGCCGACGTTCTCCACGTCGGTGGTGAAGCGAAGGCAGCGCGTCACCGGGTGCTCCAACCCCGAGACAGACGGGTTGTCGAGGCCGAGGGACTCGTTCAGGTAGCAGGATGTCGGCACCGGGGTGTTCACCGGCAGCGGGTAGCCGAGCGGGGTGGACGGGCCCGGCGGCAGGCCGCTCACGTGCAGGTCGCTCGCCGGCAGCGCGACCAGGGAGGGGATGTAGAAGCAGCCCGTGTGGCCGCCGACGGTGATGCCGCAGGTCGCTGTCTGCTTCCACGAAGGAGGCGCCATCACGCGGGCCTCGCCCAGGTAGTGGACGCTCTGGTTGTAGGCGTAGGTGATGGTGACCACGATCGTGTAGCGGCCCGCGACGGGCTTGGGGATCTCGACTGCTTCCCCGTTGCTGCCGATCCCGTTGGCGGAGGCGACCAGGTGGTCCGAGGGGTCGTATACGTAAAGGTCGAGTCCGTCGTCGATCGAGGAGTTGGCGTTCTCCACCGAGACCAGCACCGGCTGGGACGTGGCGATATCGAGGGACCACTCCTGGCATTCGGCCTGGCAGACCTGGGGGAGCAGGGCTGGCGGGTTCACCGTCGGGATCGGGGTCGGCGAGCTGAAAGTGCCGGCGAAATCGAGCACCGGGTCGCTTCCGGTGCTCAGCGCGGCGCCGCCGGCGACCGGCTGGGCCGTCGTGGTTCCGACCGGCAGGGGGCCGGCGGCGAGCGCCGGTGCTCCCAGGCCTCCGGCCAGGCCGGCCACGCCCAGCAGCGCCGCCAGGGCCATTCTCCCCTTCATCCGTTCTCCTCTCTCCTGTCGACTCCCCCGTAGGCCGGGTCAGTGAGCGGAACCACCAAAAGGTGCTGTTCGCCCTCGACACGAAATCTCCTGCAGAACCGGATGCGCCAGCTCTGCTCCCCGGTTCCGCTCCTAGAGGCCCGGGCGGGGTCGATGTGGAGCGAGAGCCACCCGGCCGTCGGGGTCGTCGTCGCACGGAGCTCGCCCGGCCGGCGCCGACGGTCACCGGAGATCCTTCTCACGGTCGGTATCATGTCCCGCACGTCGGCGCGGGGTTCAGCCAGGCGTGCCCGACCTAGAGGCTGGCTTCGGACAACTCGGAACGCCAAGACAGTGTTCATCGACATCCACTCCCACGTGGTGCCCGACGTCCTGCCGTTCGGGCTGAGCGGCGACGGGCGCTGGCCTCGGGTCGAACCAGACGGGGATCACGCAGACGTGGTCATACAAGGCAACGTGTTCCGCCGGGTGCAGCGCGCCTCATGGGACCTCACAGCACGCCGGGATGCGATGGCCGCGCACGGGGTGCACCTTCAGGTCCTGTCGCCCATGCCGGAGCTGTTCTCCTACTGGGCGCCGGTCGGGCCGGCGAGACGCTTCTGCACGGCGCTCAACCAGTGGATCGCCCAAGCGGTGGCCTCCGACCCCGAGCACTTCGCCGGCCTCGGCGTCGTCCCGCTGCAGGATCTGGACGCGGCGTGCGAGATGATGTCCTCGCTCGTGGATCTCGGCCTGGCCGGCGTGGAAGTCGGGTCGAGCGTCGAGGGAGTCCCGGTGTGCACCCCGCGAAACAGGGCGTTCTTCGAGGAGGCGGCCCGCCTCGGGCTGTGCGTGTTCATCCACAGCTTCCACTCGGCTCTCGAGGTGCACCTGCCGCCCGGCCCGGCGGCCAATGCCATCACCTTCCCGCTCGAATCCGGGTTCAAC
>Ga0070737_10006318_pt1 | contig 10909 bp, 8 predicted proteins | sample Coa_R1_10_FD_66438 | JGI IMG/M metagenome (GOLD analysis project Ga0070737, IMG submission 66438) | Surface soil microbial communities from Centralia Pennsylvania, which are recovering from an underground coalmine fire - Coalmine... | ecosystem: Environmental > Terrestrial > Soil > Unclassified ...
CCGCGTGGCAGTTCCGCGCAGACGCCTGGTGCCGGCTCGAGGAAGCCAGCGAACGGCTGTCGACCGCCGCGGCCCGCGGACGCGATCCCGCGCCGTGCATGCAGCTGGTGGAGCGGCTACTCGCGCAGCTACGGCCGTTCGAACGCTACTGGGCGTTCCCGGGCATTCATGTGTTCAACCAGACGCACCGTCTCTTTGCCACCGGTGCTTTCGACAAGTTCGGCAGAACGGTCGCCAAAATCAACCGCGCATTGGTCACCGAGTCCTACCGCACCGGAACGCTGGGATCACCGCTGGAGGGCGAAAACGAGGCGCTGACTGCGGCCCCGGTGATTGCCGAAGTGCTGGGCCACCACCGGCCAACCCGGCCGTATTTCGAGCTGCTGGTCGTAGCGACGATGAACGAGGCCCAAGAACACGCACTTGCCAACGAGATTCGCAGCTGGCGCCGACCCGACGACGCGTTCATCTACGAGATCGTGGTGGTCGGCAGCGGTGACGAAGCGGTGATCGCGGCCCGGCTCAACTCCAACGTGCAGGCGTGCGCGATCACCCGGCGATTCTCGCATCGCTCGCGACGGGACCTGTCGGCCTTGGAGCACTTCTGCGACGCCCACGTCGCCGAGGACCTCGCCGATCACTCGCCGGAAGAACGAGCCGAGATCTTGGCCAAAGTGCTGCGCGAAACCCGACCGGAAATCGACCTGTATCTGATCACCGAACTCGAGGTGGAGGACGTCGCCGCCCGGCTCGGCCACCATTTCCGGCGGGTATTCCACGCCGGGGAAGGCACACTGGACCGGCACCTGTCGCTGCTGGAGGGGGTCGCGGCCCGGTACCGCACACCATTCTTCAGCGCCTTGCGCGAATACAGCCACCGGCCGACCGGGGTGTTTCACGCGCTGCCGATCTCGCAGGGCAAGTCGATCGTCAACTCGCACTGGATCGCCGACATGGTGCAGTTCTACGGGCTGGATTTGTTCTTGGCGGAGACCTCGGCAACCTGCGGCGGCTTGGACTCGTTGCTGGAGCCGACCGGACCGCTGCGAGACGCACAACAGCTGGCGGCCAAGACATTTGGTGCACGGCAGACCTACTTCGTCACCAACGGCACCTCGACGGCCAACAAGGTCGTCGAGCAGGCGCTGGTCGCGCCCGGCGACATCGTGCTGATCGACCGCAACTGCCACCAGTCCCATCACTACGGGCTGATGATGGCCGGCGCTCAAGTCACCTACCTGGATGCCTATCCGCTGAACCAGTATTCGATGTACGGCGGGGTGCCGCTGCGCGAGATCAAGTCTCGGCTGCTGGCGCTGCGCGCGACCGGCAAGCTGGAACGGGTCAAGCTGTTGTGCCTGACCAACTGCACCTTCGACGGAATCGTCTACGACGTCGAGCGGGTGATGGAGGAATGTCTGGCAATCAAGCCGGATCTGGTATTCCTTTGGGACGAAGCATGGTTCGCCTTCGCCAGGTTCCACCACGTTTATCGCAGGCGCACGGCGATGCACGCAGCACGGGTGATCCGCGAGCGGCTGCGCTCGCCGCAGTACCGGCAGACTTACCGCGACTTCGCCGAGCAGATCGCCGGTGCCGACGACGAAACGCTGCTGAATACCCGCCTGATGCCCGATCCGGCCCGCGCCCGGGTCCGGGTCTATGCCACCCAGTCCACCCACAAGACGCTGACGTCGCTGCGGCAAGGCTCGATGATCCACGTGTTCGACCAGGACTTCGACCAGAAGGTGCAGGAGACCTTCCACGAGGCGTACATGGCGCACACCTCCACTTCACCGAACTACCAAGTCCTGGCTTCGCTGGACATCGGCCGCCGACAAGCCGACCTGGAAGGCATGGAGCTGGTGCAAAAGCAGGTCGAGAACGCGATGCAGCTGCGCGACGCGATCGACAAGCACCCGCTGCTGAGCCGCTACATGCATTGCCTGTCGACGGCGGAAATGATTCCCGACCAGTTTCGTCCGTCAGGCCTGGACCAACCGTTGCGCACCGGGCTGCGCAACATGGCCACCGCTTGGGAGCAGGACGAATTCGTCCTGGACCCGAGCCGCATCACCTTGTATATCGGGCCCACCGGCATCGACGGGGATACCTTCAAACGCACCGAGCTGATGGATCGTTACGGGGTGCAGATCAACAAAACCTCCCGCAACACCGTGCTGTTCATGACCAACATCGGCACCACCCGCAGCTCGGTCGCCTACCTGGTGGAGATTTTGGTCAAGATCGCGCAGGAACTCGACGATCGGATCGCCGACATGAGCTTGACCGATCGCGCGCACCACGAGCGCGCGGTCCTGCGGTTGACGACTCCGTCGGCGCCGCTACCCGATTTCAGCGGGTTCCACGCATGCTTCCTGGAAAAGAACGGCGAGGACACTGGGTCCACACCGGATGGTGACCTGCGCCGGGCGTTCTACCTCGGCTACGACGACAGCTTGTGCGAGTACCTCAGCGCCGACGAAGTCGAGGAAAAGATGGAGGCTGACCGGCCGGTGGTCTCGGCCACCTTCGTCACCCCCTATCCGCCGGGATTCCCGGTCCTGGTTCCCGGGCAGGTCTTCAGTCGACAGATCCTATCGTTCATGCGCAGCCTCGATATCGCCGAAATCCACGGCTACAAGCCACATCTGGGGTATCGGGTGTTCACCGACAAGGCCCTGGAGATGGCCGAGGCCAGCCTGCGCCCGTGGAGCCGGGTCAGTGACGGGCGCCAGGTGCCCAGCGGGTCGGGAATGCGTCTGGACGTGGAAAGCCCGGCGGCTCAACACAAACCGCAGCCATCGTCGACGGGTCCGACGGCAGCTGAGCCCGCCGGTCCGCCGGAGCCGCGGAAGGCAGAGCTGTGAGTGGGCCCGCCGGCCGGCACCGTGTGGTCATCATCGGCTCCGGGTTCGGTGGGCTCACCGCGGCCAAGGCGCTGAAGCGGGCCGACGTCGACGTCGTCGTGGTCTCGAAGACCACCAGCCACCTGTTTCAGCCGCTGCTCTATCAGGTGGCTACCGGGATTTTGTCCGAGGGCGAAATCGCCCCGACCACACGGCTGATCCTGCGCAAACAGAAAAACGTCCGGGTGCTGCTGGGCGAGGTGGAAGCCATCGACCTCACCGCGCAGACGGTGACGTCGCGCCTGATGACCATGCGCACCGTGACGCGGTTCGACAGCCTCATCGTCGCCGCCGGCGCCCAGCAGTCCTACTTCGGCAACGACCATTTCGCCACTTACGCACCCGGCATGAAAACCATCGACGACGCCTTGGAGCTGCGCGGCCGGATCCTGGGTGCGTTCGAGGCCGCCGAGGTCAGCACCGACCCCGTCGAACGGCAGCGCCGGTTGACCTTCGTGGTGGTTGGCGCGGGACCGACCGGTGTTGAGGTCGCCGGGCAGATTGTCGAGCTGGCCGAGCGCACGCTGGCGGGGGCGTTTCGTTCCATCAAGCCGAGTGATTGCCGGGTCGTCTTGCTGGACGCCGCACCGGCGGTGTTGCCCGCGATGGGCGAGAAGCTGGGGCTGAAGGCCCAGCGCCGGCTGGAGAAGATGGACGTCGAAATCCAGCTGAATGCGATGGTGACCGCCGTCGACTATTACGGCATCACCGTCCAAGACAAGGACGGCAGTCAGCGGCGCATCCAGTGCGCGTGCAAGGTGTGGGCGGCCGGCGTCCAGGCCAGCCCACTGGGCAAGATCCTGGCCGAGCAATCCGACGGAACCGAAATCGACCGCGCCGGACGAGTTCTCGTACAACCCGATCTCACCGTCGAGGGACACCCGAATGTCTTCGTCGTCGGTGACCTGATGGCCGTACCCGGTGTGCCCGGGATGGCGCAAGGCGCGATCCAAGGGGCAAAGTATGCGGCGAAGTGCATCAAGCGCGCGCTGAAGGACCGTGACGATCCCGCACATCGCGCGCCGTTCACCTACTTTGACAAGGGCAGCATGGCCACGGTCTCCAGGTTCAGCGCGGTCGCACGGGTCGGCAAGCTGGAATTCGGCGGCTTCATCGCCTGGCTGGCCTGGCTGGTGCTGCACCTGGTCTATCTGGTCGGGTTCAAGAACCGCTTTACCACTTTGATCCACTGGGCGGTCACGTTCCTGGGCCGCGGCCGCGGTCAAATGGCCATCACCAGCCAGATGATCTATGCCAGGCTGGCGATGAGCAGGCTAGGCGAGCAAGAGCAGGGCGCGTTGGCGGCCGCCGAGCAAGCCGAGAAAGAGGCAGCCGGCTAGCCCTGCCTGGTGCGGTCACGACGGCGCACCGACGCTCAGCGCCCGAATCGTTTGAATCTCGTTGTCCTGGAATGGCCGTCCGTCGGGACGCAGCAGGTCATGAAACCACGGGTTGGGAATCGTTGAATACGGGTGATCCCAGGAGTCCCAGGGCAAATAAGTCTGGGTCTTGCCGGCAACCAAGCCCCAATTGAGTGCACCGACGTTGTAGCGCTTCGCAATTGGCAGCACGCCCTGAATGGTGCTGCCGAGCGAGCGTGCCATGTATTCGGTGCACAGGATGGGCCTGCCCAGTGGGGTTAGCTCGTTGATGCGGCTTTCGAAATTTCCCGGCTCGCCATAACAGTGGAATGTGATCACGTCGGCGTTATCGAGTTGGATTGCGGCAATTGTGCTGCGGCGTGCGGGATCTGCCCACTCGCCGTCCCAAACGCCGCTGGTGAGCGGTTGGCTAGGGTTGACCGAACGTGCCCACTGGAACACCTGGGGAAGCAAGTCGGCGACAAGCTGCTGCTTGTCTTTCCTTTCGACCGAGCTGTAGACCCGCGCGGGATTGTCTGGCTCATTCCACAAATCCCAACCCAAAACCCGGTCGTCGTTGCGGAATTGGCTCACCACGCCGGTCACATAGTCGTACAGCGTGCGGATGTAGCGGCGGTCGTCGAGGCGTTCCGCGCCCGGGCTTTGCACCCAGCCGGAGTTGTGCACCCCCGGTCGCGGTGCACGCTGCCGGCCCAGCTTCGGCAACGGGTCCCAACAGGAATCGAACAGCACGAACAGCGGTTTGATGTGGTGGCGTGCCGCAATTGCGACAAACTGCGCGAGACGGACTTGGAAGCCCCGGTGATCCTGGGCCCACAGCAGATCGTGCAAGAACACCCGCACCGTATTGAGCCCGTGAAACCGCGCCCAGGACAATTCGGTGTCGATGCGCCGGGGGTCGTAGGTGTCGGGCTGGAACATCTCCAGCTGGTTAATCGCATTGGAGGTGATGTAGTTCGCACCGACAAGCCAGCCTTGAGCTTGATACCACCGGTGGGCGCGGTCCGCCGACCACCGCAGTGACTCACCAGACGCGCGAGGCGGTTCCGCAGTAGCGCGAGGTGCTCGAGCCAGTGCAGCGCCTCCTGCCAATAGCAGTGGGAGCTTCAGGACCGTTCGACGGTACACGAAAAGACCATAATTTGCCCACGGCGCGATCCCCGGTATTTACCGGGCGAGTCCGATCCGCGTACAGAATCGTTATCTCATTGGCGTCGTTGGGCGAAGGGCAGTTCGGGTCACCCGGCGCCGGTCGCGGCGAACCCGGTATTTCAGCGCAGGGCTTGGTCCAGGTCGGCGATCAGGTCGTCGGTGTCTTCCAGCCCGACGGAGATGCGCACCACGTTGTCGCCCAGCCCGATAGCGGCCCGGCCCTCGGGGCCCATCGCGCGGTGAGTGGTCGTCGCCGGGTGGGTGATAAGCGATTTCGCGTCGCCGAGGTTGTTGGAGATGTCGATCAGCCGCAGCTTGTCGAGTACCTCGAAAGCCCGCCGCTTGGCCGCCGGCTCCGGCGCGTCGAGCGCGAAGGTGACGACGGTGCCGCCGCCCGACATCTGCCGCTTAGCCAGGTCGTGCTGCGGATGCGACGCCAGGTAGGGATAACGCACCCAGCTAACCGCAGGATGGCTTTCGAGGAATTCGGCCACCCGCTGCGCTGAGGCATTGGCATGCTCGACCCGAATAGCAAGTGTCTCAAGGCCTTTGAGCAAAATCCAGGCATTGAAGGCGCTGATAGCCGGGCCGGTGTGCCGCATCAGCTTCTGCACCGGGCCGTCGATGTACTCCTTGTCGCCGAGGATGGCCCCGCCCAGCACCCGGCCCTGTCCGTCGAGGTGCTTGGTACCCGAGTAGACCACCACATCGACACCGAGAGGAAAGCCCTGCTGCAGCAGTGGAGTGGCAAAAACGTTGTCCAGGATTACTTTCGCGCCAGCAGCATGCGCTAATTCGGTGACCGCGGCGATATCTACCAGCGACTGCATCGGGTTGGACGGTGTCTCGAAGAACACTGCTTGCGTGGGCTCGGACAGCGCCCGCTCCCACTGGGATAGGTCGTCGCCGTCGACGAAGACGGTCCGGATTCCCCACCGGGGCAGGATCTCGTCGCACACCACAAAACACGAGCCGAACAGGCTGCGCGCGGCCACCAGCCGGTCACCGGCGCCCAGCAGCGCGCCCAGCGACACGAACACCGCGGCCATGCCACTGGCGGTGGCGAACGCCGCCGGCGCTCCCTCGATCAGGCGCAACCGCTCCTCGAGCATGCTGATCGTGGGGTTGCCGTAGCGCGAATACACGTAGCGGTCGATCTCGCCGGCAAACGCCTGCTCCGCGGCGGCCGCAGACTCATAGACATAGCCCGAGGTCAAATACATGGCCTCGGCGGTCTCGTCGAACCGCGACCGCATGATCCCGCCGCGCACCCCGAGGGTGGCCGGCCCGACACCCTCGGGCAGCGGCGCTGGTGTGCGGATCGAGCGCTGGTCGGTCATGACTGCTTCCAGGGCAAACCGATCGCCCGCCAGCCCGAGCCGCCGCGATGACCCGCGGCGTCGAGATGACCCTCAAACCCGTCGAGCACGTTGTATGCCGGTGTGATGCCCGCCGCGGTCGCGGCCTCGGCCGCACCAATCGAACGGTTGCCCGAGCGGCACAGGAAGATCACCGGCCGGTCCTGCCGGGGCGGGACCCGCTCCAGCAGTTCGGCGACGAAGTTCTCGTTGCGCGTCCCGTCGACACGATTCCACTCGAGGTAGACAACCTCGCGGCCGAGGCTGGACAGGTCGGGCACCCCGACAAACCGCCATTCGGCGTCGGTGCGCACATCGACCAGCACCGCCTCGGGATGATCACTGAGCAGCTTCCAGGCCTGCTGGCACGTGATATCTCCTGCGTAGCTCACTTGCCTGAGTCTCGCATATTCAGCCTGACCCCGGCGAATTCGCCGGCGGCCACAGCCGGCGCAGCGCCACCGACACCTGCCGGGCACGGTCACGCGCGATCGACACGTCAGCCGCGGTGGCCAGTGCCACACCGAGCCTGCGCGGCGTTTGCCGCTCGTGGTGAGAGAAAACCCGGACGTCGCTTTCGGGCACCCGCAGCGCGTCGGCCAGGACGCCGGGATCGGGCCTGGTCTGGTGCGCCCCGGCACCGGCATACAGCACCGCCGCGGCACCCGGCGAGATCATGATCGTGTCGATCGCCAGACCGAGGATCGCGCGGGCCTGCAGTTCGAATGCGGAAAGCCGTTGGGTGCGCAGCGTCACCAGACCGCTCTCGCGGGGCCGCGCAGTGACGTCGCAGAAGTAGACCTCGTCGCCGCGGGCCATCAGTTCCACGCCGAAGACTCCGCGCCCGCCGAGCGCCTTGACAATTCGCGCGGCGATTGACTTGCCGGCATCCAGCGCGGCGTCGCTCATCTGTTGCGGCTGCCAGGACTCCAATACCTCGCCGGCGACTTCGCCGTGACCGATCGGCGCGCAGAACTCCAACACCGGCCCGTTCGGACCGTCGGTGCACACCGTGAGCAGGGTGACGTGGTAGTCCACCTCGACCAGCGTCTCGGCCAGCACCCGGGGGTGGCTCACGCGCCCGCCGGTTGCTATTGCACGCCGCCAGGCCGGTTCGACGTCGTCGGGCCCGGACACCACCGAGCGGGCCTGACCGCCGGCCACACTGACCGGCTTGACCAGCAGCGGATAGCCGGCATGCGCGGCCACGGCCTTGAGTTCGTCGAGCGAGCCGGCGAACCAGAATGGCGCGGTGGGCAGTCCCAGTTCGTCGGCTGCCAGTCGCCGCAGTCCCTCGCCGTCGGTGGACAACCGCACGCCGCGGGCGCTGGGGACCACTTCGGTCACACCGGTCTCGCCCGCCGCGGCCAGCGCATCGGCGGCCACCGCGTCGGTGAGGGTCACCACGAGATTCGGCCGGAGCCGCCCGATCGCTCCCGTCAACTCCTCGGCGTCGGTCATGTCGACCACCAGCGACTGGTCGGCTATCCGGTGTGCCGGCGCGTCCGCATATCGCTCGACGGCGATGACGTCGGCACCGAGACGCTGGACGGCGATGGCCAGTTCCCGGCTGAGCTCACCGGCCCCCAATAGCATCACCTTGCGGCGCGGGCTGTCGGCGTGGGACGCGTCGGTTTCGTTTCCGCGATTGGCCTCCCGCTCATGTTGTCCATGAGCGTCGTGCGCCTGGTGAGGTTCGCCGGTCAGATCCTCGGCCACGAACTCGCCCCTTGCTGCAACATCCTGCTCAGGATAGGGCCGTTGGCTACGACGACGGCCCGGTGTCACTTTTGTGACGCAACTAATATGGTCGTATGCTGCCACGCAGTTACCAGCACCAGGTCTGCTCCATCGCCCGCAGCCTGGAACTTATCGGCGACCGCTGGACACTGCTGATCGTTCGCGACGCCCTGCGCGGTGTGCGCCGGTTCGACGATTTCCGCGCCCGGCTGGGCGTCGCGCACAACGTGCTCAGTGATCGGCTGTCGCGGCTGACCGAGGCCGGTGTGCTCGAGCGCCGCCTCTACCAGCAACGGCCGGCTCGCTACGAGTACCGCCTCACCCAGCAGGGTCTCGACCTGTGGCCGGTGTTGATGTCGCTGCTGTTGTGGGGTGATCGTTACCTGGCGCCGGACGGTCCGCCGCTGCTCGTCTTGCACCGCCACTGCGGGGGCCGTCTCACCCCGCAGCTGACGTGTGCCACCTGCGCAGCGCAGCTAGGGCCGCACGATGTCGAGCTCGCGCCCGGGCCGGGCGCCACGCGCGCCAGTTGACCCTCGCGTCCTGCGCAGGCCCAGTCCATTGCATCATGCAAGCCACTCTGACATAGTGAATTGCATGACGCAATCGAGTATCGGCTACCTTCTGGGTCATGCCGACGCCGAAGTTCGCCGACTGCTCCTGCAGGCCCGGCTCTACGACGACTACACCGCGGCGGCCCTGCGACGGGCCGGCCTGCAACCCGGGATGCGGGTGCTCGACGTGGGCTGCGGACCCGGTGATGTGTCGTTCGTGGCCGCGCGGCTGGTGGGCTCCACCGGCACGGTGCTGGGCGTGGATGCCGCCGACATCGTCGAGCTCGCCCGCAGCCGTGCGGCAGAAGAGGGGCTGTCGAATGTGCGATTCCAGCGCAGTGCGATCGCCGAAATCGCCCTCGACGAGCCCGTCGACGCGGTGATCGGGCGGTTGATCCTCATGCACCTGCCCGACCCCGTCGGGGCGTTGCGCCAGCTTGCGACGCTGGTGCGACCCGGCGGGCTGATCGCGTTTTCGGAATTCGACACGACGGCGGCAACCAGTGTCCCGGATCTGCCGCACTGGCGGGCGGCCCGAGACGGTATCGCCGCGACGTTCACCGGCATGGGCCTCGACCCGGCCTTCGGCACCACGCTGCATACCCTGTTCCGGCGTGCCGGGCTGGGTGCGCCCCGGCTCACCCTGGGCGCACCGGTGGGCACCGGCGACGACCCCGACACGGTGGCCTTCGTGGCCGAGACCTGGCGTTCGCTGTTGCCGGCAGCACAGCAACTTGGCGTCGTCGACGACGGACTCGCCGACCCGGACAGGCTGGCCGAGCGGCTACACGAGGAAGTCACCGCCAGCGGGGCCATCGTGGTGATGCCCGCGCTGATCAGCGCCTGGGCCCGGGTGTAAGACCGTTTGCGGTCCACCTGCCCGCACCGAAAGCGTCGGCCGGGGCGTAGGGTTGGCCGCCGCAGTCCAGTATTGGCCCGCCGCGATCAGTGATCGAGAACCTCGATCCGGCAACTCGGCCCGTGGGCGCGCGCAAGCCGCGCGTCCAGCGTCAGCAGCGTCGCATCGAATGCCTCCGCCAACGCCACGTAGAACGCGTCCCATCCGCGTACCGAGTCGCGTAGTTGCCACGCCCGCTCCAGCAGCCAGCGGTGCCCGAATCGTTCGCCGGGCCAATCCCGCAGATCGGCTACCGCCTGCCGGGCGGCCGTGCCGTCGAGCCGCCCGCGCAGATGCTGGACGCGGATCACGCCCATCACCTCAACGTCGATGACGTGCGGCGCTACGTGGTCGGTATCAGCGGCCAGCCGGGCCGCGATCTCACCCGCCCGTGGCGTGTCAGCGACGACCTCGAACAGGCACGATGCGTCAACGACCAGCATCTGGCCACTGGCCGCGCCACTCGTCCAACGTCGCCAGCACCTCGGCCGTGGATACCGCCGAGGGTCGCCGGCCGGTGCGAGCCAGCCACTCGGCGACCGACGGCCGCGCCGCCAACCGGGCAGCCTCCCGGCGCAGCAACTCCGGCACGGTGATGCCCTCTTCCCCGGCGCGACGCACCAGGGCCGCATAGACATCGTCGTCGATGTCGCGAATCTGAACCGTCTTAGGCACAATTGCATCATATCATGCATATACGCATGATGCCATGTGCAAGTGCGTCAAAGTCGCGAGCGTACTCCGGTGGAATCATGTGCCCCTCGACTTCGACGCCGGGCAGTGAACGCCGAACTAAGCGGCGATGTTGGGACGTAACCGGGTTCGCGCGTCCCAGATGGCCGGCCTCAGGGCTGGCCCGGCAGCAACCGCACCATCAACGCGTGCACCTCGGCCAGCACGGTGTCGTCTTCGTCGA
>Ga0070737_10006320_pt1 | contig 10909 bp, 10 predicted proteins | sample Coa_R1_10_FD_66438 | JGI IMG/M metagenome (GOLD analysis project Ga0070737, IMG submission 66438) | Surface soil microbial communities from Centralia Pennsylvania, which are recovering from an underground coalmine fire - Coalmine... | ecosystem: Environmental > Terrestrial > Soil > Unclassified...
ACTTCGGCTACGCCATCCGTCATCCCAGACAGCGCCTCTTCCTCAGAAGAACTCACTGAGGTAGCGGCCTTTTTCCTATCCATCGTTTTTCTTCCACTTTCTGCATTGAAAGCAATCAGGCGCGCTCTACATAAGCGCCTGTCGTCGTATTCACACGGATCATATCACCGGTCGAGATAAAGAGTGGGACCTGGACAACCAGGCCGGTTTCGGTCGTCGCCGGTTTGGTGCCCCCGGTAGCTGTATCACCTTTGAAACCTGGTTCCGTATACTCGACGCGCATGACAACTTTTTCGGGCGGCTCAACAGAGATCGGTTGGCCATCCAGCAGAATCAGATCAAGCTCCAGGCTGTCGATCAGATAGTTCTTTGCGTCGCCAAGCTGCTCGGCGCTTAACACGATATCATCATATGTCCGCATATCCATAAAATGATACTGGTCGCCATCTTGATACTGATACGTCACTGTGCTATGTTCCAGAGTGATACGCGGGAACTTATCGCCAGCATCACACGTGCGATCAAACGTCGCGCCTGAGCGCAGATTGCGCAGCTTCATGCGGACAATTGCACCACCGCGCCCGATCTTCACATGCTGCCAGTCGAGAAGGGCGCATGGTTGGCCTTCAAACTCAAAGGTTATCCCTTTTTTCAGGTCCCCTGTCGAAATCATAGAAACTCCTCTTTAACGTTGAATCACCAGATTGGTAGGTGATTGTGTCAATCGCTCAAAACCTTCTGCGGTGACTACGCCGCTATCTTCGAGGCGCAGGCCACCCCAGCCGGGAATATAGACGCCTGGCTCAACCGTGACCACCGAACCTGCGGGCAGCAGCGCATCTTCGGGCGCCCGCTGCGAAAGGGCCGGCCCTTCGTGAATCTCCAGGCCGATGCCGTGACCGGTGCCATGAATATACTGCTCACCCAGATCGTGGGCAACCAGAATGTCGCGAGCAAGCGCGTCGGCCGCCTGGCCTGAAATACCGGCACGCAGACCCGCTTCACAGGTCCTCATTGCTAGCAGCACGATTTCGTACAACTCAACCATGCGCGCCTCAGCCGGCTCGCCCAGACAGATAGTGCGTGTCATATCGGCGCAATAGCCCTTATAGCGAGCGCCCATATCGATAGTAATCAGCTCGCCGGGCTGGACGCGCCGCGAACTGGCACGAGCGTGGGGCATCGAGCCGTTCGGGCCAGAGGCAACGATGGCCTCAAAAGCCGGTCCATCCGCGCCCAGTTCCAGCATCTTGCGTGTCATCTCCCATTGAATCTCTTTTTCTGTCATCCCTGGCTCGATCCAGCGGCACAGATGGGCAAAAGTCTGGTCGGTAATCGCTGCGGCACGGCGCAGCATCTCAATCTCCCGCGGCTGCTTCACCAGCCGCAGTGTATTGACATAGCTTTTTTCGTAGGGCACCAGTTCAGCCGCGCCTTTAAACGCCTCGTTGAAGCGCGTATATTCCGCGTAAGCGAGATGAGCCGACTCGAATCCAACTCTGGCCCAGCCTGCCTCACGCACAACCTCAGAGAGCACAGGAGCATATTCACGCGCCAGAGGCGGTGGCACCACTATCTCCCAGCCAGTTGCCTCTCGCTCGGCTACCTCTTGATACAGCGAGTTGGTTAGTATTATCTGCCTCTCCTGGCTCACCAGGAGCATACCTGCGCCTTCCCTATCATCGTTCAGCCAGCTACTCAAATACGAGCGATTTTGCGGCTGCGTGACCAGAAAAGCATCCAACCCCTGTTCGGTTAGCCAGACGCGTACTTGTTGGATCGCCTCTTGACTCATAATTTTTCCTTCGCGTGTGCTTCATGGATCAGCTCAACCAGCACTTCCAGGGCCAGGAGATAACCGCGCCAACCCACGCCAACGATATGCCCGCGAGCGATCGGAGCAATCATCGATTGGTGCCGAAATCCTTCACGGGCATAAATATTGCTTAGATGGACCTCTATTGCGGGAATGCTCACGCCAGCCAGCGCGTCGCGTAAGGCAATAGAATAGTGGGTAAGCGCTCCAGGATTGATGATAATGCCGTCCGCCTGGGCCGCGCGTTGCTGAATAAAATCGATGAGCGCGCCCTCGTGATTCGACTGAAAAGCCTCAATGCCAGCCTCTAATTCCTCGCCGCGTTTGTGCAGCATATCAACAATCTGCGCGAGCGTTGTTGAGCCGTAAACGGCCGGCTCACGCGTCCCCAACGTATTCAAGTTCGGTCCATTTATGACAAGAATACGCATCGTCATATTCTCGTACCTCTCTCAATCGCTCTTACCCCTAATCAATCCCTTCTCTAGAGGAAAGACTCTGCTATTTTCGTGGGTGAGCATTTTCCTGGAGAATCGGCACTTAGCAGGCTAAGCCGATTACGCTTTTTCCTGGCCTATAATACCATAAACTGGAAGGCCTGTCAGCTTACCATATCCTCGGTAAACCAGAGATATCCATTGGGGGCCACGTAGACGCCGATGCCGATAAGGTGCAGGGTTGTACTGAAAAGGTGGATACGATGCCAACCTCCAGGCGCCTCGTGAGCCATGCTTTCCTGAACGGAAGCGACGCCAGCCCAGGGCGTCGGATAGGGTCCTGCCTCACCAATATTTTCCCCACAATCGCTCTGACCGGCGAATCCCTCATTGGCGATGCGCTGGCATTGTGTCATGCCATCGGGGCAGGTATGGCTGAAACCGCAGTGGTACATGTTCCAGCTATGCAGAAGAGCACCAGAAGCCAGGGTTGAGTTCCAGGCAAAAGGAGGAAGGCCACAGGCCGCGCGGTCGGAATTAATCAGTTGGAAGAGCTGCTGAGCGATTTGCTGCGCTTCTGAGGTCACGGGGGCCGACCCGTAGGGAGCCGCCAGTGTTCCGTTTTTTGCCGGAACAGCCGTTGTCTCGTTGCTGTAAATGATGCAGCTTGAGGCCGAAGACGGAGAAGACGAGGATGAATGCGACGCAGGAGTTGGCGTCACCTGCTGATTGACAATTGAGAGAGGCGGAGGAAACTGTTGCGCAACATTGCTGTCGAGCGGCTTGCCCGCAGGACCATGTGATGATGAGGATTGAGAGGGCGTTTTAGAGGCACAGGCCGCAAGCAATATTAGCAAAAAGAGAGACAACAAACTCCAACAATGTCTTCTCACAAATACCAGCCTTCCTGATTAACACTCCTTCGTTGCTCAGTCCTGTGTAGTGTAGCATTGATCGCCAGCACCTATGCATACATATGCATCGATCTGGTACTTTTGGCATACCGACCAGAGAAAACAAAAGAGGAACTTTACAGGAGCAAAGCGTTCGTTTGTGATGCGTTCGTGAGAAAAAGGGTCGCCATTGAGAGCCAGGCGTGATTATCGGCGGTTATGCTAGGAGTGTCGAAAGGAGGACGAGGCCGGGCGCAAGAAAAAAATCGGCCCCTCCAGTTCGGCAGGATTTATGGCGGTAAATAACAAACACTAAACGTCTCTCATACGAGGCGATAGAAAACAAGGAGCGTTTCCTATGCGGAATATACGAAGCATTCAACCAAAAAGCGCAACACAGATTGCCGAACCACCTGTAGCACGCTTCCTTTTTGCAGACACCCGGATGGCCTGGTTCTGGCTCATCGTTCGTCTTTATCTTTGTTACGAGTGGCTGACCGCCGGGTTGGAAAAGATGTTTGGCCGCTCATTTGAATTCGGTTCTTCCTTCGGCCAGCCGGTTCAGGGTGGAAGCTGGATCGCCGGTAGCCACGTGGGCGCGGCCATCCAGGGTTTTGCTAACGGGGCACTGGCTCAGGCAACCGGAGCACATCCAGCAGTGCAGAACTGGTACGCCTGGTTCCTGCAGCATGTAGTCATTCCTAACGCAGGCGCGTTCGCTTATGTGATCACCTTTGGTGAGGTGCTGGTTGGCATGGGCCTGCTGGTTGGCGCACTGACTGGCATTGCAGCCTTCTTCGGCCTGCTCATGAATCTGAACTACCTGCTCGCCGGTACAGTGAGCACCAACCCGTTGCTGGGCGTGCTGGCTGTGCTGGTGGTGCTGGCATGGAGGATCGCGGGCTACTACGGTATTGACCGCTACCTGCTGCCAGTGCTGGGTACACCCTGGACAGGTTCTCTGCTGAAGAAGACAGAGGAGACGGTAGAGCCATCTGCAAAACTGCACGCGGCCTCATAAACCGCAATAGTAACTTTTAGAGTCAGGAGGTTCGAGGGCGAAGCATAGCTGAATGCTTCGCTCTCGACTGTTTGTTTGCCCTCTGTTCGTCACCAGACCACTTCCCTTTCTTGTTGAGATTGAGATAAGCCCGCGCCAGTCTCGGATCCATATCAAACTGGCCCTCCATCCTGGCTCCTCTACGGTTTTCGCGAAAAAATCGTGACTGGGACATAGACCTGGCCTCACAAAACGATCACAATATCTGGCAAAGAAGAAACAGCGTATTGAGCAGCCAGCAGAAACGGCTCATTTGCTCTTTTCTCATTTGAACTACTCTTACCACTTGCCCTACAATACAGAAAGACAAGAAGCACAAATTTTTTCTCAGCCTGTCAAGAGGCTTTAGAGATTGGGAACATATGTATAAAAAAATTCTCGCCTCCACCAAACTATCGCGGCGTATCCTGGCCTTCACGGTCGCGATGGGCCTGGCGGGGACGCTGGCGATCATTGCGCAAATGGCGCTCCTGAGCAAGATTGTCACGCAGGTCTTTCTCTTACATAAGGGACTGGCGCAGGTGCTTTTGCCGCTTGCCCTGTTCGTAAGCACGATTGTTATACGGGCCGGCCTGCTCTGGGTGCGCGAAGAGGCCTCCCAGAGAGCAGCAATTCGCGCAAAAGCTTTCTTGCGGGAGCGTGTCTTTGCTCATCTGCTGGCGCTTGGGCCAGGCTTCCGCGCGAGCGAGCGCACGGGCGAACTGGCCGCAACGCTCAACGAGGGCATCGAGCGATTGGACGCTTATATCGCACGCTACCTGCCTCAGCTCGCTTTGAGCATTCTCGTCCCTGTGCTTATCTTTGTCGTGATCCTGCCGGTTGACTGGTTTAGTGCCCTGCTACTGCTTTGCACTGGACCGGTGATCCCGCTGCTCATGGCACTGGTGGGCATCAATACACAGAAGCGCACTCAGGCACAATGGGCTACACTTTCACTCATGAGCGCTCATTTCCTGGATGTTATGCAGGGACTAACGACGCTGAAGCTGTTTGGACACAGCGAGGAGCAGCAGGAGCGCATTGCTTCCATTAGCAACCGCTTTCGCGAGAGAACGCTACAGGTGCTGCGCTCTGCATTCCTCTCAGGTGCTGTGCTTGAGTTCATGACGATGACGGCCATCGGCGTGATCGCAACAACGCTCGGTGTACGTCTGCTCAACCATAGCATGAGTTTTGATCGGGCCTTCTTCATTCTCCTACTGACGCCGGAGTTTTATCGGCCGCTGCAAGAGCTTGGTACGCAGCGCCACGCCGCACTAGAAGGCGAGGCATCGGCGCAGCGGCTCCTTGAAATTCTGGAAATGCCGGTCCCGACAGAGGCCGGCTCGGAGGTTGACGAAGCCATCCCGGCAGGCCCCATCACTATCGATATTACTGACCTCAGCTATACTTATCCAGCGAAGGAAGCGCCCGCGCTGGATCATGTCACGCTGCGCTTGCCAGCCAATACCTGCACCGCGCTCGTCGGTCACAGTGGCGCGGGCAAGAGCACACTGGTCAACCTGCTCTTGCGCTTTATAGATGGTACATCTGGAACGATTGCCGCGAATGGGATAGCTATCACCCGGCTCTCGCCGGAACGGTGGCGGGAATATATCGCCCTTGTGCCGCAGCGCCCTTACCTGTTCTACGGCACAGTACGCGAGAACATCCATCTGGCACGCCCACAGGCCAGCGAAGACGAGGTTACGCATGCGGCAGAGCTGGCGGGAGTAACCGCCTTCCTTGATGAACTTCCCCACGGCTTCGACACTCAGGTTGGAGAGCAGGGTACACAGCTTAGCGCCGGTCAGGCACAGAGGGTTGCCATTGCACGCGCTTTCCTAAAGAATGCCCCGCTCTTGATCCTGGACGAGCCAACATCCTGTCTTGACCCAGACAGTGAGGCCCGTATCCGGCAATCGCTCACCACCCTGATGCGAGACCGCACCGTGCTGGTGATCGCCCATCGCTCCAACACCATCGCCCAGGCGCATCGCGTGGTCGTACTGGAAAACGGGCGGATCACGGAAACAGGCTTGCCGGACGAACTCGCATTAAGCGACGGAACGTATGCCCACCTGCTCGGTGCCGCCAGAGCAAGGGCATCAGCAGATGCAAGGCTTCCCATCGTAGCGTTTACGGGCAACACTGGCACCGTTCCAGAGATGTAAGGAAAGTAATCATGAAGACGTTCACACGCTTGTTCGCATACCTGCTGCCATTTCGCTGGCGGATCGCGCTGGCAATTCTCCTGGGCAGCGTCATGATTGCCAGCAGCATGGGACTGCTTGGTATGGCGGCCTATCTCGTCGCCACAGCCGCGCTTGGACCGCTGCTGGTTTTCCTCAGCATCCCTATCTACCTGGTACAAACGATGGGCATTGTACGCGCAGCCTCGCGCTATAGCGAGCGACTCATCTCGCATAATACGACCCTCCGCCTGCTGGCACACCTGCGCGTCTGGGCATATAAACGTATCGAGCCGCAGGCCCCGGCCCACTTGCTGACACACCGCAGCGGCGATATGCTGGCGCGTCTGGTGGCCGACATCGAGGAACTACAGAACTTTTATCTGCGCGTTGTCTCGCCTATGATCGTCGCGCTGGTAACCAGCCTCTTCACTTTTGGCGTCTTTGCGATTTTCAGCATGGGAATGGCCTGGATTTCGCTGGTCTTTCTAATTCTCGCCGGCCTGGGTGTCCCCTGCCTCTCGCTAGCGCTTGCACGCAACCTGGGCCGGCAGCACGTCAAGACTCGTGCCGAATTGAGCATTCAGGTTGTCGATGGATTGCAAGGTATCCAGGACACACTGGTATTCGGGCGTGGCTCGGCCCGGCTCGCAAGCATCGCCTCTTGCAACCACGAGCTTGGCAAGGTGCAACGCCGCATGGCACACATCGCCGGATTCCAGATTGCGCTGGGCGACCTGCTGACGAATATGGCAATGTGCGTGCTGCTCATCCTGGCGATTCCGCTGGTGGCATCGCGGTCTATTGATGGAGTCTACCTGGGAGTGATTGGCCTGCTCATCCTGGCAAGCTTCGAGGCTGTGCAGCCGCTTGCCTCAGCCTTCCAGGAGTTGGGGCAGACGCGAGCTGCCGCGGAGCGCGTCTTTACCGTCACCGATACCCAGCCGCCAGTCATCGAAAGCGCTGCGCCACAACCGCTTCCGAAGCAATGCGGCGGCTACGATCTGGCTTTCGAGCGAGTCTCCTTCACATACCATCCAGGTGAGCGCCACGTGCTCAGCGATATTAGTTTTAGATTGCGAGCAGGCAGTCGTGTCGCGCTCGTTGGTCCTAGCGGATCGGGCAAGAGTACGCTGATCCGGCTCGCCCTGCGCTTTTGGGATCCCACGAGCGGTGTGATTTGCCTGAACGGGCAGGACATTCGAGACCTTCGCCTGCGCGACTTGCGTGATTGCATCGCCGTAGTTGCGCAGGATACTTACCTTTTCAACGATACCCTGCGCGCCAACCTGCTGCTGGCGCGACCGCAGGCCAGCGAGGCGGAGCTTGAAGCCGCCCTGGAACAGGCCCAACTGACCGACTTTGTGCGCCAGCTGCCACAAGGGCTGAAAACGCGCATTGGCGAGCAGGGGATGCAGCTATCCGGCGGCGAACGCCAGCGTGTAGCCATTGCGCGGGCCTTCCTGAAAGATGCGCCGCTGCTTATCCTCGACGAAGCCACTGCGAATCTCGACCCGTTGATTGAGCGCGCGCTGCTCGCCAGTCTGGAAGAACTCTCGCGAGGACGCACCACCCTGTATACCACACACCGACTGGTAGGAATGGAACATATGGATGAGATTCTTGTGCTGGATCGTGGCCACCTTGCCGAGCGGGGCACCCATCACGAGTTGCTCGCTCTGGGAAAGCTCTATCGGCAATTGTTCGATGTCCAGGAAGGGGTAATTGAGTTCATTTCATGAATGTTCATGCTCAGTTCTGGCGCTATCGCCTTGAGCGAAATGAATGTAGGAAGACAGCGCCGGGTGCCCTTGTGAGAGGGCATAGATAAATCGGAAGAGGAATAGTATATGAGCATATCGACGATATTGTCGCGCATCCAGTTCGCCTTTACGATAGGCTACCATTACCTGTTCCCACAATTCACGATGGGGCTGGCACTGCTGCTGGTCATCCTCAAAATACTGTACCTGGTGCGCAAGGATGAACGCTACAATACTGCTGTGCATTTCTGGGGCAAGATTTTTGCTGTCACGTTTGTTCTTGGGGTAGTCACAGGCATTCCGATGGAATTCCAGTTCGGCACCAACTGGGCGCTCTTTTCGTCTTACGCGGGCGGCATCATCGCGCAGACGCTGGCAATGGAAGGTGCCTTCGCTTTCTTCCTGGAATCGGCTTTCCTGGGCCTCTTTCTCTTTGGTGAGCAGACCATCGGACAAAAAGGGCACCTGATCGCGACCATCCTGGTCTGGCTCGGTACCTGGCTATCGGGTGGGTTCATTATTGCCTCCAACGCCTGGATGCAGCACCCGGTTGGCTATACGCTCGCACATGGTCGCCTGAGCATCTCAAACTGGGGCGCAGTGATGACCAATCCCTGGATTCTGCCGCAATACCTGCACACCATGAGCGGAGCCGTCGTCACCGGCGCGTTTATGATGACCGGCCTGGGAGCCTTTTATCTGCTCTCCAAACGCGATATCGACTATGGCCGCATGTTTGTGACGCTGGGGGTGATAGTAGGCTTGATCGCCAGCGTCTTTCAGCTCTATCCCAGTGGAGATATGGAAGGGTTGCAAGTAGCAGCCTACCAGCCTACCAAGCTCGCCGCGATGGAGGGATTGTTCCAGACGCAAAGCGGGGCAGGCATTGTGATCCTGGGGCAGCCAGACGCCTCCAAAGGTACAATTGACAACCCCATCATTATCCCAAATGTCCTAAGCTTTCTGACCTACCGGCAGTGGACGGCGGTTGTGCAGGGACTCGATACATTTCCGGCCGATCAGCGTCCTGATGCCGTTGAAATGGTCTACTACTCGTATCACATCATGGTTGGCCTGGGTACGCTCTTCATCGCCATCACCGCCCTGGCGCTACTCCTGCTGTGGAGAGGCAAGCTATTCCAGAGCCGCTGGATGTTGTGGATACTGATGCTGGCAACGCCGTTTCCTTATATCGCGAACACAGCCGGCTGGTTTACTGCTGAGTTGGGTCGCCAGCCCTGGATCGCCTTTGGCTTGCTGCGCACGGTCAATGGCTCATCTCCCCTGCTTTCGACAGGGAATATCATTTTCACATTGCTGGGCTTCGCCGGAATGTACCTCCTCCTCGGCTTGCTCTATATTTTGATGGTAGTCATCGAGGCGCTCAAAGGTCCGGAAAAGAGCGCGAAAGAGCCAATGGAGGAAGAGGGAGATATGGGACTGTTGAGTGGGCAAGGATAAGGAAAGAAGAAGGAGCACTATGTCAACACTCTGGTTTATTCTGGTCACGTTTATGCTGACCATGTATGTACTGCTGGATGGTTTTGACCTGGGAGCCGGCATTATCCACCTGATCGCTGCTCGCACAGATAGCGAACGGCGCTTCATCCTGCGCGCAATTGGGCCAGTTTGGGATGGGAACGAGGTCTGGCTGATCGCCGCTGGTGGCACGTTGTTTTTCGCTTTTCCGCTACTCTACGCCTCTAGCTTCAGCGGCTTTTATCTGCCGCTGATCATCGTCCTGTGGCTACTCATGGGGCGCGGCGTCGCCATCGAACTGCGCTCGCGTATCCCTCTGGGAGTATGGGCTTCGTTCTGGGATGGCATTTTCTTCATCGGTAGTTCACTGCTGGCCATTTTTTACGGTGCAGCACTGGGCAATGTGATTCGCGGTGTGCCGCTCAATGCGCAGGGCTACTTCTTTGAGGCGCTGTGGACGAATTTCAATCCTTTTAATTCCAACCCCGGCATCCTGGATTGGTACACGATCCTGACAGGCGTGCTGGCCTTCTTCGCGCTGCTCACGCACGGAGCAAACTACATCGCCCTCAAGACAGAGGGCAAGCTAAATGAACGCGCCCGGCGCATCTCGCGAGTCGGCTGGTTCATAACCATCCCTCTGGCCGCCCTTGCCAGCTTCGCCACGTTCACCGTTCAGCCACAGGTCTACACCAGCTTCGCGGAGCGTCCCTGGGGTATCATTTTTCCTTTGATCGCCTTGCTCGGCCTGCTTGGCGCAGGCTTCTTCAATTTTCGGAAACGCGATCTGCCTGCCCTTCTTTCATCCGGCACGTTCATCCTGGGAATGCTGGCCTGTTCAGCCTTCAGCCTGTACCCGCTGGTTCTGCCCGCTGCAAACCATGTCAACAGTCTGACCATCACTAACGCCTCCACCTCGCAATATGGTCTGGTAGTCGGACTGATCTGGTGGAGTCTGGGCATGTTTCTGGCCGCGATCTACTTCATCATCACCTATCGTCGCTTCCGGGGAAAAGTAACAGCAGCAGCGAGCCAGGAGTATTGAGAGAACAAAAACAGCGAATTGCTACCTGCATATACTCGAAACAGGTTGGCAATCCGTTATGATAAATGGAGGAGGGAGATAAGCAGAGATGACACCGCACCTCGCTTTTCTTTTAGATGTAGACAATACCCTGCTAGCGAATGATGAGGTCAAGCAGGAACTGGATAGACAATTGCAAGAAACTCTTGGGCACGAGCTAACCCGGCGGTTCTGGAACATCTACGAACAGGTCCGTCACGAGCAAG
>Ga0070737_10006323_pt1 | contig 10908 bp, 9 predicted proteins | sample Coa_R1_10_FD_66438 | JGI IMG/M metagenome (GOLD analysis project Ga0070737, IMG submission 66438) | Surface soil microbial communities from Centralia Pennsylvania, which are recovering from an underground coalmine fire - Coalmine... | ecosystem: Environmental > Terrestrial > Soil > Unclassified ...
AAACGGCCGACCAAGCGTCATCCCCCAAAGCCAGCAGGGCAGCCTCCAACCCCTCAAGCAGAAAGTCGAGGCGACGAGCTCAGCCCCAGTAGCTCAGCGCTCAAAACTGCGAAAGTCGAGAGAAGCTTGCGGGGTGCCGAAAATGCCTACGAGCTTCGGAAGTCCGGTCACGGGGTCGGGTCTGGACGGTCCCGAGCGGCACGGCGATGGCGCGGATACCCCTCCTCGCCACGGCAGCCGGACACATTGGACGCCGGATGACCAGGTGGTGGCGTCGGCGCTGGCGGAATCTATCGCCACGGGCCATCTTCACGACTCGAGCAACCGGGTGTGCGTCGTCCGTCGCGTGCAGCTCAGCGACGGTCTTCGAGGTCGGCCAGCCAGGTTTCATACCAGTCGAGGCGGACGCGGATGTCGCCGTTGCGGAGGCGGATGCAGCGAGGGAACCATGGTGCGCCGCGGGCGGACCATTTGTAGGCGGTGCTGGTGGAGATGCCCAGGTCGGCGGCGATCTGGCGGATGCTGATCCAACGCCCGGCGGCCTCCACGTCGCTGTGGTGGGGGAGCCGGTCGGCGGGGTGGATGGCGCTCATCGGGTTTCGGCTCGCAGGGCTTGGGCGATGGCCGGCGAGGAGTACCAGGGGGTGAGGCGCAGCCAGCTGGGGTGGGTGCCTCGCAGGTGGAGGGCAAAGCCGGGGCGGCCGTGGGCGACGACGTTCTCGGGCAGGAGGGGCAGCTGGCGGGTGGCGGTGGTGCGGCTGTGGCCGGCGGATCCCCACGTCGTCGTGGTGTGGGGCCGGTCGACGTTGCCGGCGAGGGTGGTGACGGCGCGCAGGGTGGCCGGGTCGGCGATCCCGGGGAGGAGGACGGTGGTGGCGAAGAGGGTGAGGAAACCCTCGGCCTGGGCGCCCCAGCGGTGACGGGCCTGGGAGAGGTCCTGGAGGGAAGCGAGGACCAGCAGACCCTGGCTGCCGGCGTCGGCCACGATGGACGGAAGGTTCGGCAGGGGAGCGATGTTGGCCACCTCGTCGAGAGCCCAGAGCATCGGCGCCCAGCCGGTTCCGAGCGTGTGCTGGCGGATCTGGTCGAGCAGGGCGCAGACCACCGGCGCGTGCCGTGACGCCCGCGCCGAGGGGACCACGAGGTGGAGGGTGTCGTAGCTTCGGGCGAAGGCCTCGGGGTCGAAGTTGGGGTGCTCGGCTGCGGCGACGGCGGCGTGGCTGCGGTAGGCGGCGAGCACGCTGTCGGCGGTGGACCAGATGCCCGACAGCTCCCGGCTGTCGGTGTCGGCGATGCCGCTGAGCAGCCGGTGAGCGGTCGCCGAGCGGGGATGGGAGGACAGCCTGTCGAGGGGTTCCCACACTTGGCGGGTCTGCAGCCAGGCGAGGAGGGTGCCGAACGCTTCGCCGTGGACGGCGGCGGCGTGCAGGAGGCACGACAGCAGGGCTGCGGCCCGCTCGGTCCAGTGGACGGAGTCGCCGGCCGGGTCGGGCCGGGCGGAGTGGGTGAGCATCCACGCCCGGTCGATGGCCGTGTCCCAGTCGGCGCAGCCGAGCAGGGGCGACCATCGGACCGGCTCGGCGCCTGGAGGCAGCGCCACGCGCCCGGCAGGGTCGTACACCCAGGTGGTGCCGCGGCGGCTGCGGGCAGGGTGGACCGCGCTCAGGGCGTCGGGCTTGGTGGAGGTGGTCACCGCCGGGCCGGGCCACGCGGCGACGGCGGGGATGATGACGCTGCTGGTCTTGCCGGAGCGGGGCGGGCCGATGATCAAGGCGGCGTGTTCTGGCCCGGTGAAGACGGGGTCCCGGCCGCCCATGCCGAGGTAGGCGCCGGCGAAGGTTGACGGCCAGACCGCCGTCTTGGACCAGCGGTCCCGCAGCTGGGAGGCGTAACGGTCGAGGTGGGTTGGGATGTGCATGGCGTGCTCCTTTTTCCTTCTAGATGGACAGGCCCCGGTCGAGGCCCTTTTCGAGGTGACGGTCGAACTGGCGGGCGGCGGCGACGGCGTGGTCGTACTGGCGGCGCGCGTCGGGGTCCGCCGGCGGGGTTCCGAGCGGGTCGGGCCCGGTGATCCCGTGGTGTTGGCGGTAGGCGTCGATCGCCGTGGCCGCGGCCGCCCAGGCGTCGCGGGCGGCCCCCGCGGTGGGTGGAGGGCCGAGGCGGGCCACCAGGTGGGGTTCGGGGTCGGCCAGCGCCGCGTCGCGGATCGCCGTCGGGTCGAGGCCGGCGTCGACGCTGGCGAGGGTCTGGGCGCCCGTCCTCGACAGGCGCCGGGCGAGGTCCCGGTGGGGGTCGACAGCCGGCTGCCAGCGATGCGGCGACGGGGCGACCTGGTAGAGGTCGCTTCGCTCGGTGGCCCGGGACATCGTCGTGTATCCGGCCTCGCGGTACATGCGGTCGCTGCCGAGCACGAACGCCCGGGCGACGGTCAGCCCCTGCGCCTTGTGGGCGGTGAAGGCGTAGGCGTGGGCGAGGTGCCCCGAGTCGAGGTACGTGGCGTCGACCCTGACCCTTCGCCGGCCTCCGACGTCAACGGTGACGGCCCGGGCGGCGGGGTCGAGGGTGACGACCAGGGCGCGGGTGCCGTTGTTCAGCCCGAGGCGACGGTCGTTTCGGAGGGCCATGACCTGGTCGCCGACGGCGAACTCCCTGCCCGCTTTGCATCGCACGGCGGGCCCCTCGAGGCGGCCAGCGGCGAGGAGCCGGGAGCGGGCCGCTTCGTTGAGGTGGTCGACCTCGGCGCGTCCCAGGGCGACCATCACCGCCTGGTCGAAGCCGTGGCGGGCGCAGGCTGCCCACCAGTCGTCGACCAGTTGGTCGACCGCGGCTTCGAGCGTCGGGGCGAGGGTGATGCGCCGGTGGTCGCGATAGACCGTCACCGCTTTGTTCACGTCGCCGTGGCGCAGCTCGTCGAGGGCGGCTCTCTCCCAGGCGCTGGCTTGGCGGCGGTTGATGCTCAGCTCGATCGGGTCCCGGGCGGCGAGAGCGGCGAAGGCGCCGCCTGCTTCGACCTCGGGCAGCTGGCGGGGGTCTCCGACTAGCACTACTTTCGCTCTTGAGCGTCGGGCGGCGTCGAGCAGGGCGGCCAGCTTGCGGGTTCCGACCATGCCGGCCTCGTCGACCACCAGCACCCCGCCGGCGGGCAGGGCTCCGTTGGGACCTGGGCGGCCGGCGTCGATGAGCAGCTGGTCGACGGTGGTGGAGGGGATGCCGGTGCCGGCCTGCAGGGCGGCGGCGGCGCGCGCCGCCAGGGCTGCTCCGACCACAGGCACGCCCGCCGCGCCCCAGGCGTCGCGGGCCGCGTCGAGGGCGTAGGTCTTGCCGGTGCCGGCCCGTCCCACGACCACCTCCAGGGGCTGCCCGGAGCCGCACAGGCGGCGGACCATGCGCTGCTGCTCGTCGCTCAGCGAGGCCCGGGCGGCGATGGCGGCGTCTACGTGGACGGCCGCGCAGACCGCCCGGGGCGGCCCGGCGGCCCAGGCGTCGCGCTCGGCCAGGAGCCGCGCTTCTACGGCGAGCAGCTCGGCGGTTGAGTAGAGCGGCCCGGCCAGCCGGCTGGTCGCCCCGGTGGCGGCCATGCGCCGGTCGGCGAGCACCCGATCGGTGGTCGCGCGGACCTGGGCGGGGTGGGCGCCCGAGGGGGATCGTTCGGCGACGGCTCGAAGCACGTCGCGCCGGTCGAAGCTGGAGCGACGGGCGGTCAACCCGCCGAGCGGGGAGGCGAGCTCGGCTGCGAGCGCCTCCAGGTCGCCGGGCGGCGCCGGGATGTGCCGGTCGCGGCCGCAGATCGCTGCCACCTGGTCGGCGTCCAAGCCGACCCGGGCGGCCCGTTCCCGCCAGGCGTGTCGCTGGGCGTCGGGGTCGAGCGGTTCGGGTTTGGCTGGTCGGGTGTGGAGGGTGGCGACCTGGGCGGCCCGGGCGCTCGACTGGCCAACCTGTTCGAGAGCGGCGGTGATCTGGCGGCGGCGGGTGGAGAACTCCTCGAGCTGGGGGTCGGTGATGCCCGCCAGGTCGGCGATGCCGTTGACCACTGGCCGCCAGGCGACGTCGAGCCGTTCGGTCAGCTCGGCGCGAAGCGCCGCCTGGTAGAGGTAGCCGGCCGTTTTGGCCCAGCCGAACAGGCGTCGCCCGTCGATGCCACCCCAACGTCCGTCGGCGCCCTCCGCACGGTTGAAGAGCAAAAGGTGGGTGTGCAGCTGCGGGTCGCCCGCCCGGGAGGAGCGGTGCTTGAACGCGGCGGCGAGCGCGCCGACCGTCGGCACCTGACGGGCGCCTGCCGCACCGCGCCTGGCGAGCAGCACATGCTCGTCCTCCAAGAACCCGACGGCGGCGGCGACGGCCGCCCGGTGAGCCTCGACCGCCTGGCGCCGGACGTCGGGGTCGGCGAGCTCGGCGAGAAGGCTGACGCTCTTGGGCGCCGAGAAGGTCAGGTCGAACGCGGCGACCTTCCCGGTTCGCAGCCCCAGAGCCTCCCCGGTGAGGGGATGGCGGCCGGCCACCAGCGCGTCTATCTGCGCCACCTCGACCAGCCCGGCGAGGCCGAACGCCCGGCTTCCCGCCCCGAGCCAGTGGCCCGGCTCGGCACGGGCGTAGTAATCGTCGAGGCCCGAGCCGACCGTCTCCATGTAGTAGGCCGCCCCCGACGGGGAGATCACCCCGATCGACAGCATCACCAGCCCCTTCCGACACCGAGGCTCCCCTGGAGGACGACAGCGGCGCGGTGCTTGCGGGCCCGCCAAGCCTCGGGGGTCACCCCCACCCGCCGGGCGGCTTCTACCGCCGGCCAGCCGCACGCCGCCGCCCAAACCGACGCGGCCAGAGCCGCGCTCAACGTCCCCCTGCCGAGCGCCTCTCCCAACACGAACAGCACGCCTCGCAGCCCGCTGTCGTCACGGTCTGCACTTGTGGTGTTGGGCGCGCCGCGGGTGCTCCTGAAGCTGGCGGGGTCGATGGGGACCTCCAGGCGGGCGCGCCGGCGCTCAGAGCGGCGCCGGTGGTAGGTGGCCCGCCAGGCTCGCCACGCCACCCGGCGGGCGTCGGGCGGCTCACCGCCCCGGGCCGCCTGGAGCTCCGCCGCCGAGCAGGCCAGCAGGTCGGCGACGGCGTCGTCGAGATCGGCGCCGCGCAACCCAGCCGCCCGCCAGCGGCTGACAACAGGGCGCAGGTGGACCGCTACCGCCGAGTGCAAAGCGGCGGCGGCGATCGGGTCGTCTGTCCGGGCCGCCAACGCGGCGAACACCGCCGGGTCATCCGAAGCGGCGAGCGCGGCGGAGCCGGCCGACGGGTAACGTCGAAGGACCGGGTCGGCCGACCAGCCTCGCACCCGTTGCGCGCAGGATGGCGAGGCGGGCCAGTCGATGAGGAACCGCAGCGGGTCCGAACGGTGATGCGCAGCCATGAGGTGGACGATCCACCTGGCGGCTCGACCCGGCCCTCGATCACCGACTCGACCGGTGAAGAAAACCGGAAAAATTTCTCGGCCCGCCCCGAAGGAGCACAAGTGCTGGTCAGGGCTAGTTTTCCTCGGTCAATCAAGGTGCCGATCAAGGTGCTGGGCGGCGCAGAAGAGCTGCGGCTGGTGCCGTCGAGCCGGGCGCCACCGGCTGTTTCGGGCCTACTTGGTCTCGTTCCCTGGCGGGGTGCCGAGCGGCATCGAAGGCTCACCGCCCGGCCCCTCAGGCCGGCGACATCGAACGGCGCCTGTTCCTTCCGTCGGTCCGGCGGCGCTCTCGGCGCGCCGAGCAGCTCGCCGCTCGCTCCGGGGGCAAGCCGCCGCCTCCAGGCGGCGGCGCGCCAGCCGCCGCCGAAGGCGGCGGAACCAAGGCCAGGCCCAGCGCGAGGCGTCTTGGGCGGCGACGGCCGGGGGGCGGGCTCGCTCCGGGCGGGCGGGGCTGGCTCTGGGCAGCTTCGGGCGGTCCCGCTGTTCTGGGACTGGCCGGCGGCGGGCGTGAATGCTCGGCGGGCGGGGCTGGCTGTGGGGCGGCTTCGGGCGGGCCGGCGGTTCTGGGGCTGGCCGCCGGCGGGGCGGGCGGCACTCTACGAGTGCGAGTGTGTGACCTGGTCTCGATAGCACTGGCAGCCCGACGGCGGTCCTGGCAGAACATGCGCAGCCGGATGGCCCCGGGCCTCAGGCCACCACGTGGTCGGCTATGGCCCAAAGCTCTCGGCCACGGCACCCTCAGGCGACGCCAGCCGAGCCAAGCTGTCCAATGACTCGGCGGCCCAAGTCGGATCCGACCGCTACCAAGGGAGTCCCGGACTGGCCCGGCATGGGCAGGCCGCCCGGCAAGTGAGTTTCGGGCTGAGGCCTACGTTCGCCAGGCTGGCTGAGCAGCCGGGGGTCGTGCTGATCGTCGACACCCCTCTGTGTCGTTGGCTGCGGCCGACCGCCGCTCGGAGCGCCACGGCGACTGCACCCGAATCTTGGGTTGCCCCGTCGAGGAACTGGCTTCGCCGGCGCCGGTGATCGCCGAGACGTCCTGGCTGATCCTCGACCGGCTCGGCGCCGCCACAAAGAACGAGTTCCTGCGCATGATCGTCTCCGGCCGGTTCGAGCCGAGCGATCTGCAATCCGCCGACTGGGCACCTCTATGGAGCTGACCGAGACCGACGCGGACATGGGTCTGGACCTGATGGACGCCTCGATCGTGGCGGTCGCGGAGAGGCTGGGGCTGGACCCGGTCGGCCCCCTGAACCGGCCGGGCCTTCACGGTGGTGCGTCCTCGTCATGTTCGAGTGCGCCGCGCGGGCCTCCGTGTCGACCACGGCCGGTGACCACCCAGCTCCAAGCCCCCAGGCGCCCGGCTGGGGGCTCCGCCGAGAGCGAGGAACGCCTTGGCGTCGGCGGGGGAGAGTGCAAGACTGTGGTCCCATCCCACTTCAGAGGGCCAAGGAGCCTGCCGACAGTCGAGAGAGCGGTCGGTTTCACTGGCCTCGACAGTCGCCCAACCCGGAGACAGCCCGTGGACTTTCACATCGACTTGATCAGAAACGATTTCAAGGCAGGAACCCAGTCCGCTGTCGCACGCGTCTACCTGTCGGAGGACAGCTACGGCCTGATCGTCAAGGACACCGCGGGCGAGCACTACGAGAACAACATCTTCGACGCGCTCGGCGAGCAGGCCAAGGGGCCGGCCGCCACCATCGTCGACGCCATGGCGCGGCTGTTCAAGGGACCGTACCTGGTCGCCTCGGAACCCCACGAGGATCAGAAATGCCCCTTCGCTGGGGGGTCACTCCCCATCGAGCAGGTGGAAGTGACGGGCGACTTCGTGCTCCCCGCGGTGTGAATCACGCGCCGGCGGGTCCGGCGAGAGAAACCAGCCGGCCGACGAGAGCCTGATGGGACTCCCGACCCAGGAGCTGCTCGAGGTACGGCGCCTCCCGCACAGCGGCCGCAGCGTTCACCAGGGTGGATCGCAGGTGAACAGGCACCGACTCCGAGATGGCCGACCAGAACGACGAGCAGACCTCACCCGACCCTCCGATTCCGAATGCCAGCTCATGGTCATAGAGCTTCAGCTGAAACCCACCTTCACCGTCGGGCAGGCCCCGCCAGTTGTGCCCCATCCGATCGATGTTGGCGATCACGGCGTCGAACACTCCCGCCCTCTCCACCTGTGTCCGGGGGAAGGCCGTCGGCGCCAGGTCGTCGACGCCTTCCGCCAGCAACTCTATGGCCGCCGCCTCGACCTGGGCACCAGCCTCGGTCATCTCGCGTCGGAGGACCGTCACTTGAAGCAGGTTGTGCCAGCCGAGGATCGAGGCCAGCTCGTAGGCCGCCACCTCCCTGCGCACCCCGGCCAACCCCGGCGGGTCAACATCGCCCCTCTTCCAGAACGCCTCGACGCCCCCTTGGAGAGTCACGACCTCAATCGCGCGGCTGCTCCGGGTGCTGATCGGAAGTCGTCGCCGAGCGACGACGCGCCCTTCGGCAAGGACCCTCTTCAGGTCGGGCTCAGCGGGAGGGCCAAAAGACACGGCGGAGCAACATAGCTTTCTGGCGCGCCAGCGGGCGGCCCGCGCCGTCCTGTTGTGCCAACTGGGCGCGGGAGGCTTGATCCCAAGAGGGCTCTGCCCAGCCGACGGCGGGCTCGGCAGAAGTCGCATGTCACGTTCCGGGTCGCTGACCGCGAGTAACTCCTTTGGCGTCGCTCCCCGGCGCTGTTCGAGATAAAGGAGAGGAGTGCGGCATGGAACGGATGGAGGCCCCTTCCGGTTTGAAGGTGGTTGTGCTCGGGCCGCCGACAGCGATGCTCGTCGGCGCCTTGTGGGCGGCAGGTTTGCGGCCGGTTCGCGGACAGGTGGTCGGCTCGGTGTGGGCCCGGCCGGACCGGGAGGGAAGGCTGTGATCGGCTGGAAGGCCGCCGTCGACGTCGTGATGGTGCTGGCCTGGACGCGCACATTGGTAGCGGTGGCACGGCGGCCGGCCGGCCGCTTCCGGGGGAGGTGGGCCGGCAAAGCCGCGGCGCTTGCTGTGGCCGGCCTGCTCTACGTCACCGCGTCGGGGTTCTTCATCCCCATCGGGGCGCTAGCCGTGTGGTGGAGGGTGGTCGCCCGCGGGCGGGACCCCTTCGAGCTGCCGATGGCCGACGGCCGGCGGATGCCCTGACGAGAGCAATCCGCGGCGGGGGCGGTCAGTTCAGGGTGTCGCCGCGTCCCGGCGCAGCGCCTGGTAGCGGCTGGCGAGCATGCCGGCGTCGGCTTTGAGAACAGCCCGGCAGTCCTCCCAGGCACGCTCGAGTCCGTAACCGGACCCCGCGGCGGCCGCGTCTAGGCGGTCGCCCCACAAGGTGACCGAGCCGGGCACACCGGCCAGCCCTTTGGCGATCGCCCACTCGGCGGCCGCGGCCCGGCCCTCGGCGAGATGTCTTGCCGCCAGGGCGTGGGCGACATGGTCGATGCTGGCGGCGAGACTGCGCACGGCGGGCTCGACCCCCTCCCAGCTTCCGCCCTCCAGGGGGCGGCCCCGCACCATCTCCAGCGCCGCCTCGGCCCGCTCCGCCCAGCCCGGCGATCCCGGCGGCTCGTCAGCGACCCGGCGCAGCACGTTGGCGTCGCAGACGACCCGGCGGTGGTCGAGCCGGTAGCCGTCGGCGCCGGCGTCGGGGAGCAGCCCTATGGGCAGGCAGCGGCGCAGGCTGGACGCGTAGGAGTAGAGCGACTGGGCCTTGGGGTCCCGGCGGTCAGGCCGGTCGGATATGGCCATGGCCAACTCGTCTGCCCCCATCGGGCGGTCCGGGTTGAGGCCGAGCACCACCAAGAGCCGGCGGACCGGTTGACTGCGGATCGCCCGCTCCAGGCCTTCCACTTCCAGCGGCCCGAGAAGGCGAAGCACGAGGGCCGGGCGGCCGTCATGGTCGGGAGCCGCGCCGGGCGTTTCGTCCCCGGTGGACAGGCTGGGCTCTCCTGCGGACAGGGCCAGCCACGACCGGGTCAGCTCGTTGACAGCTGCGGGGGCGAGGTAGAGGGGAGGCCACTGGACGGGGTGGGGCCCGAGGAGAGACCGGCGCCGGCGAGCGGCGAAGAACAGCAACACGCCGGCCAGGGCGGCGACGACAGCGCCGAGCACGGCCGGCCAGGCACCGCCCGAGCCGCCGGAGGACCGGTGGACCGCCGGGGGGCCTGCCGGGACGGCCGACGCCGACGCGGAGGGCGGCTTCCACGGCGGGGGAAAGTTGACCGTCTCCTTCAGGGGCGCTGCGAGGGTGACGGTGGTGTCGACGGGTGCGGAGAACGGATCCTGGGGGGCGACCTCGGCGGCGAGCGGGCCCGAGACGATCACCTGAACCGAGCTGATGTCAGCCGGTACCAGGGCGTAGAAGTCGCCGCTGAAGAAGTCGCCGTTCACGTAGTCGGTCTGCGCCGTGGCCGCCACCGTGCGCCCCCCGGGCAGCACGAAGGTCACCTGTCCGTCGCTCAGCGGCTGGCTGGGCGACACGGAGCCTTGCTGGCTGCCGGCGATGGAAAGGTGGGACGGGTCGAACTCGACGTCGAGGTAGGCACTCGCCGGGTCGGTCACGTAGGTCTTCGCGAACGGCTTCCAAGCCGCCAGGTAGGCGTCGCTGATCCCGAACTGGCCCGTGACCGGGCCGAGCGGCGAGGAGCCGGTGAAGTCCGACAAACCCCCCGGCGAGACGTCGAGCGACGGCTCGTCGGCCGAGCGGTAGAGGATCTGCGGGGTGCCGGGCGGACGGCGGTCGGTGCGCAGGTTCAGCGACTCGGTGAGACCGTCGACCGACAGGGTCAGCACCGCCGGGCCACCCGAGGGGATCGCCGCCGCGAAGAACTGCTCTGTCGACTGGGGGTAGTCGACCTGGTTGGCCTGAAGCGGAGCGCTGAACGACCCGGAGTTGACGGTGAACGTGCCCTTGTCGATGCCGGAGTTGGCGGAATCGCCGTCTTGCTGCCAGGTGGTCTGCGCCTCGAGCACCACCAACTGGGCTCCGGCTGCTGGGGTGACGCTTTGCGAGCTGTCGACTACATGATCGGTGAAGGCCACGCCCGCTACCTGCACCTCGATCCCCGCAGAGGCCAGTCGTCCGTCGGCCAGCGGTTTGAGCGGCACCGATGAGGAGTCGAGGTTGGCGACCTGCCCGGGGGAGAGGATGACCGGTTGGAGGGTCTGCGCTGAGGAGCGGCCTGCAGGCGTCAGCACGACCATGCCAGAAACTGCAGCGACCGTGACTGCTACCAAAGCGATGCGAGGCGGCACGGGGAAATACTGCACCAAAAGGGGCGAGCGCGCGCTAGGGAACCGCGGGACAGGTCCGCCTGAACCCGGAGGCTCGTGCGCGTGGCCGGCCACGGTTGGGATGGCTTGGGCGCGCTGGGGAGGGCTCTGCCAAATCTTGCCCGCGCCGACACGCGCTGTCGCTGCGAGCGACAACACTTTGGAAAGGGACTCCA
>Ga0070737_10006324_pt1 | contig 10908 bp, 6 predicted proteins | sample Coa_R1_10_FD_66438 | JGI IMG/M metagenome (GOLD analysis project Ga0070737, IMG submission 66438) | Surface soil microbial communities from Centralia Pennsylvania, which are recovering from an underground coalmine fire - Coalmine... | ecosystem: Environmental > Terrestrial > Soil > Unclassified ...
GGCAGACGGATGGGCCGGCCTCTGCCGTTTTCGCTGATGCTGAGTGTGCCGCCCTCTCGTGCGGCTTGCCGGGGATTGCCATTGAGGCGCACCTTGGTGAAGAAGGCGGCCATACCCCAGTATTCGTCCTGTTTCCACTTGGTGAAGGGGTGATTGTGGCACTGAGCGCATTGCAGTTGCACGCCCAGGAACACGCGCGTGGCATTGTCGGTCAGCTTGTCTGGCGTGAGGTTGGCCAGGAAATAGGTGACGGCGCCATTCTTCTCCAGGTCGCCCTCGGCGGTAAGGATGTCACGCACCATCTGGTCCCACGGTTTGTTGGCGTTGAAGCCTTTTTCCAGCCACTCTGTCATTCTGTCGAAGGAAATAAAACGATTATCAGAGGTGCGTTGGAGTAAAAGCGACTGCCAGATGTCAGCCTGATGCTTACCATATTCGCGGCTGGCCAGCAATTCATCGATGAGTTTGGCACGTTTGTTCGGAGTGCGGTCATCGATAAAGGCCGCTGCTTTCTCGGCCGAGGGAATGTGTCCGGTGATGTCGAGATAGACGCGGCGGACAAACTCTGCGTCATCACAGCGTGGCGAGGGTGTGACCTTCTCGGCCCGCAAGCAAGTGTCGAGGGCTTCGTCGATGTGCCGCGCCAGAGGGGGTGCATCCAACGGGGTGCCGATGACAGGCGTCGCGTTCCCCAGAATCAACCAGGCAAGCGGCAGGGCCAAAATGGTGCGTCGTATCATGTCTGCTCTCCGAGGACGACTTCCAGGACTCCGCTTCCGGCGGGTCTTTCGCCTCCACTTCATTCAACCCCATCGTTGTGCCGAAGTTCCGCTGATTCGGGAGAAGGTCCGCCAGTTCTCTCCTGTAGCATTTCTGCTGCTGTTCCCGCACAATAAACTTTGCCGCCCTTATCGCTTCCCAGGAATGCAGAGGATCATCTCATGTCGCGCTTTCTATTGCTGCACGCCGCTTTAATCCTGTCGGCCATGGCGCCGCTACGGGCCGAAGAACCAGCGGATTCTGCCAGGGCTGATAAAGCGTCGAGCGTCGAGGAGCTGGCGAAAAAAGCTCGGCCATCAATCGTCGTCATCCACGTGGGCGGCCGCGATGGTCGGCAAGAGGGACTGGGTACCGGTTTCGTTGTGTCCGCCGATGGGCTAATTGCCACCAATCATCACGTCCTTGGGGAAGGGCGGCCCCTGCGTGTGGAGACCGCTGAGGGCAAGAGCCATGAGGTGAAAGCGATTCACGCTACCGATCGCAAGCTCGACCTTGCCATTCTCCGTATCGATGCCGCGGGGTTGAAGCCGTTGGAGCTGGGCGACTCGACGACGCTCAAAGAGGGGCAGGCCGTGATGGCCGTGGGCAATCCGCACGGGCTGCGTGCCAGTGTTGTCTCCGGCGTCGTCTCGGCGCTGCGGACTATTGAGGACCGGCCGATGATCCAGGTCGCCATTCCCATCGAGCCGGGCAATAGCGGCAGTCCTCTGCTCGACATGCAAGGCCGGGTCCACGGCATTCTGACCATCAAATCACTGGTGACGCCCAATCTCGGTTTCGCGGTGGCCATCAACGCCCTTAAGCCGCTCTTGAAAAACCCCAATCCGGTGCCGATGGCGGCCTGGCTGACTATCGGTGCGTTGGACCGCGAGGAATGGGAGACAAAATTCGGCGCGCAATGGCGGCAGCGGGCCGGCCGCATCCTCGTTGAGGGGATGGGGCGCGGCTTCGGCGGCCGTTCGCTTTGTCTATCCCGTCGCCAGCTGCCACCCCTTCCTTGCGAGATTGCCGTTACCGTGCGCCTCCACGACGAAAGCGGCGCCGCCGGACTTATCTTCTACGCTGACGGCGGCGATAAGCATTACGGCTTCTATCCTTCTGGCGGCAAGCTGAGGTTGTCGCGCTTCGATGGGCCAGATGTCTTCACCTGGAAGATACTGGAGCAGGTGGATAGCCCGCATTATCATCCAGGCGAGTGGAACACACTGAAGGTGCGGCTGGAGAAGGGCCGCATTCGCTGCTTCGTCAACGATCATCTGGCCCTCGAATCGACCGACGCTGTTTACACGATGGGCCGTGCCGGTCTCGCCAAGTTCCGCGATACCGTGGCTGAATTCAAGCGTTTTCAGATAGCCAAAGAGATCAAACCATTGGCTGTTCCCGCTGATGCCGTTACGCGCATCGGTAAAATGGTCGAGGGCCTATCGAAAACCAGGCCGCATGCAGCAATCGTCGAGCGTCTGGCTCCAGAAGGAGCGCTCGGAATGCAGGTACTGCGCCAACGAGCGCGGCGGCTGGAGGAAGAAGCCAAGGAGCTGCGGCGGCTGGCTGGAGCTGTCCACGAGCGAAACGTCCTTGAGGAGTTGGTGCGCGTGCTGCATGGCAAGGAAGAAAACATCGATCTGCTGCACGCCGCTTTGCTGATCGCTCGCCTGGACAACGAAGAGGTGGATGTGGAAGCGTATCGCCGCGAGGTGGAGCGCATGGCCGAGCACATCGCCGCGCGCCTGCCGAAGAACGCTGACGACAAGGCACGTTTGGCTGCACTCAATAAATATCTGTTTGCAGAGCGCGGCTTTCACGGCAGCCGCAGCGATTACTACAATCGCTCCAACAGCTATCTGTCCGAAGTGCTCGACGATCGAGAGGGTATTCCGATCACACTGTCGGTGCTGTATATCGAACTGGGCCGCCGGCTGGGGGTGCGTCTGGAGGGTGTCGGTTTGCCTGGCCATTTCGTGGTGCGGTACATCCCTGCGAAGGGGGAGGCGCAGCTCATCGACGTGTACGAGGGCGGACAGCAGCTCAGCCGTGAGGAGGCAGAGAAGAAAGTCCATGCCCTTACCGAGCGGCCGCTGCGCGATGAGGATCTGAGATCCGTAGATAAGAAGTCTATCATTATCCGCATGCTGAACAATCTGCTGAATGTGGCCGAGCGCGAGAAGGACCAGGAAGGGATGTTGCGGTATTTAAGTGCGATCCTTGCCATCGTTCCCGATGCCGCTCAGCAGCGCGGCTTGCGTGCTATCTTGCGGCACAAGAGCGGCGACCGCGACGGCGCACTACAAGATGTGGACTGGCTGCTGGAACATCAGCCTGAAGGGATCGATCAAGAAGCGTTGCGCGAATTTCGCCGCCTGATTACCCAGTCGGAAAAGTGAAGGCGCACTCTCAATTCCTCAAAGCGGGGGCGTAAACCCCCGCTTCGAGTGAAAATTGTTATGCTCGCGGTTCGGAAACGCCTCCCTCACGCTTCCGCGATGGCCGGCTCGATAGACACCACCTCCACGTCGAACAGAAGGGTTTGACCGGCAAGGGGATGGTTGCCGTCCACGATGGCCGTTTCCTCGTCCAGCTCGCGCACCCAGACGTAGAGCGGCGTCTCGCCGGTACGGGCCAGCAGCCGGTCGCCGACCTTCACGCCTTCCGGCAGCGCCGTCCGTGGCACCTGTTGTTGCAGTTCCGGCCGCCGCGGCCCAAACCCTTCTTCCGCAGGGATCGTGATACTCTTCTTGTCCCCTACGTGCATGCCCACCAGCGCACGATCGAGTCCTTCGATCATCTGCTCGCTGCCGAGACGCAGTTGGATCGGCTCTTCATCTTCCGAAGAACCAAAGATCGCGCCGTTCTCCAGCCGGCCAGTGAAATGGATACGAACGATGTCTCCTGGTTGCGCGCCATGCATAGTGAAGATCCTTTCTGAACAGAGGTGACGAATACGAAGGGCCTCTCTATATTCTAGGGACCAAGGGCAGGATGTCCAGATGGCCAGCTTGCGGACGTTTTTTTTTCGGGCGTCCCTCTTGATTTGGGTGTGTAAGAGGGCTTACGGGCGAGCAGTCTTTTCCTTCCTCGCAAAAGGGGAAGGGCTTGGAAAAAAACTACTCGGAGGCTGACGCAACTCCGCTCGCCAAAATCGAGGGGGGCACCTTTTTTTCTCTTTTTTTTCCTTATGCTCTATCTTGCGCCGCCCCGATTTGATAGAGTAAGGATTGACTTGGGCCTTGCGAATGTTTCCATTGGTTGCTACTCACATCCATTTGGCCTTCTCTCGTCCCTTGTCATGGTGAATTTGCCCCATCCGGGGTGTATGTTTTTTTCTCTGAGGAGGCCCAAATGGGCAAGAAGATTTACGTAGGCAACCTGGCTTACGGCGTCAACAGCAGCGAGTTACAACAGATGTTCGAGCCGTATGGTGCCGTACAGTCGGCCCAGGTCATCATGGATCGTGATACCGGCCGCTCCAAAGGTTTTGGCTTTGTGGAGATGGACGGCGAAGCAGAGGCGCAAACCGCCATCGCCGCCCTCAACGGTCAGGAAAGGGATGGCCGGACCCTCACGGTCAACGAGGCGCGTCCGCGCGAGGAGCGTGGCGGCAGCCGAGGCAGTTTCGGCGGCCGGGGCAACGGCGGCCGCCGCGGCGGTCATGGCGGCGGCTATGGCCGCTACTAACGCGAACAAAGCGATAAAGCTCGTCATCCAGACTTTTCGCTGATAAGCTGACGAAGACATTGGGCGATCCGTGTCTTCGTCAGCTTTTTTTGTCCTCGCGTGGTGGCTTCTTGAAAGGATAAACATGGGTGCACATCTGAAAGCGTTGTTGGCTCAGGACCGCGTGATCAAAGTGTTCGCACTGGGCCAATTGTGCCATCCGAAATTGGTGGAGATGGCTGCCTGGTCCGGCGGGTTCGATGCGGTATGGTTCGATCAGGAACACGTTGGTTTGACAGTCCCGCAGATTGAGGAGGCGGCCCGTGCTGCGCGTGGCTGTGGTTTGGATAGCTTTGTTCGCCTGGCTGCCACTGATTATGCCACTGTCATGCGTGCCCTGGAAGCCGGTGCTGGCGGCATCATGGCCGCTATGGTGCGTAGCGTTTGCCAGGTTGAAGAGCTGTTAAGCTGGGCCAAGTTTCATCCGCGCGGTCGGCGCGGTGTCAACGGCAGCGGCGTCGATGGCCGCTATGGCACGCTGTCTCTTCCCGAATATCTCCGTCGTGCCAACGACGAAACCATTGTCGGCGTACAAATCGAGCATAGGGATGCAGTCGAGGAAGTCGAGAAAATAGCCGCCCTTCCCGATCTTGATTTTCTCTTTATCGGCCCAGCCGACCTTAGCCAATCGATGGGGGTGCCAGGACAGTGGGACCATCCGCATCTGTGGCAGGCTATTGAGCGTGTGGCCCGTGCTGCCCGGGCCAGCCGTATTCCCTGGGCCATCCTGCCGCCTAGTGCCGAGCACGCGCGCCGCTGTGTCGAGATGGGCTGCCGCATGTTGTCGCTTGGACTCGACGTCTGGGCCTTTAACCTCGGCCTACAAGCGTTCAAGGAGCGTTTCGCCGAATTTTTCGTCCAGACGCCGCCTCGCTCTTGACTTGCTTCGCTATTCCGCGGAGGGGGTTGCAGTGATGGGCGATTGGAACAGTTCGCGCATCGAGTCTCCCAGGGGGATGAGGACAAGAGGAAGCCTAATCTGTCCGGATGGGCCGTTACAATGCTTTCTTCCGTAGCCGCAGCGAGTTGCCGATCACCGACAAGGACGACAAGCTCATGGCGGCACCTGCAAGGATGGGCGGGAAAAATCCCACGGCGGCCAGCGGAATGCTCACGGTGTTGTACACGAAAGCCAGAAACAAGTTTTGTCGAATGGCCGACAGGGTGAAGCGGCTGAGGCGGCGCGCGCGGGCGATGGCCCGCAGGTCGCCGCGCACCAGCGTGACGCCGGCGCTCTCCATCGCCACGTCGGTGCCGGTGCCCATCGCAATACCGATGTCAGCGCGGGCCAGGGCCGGAGCATCGTTGATGCCGTCGCCGGCCATGGCGACGATGTGGCCCTGTTCTTGTAACTGAGCCACGACTTCGCTCTTTCGTGCCGGCAGCACTTCGGCAATTACTTCATCAATGCCCAGCCGCCGCGCGACGGACTCGGCGGTCGTGCGGTTGTCGCCTGTCAGCATCAGCAGACGCAAGCCGTCGGCGTGCAGCAGTTGGATGGCCTCGGGGGTAGAAGCGCGGATCGGATCGGCGACGCTGAGCAGACCGGCGAGTTGGCCTTCGACGGCAACGAACAGCACAGTATGTCCTTCCTGTCGCAACGCCTCGGCACGAGTAGCCAGCGATTCGATAGGGATACTGTGCTCGATCAAGAATTCCGCATTACCGAGCAGGACGGTTCGCCCCTCGACGCGGCCCATTACACCGCGTCCGGTAAACGATTGAAAAGCCTCGTTGCGCGAAAGCTCGATACCGCGCTCGGTCGCTCCGGCAACTACCGCCGATGCCAACGGATGTTCGCTGCCGCGCTCCAGGCTAGCTGCCAGACGCAGCAGCTCCCGCTCCTCAAAACCGGCTGCCGGCTCGACGACAGCAAGGTGTGGCTTGCCTTCGGTCAGCGTGCCGGTTTTGTCCACCACCAGCATATCGGCCCGGTGCAGCACTTCCAGCGCCTCGACATTGCGGATCAAAACGCCGGACTCGGCGCCGCGGCCGGTGCCGACCAAAATCGCCATCGGCGTTGCCAGCCCCAGAGCACACGGACAGGCGATGACCAGCACCGCCACTGCATTTTTGACAGCAAGCGTCAGCGCGTGGGGATCGAAACGCCACCAAAAGAAGAACGTCAAAAGAGCGACAGCGAGGACGGCCGGCACGAAATAGCGCGCCACTTGATCGACAAGCCGTTGCACCGGCGCTCGGCTGCGCTGCGCTTCGCTGACCATGCGGACGATGTGAGCCAACAACGTATCGGCACCAATGCGCTCGGCCCGTATCAGCAGAGTACCGGTGCTATTGAGGGTGCCGCCAGTGACCTGGCTACCCGGCGCTTTCTCAACCGGCAGCGGCTCGCCGGTAAGCATCGATTCATCGACGGCGCTGTGGCCCTCGACGACTTCGCCGTCTACCGGCACTTTCTCACCGGGCCGGACACGCAGAATGTCACCGACCTGTACTCGTTCGAGCGGCACATCATCCTCACGGCCATCTGGGCGAACCAGCCGGGCTGTCTTCGGCGTCAGGCCGAGCAGCCGGCGGATGGCGCGCGTGGTCTCGCCGCGCGCCCGCAATTCCAGCATTTGACCAAGCAGCACGAGTACGGTAATTGCCGCCGCTGTCTCAAAATACAGTCCTGCGCCGAACACCTCCGGTGACACCAACGCCGCGATACTGTATCCATAGGCCGCCGCAACGCCCAGGATGATAAGCGTAAACATATTGGGATTCAGACGCACCACCGACAGGGCAGCACGCACCCAGAACGGCCCGCCGCACCAGAACACGACCGGCGTGGCCAACAGTAATTGCAGCCAACCTATGTTTAGCCACGAGCCAAAGGCGAGCGCATTTGCGAGACGATCATGAGGCACCATATGCAAGACAAGCAACGGCACAGTCAAGACGGCGCCGATCCAGAAGCGCCGCCGCATGTCGATCCATTCGGGGTTCGGCCCTTCCTCAGGGGCAGCGACACGCGGCTCCAGAGCCATGCCGCACTTGGGACAGCTGCCCGGATGATCGCGGACAATCTCCGGATCCATTGGGCAGATGTACTCGATTTTGGCTCCGGCGGGAGCGATCGGAGCGGGGGGCGTTCGCTCCCTGGAACCTGACTCAGGGGACGAACTCCCCTCGCTCCGAAGATAGCGGTCCGGCTCGGCCCGGAACTTTTGCGCACAATGGGGGCAACAAAAGTAGTATTTCTTCCCCTCATACTCGACCGAGGCAGGCGCCGAAGTTGGGTCCACCGTCATGCCACACACGGGATCGACGATTCCGGGGCGGGATACGAGGGAAAGAGGAAGGCCATGTCCCTGCGAACGCGAGAGATGCTGTTCATGATCCATGATGCCGGCTCAGGTCAAATGCCAGGGCGAAATCAAAAATGCCTCTGTGTTCATTTTAGAGGAGCATCACCATGCCGGAACAATCGCCATCTGAAATACGCACAGTTACAGGAGTACAGGCCCGTCTAATATATCAGCATCGAGATTGTATGTGATTCGCGGCTGCACATCCCGTTGCCTGCTAGTTATTTTATTGGAGACAGGCAACAGTCTATCCTTTTTTCTGAAGTAGCGTCAACACGACTGGCCGGTGTTCTCTGCAAGATGGGATGGACAGATCAGATGGCGCTGCCAGCGTTCATCATCACGGCGAGGATAATCGGAGCGGTAGTGAACGCCGCGTGATTCGGTGCGTTCCAGGGCGGACCAGATCATCAGCCGGGCAATGGTGAGCAGGTTCTGCAATTCCCAGCCGGCCCGTGTGGTGAACTCGCGGCGGAGAGCATAACGGCACCAGAAGGCTACGCTGCTCTCCGCTTCCAGTAATCCCTCACGATGGCGCGTGATGCCCATATGGCGGACCATCAAACTGCGCAGCGAGTTGGTCAAGTCGGCGATATCGAGCGCGGGGCCAGCGGTCTCCGGTTGGAATACGGCCTGCACCGGCGGTACGGCGAACGTATCCGGCAGGGCTGCCGCAGCCTCGCCGGCCCCACGACCACACGCCGTACCGTAAACCAGCCCTTCCAGCAGACTGTTGGAGGCGAGACGATTGGCGCCATGCAGGCCGCTGGATGTGACCTCGCCGGCCGCCCACAGACCCGGTAGCGTCGTGCGGCCGTGCAGATCGACGCGGACGCCGCCGATCATGTAATGCGCGCCGGGCCGAACCGGGATGAGATCGCGCGTGATGTCCAGTCCGAACTCGGCACATACCTTGGCGATGCCGGGAAAATGCTCGCGGACCTTGACCGGATCAAGGTGCGACAGATCGAGATAGACATTGGGATGCTGCGTGATTTGCATACGGCGAACGATGGCCTGGGCCACCACATCGCGCGTGGCCAGTTCGGCGCGAGGGTCTTCATCAAGCATGAAGCGAACGCCGTCCTTGTCACGCAAATAGGCGCCGGCGCCGCGCACCGCCTCGCTGATGAGGTAACGGCTGGAGCCAGCGACGTACAAAACCGTTGGATGGAACTGCATGAATTCCATGTCGCGCAGCTCGGCGCCGGCACGATAGGCGGCGGCCATGCCGTCGCCAGTGGCCACAGGCGGATTGGTGGTCTCGCGGTAGACCATGCCGGCGCCGCCAGAGGCGAGGATAGTTTGCTTGGCCCAGATCAAGAGCTTGCCGTGCTGCTTGCGATGCACCAGCGCTCCGACGCACTTGCCCTCGTGCGTCAACAGATCAATGGTAAATGTGCGATCCCATAAGGTGATATTGGGCGCCTTCCTGGCCCGCTCAATAAGGGCGCGCATGACCTCGAAGCCGGTGGCGTCGCCGAGAGCATGGACGATGCGGTGATAGCTATGTCCGCCTTCAATGCCGGCTTCTGCATCGAAACGCGCGCCGAAGGCAATGAGATCATCAATCTGACGCGGTGCCTCGCGCACCACCATCTCGACGACGGCACGGTCGCACAACCCGGCACCGGCTGTCAAAGTGTCCTCGATGTGGTCTTCAAAGCGATCTTCCGGCGAGCGGACAGCGGCGATGCCGCCCTGGGCGTAGCTGCTGTTGCTCTGTTGCAGGCGGTCTTTGGTGATGACCAAGGTGCGCAACTCCGGCGGCGCGGCCAGCGCCGCCCGCACTCCGGCGATGCCAACGCCGATCACCAGAAGATCGGTGAATACGTGCGGCGTCTGCTTGGGACCGAAACGAACCAGATAACGCTTGGGAAACGTCATAAGGACCACCAAGGAATTGCACCCCGGAAAACACGGATAAAAATCAGAGAAACCGCCAAGGTGCCAAGAGAAGAAAGTGAGGAAAAAACCAGAGGACCCCTCAAACGCAACCGTTTAGAACTTTTTTCTCTTGTTCTTTCCCTGTCTTGGCGCCTTGGCGGTTCCTTGGATCTTTTATCAATGTTATCCGTGTTTTCCGGGATGAAATTCTTATTTGTTCTTCGACATCTGCCGGGTGAATTCGCGGAAGGCGTCGCGGTATCCCGGCGGCGGTTGGCCGCGGTCGGGACCGTGGGCATCGTCCTGTCCGGAGGCAGCAGATTGGATCGTTCGGCCTCCCATGCTTGGCAGCTGATGAGCCTGCTGGGGGGCGCTGGGCCTTTCCGGACGCAGTTTTTCGGACGGGGTCAGCAGCTTGCGTTTGGCTTCGAGGTATCGCTTCCATGCTTCTTCCGAGACACCGGCATCCTTGAGGATATCTTTGTTCACTCTTTTGGCGAACTCTTCCAGCTGCATCAGGGCAGCACGATGATCGCGCGGTTTATCCGGTTGCTTGGGGGGAGACGGCAGCGTATCGGGGCCACCCTTGCCGCTGCGCCGGTCACCGCCACCTCCGGGTGTGCCGTCTGAAGAAGTTTGTGGTTCTTGCCGTCCTTCGTCGGAGGATGAACCACGGCGGCCTTTGTTGTCCTGTCCGTCCTTTTGACCGCTATTCGTATTTTTACTATCTTTCATATCGCCAGAAGAGTCGGTGCCTTTTGGGCCATCGCTCTGCTCGCCTTCTTTGCGTTCCGCACTGGATTTGCCAGCGGAGTCTCTATCATTTTTCGGCATTTTGCCTGCGGAGGCACCGTCTGGCTTGCCTGCTTTTTCCAGGGTTTCACTGGCTTTCTTGCGTACGTCGGGATCGGTGGCTTCTTCGGCAATGCGTTGCAGCTGTTGCTTCGCTTTTGCACGTTCGTGGGCATCTTTGCTCTTCAATGGACTATCCAGGTCCTCAATATCCTTGACTGTGGCCTTACGGGCCGAATCGCTGGCATCTGGTTTGCCCGTCTCTTTTCCCTTGTCTAGCTTCTCGTTTTTACTCTGGCCGGCATCCGGCTTGACTTGGCTCCGGCTCGATGGTTCGTCCTTGGATGCTGAATGGCCTTGCCTTTGCTCGGCCTTGTTGTCGTCTTTGTGGCCGTCCGTGCCCTTGGTCTGCTGTTCTTTACCATCG
>Ga0070737_10006325_pt1 | contig 10908 bp, 12 predicted proteins | sample Coa_R1_10_FD_66438 | JGI IMG/M metagenome (GOLD analysis project Ga0070737, IMG submission 66438) | Surface soil microbial communities from Centralia Pennsylvania, which are recovering from an underground coalmine fire - Coalmine... | ecosystem: Environmental > Terrestrial > Soil > Unclassified...
GCGGCGGGGTGCTGGCCCGGCACGCCGCGCTGACCGCGGGGCTGACCGCGGTGCCGGGCCTGGCCCAAAACCGGCATTGTGCGGCCGGCCAGGCGGCGGTGCAGAGCGCGGCGGCCAGCGTGCGCGCCGGCATGGATCAGCTGATCATCGCCGGGGGAGTCAACTCCGCGTCCACGTCGCCACGATCGCGGATGCAGGTCGACGGCGAATGGGTCGACTGGTTTCCGCCCACCCACCCTGATCGCCCCGACGCTCCCAACATGGATATGTCGATTACGGTCGGCTGGAACGCGGCCGTCACCGCCGGGATCAGCCGCGAGGAGATGGACGCCTGGGCGCTGCGGTCACACCGTAACGCGATCGCCGCGATCGACGAGGGCCGCTTCAAAGAGGAGATTGTCCCGATCGAGACGCCGCACGGTCTGTTCGAGGTCGACGAGCATCCGCGCCGGGACACCACGATGGAAAAGCTGGCCGCGCTCAAGCCGTTGCATCCGGAGATCGAGGGCTTCTCGATTACCGCGGGTAACTCCTGCGGCGCCAACGACGGCGCTGCGGTGCTGACCGTCGCCAGCGATCGATTGGGTCTGTCGACGCTTGCGACGATCCGTTCCTGGGCCTCGGTGGGCGTGGACCCCGCGTCGACCGGCCTGGCGCCTGTCGAGGCAATCCCGAAAGCGCTTGCCCGGGCCGGGCTTTCACTGTCCGACATCGACCTGTTCGAAATCAACGAGGCGTTCGCGTCGATGTGCGTGGCCACCGTCAAACTGCTCGACATCGATCCCGACCGGGTCAACGTCAGCGGCAGTGGCTGCTCGCTCGGACATCCCGTCGCGGCGACCGGAGCCCGGATGCTGGTGACGCTCGTACACGAATTACGGCGGCGCGGTGGCGGTTTCGGCGTCGCCGCGATGTGCGCCGGCGGCGGTATGGGCTCCGCGACCGTCATCGAGGTCCCCGCGCCATAAACTCCCATAGATGAACATCGCCGAGCTGATCGCGGCGGCGCGCAACGGATCACCGCGGGCGGCCGGCCGATTGCTCAGCCTGGTCGAGGGTGAGCGCCGCGACGAGGTGCTGCAAACCCTGGGGCCGTCGAAGGTAGGCGTCGTCGGTATCACCGGGCCGCCCGGCGCGGGTAAGTCGACGACGATCGCGGCCCTGGTGGGGGCCTACCGGCAGCGGGAGTTGCGGGTGGCGGTGCTGGCCGTCGACCCGTCGTCGCCGTTCAGCGGTGGCGCATTGCTGGGCGACCGGATCCGAATGACCAGACATATCAACGACTCCGAGGTGTTGATCCGTTCGCTGGCCACCCGTGGCCACCTGGGCGGCCTGGCCGCCGCCGTTCCCGCGGCCATCCTATTGCTGGGCGCATTGGCCTACGACGTGGTGCTGCTGGAGACCGTGGGCGTCGGCCAGTCGGAGATCGAGATCGCCGCCGTCGCCGATCCGACCGTCGTCATCCTCAACCCGGGCGCCGGGGACGCGGTGCAGGCGGCCAAGGCGGGGCTGTTGGAAGTCGCCGACATCGTGGTGGTCAACAAGGCCGACAGGGAGGGTGCGGAGCAGACGGTTCGCGACCTGCGGGCCGAGACCAAGGCGCCGATTCTCAGCCTCGTCGCCGCGAAGGGCGAAGGCCTCGCGGAGTTGATGGAGGCCATCGACGCCCATCACCGCGCCGACAACCGCGCGCGCCGGTTGGCCCGCGCACGGGCCCAGATCCTGTCGCTGGCGCAAACCCGGCTGCGTACGCACCCCGATCTCGACCGGCTGGCCGATGCGGTCGCCGACGGCCGCGACGACCCCTACACGGCAGCCGCACAACTCCTGCGCGAGCAGACGCAAAGTCCCCCCGACACGCCGGTAAATGGGTAACTTTGGGTCTGCTCACCAAAGGTAAATTGCCAGTACCGTCCCCCACAGAACCACGAGCCACGCGTCGGTGAACAACCGCAGCCAGCCGGGAGCGGTGCGCACTTCCATGAACTGCTGAATCACCAAGCGCACCTTGATCAGTGCCATCGCCAGGACGGCGATCGTGATGGGGACGCTGGCGCCGGCAGCCGCGTGCGCATGGCCGGGCGCCAGCCACCATGCGGCGATAGTGATCGCCGACAGGATCAGCCACACGGAGGTAAGCCGGACAGTTGTGCTCATTGCTTCAACGCATCACGTACAGCAGCGCGAAAATGACGATCCACAGCAGATCGACCATGTGCCAATAGGTTGCGCCGGCCTCCGCCACCGACACCCGCCGGCGACCCGGATCTCGCGAATTGGCAACCACCACACCCAGGATCACCAGGCCGAGCAGCACATGGAACAGATGCACACCGGTCAGCAGGTAATAGAACATGAAGAAGTCGTTGTGCGGAAACGTCAGCCCCTGACCGATTTTCGACGACCATTCATAGACCTTGATCGCGATGAACAGCACACCGCAGGCGCCGCCGCCGACGATAAACCGCACCGCACCGGCATGTTCTCCTGCGCGGGCCGCTTGAACACCGCGCGCGACAAACCAGGAGCTGGCGATCAGCACCAAGGTATTGACGACGCCGACGTTGAGGCTGAGATGTTGTTGCGACGCAAGGAACAACCCTCGCTCTTGCGTGCGGTACACCATGAAGATGACGAAGTAAGCGCCGAAGATGATCAGGTCGCCGAGGACGAACATCCACATGCTGCCGTCGCCGGGCAGATGCGCTTGCGGCTTGCGGCCGACGTCGACTCGAGTATCCGTCATCAGTCCTGCACCAACTCACCCACGGGCTGACGGTCAACCGCCATCTTCAGCAGCACGATCAGGCATACTTCCCAGAACCCGAAGATGGCAGTGCCCATCCAGAAGCTGATCGAGCCGTTCCAGGCGAGTGGCCCGGACCGGAAGATGAACACCGGAGCCGCGAGCAGCTCCGTCACGATCTGCCAAATCGAGATGTAGCCCAGCCATTTCGGGAAGACGCCGTTGGTGTCCAGCAGGATGGCGATTGCGAACACCAGGTAGGCGGCAGAGAAGCAGCCCAGCGATCCGACGAACGACAGGAACGTCAAGTCATACAGCAACGCCACAATCTCGGGGTCGCGGTCGGGACGAAAGACCGCCGCCAGGAAGGATATTGCGGCCATCAGGCAGCCCGGCAGCGCGCCGACAGCCAGGGCGCCCAGATAGGCGTAGGCGAACACCGGGCTGACCGACATCCGTTTGATCTCGAAGACGACGATGCCGTTCGCGACGCCGGCAAAGCCGATGATGACCATCAACAGCGCGAAGCCGATCTGGATCGTCACCGCATGCTGATGAAGAAAGTTGCCCATCTGCTCCGCGGTGACATCGGGCCGCGGCGGCGGCATCACCCGGGTGAGCGGAACGAAGATCAGCCCGAACAAGGTGTAAAAGGCCGGAACCACCCAAAAGGCAATCCGGAGATCGATATTGCTTCGCGGCGTCGCCGTGTCGGTCATGGTGTCGCCGTCTCCTCGGTGGCCTGCTGCCGCAGCGCAGCCCGCAGCACGAAGAACATCACCACGACGTCCAACGTGAACGCGCCGATCCGCAGCCAGAACGACGCTGCGCCGTTCCAGGCCAGCGGCCCGGTCCGATATATCGCCGCACCCGCGGCAGGGGCCATCGCGGCGGCGGTCAGCAAGCTGAAGGCGCCCACCCATCGCGGAAAGACCGGCCGCGCACGGGCATCCAGGTAGACGGCAAGCCCCAAACAGAGGTTTTGCACCACCAGCATGCCGACCGGTGCAATGAACGTGATCCAGGCGAGGTCATTGAGGAGCTGGATCAACTGCGGATCGCGTTCCGGCCGAAAAGCGGCCACCAGCCAGAAGATATCGGCGAGCGCGAACAGCGTCGCACCGCTGACCGCGGCGGTCAGGTAACAGTACGCGAGCACCTGGTTTGGGGTGGCCATCCGCTTCATCTGGACGACGATCAGCGCGAACAGCGGGATCAGCATGATGCCGAACAGGTTGTAGGTGATCATGCTGAACCGGATCATCGTCGTGTTGTGCGCGTAGAATTCGGCAACCTGACCCGCCGTCATCTGAGGTGACATCGGCGGAAGGAAGCCCGGGAACGCCAAGAACGCGACGAGCAGCACGACGCCGACGACCGGAGTCATCCACAAACAAATCCACTGCCCGCGAAGACTCACTGTCGGAGGCGCCTGCTGTGCTTCGGCGACAGTCGACATGCCGGTGAACCTAGCCGATCGGCTAGCCGACGGTCAATAGCCGATCGGCTACCCTTACGGGGTGGTGGCTACCCGGGCCGCAAGGCTCCGATCAATCGAGCGCAGCGCGGCGCAGACCCGCATCCTGGACGCCGCACTGCGACTGATCGCCGAAAACGGTGTCGGCGGAACGTCATTGCAAATGATCGCCGACGACATCGGTGTCACCAAGGCCGCGGTCTACCACCAGTTCAAGACCAAGGACGAGATCGTCATCGCCCTCACCGAACGCGAACTCGGCGGCCTCGAGGAGGCGCTGGAGGCCGCCGAAGCCGAGGACGACGGGACGCGGGCGCGCGAGATGCTACTGGAGCGGGTCATCGATGTGGCGGTCGAGCGCCGCGGCGCGGCGAGCACGCTGCAGTTCGATCCCGTCATCGTGCGTCTACTCGCCGAGCACCAGCCCTTCCAGCAGTTTATCCAACGGCTCTACAGCGTGCTGGTCGGCGACGCCGGCGACGACGCCCGGGTGACCGCGGCAATGTTGTCGGGCGCGATCGCCGTCGGAGTGATGCATCCCCTCGTCGCCGACGTCGACGACGACACGCTACGTTCTCAACTGGTCCGCCTGACCCGCCGATTCATGGAGGCGTCGTAGATGGATGGCATGGCGGAACTGGTGCCGGTCTTGCCGGCTCACCAGTTCGACGAAGCCGCGCTGCAACGCTATCTGGACGCGCGGCTGCCGGGGTTCGACACCGGAATGGAAGTTCGTCAATTTCAAGGCGGCCAGAGCAATCCGACGTTTCACTTGAGAACCGCCGCCGGCGAGTACGTGCTGCGCAAGAAGCCACCCGGCACCCTACTGCCCCGGGCCCACGAGGTGGAGCGCGAATACCGCGTGATGGCCGCGTTGGCTGACACCGACGTCCCCGTGCCAAGAATGCGACTGCTCTGCGAAGACGAATCAGTAATCGGCACAACGTTCTTCGTCATGGACTACGTGCCCGGACGGATCTTTCCGGACCGTGTCCTGCGCGAGTGCACGCCCGAGCACCGCGCCGCGATCTATGAGGATCTGGCCTGCGTGCTCGCGGCGCTGCATCGGGTGGATTGGCGCGCGGTCGGCCTCGAGGGATTCGGCAAGCCCGACGGTTACATGCAGCGGCAGGTGGCGTTGTGGACCAGGCAGTGGCAAGCCGCGCGGGTGGAGGACATGCCCGCGATGGACATGCTGGCGGGCTGGCTGCCCGAACACTTGCCGACCGACGACGAACCGCCGTGCATCGCCCATGGCGATTACCGGTTGGGCAACGTGCTGATCCATCCGACCGAGCCGCGCGTGGTTGCGGTGCTGGACTGGGAACTCGCGACCACCGGACATCCCCTGGCCGACCTGGCCTATGCCTGCCTGACGTACCACCTGCCGCCCGACGACGCCGGCGGCCGAAGTGGGGTGGCGGGCGAGGACCTTGCCGGTACCGGCATCCCCGACCAGGATGCGTTCGTCGCCAGCTATTGTCGGCACGTGGGCCGGGAGGTGCCGGAGTCGCTCGACGTCTTCGTCGTGTTCTCCATGTTCCGGCTGGCATCGATCGCGGCCGGCGTCTATCGGCGCGGAATCGACGGCAACGCAGCGGATTCCCGTGCGGCGACTTTCCGGGAGCGCTATCGCGAGCTGGCGCAAATGGCCTGGACGCTGGCGCAGGAGATGAATTAGGCCGTTCAGCCAGCGCCTCCGAACCAGTCGAAGTGCTACAGTTAGCACATGAGTTCCGTGGGTGTGCGTGAGCTTCGACAGCGGGCCAGCGAACTCCTCCGGCGCGTTGAGGCCGGCGAAACGATTGAGATCACCGATCGCGGTCGGCCTGTAGCCCTGCTGTCGCCGATGCCGGAGGGCGGCCCATACGAGCGGATGTTGGCAAGCGGCGAGATCGAGCCTGCGACCGGAAGCCTTGACGACCTGCCCGACCCCATCGAGTTGCCGGAGCGAAGCGAACCTTTGTCGGCGGTGCTGGAGCGGCAGCGCAGCGATCGTTTATGAGACTCACGTATCTCGACTCGTCGGGAATCGTGAAGCTCGTTGACCGAGAGGCAGAATCAGCGGCGCTGCGTCGCTATCTTCGGCGCCGAACACTCGTATCGAGCGCGCTTGCCCGCACGGAGGTGCTCCGTGCAGCGGCCGCGAAAGGAGACGACGTCGTGGCGCATGGCCGGCAAGTTCTCAAGAGGATCGACCTTGTCCGCATCAACAACCGGGTCATTAGCGCCGCCGCGACGATCCTGCCGACCGAGCTGCGAACGCTCGACGCGGTCCACCTCGCAACCGCACAGCAGTTCCGCGACGACCTCCGCGAGATCGTCACTTACGACGTGCGAATGGCGGAGGCTGCCGAGTTGCTGGGCTTTCGCGTTACCGCACCTCGCTAGACATTCAGCGACTCGCCGGTCGCCGCATAGCGGCCGGCGCGGAAGCCGAAAACCATTGCTGGGCCGATAGTTCCGCCGGCGCCGCCATATGCGCGCCCGGTCACCCCGGCCATCGCGTTGCCGGCGGCGAACAACCCCGGTATCGGCGCGCCGCTGACATGCAGCACCCGCCCGTCGCGGTCGGTGCGCGGCCCGCCCTTGGTGCCCATCGCGCCGACCGACACCGGCACCGCGTAGTAGGGGGCGGTGTCTATGGGCCCCAGTGTCTTTCCAGCCAGGGTGGAGGCGCGCTCGTCACCCCAGTAGCCGTCGTATGCGCTTGAGCCGCGGCCGAATTCGGGATCCGATCCGTCGGCGACGTTGCGGTTCCAGCGTTCGATGGTGCGGGCCAGCCCGTCGGCGTCGATGCCAGTCTTGGTGCCGAGTTCGGCGAAATCGGCTGAGGCGCAGAACCAATCGGGGACCGGCCCCCCCGGAGCAACGCCGAGAAACCCGTAGCGTTTGAGGTGCAGCGAGTCGAAGACGATCCACGCGGGATCGTTGACGTAGCCGTCGCGCGGGTCGAGGTAGTGGAAGGCACCGGCCATCGAGTTGTAGTCGCAGGCCTCGTTGACGAACCGGCGGCCGGCCCGGTTGACGATGATGCTGCGCGGACGGGTGCGTTCCAGCCGCACGCTGCGGCTGCGCTGATGCCCGTCGATGGTGTCACCTGGAATTCGCACGATCGGCACCCACCACGCTTCGCCCATGTTGGCCAGCTCGGCGCCGTGCGCCATCGCCATGCGCAGGCCGTCGCCGGTGTTGTTCGGCGGCGACACCGCACCGTGCATCGGTCCGCGCAGAAAAGCCTTGACCCACGCGGGATTCCACTCGAATCCACCGGTGCCCAGGACGACGCCGCGCCGAGCGCGGACCATGCGCGAGCCCACCCGCACGCCGGCGATGCCATCACCGTCGACAACCAGCTCCTCGGCGCGCGCGTTGGTGCACGGCGTCACCCCCAGATCCAGCAATCCCTTGAGCAGCCCGGCGATCAGCGCGGTGCCGGCCACGCACAAGTCGGCGCCTTCGTCGACGTCGGCGTGCAGCCGCGCGCGGGTCTCGGCGTCGAACCCGACATTGGACCAGTCCGCGGGAAACGCCGTGATCCGGTCACGCCACTCGCCCAACTGCGCCAGATCGTAAGGCGCGGCGCAAAAAGACCTGCCGCCGGAGGGCCGCCCGCCGGGCAGTTCGGGTTTGTAGTCGGGGAAGCCGGTCGCGATTTCGAAGCGCAGGCCGCTGTGCGCCTCGACGAAATCGAGCATCACCTGGCCGGTCCGCACGAAGGTCTCGACCAGCGGCTCGTCCATCGATCCGAAAGACTGTGCACGCAGGTAGCTCAAAGCGTCGTCAACAGTCAATTCGCCGTCGGGACAACGGTTATGGGCGGGAATCCACACCACACCGCCCGACACCGCGGTGGTGCCGCCCACCGTCGGCGCCTTCTCGTACACAGCCACCGAGGCGCCGTTGGCGGCCGCGGTCAGCGCGGCGGTGAGGCCGGCGCCGCCGCTGCCGAGCACGACGACGTCGACTTCGTGGTCCCAGGAAGGCATCGAACGTCCTTTCAGCTAAGAATTGCCGACAATTCCTTGGCCGCCTTGATCACTGCGTCCTTGCCGCGCAGCACGACGTCCTCGCGGTGCGAGATCAGGTTGATACAGGTTGGCGGCGACGGCGGTTGGCGATGGACCGGCACCGCCAGGCCGTAGGTGTTCGGCTCGATCTCGCCGTGGGTGACGACCCAGCCCTGCTCGCGGGCCCGCGCGACGAGGTCGCGTTCCCCGGGACGCGGCGGCATGCTCGCCAGCAGCGCGATGCCGGCGGCGCCGCGGTGCAGCGGGTAGCGGCTGCCCTCGTGGAATGCCAGCTGGTAGGCGACCTGGGTGGGCACGATCACCGCGAGCGCCACCTGCTGGTCGCCCTCGGCCACCAGCAACGACACCGTGGTGCCCAGATCGTCGGCCAGCGCCCGCAGCGTGGGCACGCTCAGCTGGCGCATGTTGCGGTCGAACGACGCGCCCAGGACCGCCAGTCCCGCCGCCGGGCGGTACCGCCCGTCGTCACCCTTGGCGATCAATCGGAACTCGGCCAGCGTGCCGAGCAGCCGGTAGGCGATCGTGCGGTGCACCCCGACGCCGTCGGCGACCTGCTGCACCGACAGGCCCGTCGGGGCCTCGGCCACCAACTGCAGCGCCGTGAGCCCCCGGGCCAAGGTCTGCGAGCCGTTCACGGTCGCGTCCTTGACACACCAGCACTGGAGAGTGATGCTCTATACATAGTGCACATCAGTGTGCGATTTTAGCACACACGGCTCGCCGAAAACGAGAACTAAGTTTCCGGCCAGAGAGGAAGCGGGTGGCGGAGTACGAGAGCGTCTGGAGCGACCTGCAGGGTGTCCCGTTCGAGCAGGGCTACCTGGACGCCGACGGCGTCCGAACCCGCTATCTGCATGCCGGCGACGCGGATGACAGGCCGGTGCTTGTGTTATTGCACGGCTCCGGTGGTCACGCCGAGGCATACGTCCGCAACCTGGAGGCGCACGCCGAGCACTTCTCCACCTGGGCGATCGACATGCTGGGCCATGGCTATACCGACAAGCCCGGCCATCCCCTCGAAATATCGCACTACGTCGAGCATCTGATGGCGGTGCTGGATGCGATCGGCGCGCAGCGTGCCCACGTGTCCGGTGAGTCGCTCGGCGGCTGGGTCGCCGCGCGGGCCGCCATCGACCACCCGGACCGGGTCGACCGGCTGGTGCTCAACACCGCCGGCGGTTCACAGGCCGATCCCGAAGTGATGCAACGGATTATCACGCTGTCAATGGCAGCGGCCGAGAACCCGAGCTGGGAGACCGTGCAGGCGCGGATCAAGTGGCTGATGGCCGACAAGTCCAAGGACTACGACGATCTGGTCGCCAGCCGCCAACGCGTCTACCGGCAACCGGGTTTCGCCGCCGCGATGCGCGACATCATGGCGCTGCAGGATCCGCAGATCCGGGCCCGCAACCTGCTCGGTCCCGCTGAGTACGGCGCCATCACCGCGCCCACCCTGGTGCTGTGGACCAGCGACGACCCCACCGCCGACGTCGACGAGGGCCGCCGGATCGCCTCGATGATCCCCGGTGCGCGCTTCGAAGTGATGCCGGGTTGCGGGCACTGGCCGCAGTACGAGGACGCCAAGACGTTCAACCGGCTCCATCTCGACTTCCTGCTGGGACGCTCATGACAACCGACGTCGACGTCGTCGTGGTCGGGGCCGGCCCGGTCGGGTTGACATTGGCCAATATCCTTGGCCTGCAGGGCGTTCGGACGCTGGTTGTCGACGAGCGTGCGTCGCTGATCGACTATCCCCGCGGCGTCGGTCTGGACGACGAGGCGTTACGCACCTTCCAGGCGATCGGCCTGGTGGACGCGATCCTGCCGCACACTGTGCCCAACCAGATCCTACGGTTCGTCGACGCCAAGCGGCGCGTGCTGGCCGAGATGGCGCCGGCCGACGCCCGATTCGGCTGGCCGAAACGCAATGGGTTCGTGCAGCCGCTGGTCGACGCCGAATTACTGCGCGGCTTGGACAGATTCGAGCACGTTGAGGTGTGGTGGGAGCGCCCGATGACCTCGTGCACGCAGACCTCCGACGCAGTGACAGTCGAACTCGGCGAGGGGGAGCCTCTGCGCGCACGTTACGTCGTCGGCTGCGACGGCGGGCGCAGCACCACCCGGCGGCTGATGGGCGTGTCCTTCGACGGCACCACCTCGTCGACCCGCTGGCTGGTCATCGACCTGGCCAACGATCCGCTCGGTCATCCGAACAGCGAGGTCGGTGCGGACCCCGAGCGCCCATACGCGTCGATCTCCATCGCGCACGGGATTCGCCGGTTCGAGTTCATGATCCACGCCGACGAATCCGACGAACAGGCCGAGGATCCGGCGTTTCTCGCGCGCATGCTCGCGCCGTTCGTGCCACACCCGGACCGCGTCGACGTGATCCGCCACCGGGTGTACACCCACCACTCCCGGATCGCCGGCGCGTTCCGCCGGGGTCGGCTGCTGTTGGCCGGCGACGCCGCGCATCTGATGCCGGTATGGCAGGGCCAGGGCTACAACAGCGGTATCCGGGACGCCGCTAACCTCGGCTGGAAACTGGCCGCAGTGCTGAACGGTCAGGCCGACGACGCGTTGCTCGACACCTACGACGCGGAACGCCGCAAGCACGCCCGGGCGATGATCGACCTGTCCACGATGGTGGGCCG
>Ga0070737_10006326_pt1 | contig 10904 bp, 14 predicted proteins | sample Coa_R1_10_FD_66438 | JGI IMG/M metagenome (GOLD analysis project Ga0070737, IMG submission 66438) | Surface soil microbial communities from Centralia Pennsylvania, which are recovering from an underground coalmine fire - Coalmine... | ecosystem: Environmental > Terrestrial > Soil > Unclassified...
GATGTCAGACAAGATGATCCGCCAGGGCAAGGCCATGGATCAGCAGATGAGCCGCATTTGGCTAACGCTGCGCAAGATGAGCTATGAGATTGGCTTTGGCGTGATGAAGCATTTGACGCCCATGATCAATGCTTTTCAGAAATGGTTTGAGGCCAATAAAAGTATAATTTCGTCGGATATTAACGATTTCCTTGATGTCATGGCCGACACCCTTCAGCTCGTCTATAGAGGGCTTACGCTAGGATTTCGCGCTTTCCATGCGATCTCAGGCGCGATGGGCGGCACGAAGAATGCGCTTTCTGCGCTGGTTGTTGGATTTGGCCTTTTTAAAGCCGCGCAATTCGCAGGAACGCTATTTAGTGCTGCCCGCGCGGTAGGGGTGCTCCTACCTGGATTTACCCAGCTTGCCGGGGCCGTGGTAGGCGTAGGCAGGGCATTTAAGGCATTCTCTTTGATCGGAAGCCTTGCCGATATCTTGCCCGCCTTGCAAATCTTTGGCTCTGGCGCCATCGCAGCGCTAGCTCCCCTTTTGCCAGTCATGCTTGGGATCGGCGCTGCGGTCACCGCCGTGCATGATCTAGCCACATTGCTGCAGGGCGGCTCATTTAAGGATACCTGGACAGGAAAGGGATGGGAGAAGGCAAAGGAAGGCGTTGGTTGGATTGCAAATAAGATCGCTGGCATTGGTGGCGGCGCTCAGACCATAGGCCAAGCCTACGCTAGCCCATCAGCTCCACTTGCCGCCGGGGCAGCGCCAAGCACTAGCCAGACAAATACGTTTAATACGACAAACAATATCTCGATCCCGCCTGGGACGACGCCATCTCAGGCGCATGATATCATCACGAGATCAACCGTTGATAGCCATCAGAAGCTCATCAAAGCAGCCGCTGATGCGCAAACCTCGAGGGTCTACTGATGGGTTTCCCAATCCCCTCGCTTGGAAGCCTAGCAACAGGATTTGGGCAGGTCCTAAGCCGCACCTTATTGCTGCAGACCAATGGCCCTCTTGGCATTCCTATTCCGCTCGCTGTGCTTGATGTGGTCAAAGAAGAGCGCATCGATTACGAGGCCGATATCAGCGAGCATCCGGTTGAAGCAGGAATGGAGGTCACTGACCACGTTCAGCTCAAAAACCCGATGCTTAGGCTTAAGGGCACGATCTCTAGCACGCCGCTTGATCTATCGATTGCGATATCCAATATAGCATCCGGCGCGCTCGCAGCGATCACGAGCTCTCAGGCAAGATCTAATCTTTTAAATTCCGGCTTATCGCAAGGCGTTGGCCTTGTCGGCGCAGCACTCCAAGGTAAGGCCGGCAATGTCGGAGCAAGCCTATTTGCCGGATCTGTGGATGCGATCTCACGGACGATCCTGCTCTCAGCTTATGAGGCGAAAACCCCGTTTAGCGTTGTGACAAAGCGCGCGACCTATTCAAATATGGTTATCCAGCGCCTAAGCTTTCCTAGGACAGAGGATACCGGATACGCCTTGGATTTTGAGATGGACCTAAAGCAATTGCGGATTGTTGCACCACTGCAAACGCTTCAGAATCAGCTAGACGAGAGCGTGATCTCATCTGCAAGCTCGATGCTAAGCATTGGCGGGCAATCCACGCAAGCGGTAAGCCCAAACATCGCTAGTGCTGCTGCAGGATCATCGCTTTCGGCATCGCCTGGGGTTTCGGGAAAATCTCCAGGATTTTTTGCATAAGGGATAAAAATGGCGCTGCTAGAGATACCAACAAGAAACGATTTACCATGCTGGGAGCAGCAAGTCGTTCTCGATGGCATCCCATTTATCCTGCAATTCTATTTCAACCCGCGAATGAATGATGGCGCCGGGAAATGGATGCTTTCCATCTCAGATCAGAACCGAAATCTTTTGGTTGCTCCAGTGCCGATCACCACGGCCTGGGGACTTTTTGACAGGTTTATTGAGCTAATTAATCTCCCCGGAACGATCTTTGCCTTTGATACGAGCGGTCAAAATACTGACCCCGGGCAGTTTGAATTGGGCGATAGGGTAAGGCTTTTATACCTAGAGGCTGGATCGACATGAGCCAGCTTCAGCAGAGCTATGGCAGAAACGTAAAAATCAGGGTCTACGCCACATCGATCGCATCAAATAATGGCGTCCCATCGATCAAATACGACAACGGCTATACAGAGTTCGGATCGGTGCAGGTCGACGGAACTCCAGGATATCGGATTAAAGGAAAAGTGATTGTTCAAAATCAGACAACCACTTTTGCCTCAAACCCAATAAACTTCAGCATCTATAACCTAGGAAAGACCTCGAGATCGATTTTGGAATCAAAGATCGCAACCAGAGTCGATATCTTTGCTGGCTACGGAACGAGCCCTAAAAACATAGCCGTGGCAAATATCCTTTGGGCAAATACGCACAAGGATCGTGCGGATTACATCACGGATGTCATAGCTGGGGATGGGCATTTTGGGTTGGTCAATGGCTTGATTAATAAGAGCTTTTCAGGGGCAGTGACAAACGAGCAAGTTGTTCGTGCGCTTTTAAATTCTTTACAGGGAACGGGCATTATCGTTGGAACAGTAACTGTGCCTTCAGGAAGCCTGAATAACGGGATCGTTCTCTCAGGCAGCCCTCTTAGGATATTAGCTGATTTTTGTCAAAAAATTGGCGCTAAGGTCGTTTTTCAGGCCAATACCGTCAACATCTTGCCTCTGACCGCAGATCTCGGCAATCCCGCTATTTTGGTTTCAGAAGACACCGGCATGATCGGCATTCCAGAAGTCAGGCCCCCTCAGGCGATTGGGACGATCACCACAGCACAGGCAGCTACTATGCAGAATAATCTTTTCGTGCGCATGCTTATGCGTCCAGAGATCGGTCTTGGTCAGCTTCTAAATATCCAGAGCAAATTCGTTAATGGCAAATTTGTGACCGCCAGAGTGACTCACGATTTTGATTCGTGGTCTGGGCCATTTTTTACAGAATGCGAATGCTTTCTTGCGGGATCGAACTATGGCTAATCTATCTAATTTTACACCAGAATTATCGGATCTTATTAATTATCACATCAATCGACAACTCCTCGATCTAAACGTCTGCATGCCAGCTAAGATCGTCAAATATAATCGCTCGACGCAATACGCTGATGTCCAGCCGCAGCTCTACCAGAAATTCGCTGATGGATCTTTGGTGGCCTTTCCCGTCATTCCAAGCGTTCCGGTAAAGCACCCTAGGGCTAACGACGGAAACGCATTTATCCACATGCCGCTTGTGCCTGGAGATGACGTAACGCTCATCATGAGTCAGCGCTCTCTTGATAATTGGAAGACGCAAGGCGGCATGAGCGATCCCAATGATACGAGAAAGCACCATATCACCGATGCCTATGCTCTTATTGGCGGATCTGCGATTCCCGATGCTTTTGCTCCGCAGACTAGCAATGGATTGGAAATAGTCAACGGAGCAACTAGCCTAATCCTTTTGCCTGATGGTACAGTTAAAATTGCAAATGCTGCAAACGAGCTGATCTCTCTCTTGGATCAATGGATTACCCAAGATCAGAGCCTTGCTCAGACGCTTTCAACCGATACGGTTAATACCATTTTCGGTGCGACGAAGCTGAATGCTTTTCTGACCTACACGCAGATAGCAAATCAGCTCTCGGCAATAAAAACGAAGCTGGAGACGTTCTTAGCGAGCTAATATGCCATTAAATCCCATTCCAGTCGGTGATTCGATTGCAGCCTTTGTCAAAGCAAACGCCCCAGCGCCAGGAACGCCTGTTTCTGATTCCCAGCTCAAAATGCTCTGGGAGGGGATCATGAATATTATCTATAGCGATCTGCAGGCCAATATGGGCGTAAATCCCGGCTCGTTTGTCGTCGCTGGCGTTATGCCTGGCGGTGCCACGGTGCCTGTGACCGGCGTCGGAGGGCCAGCTGAATGAGCGATCTTGCGATGGATCTTGAGACAAATGATCTTTTGATCACGAATGGGGATCTCTCTCTAGTAACGGGTTCGGATGCCATCCAGCAGGATCTCCAGCAAACGCTTCAGATGTACCTTGGTGAGTGGTTCCTGGATACGACCAAGGGCGTTCCTTATAAGCAGTATATCTTAGTCAAGAATCCCAATCTTGATGTCGTTCAGGGTCTTTTATTGGATTCCGCAAGAAATGTTCCCGGAGTCATCGAGATCCAGGATTTCTCATTTAATTTTGATTCAAGCTTAAGATCAGCCTCTGTTAGTATCGTAGCAACGAATTCAAACGGAGAGGTAATCCAAGCCTCGGCGCAGATTAATACGCCGACGGATTCAACGATCGAGGGGACGCCGACATGAGCGCTGGCACTGGCTGGGGAATAACAGAGCAAGGTTTTGTCGCTCAGCAGCTGACCGATGCGCTCGATGATATCGAGCAAGGTCTTATCGCGCAATTTGGCGCGAATATCAATCTAAGCCCAGAATCCTTTTTCTCTCAGATTTCAGGCATCGTTGCTGAAAGGCTAAGCCTTGTTTGGCAGGCGATGCAGGATGTCTATAACTCCCAGAACCCCGATACAGCCTTTGGCGCATCGCTGGATAATATCGGCGCTCTGCGCGGCATCCCAAGGCTTAAGGCTAGCTCATCTTCGATTCAAAACGTAAAGCTATTTGGAACGCCAGGAACCCCCATCCCATCAACGCTTCAGGCGTCGGTTAATGGATCTCCTTTATCTGTTTTTCAGATCACAGGATCTACAACCCTTGGCTCTGGCCAAAATTGCATCCAGACGATCACTTTTTCAGCTGCTCCAGCCTCTGGCAATTGGTCTCTATCGCTTAATGGCTCTTCTAGCGTATCGCTGCCGTATAATGCAACAGCCCTGCAGGTTCAAAATGCTATCCAAGCGCTAAATTTTGCTTCTGGATGTACTGTTACCCAGGTTTCATCCACGCAGTATCAGGTGACCTTTAATGGCGAGGCCACAGGCGGACTTATGGTTCAGCCGCTTTTTGGCATCGCATCCAATACGCTTGAAGATGGCGGCAGCAATCCGATTTCGGTTATCCCAGCGATCACTCAGCCTGGAATGGATCAGGCGAACGTCACCTTTAACGCAACGCAAACAGGTCCAATTGTCGCCAATGCGGGAACGCTAACCAATATCGTAACTCCTATCTCTGGCCTAGATTTGATCTTAAATATCCAGGATGCCTTTCTGGGGACGAATGTCGAGACCGATAATGCCTATCGCGCGCGCATGGCCCAAGAGCTTCAGATTGCTGGAGCTGGGACTGTTCCCGCTATCCGATCAAAGCTTCTCTCTGTCAATGGCGTCATCTCAGCTTTGGTCTATGAGAACATCACGGATGTTGCTGATTCAAGAGGAAGGCCGCCGCATAGCTTTGAGTGCGTGGTTAATGGCGGAACAGATTCTGATATCGCTAATGCGATCTGGGAGGCAAAGCCAGCTGGGGTTGCGACCTTTGGCACGAGCTCTTATGTGATCACTGATTCCCAGGGGCAATCGCATACGATCTATTTCTCAAGGCCAACGCAAGTGGATATTTACATCATCGCAAATCTTACGGTGAACTCAAATTACCCATCAAATGGCGATACGCTGGTCAAAGAGGCGCTTTCGAACTACGTCAATGGTCTCGGCCAGGGTGCTAGTGTTATTGTCATCCCGCTTCTGATCTCTCAGCTTGCGACGATACCCGGGATTGATGATGCCGAGCTCTTAGTTGGGACATCTCCTGGGCCAACGCTACCAAATAATATTCCGATCGTGCCTTATGAGCAGGCTTATTGTCAGACAGACTTTATAACCGTAAACGATACTCCGGGGTGATTTGAAATGTTCACGCCAATTACAAATCACGTCCAGCAGGGCTTAGCTAGGCTTCTAACTCAGTATCAGAATAGCCCTAATTTCCAGGGCTTGATCACAGCACTTATAAGCCCGATTCAGACGATCGAAAATGCGCTAGTTGACATGAACACGCTGCGCTATCTGCCAAACGCTTTTGGCCAGCAGCTAGATAATATCGGCGTCATCGTTGGTCTTCCTCGCCCTCCAGGCACGCCAGATAACATCTACATCCAGCTCTTGCTTGGCCAGATCAAGGAAAATATCTCTCAAGGCCAGCCTGAGCAGGTTATTCAAGTTTTTGAGCTTTTCACCCAAACAGGTTTTCTAATCTTTTACGAAGGGCAAAACTGCGAGTTTCTCGTTGAGAGCGCTTGGATTCCTCCTGATCAAGCAACAGTTGATCGCGTGATTGGAATTCTGCAAAACACCGCTCCGGCTGGCGTTAGGTGCGATGGGATCGTTTCCTTTGATTCTCAGATGGCCTTTGCTTATGACGGCAATCTTCCGGGAGCTGGATACGATGACGGCACGCAGCTTGTTGGCGGTAAATACGCGCAGCTTTTTGAATACGAAGGTCCTGGATTTGCCTATGATGGAGATGATTATTCTGGCCAGGGATACAGCTCGCTTGCTGATCCGCTTGCTGGCGGAGCATATTTGACGTAATCTAAGGGGGAATACAATGTCAAACCCAACACGTCCTTCAGCGTATCCGATATGGACGCAAGGAAATAACTCAGCAAGACAGCAACCCACGAATGGAGAACAACTTACTGGGTTTGTTCCTAATTTTAGGCCGCCATCGGGTTGGCATAACTGGCTCTTTGGCATCATGTCGGACTGGATCGCTTGGCTTGATTTTATCACAGCAAATCCGTCTGATTTTCCTGTAAGCAATTCTGGCCATAGCGTTGCCACGTCAACAAATCTCCAAGGTCAGCTCGATCAGCTTGATCGCGCTCTCTCGAGCATGGGATTAATCCATGAGGTTCCAAGCGGGGTTGTCAATGGAACGAATACAACGTTCTATCTAAGCCAGCCTCCTGTAAATTCTCAATCAGTTCTTGCCATCGTAGATGGGCTTGAAGATGGCCCGGCAGAATATACAGTTCAGCAGATCTCAGGACAATGGGCTGTTGTTTTCGCATCAGGCTCTATACCTCAAACCGGCCAAATTCCAAATGTCATCTACATGACGAGCTCTTCTGGCGTTGGCGTTGGCGGAGGCGTTTCCGCTATTGAAAACGCTGCCGGCGGAGTGGGCGTTTTCTACGAAAACGAGGTCAACGTTGCCGTGATGAAATCGCTCATCGCGGGAACCAACATGAGCATTATTGACAATGGCAATGGGACCGTGACCCTATCCTCGACAGGCGGTGGCGGAGGGGCCATTGAGGTCCATGGAAGTGGCAGCTCGCCAGTTGCCATTGATCCCACCGTTGGCATCGTGCCTACCACGGCTGCTGAGCAGGTTTGGTGGATTACGCCATCCTCTGGATCAGGCGCTGTTCCCATCACAGCCGCGCATGCGATCGCAGCCGGTAGCTTTGTTGGCCAAAGGCTAAAGCTTAAATCTGTTGCTGCAGCGAATTATCTTGTGATCCCAAATGGCGCGGGAACCGATCAAAATGGCCCATGCAGCATGGGAACCTATGGGCAGACGATTGATTACACGTTTGATGGAACAAATTGGTCCGAAGACTCAAGGAGGGTCTAATCATGAAATTTTCATTTCTTTTAAGTCTGCTTTTAGCATTTCTGACTACCAGCGCGTGGTCGAGCTCGACCACGCTTAAACAAGCCGATAATATCCAAAACTCCTCTGGTGGTGCTGCGATCGCGGTGCCATCAACGGGAACGTCTTTTGCGACCGATTCAAATACGCTGACGCTCACCAATAAAACCCTGTCTGGCGCTAGCAATACGTTCTCGAATATCCCAGGATCTGCGATTTCTAGCGGGCAAGTTTCCGTGGCAAATGGTGGAACTGGCGTTGGGACATTTACCCTAAACGGCATCCTTTTCGGCAATGGCACAAGCTCACTTCAGGTGACCTCTGCTGGCTCGCAGTATCAGCTCTTGCAAGCAGGCTCTGGTGGCGTTCCCACGTTTGGAGCATTGCAGCTAGGGCAATCCGCTGCGGTCAGTGGCCAGCTTGGCGTTGCCAATGGCGGCACGGGCCAATCATCGCTTAGCGCCCATGAGCTCGTTGTAGGCAATGGCACAAGCGCTGTGAATCAGGTCTCGCCTGGAACGGCTGGATATGTTCTGACCTCAAATGGATCTAGCGCCGATCCTACATTTCAGGCTGTGCCATCTGCAGCCCCAGCCCTTAATGGTGGCAGTGGATCTGTGCACTCGGTTACTGCTAGCGGCGGAGTTTCGCTAAGCGGCATAAGCTATGTCAATTATATTTGGATTAAGGGATCTAGTGGTCCGGTTACGGTTACTGCAACTCCATCTGTTAGCGCCTGCACTGGCGATGGCCAAGAGCTTTATATCGTCGGCGCTGATGCGACCAATACGGTAACCCTTCAAGATCAGACCAATCTTGCCTCAAGCGGATTGAGCTTAAACGGTAATGTGACCTTAGGAAAAGATAGCGTTATCCAACTCCATTGCGATGCCACGCAAGGGCTTTGGGTTGAAGATACCCGCCGTCAATAAGAGGTCACAATGCTCTCTTTTAAACAAACACCAATATTGGGCCTGCTGCTCCTAGCCAGCTCTCTGGCTTGGGGCAGCGCCACCACATCTAAGCAGCTTGATTCTGTCCATAATTCCTCTGGAGGGAGCTCAATATCTGTTCCATCTTCGGGATCAACCTTTGCGACCGATTCGAATACCTTAACGCTCTCAAATAAAACGATCTCTGGCTCGAGCAACACGCTTACCAACGTGCCTGTTGCCGCATCTCTGGTTCAAGAGACTCCAAGCGGTAGCTGCAACGGGAGCAATACGACATTCACGCTGGCGAACACCCCTGGCGGATCATCCAGCGTTTTGGTATTCTTAGATGGACTTGCTCAAATCCAAGGATCAGGAAAAGATTATACGATTTCAGGGGCAACAATTACGCTCGCATCAGCTTGTTCTAGCGGGCAAACGATTTATGTTTTCTACTCGAAGTATTAAGGGGGATAAATGAAACTCAAATTTCAAACCGCAGCTCTCATCTTTTTGACAGCGATCCTTTCGGCGCCTCCAGCTGCCGCGAGCAAGATCCAACAGCAAGGGATCGTAACAACGACGGATTGCTCCAATCGCGGAATTTCAAATTCCTCCTGTCTTCCGAAGACAAGCCAGCTCTACGATGATGTCAACGGGCAGCTTCTAAATTCGACGCTGACAGCATTAAGCGGAGGAACAGGTTATGCCTGGAATGATGTCACCTCATCAACTCAAACCTTGGTAAAGGGCAATGCATATTTGGCCGATAATTCTAGCGGCGTTTCCTTTACCCTTCCGTCGAGCTGCAGCGTTGGCGATTCTTTTATTATTACTGGAAAAAATTCCGGAGGATGGAGTATTTTTTCAAATTCATCAGCCTCTGCGCAGACCATCCACATGGCAGGATCAAGCTCTCAGAGCTCCTCTTCGAACTCAATAAAGCTTGCTACTAATATCAATCAATACGACTCTTTTTATCTGACGTGCTCTGCAGCAAATTCTGATTTTATTGTCACCTCTGGCATAGGCGGAATTCTTCAGAATTTTGGAATTCATAGCGAGTGGCTAATGAATGGATCTAGCTCATCATCAAATGAGCTGGATTCGTATACGGCATCTGGCTACACGCTAGCCGTGCAAAGCACTGTTCCAACATCTTCTGGTCCAAATACTCTGCTTAATTATTCTCGCGGCCCATATGGTGGATCAAACGGAGATTTCAAATGGGCAGCTAGTGGATCAAGCTCAACCGTGTTTGATAGCCAGACTTTTGGAGTGATGGCTTGGGTAAAATACACAGGTGATGGCAGAGATCAAATCCTCGCTGAAAAATGGGATAGCAGCACCGATCATTACGGATGGCAAATTGACATGTACCGCGCTTCTACCGGGAACATTACTGTCTATTATGGAACGGGAAGCTCCTATAATTTAATCGATACTGGAATCAGCTCAAATGACGGCAGCTGGCATCATATAGCTATTTTCAACATCGGCTCTGGAAGCAACCAGTTTAGGCTTTATAAAGATGGATCTCTTGCCTATTCGACAACAGGTTTCACCTATACGCCTACCACGCTTGATTTCTATGTCGGAATCGATCCAAGCGGATCAGGATTTAACGGCCAGATCTCGCAATTGATCTTTGTTAATAGCCCAAGCTCTAGCACGTCAGCAATAGATAGCTTAGTAAGTACTGCTTATAACTCAGGAAATGGTCATATTTTCTGATTTTAACTCTCCTTTTTTGGGGATTCGATGAACGAGCCAGTTGAGGTCAGATTAGCTAGAATCGAAGAAGGAATGGTAAGGATTCATGATCGCATTGGCAGCAATCATCAAGAGATCATGAGTTCGCTTAATCCCGTGCTCCAGAAAACGGCAAAGCACCATGATGACATTGTGGTGCTAAAAAGGGATCGATTCTGGCTATTTACGCTCGCTGGAACGGCCTTGTCAGCTGCTGGGTATGCGATCTTGCAGTTTATCACGAAGGCATAAAAATGGATGGATTGATCACGCTTGAGCAGGCAATCGCAAGATACGGCCAGATCGTTAATGGCGTCTGGGCAAATGAGGCTAAATTCTGCACATTGCTTGAGGTCCCGCCAGCACTACAACCGACGCTAATCAACTCAGCAACAGGAAAACCAACAACGCATATCTATTGCAACAAGGATATCGAGGTGTATCTTCTTTGCGCGCTGAGCAATGTGGTCTCTCGAGGTCTTGCATCTGAGCTTAAGACATTTGATGGCTGCTTTGAGCCAAGAGATATCAGGGGGGAGCCAGGAAAACTATCAACCCATAGCTATGCCTTGGCTGTGGATTTTAATGCCAAGGAGAACCCGCTAGGCGGCCCATCTCGCATGCCTAAAGAGCTCG
>Ga0070737_10006327_pt1 | contig 10903 bp, 8 predicted proteins | sample Coa_R1_10_FD_66438 | JGI IMG/M metagenome (GOLD analysis project Ga0070737, IMG submission 66438) | Surface soil microbial communities from Centralia Pennsylvania, which are recovering from an underground coalmine fire - Coalmine... | ecosystem: Environmental > Terrestrial > Soil > Unclassified ...
TGGAGCGCGCGGCCTGGCTGAGCACGGCGTGGCGGCTGGGCAGCTACTACCGCACCTACCCGGCCTACGTCGAGGACGAGGTGACCGCCGCGCTCGACGACCCGGCCCGGCAATTCCAGCGCGGCCCCCGGGTGCTCAGCCGGCGCGGCACCGCGACCGACGACAGCCCGGCCTTCACCGTGCGGGACGGCAACTACCTGTCCGCCCGCTGGCCCGGTGACGCCTACCTCTTCGGCCGCCAGTTCCGCGACCTGCTGGCCAGCGGCTGACGCGCAGGTGGAACCGCTACTCGCCGCCGGCGGCAGGCTTGGCGGTGCGCTTGCGGGTGGGGGCCGCCGGCGAAACGGTTAACCGGCCCGCAGCCGGACGGCGGGGCCGGCGTGCCAGAATCGCTGCCGCGACGGGTGCCCGCCGGGTGCCTGGCATCCGGCGAAGGGGACGGCCGATGACGGACGGGGTGGTGCGCTTCCAGCAGGTGCTGGCGGCGGCGCGGGATGCGGCTGGAGAAAGCCGGTGGGGGGAGGCGGCACGGTGGTGGGAAGAAGTGGTGGCGGCCAACCCGGTGCACGGCCGCTACTGGGCCGGGCTGGCTGACGCCCGGTTCAGCCTGGGCGAGTACGAGGCGGCGGCGCAGGCCTGGGGCCGGGTGCTGGAGCTGGGGATGCGCCCGGCCGAACGGGACGGCGAGAAGTTCGCCGGCGGTGAGGCCTACCTGGTGCCGGGTGAGGTGGCCTGGCAGATCGCCCGCTGTCACGCCGCGCTGGCCGCGGCCGAGGTCAGCGGAAGCGGCGAGGCGGGCGGGAGCGGGCACGCCGGCCGGGCGGTGGCGGCGCTGGCGGACGCGGTGGACCGTGGTTTCCGGGACCTGCACCTGCCGGTGCTGGACGACCACTGGCGGCCGCTGCTGGACAACCCGCGGGTGCGCGAACTGCTCGGCCTGGTGGACACCGAAGGGCTGTCGCGGGACGAGGGCTGGCGGACCGACCTGGCCTTCTTCGCCCGTGAGGTCACCCGCCGCGCGTATGCGCCGTTCGCCCGGGTGAGCCGGGAGGAGTTCGGGGGGCAGGTCGCCGCGCTGCGGGCCCGCATCCCGGAGCTGACCGACCAGCGGATCGCGCTGGAACTGAGACGGCTGATCACCCAGTTCGGCGACGGGCACGCGTTCGTCCTGCCGGGCCCGGCCGACCAGGACAGCTACCCGGTCCTGCCGCTCAGCTTCTGGCTGTTCGAGGAGGGACTGCACGTGACGGCGGCGGGCGGCCCGCACCGGGACCTGGCCGGCGCCCGGGTCGACCGGGTGGCCGGGCACGACCCGGCGGACGTGCTGGCCACCCTGGGTGAGTACCTGTCCCGCGACAACGACCAGCAGATCCGGTTCCAGGCCCCGATCTGGCTACGGCTGGCGCCAGACCTGCACGCGCTCGGCCTGACCGCGGACCCGGCCGAGGTGGAACTGACCGTGACGCCGCTGGACGGCGGCCCGGCTCGTACGGTGACCGTGGCCGCCGTGCCCACCCGCCTGCTGTCGCTGCTGGGCCCGCCGCCGCCGGACTGGGCCAGCCTGCCGGATCTGCTGGAACCACCCGTCCCGCTGTACCTGCGCAACCGTGGGCTGCCCTACTGGTTCGAGTACCTGCCGGCCGACGATCTGCTCTGGTTCCAGTTCAACGCCGTGCGGGATTACCCGGGCGACCCGTTCGCGCGGTTCTGCGACCGGCTGCTGGACTTCGTCACGGTGCGGCGGCCGGGCCGGCTGGTCATCGACCTGCGCTGGAACGGCGGCGGCGACACCTTCCTCGGCCAGCGGCTGCTGCACGGCCTGGTCGGCTGCCCGCAGGTCAACCGGCCGGGGGCGTTGTTCGTGATCATCGGCCGCAACACCTTCTCGGCCGCGCAGAACATCGCCACCCTGCTCGAACAGCACACCGCGGCCACGTTCGTGGGCGAGCCGACCGGCTCCCGGCCGAACTTCATCGGCGAGACCATCCCGTTCCAGCTGCCGGTCAGCAAGCTGCTGGTCAACGTGGCCGACCTGTATTGGCAGACCGGCTACCCGATGGACTTCCGGCCGTGGATCGCGCCGCAGCTCTACGCGCCGCCCACGTTCGCCGCGTTCCGGGAGAACCGCGATCCGGCGCTGGCGGCGATCCTGGCCCTGCGCGGGCAGCTGCCGGGACTGTGACCGGCCGCCGCGGCTAGCCGATGGTGCGGGTGAGCAGCTGGGAGGAGTGGGCGTCGCCGGGCGGGGACTCGACGCCGATGCTGAGCACCCGGGACGGGTGGATCCGGATGACCGAGGCGTCGCCGTCGTCCCCGGTGGCGGTGACCGCCTCGGCGGTCCCGCGGACCTCCAGGAAACGCACTCGCCACGGGTCCGTGGAGGCGATGTCGTCCACCACGAACGCGACCCGGCCGTCCCGGCTGACGTTGCGGAACTTCTGGCTGGACGCCATGTTGTAGCCGTAGATGTCGATCGTGCCCAGGGCGGGGTTCCAGCTGAAGCCGACCGGCTTGACCTGGGGGCTGCCGTCGGGCTGGATCGTGGCCAGCCGGCCGAGGTGCTGCTCGGCCAGGTAGGTGATCTCCGCCGGGGTGAGGCTCATGCGGGCTCCGTCCACCGTGGGCCGCCGGTCGCGGCCGTCCGTATCTGCGACGGTAGAACATCAACCAATGTTGAGGTCAACGGAGTTCCGGGTGGGACGAGCCGGGTCAGTCTGCCGCGATCGTCAGCGCGGTCCAGCCGCCGAGGCAGATCCGGTCGCCGTCGTGCAGCGGCACCCGCTCGCCCGGGGTGATCTCGCGGCCGTTGACCTGTGTGCCGTTGGCCGACCCCGGGTCCAGCACGGCCCAGCCTCCGCCGGGCTCGGCGGTCAGCACGGCGTGCAGGCGGGAGATCCCCGGGTCCGCGGGCGGTCCGGTCAGGTCGATCTCCGGCTCCAGGCCGCGGGAGGCACTGCGGCGGCCGATCCGCATCTCGCGGCCAGTCAGCGGGAAGCGCCGTTCGGGGCAATAGGCAGGAAACTCGATCGCGCCGGCGTCCGGCCCGCCGGCGGACTGCACCCGGTCGAAATACTCCCGGTCGGCGGTCACCACCGCAGTCCACCCCCCGGCCGGGGCGGTCCCGGCTGCGTCTCCTGCGGCGGTCGAGGCTGGAGTGGCCGGGCTGCTCGCCGGCGGGGCCGGTGCAGCGGAAGAGGCCGGTGAAGCTGTGCTGGCCGGCCGCGACGGCGAGGGCGGGGCGGTGGCGAAGTCGAAGCCGCAGGCCTCGCAGAACTGGCCGGTGCGGGCGGCGCCACACATCGGGCAGGGGTCGGCGGCCGCGGCGTCCAGCGGCGGCACGGCGGCCACCGGGACGGGGTCGGCGGGGGTGCTGGGTGGGGCCACCGGAGTGTCCAGCGGGGCGCCCGGCACGTTGATCCGGATGCCGCACAGGTCGCAGAAGTCGCTGTCCTGCGAGTCGTGACCGTTCGGGCAGGTCGGCATGGCGTTACTTCCTGGTCCGCACGGTCCGGGTGGAGCGGGTATCGAGGGCCATCTCGTCGGCGTCGGCGACCGCCTTCTTCAGCCGCACGGTCCCGGTGGCCGCGTCCACCACATCCACCACCTTGGACAGCAGCCGGGCGGTGTCCTCGTTGCCGGAGTCCGCGGCCAGAGCCACCGCGCGGCCCAGCCGGGCGGTGGCCGTCTCCTCGTCGCCCCGCTTGCGGGCTTCGAGGCCCTCCTGGATGACCTGGGCGAGTTCGGCCTGGCCGGTGTAGTGCGCGACCTGGCGGTTGACCCGGGTGGACAGCGCCTCGTCGTCGGTCCAGACCGCCCGGACCAGACCCTGGCCGAGTACGTCGGGCCCGGCCACCAGGCTCACCCGGGCAGCCAGCATCTCCTGGCCGACGGCGGCCGCGCTGACCTCGACACAGACGTGGTAGTCACGGCTTTCCGCCGCGCCCCAGGCGCCGGTCGGGTAATCGCCGGCCTGCGGCCCGGCCGGTGCCCGGCGGCTGGTCAGGTCCTCCACCGCGGGTGCGGCCTGCTTCACGAACTTCACCGTGGCGTGCTGCGGTGTCCAGACCCGCAACGCCACGTCCGCGACCTGCTTGCCCATGGCGTTCGTCATCATGGCCGCGAAGTCCGCGGCCAGGCCGGCCGCGTCGGGCACGATGTCCACGGTGCCGAGCAGCGCGGCGGAGATGCGGCGCAGTTCGGCGACCTCCCAGTCGGTGCCGATACCCCGGCAGTCGCAGCTGAACACGCCCTCGCACAGGCCGATCGCGGCATCGAGGTCGCGCGGCTTCTCGTGCTGGTTCTTCCCGTCGGTCAGCAGGATGGCGTGCCGCAGGGTGGCCCGGTGCGTGCCGAACGTGGCGCAGGCCAGCCGCAGCCACTGCCCGATCGCCGTGCCGCCGCCCGGCTTCAGCCCGGCCGCGGCCTGCTTGGCCTCCTCCCGGGTCTGCGGGCCCGCGACGGCCATGCCCCCCGCGGGCGGATACACGTGCACGGCCTGCTGGGTGCCCGCGATGACCGCGAACGCCACATCGTCCTTGATCACGTCGATGGCCGCCGTCGTGGCCGCCCGGGCAGCCATGATCTTGGACTGCGGCGCCCCCATCGACCCGGAGCAGTCGACCATGATGACCTCGGCGGCGTCCTCGGTGCTGACGCTGCCGCCGGCCGGCGAGGTCACGGTCACGATGGCGTTGACCTCGCGGCCACCCGCCGGCAGGTACTCGTTCTGGAAGACCTCAACGATAAAGCTGGCCTCACTCATCGTCTCTCTCCGCAGAGTCCTCGGCCACGGGGGCGTCCTCAGCCACGGGCAGATCTTCGGGGTAACTGAGCGCCGGGCCGTTCGTTTCCGCGAGCGGGAACGGGACCAGCACACTGGTGATGTTGTCCCGGCCGCCCTGGGCCAGCGCGAACTCGGTCAGCGCGCGGGCGGCGGCGAGCGGGTCGCTGAGCGCCGTGGGCAGCGCGCGGGCGGCCAGTCCCGCCGCCTCCGGTTCGTAGTTCCACAGGCCGTCCGAGCAGACCAGCACCACGCCAGGCCCCGGGGGCGTGAAGCTGGCGACGTGCGGGGCGACGTCGCTGGCGTCCGCGCCCAGCCAGCCGGTCACCACGTGCGCGTGCGCCGAAGTCAGCGCCTCGGCCTCGGTGAGCACCCCGGCCGCGACCAGCTGGGTGGCCAGCGAGTCGTCCGCGGTGAGCGGGCGGGCCGCGGCCCCGGACCCCGCGTCCAGCCAGTAGGCACGGCTGTCACCCAGCCAGCAGACGGTCACCGCGCCGGCGGTCACCACCGCGGACACGTACGTGGCGGCGGGGCCGTCCTGGGACGCCGGCTCGGTCGCTTCCGGCCTGGTCCCGGTCCGCGGCGGCCTGGCCAGCGCGGTCACCGCGTCCCGGGCGGCCGCGGCCGCGCGCTGGGCGGCCGCGGCCTGATCGCCGCCGGACCCGGCGGCGGCCAGCAGCACGGCCAAGGCGGCCCGCACCGCCGCCAGCGAGCCCTCGTCCGGGCGGCTGGAGTCGGACACCCCGTCGCTGACCACCGCGATCGCCGTCGGCCCGGTGGCTCCCGGCACCACGGCCAGGGCCATTGCGTCCTCGTTCCTGAGGTGCCGCAGCCCGCGGTCGGTCACCCCGGCCACCAGCCCCAGGTCCGCCTCGATGTGGTCGCGGGCCGCGGCCACCTTGCGCCCGCAGGATTCGCAGTAGCCGTCCGGCCCGACCACGCCGCCGGGACAGAAGCGGCAGCTTCCGCCGGCCACCGCGGGCAGCGCCGCCGCGGCGGCCGGCGGCGGGACGGCCAGGTCGGCGCCGCAGGCCTCGCAGAAGTTGTCGCCGGTAGCGATGCGCTCGCCGCAGGCCGGGCACGCGGTGGCCGCGGCGGCCCCAGCCTCGCCGCCGGTCCCGGGCGCGTCCGGATCACCGGCCGCAGCGGGACTGCCGGCCACCTCAGCATCACCGGTCAGCTCAGGAGCACCGGCCTCGCCCGGCTCATCCGCCACACTGGGATCGCCGGACACGCTGGAATCAACGGTCATGCCGGGCAGGATAGGCGTGCCGGAGCCGCCAGCTGCGCCGGACGGGGTTATTGCCTCAGGATCGCCGGCCGCACCGGGCGGAACAGCCGCGCCGGGGGGCGTCCCGGCCGTCATGACCAGGTCCGGGGACGGACTTCGTTGGCCCGGTCCACCAGGTAGATGCGGCGGCGGGCGTCCGGGGCCAGCCGGGCCTGGGCGCGGTAGCTGGTCTCCAGGCCGAGGCGCAGGGCTCGTTCGTGCGGTTCGCTGCCCAGCAGCAGGCCACCCGTCAGCGGCTGGCCGCCCAGCACCCGGTTCAGCGCGGCCTGCAGCACTTCGGCGGTCAGCTGCTGGCGGACCCCGGGGTCGAGCCTGAGCAGGCTGAGCTGCTGGTCGGCCGCCTGCAGATCGTCGGCCGAGGGCCAGGGCTGGTCCGTCAGCGGGGTCAGCCGGAGCCGGACGGCGGCGACCTGGGCGGCCAGGTACTGGCTGGACGTGGCGGGGATCGCGTCCAGCGTGCCCACCGCCTGGCTCCGGCCCCCCTGCGCCAGCTGCACCCGGGCCAGGCCGAACGCCGCGCTGACAAACGACTGGTCCACCACCCGCACCACGTGCAGGAAGTGGGCGGCGGTATGCGGGTCCGCCGCGGCCTCGGCGGCGAGCCCCAGGGCCAGCTTCGGCGCCAGCTCGCCGGGCAGCGCGTTCAGCACCTCGTCGAAGACAACGTACGCACTCCCCGGGTCACCCGTGGCCAGCGCGGCGAGCCCCTGATACCAGGGCACCCGCCAGTCGAGCGGGTCGACGTCGCTGGCGAGCAACTGCAGCGCGATCACCGGGTCGCCGCCGATGATGTGCGCCCGGGCCAGCGCGAACCGCGTCTCCACGGACCGGGCGACGGCCTCGGGCACGCCGTTCCCGCCCCGCATCGCGGCGGTCAGCGCCGCGATGCGCTGGCCGGCGTCCAGCGTGCTCAGCGTGGCCAGGTAACCGGCCGCCGGGTCGTCGCTGTCCACCACCGGCACCGGCAGCCCGGTGGCTACCTCGTGCGGCGACGGGACGGCCAGGACCGGTGCGCCGTCGGCGTGCTCCAGGCCGGGCGCCCCGATGGCCTGAATCTCCGGGCTGAACAGGGCGGAGAAGGCCGGCCGCGGCTGGCCGTCGGCCAGCGACAGCACCTCGCGCAGCACTCCGGTGAGCTGTTCGGCCATCTCGGCGGCCGACTCGAACCGGCGGCCCGGATCCCGGTCGGTGGCACGGCGCAGCGCACGCAGGTAGGAGTCGTTCCCGGCCAGCACCGGGATTCCTGCCGGATCCGGCAGGCTGTGCTGATAGGTCTTCTGATAACCGGTGAACTCGAACGTGAGCACGGCCAGCGCCCGGCCCACGGTGTACAGGTCGGAGGCCGGCGAGGGGCCCTGCTCCTCGATCTCGGGCGCCTGGTAGCCGACGGTGCCGTAGATGGCGCTGTCGGCGTCGTCGGCCCGCCGGACCGCGCCCATGTCGATCAGCTTGATCTGCTCTTCGGTCTGGATCACGTTGTCCGGCTTGAAGTCGCAGTAGATCAGGCCACGGGCGTGCAGATAGCCGAGGGCAGGCAGCACCTCGATCGCGTAGGCGAGCGCCGTGGGCAGCGGCAGCGACTCCCCCACCGCCCGGTGCTCCTTGAGGATGTGCAGCATCCGCTTACCGAAGCTGGCGTCCAGATCCAGCAGGTTGGCCTGAATGGTGTCGCGTTCGGCGGTGGCCTCGGTCACGGCGGCCACCGCCTCGGCCCGGTTCACCGGTATTCCGCCAGCCGCTGGGACAGGCCCCAGGTGCAGCCGATGACCATGAGCAGGGCGGCGGCACCGAACGCCACCGCGGCCCCGGTAAGCGCGCCGGACCCACCGTGTGTGCCGGCCGTGAAGGCGGCCTGGCCGCTGCCGATCGCCGCGCTCAGATCCTTCTCCAGCTGGTCGAACCGGGCGGCGGAACTGCCCGCGCCGGACCCGATGACCAGCTTGGTCTCGGCCGCGTAGCTGGCCTGCAGGTCCAGGCTGAACGCCCGGCTGCTCACCGCGTACCAGGCGGTCGCGTCGCGGCCGGCCGCCGCGATGGGCGTGGCCGCCCCGGTGCCGCGCGCGGCGTCCGCCGCCGACGTCAGCAGCGACCCGGCGCCCGGGCCCGCCTGCTTCCTGGCCACGTTGAAGTCGCCCCGGAACGAGGTGGCGCCGCTGCGCGAGATGAGGTTGAGCACCTCGTCGCTGCGTGCCTGCTGGACCGCGATGCTGGCCTGGGCGAGCGACTCGGCCGGGGCCAGGTCGTGAGCCTCGGCACGGGTGAGGTCGCCGCGCACCCCCAGGAAGGCGGCCAGCAGCCAGACCGTGGCCACCAGCAGCGCCAGGGTGGCGCCGAGCAGGCCGTAGTTCACCGTGCGCCTGGTGCGGCGCGACAGCCAGCGCTGCACCCGCAGCAACGCGATGCCGAGCACGACCGAGCAGGCCACCGCGACGGCGATCCAGGGCAGCCCGCTCGCCTGCGCGCTGCGGGCGGCCAGCGTGCGGTTGACCTGGGTGTAGACGTTGCGGGCCGCGGGCAGCAGGACCAGGTGCATCTGCTCGGAGGCGACCTGCATGAACGAGCCGCCGGTGAGCGGGTACCCCAGCGTGTCGTTGGACTGGGCCTGCGCCACGTAGCCGGTGTAGACGGGCAGCCCGGTGGCGACCGCGGACAGGCTGGCCCCGGGCGCGGGACCGGACGATGCGGCGGCCCGCAGATCCGACAGGTCGGTGCCCGCCTGGGCGATGTCGTCCTGGTAGCGGGTGCGCGCGGCCAGCGGCTCGTCCGGCCCGGCCAGGAACGCGCTGGTGGCCGTCACGTCAGCGTCGGACAGCGACTGGTACATCTGCCGCGCTTCGAAGCTGAGCGGCGCGTTCGTGCCGACCACGCCGGACGCGGCGGACGCGTGCCCGGCGGCGATCCAAACCCCGGCCACCCCCCAGGCCAGCGACGCGATGACCAGCACCACCATGAGCAGCCCGATCACCCGGGGCGTGCCGGTGGCCAGCCGCCGGACCAGCCCGCGGCGCCGCGGCGGCGGGCTGGCCGCCACCGGTGAGGCGCCCGTCGTGCTGGCGGTCACCGGATCTTTCCGATCTGGGTGACGGCGAGTGCCCGGGCCGCGCCCGGCAGCGGCTGGAAGCGCACCTGGTTCAGGTACTGCCCAGCGTTCCCGCTGGTGACCGCCCAGTGCAGGAAGGCGCGCAGGGCGTCGCCCCTCGCGGCGTTCCGCTGCCGGGTGCTGACCACGGCGTATTCGTAGTTCACGATCGGGTAGCCCGCCGCGGCCGGGCCGTTGACCATGGAGATCGTCTCGTTGGCCGGCAGGACCGAGACGAAGCTGGCCGCCGCGGCGGCCAGCGTGCCCGCGGTGGGCAGCTCGAAGTGGCCCGCCGCGTTGGCCAGCTGGGCCTCGCCGAGCCCGTCGGCCAGCGCCTGCGACAGATAGCTGATGCCGATGTAGGCCACGCAGCCCCGGGTGGCCCGGCAGCCGCTCACCATGCCGCTGTTCCCGGTCTCCGCCCGCGCGCCGGCCACCGCAGGCCAGTTCACCGTGGTGCCGTAGCCGATGCGGGTGTTCCAGGCCGCGTTGCCGGTGGCCAGATAGCTGCTGAACAGGAAGGTGTCACCGGAACTCTCCGCCCGGTGCAGTGGGACGATCCGGGTGGACGGCAGGTGCACGCCCGGATTCAGCCTGGCGATCGGCCCGGCGTTCCAGGTCGTGATCGTGCCCTGGTAGATCCCGGCCAGCACCGTGCCGGTCAGCTTGAGGTGGATCCCGGCGCTGAGACCAGGCACGTTGTAGTCCACCTGCTCGGCCGAGATGGCCAGCGGGATGTTGAGCAGCGACGGGTTGCCGACCAGGTCACCGCTGGACAGGTAGGCGTCGGAGGCGCCGAGGTCCGCCTGGCCCGCGGACGCGGCGGCGATCCCGGCGCCGGAACCGGTGCCCGCGGTGCTGACCGCCACCTGGGGATGTTGCTGGTGGTAGGCCGAGGCCCACAGCTTGAGCAGCGGGTAGAGCAGCGTGCTGCCGGTTTCGGTCAGGGTGACGGGGCTTTGCCGGGCGGCCGCCAGCCGCCCGGCCCGTAGCCCCGTGGCCGGGCCCGGTGCGGCGCAGCCCGCGACCAGCCCCAGCACTGTCACGGTGCTGGCCAGCACCATGCTGGCCAGTACGGCCAGCGAGGCACGCCTGCGCAGTCTCGGTTTCACCGGTACTTTCTGATCCCCCGGTCTGGTCAGCCGCCGCGTGCCCGCACCGGACCCGGGCGGCGCGGAAACGCCCGGTCCAATGCCATCAGATCCAGCGAATCCACCGCAACCGAGCCGCGCGTGACGGTGACCGCTTGTTCATATGACCGTCGCCTGAACGTTCCATGACGTTCCTCCGGCTAGTCCTGGCCGTCCTTGGTGTCCCCGTCGCCGGCCCGCCGGGCGCGGGCGCGGCGCTTGCCCTCGTGCATGGCCGCGACCCGGGCCACCGGGATCGTATGTCCTTCCTCGACCAGGCCGGCGGGCAGCCGCTGCGGCGGCGGCATCGCCTCCGCCCACGGATCCCGGTCACCGATCAGCCCGGGCACCGAGTGCACGGTGAAGTCGGCCAGGCTGACCCGGTCCAGGTCGTCCCACGCGACCGGGAACGACACCGGCAGGCCGGGCCGCACCCGCGGGCTGTAGGCGGCGGCCACCGTGGCGCCGCCCGCCCGGGTCGAGTCGAGGAACACCTTGCCCGCCCGGTCCTCCCGGATGAACGCCGTGGTGGCCAGCGCCGGGCCGATCCGCTCGGCCCGCGCCGCCAGCGCCCGGGTGGCGGCGGCCACGTCCTCGTGCGGCAGGCCCGGCTGCACCGGGAC
>Ga0070737_10006328_pt1 | contig 10901 bp, 10 predicted proteins | sample Coa_R1_10_FD_66438 | JGI IMG/M metagenome (GOLD analysis project Ga0070737, IMG submission 66438) | Surface soil microbial communities from Centralia Pennsylvania, which are recovering from an underground coalmine fire - Coalmine... | ecosystem: Environmental > Terrestrial > Soil > Unclassified...
CGGGGCACCTCGATCATGCGATCCGCATGACCGCCGAGACGACCGACACCCGCTACCTCTGGCCGGCGCGCCACGAGGCCGGGTCGGTGAGCAACCCCGCGTATCCGCCGATGGGGGCGCGCTTTCGCCTGTCGGCGCGGTTCCACCTGCCGGCCTCGCGGTGCGCGCGCCCGTGCCAGGTGGTGATCCAGGCGATGAAGACCTACGGGCTGATCCTCGCCGACAACGGAAGCAACTGGTTCTTCGGCGGCGCGGCCGACCGCCGCTGGACGTTCACCATGGTCGACCAGCTCAAGCAGATCCCGGCCCGGGCCTTCCAAGCGGTCGACGAGTCCTGCCTGATGCTCCGCCCCAACTCGGGGCAGACTCTGCCCGCGGGCTCCCGGGCTCGCGCGCGCGACTGCGGGTCCTGACTGGCTGAGAGAATGCCGGGGGCGGTGCCGAACTTCGCGCTCACCCTCACCCACGCGGCCGGCTGGGACTCCTCCCGGCCGATCCGCGAGCAGCGCCTGTGGGAGGAGCACGCCGCGTTCATGGACGGGCTCGTGACCGACGGGTTCATCCTGCTGGGCGGGCCGCTCGGTGAGGGCGAACGGACTCTCCATGTCGTCGAGGCAGCCGACGAGCAGGCCGTCCGACAGCGGGTCGCCGAGGACCCGTGGGCGCGCGCGGGGATGCTCGAGGTGGGTTCGATCGAGCCGTGGACGCTGTGGCTCGACTTCCGGAGGCCGCCGGACGACAGCTGATCCCGCGCCGGGAACTGTCACAGGACGTGGAGGTATCTCGTCTCCCTCGCAGATGACCCGACGAGAGGAGCAGCCATGAAAGTGTTCGTTGCCGGCGTCACCGGGGTGCTCGGCCGTGCGCTCGTTCCCCAGCTCGTGGCGGCGGGCCACGAGGTGACCGGGATGACCCGCAACCCGGACAAGCAGGTGCTGGTGCGCAGCCTGGGCGCGCGCCCCGCCGTGGCCGACGCGCTCGACCCCGACGCGGTCGCCGCCGCGGTGGCGTCGAGCGAGCCCGAGGTGATCGTGCACGAGCTCACCGCGCTGGGCGGGAAGATGTCGGCCAAGGACATGCGACACCCGGAGCGCTCCCCGATGGCGACGGCGACCAACCGGCTGCGGACCGAGGCGACCGATCATCTCCTCGCCGCCGGCCGTGCGGTCGGGGCCAGGCGATTCGTGGCCCAGAGCTTTGCCGCGTTCCGGTACGCGCGGACGGGCGGGCCCGTCCTCACCGAGGAGGACCCACTCGATCCCGACCCCCCGCTGCCTCTGCGCCCCGCCGTGACCGCGCTGCTGCATCTCGAGCGAGCGGTGACGTCGATCGAGTGGGGCGAAGGTGTCGTGCTGCGATACGGGGGCTTCTACGGGCCGGGAACCGCGCTCAGTCGGGCTCAGGATGCGCCGATGGCGGTCCCGATCCGCAGACGCTGGTTCCCGATCATCGGCGGCGGCGCCGGGGTGTGGTCGCACATTCACATCGATGACGCCGCGTCGGCGACCGCCGCCGCCGTCGAGCACGGCAAGGCAGGCATCTACAACATCGCCGACGACGAGCCCGCGGCCGTACGGGAGTGGCTGCCGGTGCTGGCGAGCGCGCTCGGGGCCAAACCGCCGCGCAGGATCCCGCGCTGGCTGGGACGGCTGGCGACCGGCGATGCCGCGACGCTGATGATGACCGAGGCGCACGGCGCCTCCAACGCAAAGGCCAAGCGTGAGCTCGGCTGGACGCCGCACTACGCCAGCTGGCGCGAGGGCTTTGTACAGGGGCTCGGCTGAGGCGATGACCGAGCACGAGTTCGACCAGCTGCGCCGGTCGGCGTTCGGGATCGCCTACCGGATGCTCGGCAGCGTCAGCGAGGCGGAGGACGTGGTGCAGGAGGGGTTGCTCCGGCTTCACCGGGCCCGCGAGCACGGCGAGGAGATCGAGTCACCGCGCGCGTATCTGGCGACCGTGGTGTCACGGCTGTCGCTCGACGAGCTGCGCTCGGCCCGGGTGCGACGTGAGACCTACGTCGGCGACTGGCTGCCCGAGCCGCTGGAGGTGCGCGTCGAGGACGACCCCGAGCACCGGCTCGAGATGGCCGACTCGCTGTCGCTCGCGTTCCTCGTCCTGCTGGAGAGCCTCACCCCGGAGCACCGCGCGGCGTTCCTGCTGCGCGAGGTGTTCGAGGAGCCCTACGACCGGATCGCCGAGATCATCGGCACGAGCTCGCAGAACGCCCGCCAGCTCGCCACCCGCGCCCGGCGTCAGGTGGAGGAGCGCCGGCCGCGGTTCGAGACCACGCGCGAGGAGCGGGAGAGGCTGGCCGCCCGGTTCTTCGCCGCGGCGCAGGAGGGCGACCTGGAGGGCCTGGAGCAGCTGCTCGCCCACGACGTGGTGATGCGCGCCGACGGCGGCGGCAAGGCGCCCGCGTTCAAGCACTCGATCCACGGTCGCGTGCGTGCCGCGAAGACTCTGATCGGCGGTCTGCGCGCCGCCGCGCGCCTCGGGACGTTCCGCGCCAGGCCGGCGCTCGTCAACGGCCAGCCCGGCGCGCTGTTCGCCGACGACGACGGCCGGCTCGGCGCCGTGGTCGTGCTCGAGATCGCCGACGGGCAGATCCAGACCGTGAGCTGGATCGCCAATCCCGACAAGCTCCGGCACCTCGGTCCGCTCGCCGATCTCAACGGCCTGTGGCGTCGGCGAGGTTAGAGGGACTCCAGCGACCCCCGCCGCGGGATGCGAATCCAGCCCTCGGTCCGTGCCGCAGCGGGGTCCTGCACCGGCTCCAGCAGATCGCGCTCGCCGGCGCGGGCGGTGAGGGAGGCGATCAGCGCGTCGAGGCAGTGGTCGCTGTCGATGCACACCGAACGTGTCGCCTCCTCGATCTGGAGCCGTCCGGACGTCATCCGGCACAGCGTGTCGACGATCCACCGGCGCCGGCGGCGGGCGCGCGGGTCGGCCCCCTTGTAGCTGCCCGGGTCGTCGCTGGCGCTCGGGCTGAGCTCCCACTGACGCAGCGCCGCGGCGGGATAGACCTCGAGGAAACGGCCCGCGCCCGACCGATCGATCCCGGCGCCGCACGCCAGCTGGGCGCCGACCAGCAGTCGCGCGCAGCGCATCGCCACGACGCCGATCCGGTCGGTCGAGACGCTCAGCGGGGTGAGCCCGGTCAGCCGCCGGGTGGCGAGGTCGGTCGCCCGCAGGCGCAGCGCCGCCTGGCTGGCGGATGAACCCGGAGGGTCGGGCCAGCGACCGTCATCCTGGTAGGCCGGGATCGAGCGCACGAACGTCTCGGGCCAGCCGAACGGCGCATCGATCGCGACCTTCGTGACCTCGTCGGCGGCGGCCATCCGGTCCAGCAGAGCGCGGTCGTCGAGCCGCTCGAGCGGGCGTTGCACGCGGCCGCGCCCGCGCTCGTCCCATTCGATCAGGCAACCCGCGGTGTTCTTCGGCTGCGCCGCGAGGTCGATCCCGAAGGTCGCGGTCGTGGACACGGTCGCGCATCATCTCGCACGGGACGCGAACTTTTCGGTCCCGTGGGGCGGATCTGCCGTAATGGAGAACACCTACCGACATTCCCGGGCTCCGCTGCGGGTCGCGCGACGGCGGGATCTGCCACGCCCGGCGCCCGGCCGCAGCGACGCCGAGCTGGTGACCGCGTCAATCCGCGATCCGGACGCGTTCACCGAGCTCTTCCAGCGCCACTGGGACGATCTCTACCGGTTCTGCGTGCACCGCGCCGGCGCGGCCGGAGAGGACATCGCGGCCGAGGCGTTCCGGGTGGCGTTCGATCGCCGGTTGCGCTACGACGCGCGGTACGCCGATGCGCGCCCCTGGCTGTTCGGGATCGCGGCGAACCTGATCCGGGATCATTTCCGCAGCGCCCGGCGCGAAGATCACAAGCGAGCCCGCTCGGCGGCGCTCGACGCCCGGTCCGGCGGCGAGACCGATCTGGGGGCGCTGGAGCGACAGCTCCTGGGTCCGCAGCTCGCAGCGGCACTGGCGGGCATCCCGGCGGGTGACCGCGACGCACTGCTCCTGCTCGCCTGGGCCGATCTCGATTACGAGCAGATCGGCCAGGCGCTCGACGTGCCACTGGGCACGGTCCGCTCCCGGATCCATCGCGCGCGGCGGCGACTGCGCGCCCACCTCGGCTCCGGCGACGGGCTCCACGGACACCCAAGCGAGGCATGACCATGAATCACGACGATCTCGACTGGCTCACGGCCCAGCGGCCGCAGGAACAGTCATACGACACCGGAGCGCGGGAGCGCGCGCTCCAGGCACTGCTCGAGCACACCGGTCCGCCTCGCCGCCGGCGACGGGTCGGCCTCGGCCGCCTGGCGCACGTCCGCGTATTGAGCATCACCGGCGCGGCGGCGGGAGCGGCGGTGGCCGCGGTGCTCGTGCTCTCCGCCGGCGACCACGCGGCGCGCGATCTCATTCCCACCGTCACGGTCTCCGGGACGCCCCTCCACCGTCGCGACACCATCCCGCGCCACCGGGCGGTCCACTCGCGCCTGGTGCACCTCGCCGACGACGTGATCAGCTCGGGTGCGCCGGGCGGCGACGCCACGCTCGTCGCGCGGACGACGACGACCGGCGGCCAGACCGTGACCGTCTACGACCTCTACGCAGATGACGGCAAGTACTACTTCTCACCGCAGCAGAGCGGGCTCGCGGCGCAGGTCAGCGCCGGCCACAACCTCGCCGGCGGGCTGTTTGCCCGGGAGATCGCGGCGGCGAAGCTGGCGGCGGGCGGGGATGTCCAGACGGCTGCCCAGCGGATGGCCGATGCGCCCGACCCTCACCACGTGATCAGCCCGCAGGAGAAGATCGATTCCGCAGCGATCAAGAAGAAGGAGGCGGCGCTCGGTGAACCCGCGGTGACGGGCAGCCTCTACGACAACTGGGTGTGGGAGAACTCCCAGGACGCGATCATCGCCGGCTCCGGTGAGCCGGATGTCCGCGCCGGCGTGCTGAAGATCCTCGCCACGCTGCCGGGCGTCACCGTCACCACCGGCACCTCGGACGGCGATCCGACGCTCGTGCTCACCGCCGGCGCCCCCGAGGTGGGATCCGGCTACCAGGAGCAGCTGACGATCGACGCCAACACCGGGGTGCCGATCCGGTTCGTCGGCGGCCCGCCCAACGGGACGCCCGCGACGACCGTGAGCTACCAGGTGACCCGGGTGACGCTGGCGGACCTGCCGTCATCAGTGACGCCGGGAACGGGCACCGGCACCGCCGGCTGAGGCCACGGGGAGCGGGTGGCGCGCAGGGGCGCCCCCGCCCGGCGTCACACGTCGCCGCCGGTCCGCCCGCCGCCCGGCTCGCCGGATCACGTACCCGCCACCGACTCCGTGATCGGCTGGAGGAGTGATGCGTACGCCTCGGGGCGCCGCGTCGACATGAGTCCGAAGCCGAGCCAGTCCCGGCGCTGATCGAGATCGAGCTCCGCGACGAGCACCGCCGCCCGATCCCGCGGGGCGCGGACGACGACGCGGCCGTAGGGGTCGGAGATGAACGACGAGCCGTAGAACGTCGTCCCGTGCTCGGTCCCGATGCGATTGACCGCGACCATGAACATCGCGTTCGCCAGGCCGTTGGCGGCGATCATCTGCTGCCACATCGGCTGGGAGTCGAAGCCGGGCTTGTCGGGCTCGGAGCCGATCGCCGTCGGGTAGACGAGGACGTCCGCGCCGGCCAGCGAGTACGCCCGCGCGAGCTCCGGGAACCACTGGTCCCAGCAGGTGGGGAAGCCGATGGCCGCGCCGCCGACGTCGACGACGGGGACGCCGGTGTCGCCCGCCACGAAACAGAGGTGCTCGAGATATCCCGGGAACGCCGGAATGTGGATCTTGCGGGTCCGTGCGAGCAGCTGGCCATCCGGGGCGACACAGATCGCCGTGTTGAACCCGGTGCCGGCGTCGGCGCGCTCGTAGAGCGACGCGTGCACGGCCGCCCCGGTCTGGGCGGCGAGCCGGCGGGCGAGCTCGGTGGTCGGCCCGTCGGGGATCGTTTCCTGGTACCGCGCCGACGAGGCCGCGAGCTGCTCGTTGACCGCGAAGTAGGGGCTGAGGGTGAGTTCCTGCAGACAGACCAGCTCGGCGCCGTGCTCGACGGCGAGGTGGGCCCCCTCCGCGAGCCGTCGGGCATGCGCATCGCCGTCCGCGTCCCAGGCGCACTGCACCGCGCCGACGACGAGCGGCCGGCGCTCGGGTGGCTCGCTGCGCATCGGCGAGCCCAGCGCGGAACTCGCACCGGTGATGACCTGGAAGCTCATCGGGCGATCATCTGCTGGGTGATGCAGTGGACGCCACCGCCGCCGACCGCGATGCACTTGGCCGGGACCGGGACGACGGCGTGGTCGGGGAACGCGTCGGCGATGATCTCCAGCGCGGCGCCGTCCATCGCCGTGGAGGCGACCGGGACGATCACGGCGCCGTTGGCGACGTACAGATTCACGTAGCTGACCGAGGTGCGATGACCTCCGAGCTCGCCGTACGGGTACAGCGGCAGCTCGATGATCTCCAGCATGCGCCCCCGCGCGTCCCGCGCGGCCTCGAGCACCGCGCGGTTGGCGCGCATGCGGGCGTGGTCCGGATGGGCGGGGTCCTCGCAGGACTGGACCAGGACGGTGCCGGGCTTGACGAACGTGCACACGCCGTCGACGTGCCCGTCGGTATGAGCGTCATCGGCGTGACCGAACGGCAGCCAGATGATCTCGGTGACGCCGAGCGTTCGGCGCAGCTCAGCCTCGATCTGCCCCCGGCGCAGCTGTGGGTTGCGGTTGGGGTTGAGCAGGCACTGCTCGGTGGTGATCAGCGTGCCCTCACCGTCGACGGTGATCGAACCGCCCTCCAGCACCAGCTCGGACTCGATGCGCGCGACATCGAGCCGCTGCAGCAGACGCGCGCCGAGTAGCGCGTCCTGATCCCACGGCGAGAACCGCTCGCCCCATGAGTTGAAGCGAAAGTCGACCGCGGCGCGTGTCCCATCCTCCTCACCGCGCACGAAGATCGGACCGGAGTCCCGCAGCCAGGAGTCATCGAGCGCCAGCTCGATCAGCTCGATCCCGGCGCTGAGCAGGCGCTGCGCCCGGTCGCCCGTCCCGGGCGCCACCACCATCCGCACCGGCTCGTGCTCGGCGATCGCGTTCGCGACGGCCGCATATTCACGCTCGGCGACCTCCAGCATCCCCATCCAGAGTTCGCGCCGCGTCGGCCAGGCCATCAGACATGCCTCGTGGGCCTCCCACTCGGCCGGCATACGCCATTTCCCCGCAACGGCGGCCGCCGCTGTGCCGCGCGCCGTCTCATCGATGGTGCTCATGGCCGCCCACCTTAGCTCCTGACTGAGAATTCAGTCAAGCGATTGCCGATCGATAGCCTGGGGCGCCGATGCCGTCACGACAGGTCGCGATCCTCGAAGCTGCCGCCAGACTGATCGCCCGGCGTGGGGTGCGCGGCCTGCGCATGGAGGAGCTGGCCGCCGAGGCCGGGGTCTCCGCCGGGCTGCTCTACTACCACTTCACCGACCGTGCGACGTTGTTGCAGCGCACCCTGGAGTTCATCAGCGAGCGCGCGGGCGCGTACACCGAGTGCCGCATCCCGGACGACTCCTCATCCCGGTCGCGCCTGGAGCACAAGCTGCTGCTCGAGGTGCAGGACGACGCCGTCGTCATCGAGAATTCGGCGGCGTGGGGCGAGCTTCGTGCGTCCGCCCTGTTCGAGCCCGAGTTACGGGAGATCCTGCGTCATTCGACCACGGAATGGAACGATGAGGTCGCCGAGTTGATCGACGCGATCCGGGAGGAGGAGGGGCTCGCAGCCGTCGGGGGCTCCGCCGACGCCGCAGCGAGGCTCACCGCGCTGGTCGAGGGGCTGAGCCAGCGCTGGCTCAGCCAGTCGATCGACGTCGCCGACGCGCAGCGACTGCTGCACGCGGCGATCGTCCTTGAGCTGGGGAGCGGCGCGACGGCTGCGGACGGGATGCCCCGGCCGTCCTGACTACATGTCGGTGCTGGACTTGACCAGCGGGTACTTCGGGCCGGTGATCGTGTTCACCCGCCGTCGGATGATCCGGTAGGCGTAGGGTGGCCAGAACTTGGCCAGACCGGGGGCTCCGTCATGGCAGTTGACGTTGGCGGTGAAGCCGACGTTCGCAAACCAGAGCAGGCCGTCGACGTACTTGTAGCCGGTGTCCCAGCTGAGCGGGCCGAGACCCAGACCGTTGGGATTGCAGAGGTCCTCGATGCCCTGGGTCATCGGGTGCGGGTTGAGGACCGGGCCGCGGCCGGCCGATCCGCTCTGCACCACGAAGTGGGCGCCGTGCAGATAGCGCGCGATCTGCTGACCGAAGTGCATCTCGGTCGTCACCCACTCGTGATGGGTGCTGTTGACGAAGAAGCCCTGCGCCTGCGCGACGTCGGCGGCCCTGAGCATCCTGGCGTACCGCTTGGGGGTGATGAGCGTGTCCGAGGCGCCGGCGTCGATGTAGACGACGACGTGGGGATCCTGCTCGAGCGCCTTGACCGCGTAGGCGATCTCGGCCTCACGCACCTTGCGCTGGGCGGGACTGATGCGCGGCATCGTGATCAGTGCGTCCTCCTCGAGATAGATCACCGCCCGGAAGTTGCCCAATCCCTTGGCGAACTGGGTGATCCAGTGCTCGTAACGCGCCTTGATCTTGCTCGGCGCGATGTTGCTGTGCACGAGGTTGTACATCGTGAGCTGCACCGTCGTGTTGGGCTGAGCCTCCTCGGCGTCGGCCATCCACTTCTCGACCGTGGTGGCGATCGACCCGGTCGGCTGGTTCCACATCCAGAACCGCCACGAGCCCGAGCCCGGAGTGTCGGCGAGGACGTCGAACGCCTTGGCCCAGGCCGGATGGGAGGCCCGATAGTGCTCGGCGGCCTGGCCGGCGATCGACGCCTTGCCGAACACGTACCAGTTGACGTACTGCAGCGGATCGCCGTCGGTCGGCTGCTGGTAGCCGAGGATGTTGGCGGGATCACGGGCCTGCAGCGGATCGTTCTGCAGCAGCGTGATGACCTGGTTCGGGGTGTTGGCCACGCCGTTGTCGCCGCATCCGTACATGAAGGCGCGGGCGTACTTGGCCGGACCGTTGATGCCCTGGTCGTTGATCGGGATGTCGACGGTGGCGCTCGTCTGGCCGGCGGCGAAATCGACGTGGCTGCTGCCGACCTTGGTGAAGTTCGACCCGGCCTCGTCGCTCTTGTTGGTCACGCCCCAGCAGATCGTCCCCGGTTCGGTCGCATCGTCGCGGTCGAGCACGAGCGGGTAGTTGCCGACGTCCTCGCTGGCCTGATAGCCGTCGGTGTTGGCGAACCAGTAGTGGACCGGGCCGGCAGCGTGGGCGCGGCCCGTGAACAGGACCATCCCCAGAGCGGCGCTCAGCACACAGAGGCTGAACAGGCGGCGGGGAACAAAGCGGAGCAGTGGGGGTGTCACGTGGTGCATACCTCGATCGCAGGTGAGAGCTTCAACCAGTCCATCGGCAACCGTGCGCCGATCGTTGAGCCCGAATGAGGCGTGATCAGCGCAACGCCGCCCGCACGGGGCCGCTCAGGAGGGTTGCAGCGTCCGTTCGCGCCGGGCCCGCTGCACGCGGGGATCCGGGACGGGCACCGAGGCCAGCAACCGCTGCGTGTACGGATCACGCGGGCGCGAGAGGACCTCGTCGGCCGGGCCGGACTCGACGACGTGGCCGGCCCGGAGCACGACCACATCGGCGGCGACCTGGCGCACGACGGCGAGATCGTGGCTGATGAACAGGCATCCGAACCCCAGCTCGCGCTGCAGCTCGGCGAGCAACTCGAGGATCGTGGCCTGGACGGCGACATCGAGCGCGCTGGTCGGCTCGTCGGCGATCACCAGCCGCGGCGTCAGCACCAGCGCCCGGGCGATCGAGACGCGCTGACGCTGACCGCCCGACAGCTGGTGGGGATAGCGGTCGATCGCGTCGGCGGGCAGCTTGACCCGTGCGAGCAGCTCCGCGGCGCGGGCTCGTCGCTCGGCGGCGCCGACGTCGCGGTGGATCTGCATCGGCTCGGCGATGATCGCCCCCACCCGCGCGCGGGGGTTGAGCGAGTCGCCCGGATTCTGAAAGACGAAGCCAATGTCCGCCCGCGCCCTGCGCAGAGCCGCCCCGTGCAGCGCGGCGAGATTCGATCCGCCGACGGTGATCGTGCCGGCGGCGGTGTCGACGAGGCGGGCGATCGCCTTGCCGAGCGTCGTCTTGCCCGAGCCCGACTCTCCGACCAGGCCGATCGTCTGCCCCGCCGGGACGGTGAGGCTCACTCCCTCCACGGCGACGAACGGATGACGACCCGAGCCATAGGTGATCGTCACCCCGCGCACGTCGGCGGCCGGCTCGGCGCCGGGGGCCGCGGCCATCACCACCCCGGTGGCCGCCTCGTCGACGCGAGGAACGGCGGCGAGCAGCTCCCGGGTGTAGGGCAGCTCCGGCGACCCGAACACCCGCTCCACCGGACCGCGCTCGATGACCCGCGCGTCGCGCATCACCAGGACCTCGTCGGCGAGATCGGCGACGACGCCCATATCGTGGGTGATGAGCAGGATCGCGGTCCCCATGTCGTCGCGCAGCTCGTGCAGGAGGTCGAGGATGCCCGCCTGGACGGTGACGTCGAGCGCGGTCGTCGGCTCGTCGGCGATCAGCAGGTCGGGCTCACCGCTGATCGCCATCGCGATCATCGCGCGCTGCAACTGGCCCCCGGACAGCTCGTGCGGGAACGAGCGGTAGACCCGCTCGGGCTCATCGAGTCCGACCCGCGCGAGCAGCTCACGGGTGCGGCCGGGCGCGTCACGCCCGCGGGTCTGCGGGTGGGCATCGAGCGCCTCGACGATCTGCCGCCCGATCCGCAT
>Ga0070737_10006329_pt1 | contig 10899 bp, 12 predicted proteins | sample Coa_R1_10_FD_66438 | JGI IMG/M metagenome (GOLD analysis project Ga0070737, IMG submission 66438) | Surface soil microbial communities from Centralia Pennsylvania, which are recovering from an underground coalmine fire - Coalmine... | ecosystem: Environmental > Terrestrial > Soil > Unclassified...
CATCGGCAAGCAGGGGCGGACGGCGCGTTCGATCCGGACGCTGCTGGGCGCGGTGGGGACGAAGCTCAACCGGCGGTTTTCGCTCGAAATCCTTGAATAGAGTGGTGATCGCCGAGGTGCTGCGACCGCGCGGCAATCGCGGGGAGGTGCTGGTGCGATCGCAGACCGACGTTCCCGGCAGGCTGGAGGAATTGAAGCGGGCGCAGGCGCGGCTGGCGGACGGCTCCGACGTGACGGTGGAGATTGCGGAAGCCTGGGTGCACGATGGCGCCTGGGTTTTGCGGTTCACTGGAGTCGATTCCATCGCGGAAGCCGAGCGCTTTCGGGGCGCGGATGTCTGGATTGCGGCGGAAGAGCGCGGCCAATTACCGGCGGGCGAGTTTTTTGAATCGGACCTGATCGGCTGCGTGCTGGTGGATACGGCGACCGGTTTGGAGTTGGGCAGAGTAGAAGGGTGGCAGGCGTGCGGCGGGCCGCCGTTGCTCGAAGCGTCGGTGGATGGGCGCGAGGTGTTGATTCCGTTCGTGCCGGCGATTTGCCGGGAAGTGGATTTGGCGGGGCGAACGATTCGCGTGGAGCTGCCCGCGGGTTTGCTGGATCTGTAAGCCCTGGTGGATTTGGGGCGGCGGGGCGGTCGGGATGAAATTTCATATCGTCACGATTTTTCCTGAGTTCTTTGCGGGGCCATTCGCACACGGCGTGGTGGCGCGGGCGCAGGCGGAAGGGCGATTTGAGATTTGTATTCACGATTTGAGACACTGGACGTACGATCGTCATCGCACGGTGGACGACCGGCCGTTTGGCGGCGGGGAAGGCATGCTGCTGAAGCCGCAACCTTTATTTGAGGCGGTCGAGGCGATTTTGCCGGAGCGGACGGCTCGCGGGAAGGTCATTTTGCTATCGGCGCAGGGCCGGCGATTCACGCAGGGGCTGGCGCGCGAGTATGCGGGGCTCGATGACCTGCTGCTGTTGTGCGGGCGGTACGAGGGTGTGGATGAGCGCGTGGCCGAGTATCTGGCCGATGAAGAAGTATCGATCGGAGATTTTGTGCTGAGCGGCGGCGAACTGGGAGCGTGCGCGATTGTGGATGCGGTGGCGCGGCTGCTGCCGGGCGTGCTGGGGAATGCAGATTCTTCGCGGAACGAGAGTTTCAGCGAGGAGAACGGATTATTAGATTGTCCGCAGTACACCAGACCGGCGGAATTTCGCGGCTGGAAAGTGCCCGAGGTGCTGCTGGGGGGCAATCACGAAGAGATCAAGCGCTGGCGCCGGGCAGCGTCACGCGAGAAAACGGAACGCTGCCGGCCGGATTTGGCCGGTGGGCGGGGAAAGGCAGAGTAAGAGATGCAGAACGCACTTGTGAGTAAGTTCATCAGTAAGAACGCGCGCCAGACGGCGCACCCGGAGTTTCGCCCTGGCGATACGATTCGTGTTCACGTAAGGATCAAGGAGGGCGACAAGGAGCGTCTGCAGGCCTTCGAAGGGACCGTGATTGCGCGCAAGAACACGGGAATGGGCGAGACGATTACGGTGCGCAAGGTGAGCTTCGGGCAGGGCGTGGAGCGCATCTTCCCGGTGCATGCGCCGGTGATCGATCATATCGATTTAGTGCGCACGGGGCGGGTGCGGCGCGCGAAGCTGTATTACCTGCGAGGACTGAAGGGCAAAGCGGCGCGGCTGCGCGAGCGCACGTAGCGCGCGGCTTTCAATTGTGGCCCGTTGCGTAAGCACGTACGAACGCGAAGCTCGCGAGCGCGGTTTTGTGCGTATTGCGGGCGTGGACGAAGTGGGGCGCGGATGTTTATTCGGCCCGGTGTTTGCGGCGGCAGTCATTCTGGATTCGGAGCGGCCCATTCGCGGGTTGTGCGACAGCAAGATCATCGAGGCGGAGGCGCGGGCGAAGCTGGCCGGGCAGATCAAGGCGCGGGCGATTTGCTGGGCGGTGGGCGGCGCCGACGTTTTTGAGATCGATCAGATCAACATTCTTCAGGCGTCGCGGATGGCGATGCGGCGGGCGGTGGAAGCACTGCCGATGCGCCCTGACTACTTGTTAGTGGATGCGGTGAAGATCGATTTGCCGATTGAGCAACTCGCGTTGATCGATGGCGACGCGCGCTGCCGGGCGATTGCCGCAGCATCCATTGTTGCAAAGGTGCATCGGGATGCGTGCCTGGCGGAGTGGGACCGCGTTTTTCCGCAATACAATCTGGCCTCGAACAAGGGTTATTCAACGCCGGACCACAAGCGCGCGTTGCGCAAGCACGGGCCAACGCTGCTGCACCGGTTCAGCTTTGAGCCGGTGCGGGAGAACAGCTCGCGCGTGCATTGGACGGGATACCTGACGGGTGCGCCCGCGCAGGGAGAGTTATTTTCGGATGCTGAAGGCGCTGTGTCGAGGCCGGCGGAGGCATCGGCATGAGCACCCGCGCGCCGGCTCCTGCTGGCTCCGCGCGACCGAGCGGCTTCACGCGGTGGCATCAGCGCGTGTTTGGATTCTTCTTAGTTGTGTTTGCGTTCGAGTTAGGTTTGTTTCTGCTGGTTTTTCCGTGGCTTCGTAACTGGGACATCAGTTGGATTCCGGCCCATTCGCCTCGACTGTCCGATGTTTGGATGAGCCGGTATTTTCGCGGCGCGCTCAGTGGGTTAGGTTTGTTGAATATCTACGTAGCGCTGGCGGAGTTAGTGCGGCAGTTAAAGTCAATGTTCGGGGAAGTAGATAAGCAGTAACTTTGACTCCCGTCCGTTTTTGGTTACTCTCTCACCGACGATCCATTAGATACTTTCCGCGCCCTTCGATGGAAGCCGCTCATTGAGCGGCAAGGGTAAGATCAAGAGAATGCATTGAGTGGGTTGCGTCAATGCGGTAGGAATGGAAGCTTTGTTGACATCGTGGGACCGGCTGCTGCAAGATGCGCGCTACGGCTGGCGAATGCTGCTGGCGCGACCGGGATTTACTTGTGTGGCAGTGATTTCGATTGCGTTAGGCATTGGCGCAACGAGCGCGATTTTTAGCGTGGTGTACGCCGTCCTCATGGACCCGTATCCGTATCGGGCGGCAAACCGCATTGGATGGCTGGGCACGCCGAATCCGAAAGGCGGCGGCATGTGGCACTTTAATTACTCGCCGGCGCAATATCTGGAAATCAAGGGCCGCCTGGGGTCGATGGAAGACGCAGTGGCGACTTTGCGGATCGATGCGGTGCTGGGCGGAAAAGATCTGTTGCCGGAGGTGGTGCAGCAGGAGGACTGCACTACGAATTTCTTCGATTTTTTCGGAGTGCCGCCTCTGTTCGGGCGGGTGTTCACGGCTAAGGATTTTCCCGCGGGGCAGGAACCGGAGCGAGTAGCGGTGATTGGTTATAAGTTCTGGCAGCACGCGTTTCAAGCGAGCCGCGACATCGTAGGGCGCAAGATTCTGCTGAGCGATAAGGAATACACGATTATCGGCGTGTTACCGATTCGCTTTACCTGGGACGACCGAGACGCTTACACGCCCATGAGTGTGAGGCCGGGGTTGCAGGAGTACGTGGAGGTTCTCTACCGTGCCCGGCGGGGGGTGACGCCGCGGCAGATATCGAATGAATTTACTCCGCGAGTGGAGGCATTCCGCCAGCAAGTACCCCGTTATTTCTATCCGGAAGGCCCGGTCCGCGCCGAGTGGGTGAGTATTCACAGCGGCACGTTGGGGAAATTCGAGACCACGCTGCTGGCGTTGTTTGCGGCCGTGTTCCTGCTGCTGCTGATTGCGTGCGGGAATGTGGCGAACCTGTTGCTGGCGCGCGCGGCGGCACGGCAAGGGGAGATGGCGATACGTGTTTCGATCGGCGCCACGCGAGCCCGGCTGGTGCGTCAGATGCTGACCGAGAGCGTGATGCTTGCGCTCACCGGAGGCGCGTTCGGGGTGGTGTTGGCGTATGCGGGAGTGAAGGCCGTGGTGCGATTGATGCCGGCACATGCGGTGCCGCACGAAGCAGTGATTGCGCTCAGTTGGCCGGTGCTGTGGTTTGCGGCGGCGATCTCTATGCTGACCGGAATCATCTTCGGGTTAGTTCCGGCCCTGCACGTGTCGGCGGCGTCGCAGGCGCAAACTTTGAAGAGCAGCAGCAAGGGAAGCGGCACGAGCGGCGCAGGCGGCAGACGGCTGCACGACTTACTCATGATCTTCGAAGTAACTTTGTCGTTGATTTTGTTGACGGGCGCGGGGTTAGCGATGAAGGGATTAATTGCGCTGCAACAGGAGCGGCTGGGATACGACCCCGGCCATGTGTTGACGTTTCGCGCGGCGATTCCCGACGGCAGATATACGCAGTGGGCCAGCCTGCGAGCCTTCTACGAGCAAGTACTCGATCGATTCCGGCGTCTGCCGGGCGTGGAAGCGGCGGCTGTGACGGAATCGGGAACGCCGCCGTATAACGGGTTCGCTACGAAACTTATGCTGGACGACCGGCCGGCGTCGGAGGCGGTGATGGGAGGCATGAATCTGGTCGGCAGTGAATATTTTGAGGCGCTGCATGTTCCACTGCTGCGCGGCCGGCTGATTACTCAAAGCGACATTGCGCGGGCAACGCAAGTGGCGGTGATCAGCCAGGACTATGCGGCCCGCAGCTTCGGGGGCCGGAGTCCGCTGGGGCGGCACGTGGAAGTGGACCTGTTTAATCAGCGGCTGCCGCGTCAGATTTTGAAGGCGTCTACGTTTGTGAACTCGTTTGAGGTTGTCGGCGTGGTGGCAACCACGAGAAACCGCGGGCTGCGCGACGATCCTGAGCCGGCAGTGTTTCTTCCGTATAGCTTACTGTGCACGCCATACAACTCCATGTTTATTCGCACGCGGAGCGAGCCGATGGCGATACTGAAGCAAGCGCGAGAAGCGTTGAAATCGGTGGATGCGCACGTGCCGATCATGGCGGAGCGCACCATGCAGGAGTGGGTGGATTCGGGGACGGCGTACCCGCGCTTTGCGACGTTCTTGTTTGGCGTGTTCGGCGGGGTGGGGATGCTGTTGGCGGCGGCGGGCGTGTTTAGCGTGGTGTCTTACGCGGTTGCGCATCGCACGCGCGAGTTCGGTTTGCGCATGGCGCTGGGGGCGACACCGGGCGACGTGCTGCAGTTGGTGCTTGCCTCGACGGCGCGAAAACTGGCGCTTGGGTTAGTTATCGGGCTGGTGTTGAGCATCTTTGTGACGCGTGCGCTCGCAAATCGTATGGAGGGCATGGGGACGGCGGATGCGTCTTTATATATCGGAGTTCCGATGGTGCTGATTGCGGCGACGCTGCTGGCATGCTTGCTGCCCGCGCGCTCTGCAACCTTGATTGAGCCGATGGAAGCGTTGCGGCAGGAGTAGCGCGCGAGCTTTCAGGCCGTGGCGGCGAGGCGGCGAACCGGCTCGGCAGCAGAGCGTTCGATGTTCATCAAGCGCTTGCCCGTGCGGCCACACGCACAGGGCGAGTGATCGATTGAGGCGCTGAGACCGGTGCGCACTCGTTTTCTGCCGAAGCCATCGAAGACGAGCTCGCGGTTCGAGAGCGCAAAGGTCGCGCCGGGCTCGATGTGCCAGCCCTCGTGGGTCTCGCATTCAGAGGCGGCCAAAACGCCGCTCGCGGCAAGGAAGAGTTCATAGACGGGTACGCCGAAGGTTTGCCACAGCACGACGCGCAGGACGTCGCCGAGCGGCTCATCACCGCAGCCCGTCAGGACGAAGATGGCGTGATCGACGCTCGAGAGCTCGATGACGTTCAGCTCGACGCGCTCTGCGAGTTCATGAAGATCGGCAGCCGTTCCGGCCAGCACTCTGGGGCGATAGGCCTCGATGCTGCTCCATTCGCCGGGGCGAAACGCGCGCACGCCATCGAAATCGGCGCGTTTGCCGAGTTGAGCAATGCGCAGATTGGCATCGTTACACAGGGGGAGTTTGCGGCGGGTTGTGCCTTGCGAACGAAACCGCCTGACGTTCACTGGGAGGCGCATAAAGTTTGGGTCTCATGTAGAAAGTACCAGCGAACCGGTAATCTTGTTTGTCAGGTTATTCCGAACGAACTGGCCGGTTGGGGAAGCGAATGGCTTGCGAATCAACGGCCTACAGCGCGGGCGCGCTGTATCAGTAGGCCGCCGGGGCGTTGTTTTCCTGGGTGGCGGCGGCGCGGTTTTCGAATAGCCGCTCGAGATTGAAGAAAAGAATTTTCTCGGCAACCGGTTGATCGATGCCCAGCTCGTAAAGAGCAGTGGCCTGCTGTTCGAAGGGTGCGGAGTGCCAACCGCGCGGGAAAAAACTGGAATCGGTGCCGAAGAGAAGGCGGTCCGGGCCGAGCAGGTCGAGCGTGCGGCCGAAGACGGTGCGCAGGTCGAGCCCCTCGTATTGCATCCAGCGATTGCTGCTCGAGGTATCGAGCCAGATGTTGGGGCAGAGATCGGCGAGCATCAGCGCCTCGCGTAAAAAGCCCGCGCCGAAGTGCGGCACGATGAAACGGATGCGCGGGAAGTGTAGCGCGACGGGGTGCAGGTCGAGGGGATTTGAAAAGCGCATATCGAACTGGCTCGGCAGGCCGAGCAGTTTGCGTACGCCGACGCTGATGGCGCCGCAGTGCACGAAGACGGCCAGGCCGTGGTCTGATGCGGTTTCAAACAACGGAACGAGGCGAGCATCGGCGATGGAATAGGTATGCATTGCCGGGAACAGGCACATACAGTGAAGGTGGGGATTCGCAGCCGCTGCGTTGACTCGATCGGCGGCGTCGGGTTGCAGCGGGTCGAGCATGAAGTAGCCAAAAAAGCGGTGGGGAAACGCCTCGACGGCGGCGGCGACGCTCGCTTCATCGCCATGTGCGCTGGCGATGAGACAGGCGCGGTTAACGCCGCTGCGGTCGAGTTCGGCGATCCAGCGCTGGGCGAGCGATACAGGATCGGACGGCGGAATTTCCCAACTCAGTAAGGGAGCAAGCGCCGCGACGTCTGACAATTTTTTCTGGCCGGCGAGGGCCGTGTAGAAGCGATGCGAGAAGAAGTGGACGTGTGCGTCACTGACGCGCAGTTCGCCCCACGGAGTGTTGGCCATGTGGGTTGATTGTAGCGGGTGAGTGGAGAGAGAGCGGGATTGCGTAGAGATTCCGGCGGGGACACAGATCCTCGCCGGAATCGTGAATGTTTCGCTTGAGGTGCGCTCGTTAGACGGCGCGACGGCCCGCGAACAGGCTGACCAGGAACAGCACCAAGAAGATGATGAAGCAGATCTTGGCAATGCCGGCCGAGGCGGCAGCGATGCCACCGAATCCGAAAATGGCAGCGATGATCGCGATCACCAGAAATACCCAGGCGTACCAGAGCATGTGTTTTTGTCTCCTCCCGCTAATACGAAAGCACGTTTACTGCCACGTGCGCGAGGGTGCCTGGCGCCGGCTATGTGCAGATATAAATCTTTCGAGATCAACGTATTAAGGCGTCGCGAGGGCGGCAGGCGTAACTGCGCCTTACAGGGTGGGGCGGCAGGACACGGAACAATTTTCCCGCGCGACTAAGGAGGCTGGCCATTTTTCCCCATGCGGTGCGACGGCGGGCCGCCGCTTAAATCTGCGAGTAGGAAGCCGGGTTGAGAATGAGATTTGTGATGTTGGAAACGATGGGCTCGAAGTTGAACTTTGGCGAGTTGATGAGCTTCTTCCAATCGGGGTCGGAGCTGAAGGCTTTCCACTTTGCGTTCATCTCGGCGAGGTCGGGAAAGCTGAGCATGTAAGTAAGGTTCGGCAGGCGTTGTCCGATGAGAGTGTCGCCATAGAAGACCTGCCAGAAGCCGGCCCTTTGGAAGACGTCGAATTCACCGCTGTGGAACATCTCGACTTTCACGCGGTGGTCCGAGTTGCTCGGGCTTTCGTAGGTGCGCAGTTGGAAGACGCGCGTGCCGTGGTTTGCGGTGACCGGCGGGACGGTGAGCTTCGGGTGTCCTTCAAAAGCGATCAGCAGGGAGCTTTCGACGCGAATGTAAGCCGGTTGATTGGCGGGCGCTTTCAGGAAAGCTTCGGCGGCTTTGCGGTAGTCGCTGTCTTCGAGGAGGCGAAATTCGCTTTGCGCGAGAGTGTCGAGCGAAGTGCTGGGGATGAGGACGTAGAGAACCGGAGTATCGACGCCGATTTCGAGGTTGAAGGCGCCGATGGGTTGCATGCCGAGGCGGTTCAAGCCGGGGATGAGCGCGTTCGCCACATAGTCATTGGTGAGTTTCTGTTGTGGGCCCGATTGAAGCTGATAGCGGCGGAGTTCGTAATACTCGCGCGCGGGTGCGTCCGCGGGTGCAGCTTTTAATGCCAGCGCGGAGGCCGCAAGAGAGGAGCCGAGGAATTTTCGTCTATGCATGTCGCTTGCATTCTATCGAGTGGCGGCGCGGTTTGTCGGGGCGGGCTCGACGCGGATGAACAATTTGTCCCACGTATGATGCTTGCCCGATTGGAGCGGACGGCCGCCCGCGAAGGTGCGGTTCAACAGCTCGATTTGCGAGATTTGCTCTTCCTCCATCCAACGCCAGTTGGGAAGTTTCTGGCTGCTGGAGCCGGCCACCTGATAGGCAAAGAGCTTCACCACGCCTTTGTGGATACCGTAGTCATGCGGTTCGACGATGCGCTCCCGGCTTTTGTAGCGGAGTCGAAGCAGACGTTTTTCTTTGACTGCCCTCCAGAGCAGAGCATCAATGGGCGGCTCGGGGTGGGGCATCAGTAACTCCTTGCATCCAATTATGGCAATTATGTTTTCAGGAGATACTTTGTCGGTTCGATGAACTGCGTGGAAGGTTAGGCATTCTGTATAAGTAATAAATTGCCGGGACAAGACATACCGCGATGGCAACGATGGAAGCTTCCGGCCCGAAGGCGCCACCGGTCAAGATGGTTGGGCCGTGCAGATTGCCGGTGAGGACGCCTGTGGTCTGGTGGGTTCCGGAGACTGCGGTCCCGAAGACTGATCCTTCCGTGAAGTTCCAGCCGGCGTGTATGCCGATGGGCAGCCAGAGCGAACCGCTCGCGGCATAGGCAGCGCCGAGTAAGATGCCAGCTTCGATCGCGATGGCGACGGAGCTGAACAGTGTCGCATTGGGGTTTGCCTTATGTGCCAATCCAAACAGACCAGCCGTCACAGCCAAGCCGACCCAGTTCCCTCCGAGGATGGCAAAGATCCGAAATAAGAAACCTCGAAAAAGGAGTTCTTCGAAGATGGCGGCAAGTAGCGCGAGTGGTAATCCAAACGCGAGAGTTCGCCAGTTCGTGGCGCCCGAGACTCGATAGGCTCCGCACGCAGCGAGAATGCCCATGACGCATGCAAATAACAGGAAGCCCAGGACGAAGCCTTGCAGAATTTGCCGGCCGCCGGGGGCAAGCTCGACCGGTTTGCGGCGCTCGATCCAGCGCGAGCCGGCAATGTAAAGGATGAACAGCACGGCGGTTCCTGCCGCAAGCCCAACGAGATCGGGCAGTCGCCCTCGCAACAGAACTTGAATGCCCACTGCCGGGGCAGCCGCTACCAGTAGGTTGGCGAACCCGAGCAAGAAGGCGATGAGTTTATGACGCACGTGGGAGATACGTCGCCGCTTGCGTGATAGTTCCGCTTGCACTTACAGCGTGGGGCGGTAACTTCCGAGCACCTTTACAAACTCGGTGGTTTCGCCTAGCTGGTCGAGAGCGTTGCGCACGGCTGGATCGGTATCGCGGCCGAGCAGATCGACATAGAAAAGATACTCCCACGGCTTGCCGCGCAGCGGGCGCGATTCGATCTTGGTGAGGCTCAGGTCGCGCAGGGCGAAACAAGCCATGGCTTTGAACAGCGCGCCGGGGACGTTGCGGGTGGAAAAAACCAGGGACGTTTTCCAGCGGGTTGTCGAGGGCGCAAGGCTCTCCTTCTGTTTCGTCAGCAGAAAAAATCTCGTAAAGTTCTGCCGGTCATCTTCAATATTTCTTCTCAAGATTTTTCCGCCGTAGATTGCCGCGGCCGACTCCGAAGCAATTGCGGCTGCCCCACCCGGGCTTTTTTCTCGTAGCATTTTAACACTGCCGGCAGTGTCATAAAAAGGAATCGCTTCCAGCTGGCGATATTTATCGAAGAATTTGCGGCACTGATTGATGGCCACGGGGTGGGAAAATACGCGGCGAATATCCCGGAAACGAACGTCCGGTAAGGCAATCAACTGGTGCGAAATGCGGATGCTGGTCTCGCCGCGGATGGGCACGCCACATTCAAGAAGATGGTCGTAATTCTCGTGAATGCTGCCGTGTAAGGTATTTTCAATCGGCACAACTGCATGGCTAACAGTGCCTGAGCGCAGCGCGTTAAAGACAGAGCGGAAGGTTTCGCACGCCACCATCTTCGTTTCTTCGCCGAGGAGTTTTTGAGCGGCGGCATGGCTGAAGGCGCCGAACTCCCCTTGAAATGCGGCCGAGCGGCTTCTTTTCCTAGGCATTTTCCTTGTAAACGAGATGTACTAACTCCGTGAACTCCTGCGCGATCGAGGCGGGCGCGCGGCAATCGGCCGAATTGTGCCCGTTTGCGCTCGGAAGCGCGAGACATGCCTCTGGGCAGTCCAAAGGGTAATGGTTCGGGCGCGACAGAAGGGCCGATTTTGGTACTTACTTACAGAAATCATGATCTCGTCAGGGCCTCTGTTCTGAAAACAGAACGAATCTGTGGCAAGATGATGCTTACTTCGGCTTATGTTCGAAGATCCAGGACGGAAACTAAGAAAAGTTCGCGAGCGCTTGCGTTTGCGGTACCGCGATGTGGAAGAGGCGAGCCAGCGCATCGCCGGGCGGCATGGAAGCGATGAGTTCTTAGTTGGTCTAAGTAGACTAGCCGACATTGAAAATAAGGGGACCGTTCCGTCGATTTACAGACTGTATTCTCTATGTGCCATTTACGGCCTGGACTTCACGACGG
>Ga0070737_10006332_pt1 | contig 10897 bp, 10 predicted proteins | sample Coa_R1_10_FD_66438 | JGI IMG/M metagenome (GOLD analysis project Ga0070737, IMG submission 66438) | Surface soil microbial communities from Centralia Pennsylvania, which are recovering from an underground coalmine fire - Coalmine... | ecosystem: Environmental > Terrestrial > Soil > Unclassified...
GGCGCGGGGGAGGAAATCAGTTTGGCCAAGGCTTTCGAAGGTGCTGATGAAGTCATGTTTCAACGCGACAGTACAGGTGGGACATGCCGAAACGATGTACTGCACGTTTTCCGCGAGCAAGGCGTCAATATTGTCCTTCGCGTTTTGCGCGGCCACTTCGTAGGCGCCGCTATAGCGCGCGGGCGCGCCGCAGCAGGTTTGATCTTCCGGAAAAATGACCTCGATGCCTGCCTTGTTCAGAATTCGCACCACGGCTTCGCCCGTCTCCGGATAAGCGAAGTCGATGAGACAACCGGAATAGAAGGCGGCCTTCTCTTTACATTTTGGCTGCCGAATCTCTTTGAACTTGTCGCGAAAGGGGACCTCGGCAATTGCCGGCAGGCTGCGGAATTCGGTCATGTCCGACAGGAAGAACGGCAGGTGGCGGATGAAGCTGTCCTTCTTCAGCGGCTTCTGCGCCAACGACGCCGCTCGCAGCATAGAGTGAAACAACCGGCGATTGTTGACCACCGAGTAGATCGCCTTCTGCGCCAGGGTTTGTCCTTTCTCCACGGCGAGCCGCCGGCGCAGTTCGAGAATCAAGGCCGGAATGTCAATCTTGCCGGGACAAACCTGGGTGCAGTTGCCGCACTGGATGCACAAGCTCTGGATTTCATCCGACGCCTTCAGCGCATCGAACCATGCCGTCAGGATGGTGCCGATGCCCCCGGTGTAAACCGTGCTGCCGAAGACATGTCCACCGACCAGGCGAAACACCGGACAGACGTTCAGGCACGAGGCGCAGCGAATACACTGCAACGCTTGCTTGAACTTAGGGTCCTTCGACATCTCGGTGCGGTGATTGTCCATCAAGATGACGTGCAACTGCTTGAGCGTACCGTCGGTGTTGGGCACCGGGCCGCTGATGATGGAGACGTAGCTGGTGAGCAGTTGGGCGGTGCCGCTCCGCGGCAGCGCCGTGAGCACCGGGACCACGTCGGCGAAGTCGGCCACCAGCTTCTCGAGGCCGACGATGGCAACGTGAATCTTGGGCAGCGTGGTCACCAGCCGGCCGTTGCCTTCGTTGGTGATGATGACCAGGCTGCCGGTTTCGGCGACCGCAATGTTCGCGCCGGTGATGCCCATCTCCGCGCTGAGGAACTTGGCGCGTAGCTTGCCGCGCGCGAATTTCACCAGCCGGGGAATGTCCGGCGCCTGACCCTGCTCCACTTTGTCGCTGAAAAGCTCGGCGACTTCTTCCTTGGTCATATGAATGGCGGGCATGACCATGTGTGACGGGTGTTGTCCGGCAAGCTGAATGATCCACTCCCCCAGGTCGGTCTCGCGGACTTCGATGCCGGCCTGCTCGAGATAGGGGTTGAGACGGATCTCCTCCGACGCCATCGACTTGGACTTAACGACGGTCTTGACGCCGTTCTGCCGCGCCAGATCGAGGATGTACTCGCGGACTTTGGCGGGGTCGTTGGTGCGAAAGACTTTTGCGCCGCGCGCTTCGATGTTGCGGGTGAAGGTCGCGGCCAATTCGTCGAAATGCGAGGCGGCGTAGCTTTTGCGCTCCGCGATGGTGGTGCGGACGGCTTCGAAGTCGATGCCTTCGTAGGCCTTTTCGCGGCTGACGCGATAGGCCTCGGAAAAACGCCCCAAAGCGCCGGTCAGGGTCGGATTGTGCACGGCGGCGTTGATCTTGTCGCGAAATTCTTTACGCATCAGTTCCCCTCCGCCGTGGCCTCGTCAACAAAAACGATGATGAGTTTTTCCGGGCCGTGCACGCCGATGGTCAGCACGCGCTCAATGTCGGCGGTGCGGCTGGGGCCGGTGATGAAAGAGATGAAGTTCGTCTGCTCGGGCCGAATCTTGCCGAACACCGCCGGCATGTCGGGCAGGATATGGCCGGTCTCGACGATGGCGATGTGAATGATGGGCAGGGTTGAAACCAGGCGGCGCTCGACGGGGGCCGCGTCCTGAATGAGCGAGCCGGTCGAGGCCATGGCCCAGTCTAGTTGGCTGATGCCGACCTTCGCCGCCGCAGCGCGCTCGCGCGTGACCTCGAAGCTCAATCCGGGAACACGCTCGGCAAGTTGGCCTTTGTTGACGCCGCGCAGGAAGGGACAATCGGCCCATACCGCATAGGACTGCGGCGAATCGGCAACGCCGGCCGATTGCAGATATTGCACAATGAAGTCAAGGGCCGCGGCTTTGTGCGGGAAACGGTACACCTCGGCGCTTACCGCTTCGGCGCGCAGCTTGAAGGCATCAAAGATGGCAGACATGTCGCCCGTCCTGTGACCAATCTACGGGAAGGCCAAACCGGCCTTGCGTGACGACTGTCACCCGTCGATGTGATCCTTGACAAAGGCGCGATCTCCGTCCCAACGCCGTCACACCGAGGAGCTCGCGTTCGTCCGTCATAGGCAAAAGGCGGTCGGGGCGAGGCGAATTCGGCAAGCCCAGGAGGAGAGGATGGCAAGAATCGAAGGGGTTGATCCGCAGCAGACTTCATTCCTGATGCGACAGGTATTCAAGCGGGTCCGCAAGATGCTGGGCCGCGACCTGACGCCCCAGAGGATCGTCGCGCGTGTGCCGCGCGTCTTCTGGACGTCGGCCCTGGCCGAGTGGCTGCTCGGCCAGAAGGCGCAGGTGCCGCAACGGCTGCGAATGTTGATCACGCTACGGACCGCGGTGCGCGTCGGCTGTCCGTTTTGAATCGACGCCAATTCTGCCGGGGGCAGAATGCACGGGCTGAGCGATGAGGAGATCGCGGCGATCCATGCCGGGAGTTTCGAGGGCTTCGCGCCGCCGGAGGTTGCTCTGCTGCGCATGGCGGACGCCTTGGCCGACACGCCCGCCAACGTCAGCGACGAGCTTTATGCCGAGCTACACCGACACTTTTCCGAGGAGCAGCTCATCGAACTGGCCGCTGCCGCGGCCCTGGAGAATTTTCGCGCCCGCTACAATCGCGTCTTCGACGTGGGCAGCGACGGACTCTATCACAAAGGGATGCAGTTCAGGCAGCGGCAACCCGCAGCGTGAGAAGATGGCGCGAACGTATTCCTTGCCGGGAGCTCGACCGCATTCGTTCCGCTCCCTCAGGGCTGGGGTGTTGGCTGGCCGCTCGCGTGGGTGGTGAACTTCTTCAAAACGAATTCCTCGAATATCGCGCCGACCGCTCGACCCGCAATCCCGATCGCCGCGTTCTGGACCACCAGCCCCCCGCTGCGATCACTTTCCGGATAGTACAAAGAAGAAAGACCGGCGCTGGCGAAGCTGCCAAGAATGCCGGAATAGCTGGGCTGCCAGCGGCCATTGTCGCCTTTGCGAACCACGGCATGGGCGAGGGCGTGTCGAAGCCGCGAGCCGATCGTGCCGGTGCCTTGGTAGAAGTAACGAGGGTCCTGTTTCAACAGCGATGCCAGGATTGCGTCGTCAACGAAAGCATCGGTGAGGGTCGTAGCGTACGCGGCAGAAAAGCGCTTTCCATATCCCCCGGCTTCCTGCCCGAATCCACTGTAGTCATTGGTAGCCTGTTGAAGCCCGGCCAGGGCACTCACGCCAAGAATCGTGACCGGATCCGTAACCGCTTTCCAGGCAAGCTGAAACTTTTGCCCTGAGGTCATGGGAGCTGCGTCGTGAATATAACTAACGTAAAAGTTGGGAAAGATACCGAGCACCCGCTGCGTTTCCTGCTGCTTGATCTGGATTTGCGCCAGTTGCTGGGTGGTCATTGCGACGCTGACCGTGGTGGTGGCGCGAGCGATGTTCAGCACGATCGCCGGCACCAAAAATACCTGCCCCGGTTGCAGTTCCCCTTCGAACGTCTTGGGGTCGAACCCAGGAGCGGTGATCGTGAGCTGAAACGGCCCTGGGGCGAGGTCAGAGAAGGAAAATTGCCCGTCGTTCCCGGACAACACCTCTTGAGCTTGGGGCTGGTTGGGACGTGTCAGTCGTATCGTGGCGCCGATGGCGACGGCGCCGCCCTGGTCCATCACCGTGCCGGTAATGCTGCCGCCCAGCGGAGGGTTGCTCGGTTGCGAAGAAGGATTCGCGGCTTGCGAACTTTGCCGGCTTAGGGTTGGGCTTGCCGGCTGCAAAGTCGCGTTCTGCTGGGCGTAAGCGACTGCGGTGAAGAACAACCCACACAAGACCACGCAACAAGAAAGTGCCTTCAAACTGCCCATCCCACCCATCCTCAGACTCTATCAGATGCCAATTCGGACGATGTTGCTCGAAATTGTGCAGGCTGGGCGTGAGGTGACAGGGAAGGCCGGCGATTTACGAAGCGCGGGCCCAGACTGCGATCTAAGGTTAATTAACTGATTAATTACGAGATACTTATTTACAAATCCTGCGACTGGGAGCACAATTCGTTTTGCAGTTCAGGCAGTTCTGGGGGAGGGCTGCCTTCTGGGCGCTCTGCGGTTTTTCCGTAGAGCGCCCTTGAATTTTGTAGCCGGTTGTCACTGTTGTTTGCATAACCCATACGGACAAACATCCTTGCTGCCGCTCGCCGTCGGTCCGCTGCGTCTCGGCGCGGCCTGCTGCATCTAATCCCGTGTCGGGTGATACGATAAAGGAGCGGCCCCGCCGCAGGCGTGGCGGAAGCGGCCGAGATGTGTCCCGCAGGAGGAAGAATGGCGAGTAACGCAATTATGGAAGTAACGGATGGGAATTTTGATCAGCTGGTCCTGAAGTCCGATCAGCCGGTCATGGTGGATTTCTGGGCAGCTTGGTGCGGTCCCTGCCGCGCATTGGCGCCCATCGTGGAGGAAGTGGCCCAAAGCTATAACGGACGAATCAAAGTTGGCAAAATGGACGTGGACAAGAACGCAGCCACGCCTCAGCGCTACAACATTCGCGGCATCCCCACCCTGCTGGTCTTCAAGGATGGGCAGGTCAAGGAGCAGATTGTGGGTTACGTCTCGCGCGATGTCATCGAAAAGGCGCTCAACAAGAACCTCTAAGGGAAGTCTGATTAAGCCGAATCGAATCCCCTCAGCGCCCAGGCTGCATTGATTTTGCAGCACTTAGGGACGACCTCAGGGACGTCCCTTGAACATGGGAACTTAATCCAAGTCTCCCTGGAAGCCTGTTGCCCGGCGTGGCGGCCATAGCACCTGCGTGTTTGCGCCGTTTCATAGGAGCACAACGAGCTTCTGCCGTGGCATGATTCGCACTTATTGATCCGACAGTAAGACGCCGCGCTGGGCTGACGCCATCGTCAGCTCCTCGCGGCGACTCTTACGACTGCCTTGCGGTTCGAGGGTCGATCGTCCAACCGTTATCGCGGGCCGAAGGCGCCATGCACATTCGGCGGCATGCCAACTGTGCGGGCGTTCGGCGGAATCACATCCGACGGCCCGTTGTGTGCGTTCGGCAAGGGTGCGGTTGGCGGCATCGTAGTTACATTTGGCTTGCCTATTGCATTAGGCGGCACGCCGTCGTGCCCTGTGGTGACAGAACTTGGGTTAGCGCCAGGAGCGGAATTGATGGGGGCGTGTGGCGCTATAGCCGTGGGCATTCTGGCTGCCGGCGGAACTCCTATGGTCCTGCCCCGTTGAGCGAAACTCATGCCGGTCAATAGGCCCAACAGCAGCCCACAAAACAGTACTGACTTCATACCTTGGTCCTCCACATTCACAGCTTGGTAAGCCGTACCCCGTCGATCGGAATTCACCCGGCGCGGGCGCGGCGTATTGCAACGCTAGAAAGGAATAAGCAACAGGCATGCCAAGGACGGCTTGTTGAAAATGTTAGCGGTTGCGCGACGCGCCGGCGACAGGTAGGTAAAGTTTGACACTTGCTTGCCAAAGTTTACCGGCGAAAGGAAGGCACAAGAATCGGGCCCTGAGTGCTAGTAGCACAACCCCGCACTGCCGGGATTAATACTTCCGCAGGACGCCGATTACCTTCCCCTGCACTTGCACCGACGCAGCCGGGACGATGATGGGCTGCATGGTGGCATTCGAGGGCTGTAGGCGGACCTTGGCACCTTCCACGTAGATGCGTTTCAGCGTGGCCTCTGTACCGTCCACCAGGGCCACGACGATCTCGCCGTCGCGCGCCGTCTTGGCCTTTTCCACCAGTACGTAGTCGCCGTCCACGATGTGCTCGTCCTGCATGCTCTCGCCTTTCACCTGCAGCACGTAAACTTCTTTGGAGCGCGTGAAATCGGCGAGCGAAATCGATTCCGGGTTCTCTACTGCCTCCAGCGGCTGGCCGGCGGCGATGCGCCCCAGCAGCGGCAGGCTCATGTTGCTTTCGGCCGCAGCCGCAGCGGCGACCGCCAGCGATTGCTTCATGCGCCCGCGCGGCTTCAGCAGGTCGATGGAGCGGCTGCGATTGTAGTCGCGCCGCAGCAACTCCTTCCGCTCCAGATTAGTGATGTGCTTGTGGACCGTGGCCAGCGAACTCAGGCCCAGGCCTTCGGCAATTTCTTCGAATGACGGCGAATAGCCGTGCCGGTCGACGAACGTGGTGATGAAGTCGTACACCTCTTTCTGGCGGCGGGTGAGAGCCATGGCTGCGTGTCTGGAACCTCCGCCTCGTATTGTGAATCGAATAAAAGGCGAATGTCAATGCCAAAAGCGCTGCGCCGGTCAGCTCGCCCGTGTCCCCGCACCCACCTTCATCCCGTTCAGGATCTCCTCTACGGCGGCTATCGCGCGGGTGATTTCCTCATCCGTGTTGTAGAAGTGGGGTGAGAAGCGTACGCCGGCCTTGGGGCGGTAGTCCACCAGAATGTCGCGCTTGAGCAGTTCGGCGCAGACCTGCTGCGCGTTAGGCATATCGATCGAAACGGTGCCGGCGCGGCGCTCTGGGTCGCGCGGCGTATTAACCCGCCAGCCGCGCTGCGCGGCCAGTTCCATAAGCAGCGCGGTCTGGCGCTTCGACTTCTCGCGAATCCTCTCAACGCCGACTTCGCGGATGATCTTTAGCCCTGGCTGCGCCACCTTCAGCGCGGGAATGTTGGGCGTGCCTTGCGTGAAGCGGTAAATGCTGGGCGTGTAGCGTATGGGCCCGATCTCGAAGCCGAAGGGATTCTCGTGGCCGATCCAGCCGGTGAAGCTAGGCTCCAACTTCTTCGCCAGGTCGAGACGCACGTAAAGATAGGCCGTGCCCGGCCCGCCGCACAACCACTTCAGCACGCCGCCGGTGCAGAAATCGACGTTGAGTTTTTGCACATCGAAGGGCAGGGTCCCGGTTGCCTGAAAAGAATCGAGCAGGACGTACGCGCCGACGCGGTGCGCCTTCTCGACAATCGCTTCGACGTCCTGGATGAAGGCGCTGCGGAAGATCACGTGCGAGATGGGAACCAGCAGCGTCTCTTCGTCGATGGCATCCAGCAGCCGCTCAGTATTGACGTGGATGGTGTCGTCGTTCCGCACCATCACGACGCGCGCGCCGCGCCGACGTTGTGCCTCCCAGAAATACATCACAGAAGGAAAATTCAGGTCGCTATAGACCACCTTGTTGCGGCGGCCCGTGAAGTCGAAGCACGATGCCACAGTGGCCTGGCACGTGGTCACATTCTGCAGGCACGCCACCGAGCCCTTCGGCGCATGGAAGAGCGCACCGATCGCATCGCCCACCTCCGCCGCCAGCATCCACCATTCCTCTTCCCAGGCGCGCACCCCGCGCCTGTTCCACCGTTCGGTGTACTCGCGCAGAGATTCTTCGACGCCGCGCGGCATGGCCCCCAGCGAATTGCTGATGAGATAGGTAGTGCGTTCCAGGATGGGAAATTCCGAACGGTAGCGAAGCAATGCCTCAGACATGCAAGATATTGTAGGAGAAGACGCCCCCTGCTGCAGGCCAAAGCCGGAGGGTGTTCAACTGCTGAGAACTTTCCAACGCCGTCGGGGTTTAGTAAACTTGGCTGGTCCGATTGAAAATCCTAGGGCCGAATCGACATTCTTTCCTTATGCGACGCTGGTTATGCTTATTCCCATTGGTTTTACTCGCCGTGATTGCCGGCTGCGGCACGGGCTACAATAATCCGCCCTTCAACTCCGGGCTCTACGGCAACTGGAACGTCGTGATGTATCCCACGGGAAGCCAGACTCCGGTTTACGCCTTTGGCCTGGCGATGTCGCAGGAGGGAAGCAACAATTATAGTGGCGCGTCCATCCCCTACACCGGCTTCGTCGGCGTTCCCGGCAACATGTGCATCAATGCCAACGCCCTCAGCGCAACCGCCATCACCAACAACAGCGGCAACACCTTCACGATGACCGTCACCGACTCTTCCAGCGGCACGGTCATTACCGTGCAGGGCTCTCTGGCTACGCTTTCCGGCAGTTACAGCAATGCCGCCAGCCAGACGTGCAGCGCCTCCAGCGGCACCATGTCGATGTCGGCGCAATAGGCCTGGCATCTGCCGGTTGCACCGCACTGCGCAGCCGCTCGCTATTCATATCGCAGGGCTTCAGCCGGCAGCACTCCGGCCGCCGACCACGAAGGGTACAGTGTCGCAACAAACGAGATTCCAATCGCGACGATCGCCACCAGCAGGCCGTCCAGGGGACGGGCGGCGAAGGGCAGATAGCTAATCGAGTAGACTTCAGCCGAAAGCGCAATCAGGTGGTAGTGCCCGCCTGCCCACGACAGCGCGAAGCCCGCAATCAGCCCCAGCGCCGTTCCAATTACCCCGATGAGCAGTCCCTGATACATGAAGATCCGCCGGATTTGCCGCCGCTTGGCGCCCATCGCAACCAGTACCGCAATATCGCGCGTCTTCTCCATCACCATCATGATGAGCGAAATCAGGATGTTGAGCGCGGCCACGAAGACGATCAGCCCGATGGTGATGAAGGTGACCAGGCGCTCCAGTCTCAGGGCGTGAAACAGCGCGTGGTTCTGCTCCATCCAGTTGGTCGACATGAAACCCTTGCCGGCCTCTTCTTCCAGCTTGCGGCCAATCTCGCCGGCCCTGTAAATGTCGTCGACCTTGAACTCCAGCACCGAGACTACATCGGTGAGATCGAAAAGCCGCTGCGCATCCGCCAGCCGAATGAAGGCCCACGAGTTGTCGTAATCGTAAAAGCCGGAGGAAAAAATGCCGGTGACCTTGAAGCGCTTGTATTTGGGGACGATGCCGAACGGCGTCAGCTCGCCCTGCGGGCTGGTGACGGTCACCAGGGAGCCGACGGTCGCACCTAGTTCGTCGGCCATGTCTTTGCCGAGAACGATCGGCGGCAGAGGAGTGCTTTCCGAAGCGGAGGCTTGGCCGGACTCATCGCTGTTGGGCGGAGCTTCTGCCGGGGAAGGCTCGTCCAGGGTCGCGCCGGAGCCCTCCTTCACGCTGTCTAGAATGGTGCTGACCTTGCGCTCGTCCCGCGGAATGATGCCCTTCAGAATGGCGCCCTGTGCGCGAGCGCCGCGCGAGATTAGCACCTGCTCGTAAATGGCGGGCGCGCCCGCGATCACGTGCGGCTGCCTTTCCAGACGCGCCAGCAGCGACTCCCAGTTGCGAATGCCGTCGCTGCGGATGCGCAGCAGGTTAATGTGCGAGATCGAGCCCAGCAGATGGCTCTGCAGGTCCTGGCGAAATCCGTTATTGATGGCCAGCGCGATGATAAGCGAGGCTACGCCCGCCGCTACTCCCACGATGGAGATCGCCGTGATCACGCCGATCACCGCCTGGCGGCGTTTGGCCCGCAAGTAGCGCGCTGCGACAAAGAGTTCGAATTGCATGACTATTGAGGTTTGCAGAACATAGTGACGAATCCGCAAAATTGCCATCACGAGCCGACTTTAGTCGGCAAGGGATCTGTTTTTCCTGGCGGGACGAAAATCAGATTTCTCGCCTCCAAAGCCGGGGCGCTCCTCATAACAACTCGAATACGACACCAGTGTCCGGCAACGGCGCCGTGTCACTCACGGCGCCAGCCCATTCTAGCGAAACCGGCCGCTGTTCGATCGCACCCGCGGAATTACCGCCGGGACCTTTCGCCGGTATGCGCGAGATGCCTCGCCGAAGCGCGCTTCCAGCTCGCGGTCCTCAATGCGAATCATCAGCCCGCCGGTGAGGATTGCGAACGCCGCCAGAGCGTACAACGGAACCAAGCCTGTGCCGAGGCACCAGGCGGAGATTTCACATAGATGTCCCAGATAAATCGGATGGCGCACCCGCGCGCGAATGCCGCTGGTGACCAGTTCCTGGCGATGGCGATGCGGCTCCAGTTCAGCTAATCCGGAAACTTGCGCGCGGGCAAAGCTCCTGAATGCCGCTGAATAGATCGAGAAACCGAGCAGGAAAAACAGCGCTGCCGGCGCCCACATCCACCAGCTCGCATACCAGCGGGCGAAGCGAAAGGGCCACACCAGCAGCAAAGCCGCCGCGATGAACGCGCTCCAGATCGGCATAATCCAGGCGTACGCCCATCGCCCGTGCCGGCGCCAGCGCTCGATAAACGGATGCACCACCAGCCAGAACAGCGGGATCGTGCAATACACCGAGCACGCCAGCAGGGCCAGGAGGTCGATGGTATAGCGCAAGGTCACCGAAGTATTAGAGCATTTCCAGGACTCCCCTGGACCAGATCCGGCCGGGTCGTGGCATTTCCTGCCTTGTTGTGGGGCGTACCGCCAGGCCGCTGCCGATTTTCAGTAGATACTGGATCATCTCGGAGGGCCAGCCCGCGTGGGCTTTTTGTGCTTTCCCCGAAAGGGCCTGAATCACCCCTGCATTTGATCTGCGTCACAGAATCTCAGCGACGTTGGCGTTACAAAATAGGAGGGAAGATACTGGAAGAGGCCGGCAAGTGACTGTATCCCGGCAGTCCACCTCCAGCAAGCACCCCTCGGCTCGCGGCGCCGGCTGAGGACAAGCGCCGATTGCCGGGGGACCAAGCATAGCTTCTGCAAACCGCCCCACCGCATGGGGAGAATGGCCGTCGCA
>Ga0070737_10006334_pt1 | contig 10892 bp, 7 predicted proteins | sample Coa_R1_10_FD_66438 | JGI IMG/M metagenome (GOLD analysis project Ga0070737, IMG submission 66438) | Surface soil microbial communities from Centralia Pennsylvania, which are recovering from an underground coalmine fire - Coalmine... | ecosystem: Environmental > Terrestrial > Soil > Unclassified ...
GCGCGCAACGTTCCTGCCAAGTCCCTGATCCGATTGGCGGAATCGTGGGGAAACCTCAGGCTTCGATGCCTCCGGTGGCTTTTTGGCTCGCTCTTTGGCGAGCCGCCTCTTCAGTACGTGGCCTGCGTCTCGAAGCGATCATGTCGCCGGTCGCGTTGCACCGACCGGGGAACCATGGCCAAGATCGAATTGTGACGCGGTGTGCGTTTGGACGTCGCGGCGGGTCCGGCGCTTGCATCAGTGCTCCGACTGGAGGTGTGACCATATGTCGAGGAACAGTCTCTGCGGCACCATCTCGGACATGCTGCCGGCTGCCGCGGCCAGTCTGCTCCAGGCAAGTTGCAGGCTTTGGACGGCGACGGACGCAGACGGCGTGGTGATGGCTGCGCGGGCGCTCCTGCATGAAGCGGCTCCCGGGACCAAGGTCCGACGCTCCGAGTCCGCCGAGGACGACACGTGCGACAACCCTCACCGGCTGGTGCTGTCCGGTGATGCAATCCTGCTCATTTCCGCAGTGGACGGCACCGGCCGCGCGTCACTCGAATCCGCCATCGACATGATTCGGGCTCGCATCGCCGCGTTGGACGAGCACGCTGGACTGGTGCAATCGGTCGAGCGGCTCAGCCACGCCGAACGGCTGCAGCGGGCCCTCTACGCCATAGCCGACCAAGCGAGCGCGACCAGCGCAGATTTGGCCACGATGTTTCAGGCGCTGCACGGCATCGTCGGTTCGCTGATGTACGCCGAGAATTTTTATATCGCACTGTATGATCCCAAGCGGGATAGCGTGCGGTTTCCTTATTACGCGGACACGGTGGATCCCGAACTTCCGCCGGGCACCGATCTGCCGATGTCAGAGATTCTGCACGGCCCCACCTGGTATGTGATCCGCGATGGGAAGCCGCTGATCGGATCACTGTCTGCAATTGGCCGTCAGGTGCAAGGGCCCTTCCACTGCATCGGCGCCGAGTGGGTCGACTGGCTGGGAGTGCCTTTGCTTCGCGGCAGCGAAGTGGTCGGCTGCGTGGTGGTGCAAAGCTACGACGCGGCGCACCACTACGACGAGCAGGACAAGGCGTTGCTCATGTATGTCGCGCAACACATCCAGACGGCGCTGGAGCGGCGGCTGGCCCACGTCGAACTGGAGCATCGGGTCGAGGAGCGCACGCAGGCTCTGCGCAACGCCAATGACGTTCTGCGGCAGCAGATCCTGGAGCGCCAACGCGGCGAACAGCTTCAGGCGGCCCTGTTCCAGATCGCCGAATTGGCCAGCGCCACCGACAACCTCGAAACCTTCTATGCCGCGGTGCATAGGGTGATTGGCGGTCTGCTCTACGCGCGCAATTTCTATATCGCGCTGCTGTCCGAAGACGGGATGGGCCTCACCTTTCCCTATTGGGTGGACGAGCGGGAACTCGCGATCCGGCCCAGGAAGCTCGCCGGCGGGCTCACCGAGTACGTGCTGCGGCATGGCTCGGCATTGCGCGCGGATGCACCGGAAATTTCGCGCTTGCGCGCGGGTGGCGAGGTAACCCAGGCCGGTACCGGCTCGACGTGCTGGCTGGGCGTGCCGCTGCAATGCGCCGAGCGCATCGTCGGCGTGCTCGCGGTGCAAAGTTACACGCCCGAGCACCAGTACACGCCACGGGACCAGGAGTTGCTGACGTTCGTCTCCTACCATGTCGCCAATGCGCTGGAGCGCGTCCGTGCCACGGAATCTTCGCATCGCGCTTACGCGGAGCTGGAGCAGCGGGTGAGCGAGCGCACCCATGCCCTTGCCTTGGCCAATCGGGATTTGCGGGCCGAAGTCAGTGAACGCGAACGGATCCAGGCCCGCCTGAAATACGAAACGCTGCATGACTCCCTCACCGGTTTGCCAAATCGCGACCATTTGTCGCAGCGGTTGTGCAGCGCGCTGAAGAATTTCCATGAAGATTCCACGCGGGGCTTCGCGGTGCTTTTCATGGACCTCGACCGTTTCAAGGTCATCAACGATTCCGTGGGCCATTTGGTCGGCGATGACTTGCTGTTCCAGGTCGGCAGCAGGATCCGCGCGTGCCTGAAACCGGAAGACGTCGTGGCCCGGCTCGGCGGCGACGAATTCGGCGTGCTGCTGGAAGGCATCGCCGACGCGGAACAGGCCTGCCGCGTCGCCCAGCGCATCATCCACACGCTCAATACGCCTTTTCGCATTGGCGGCAAGGAACTGTTCACCTCGACTTCGATCGGCATCACGCTCGCGGCCACGCATTATTGCCAACCCGGTGAACTGCTCCGCGACGCCGATTCCGCGATGTATCGCGCCAAGTCGGACGGCCGGCACCGCTACGCGGTGTTCGATGAAGGCCTGCGCCAGGAGGCAGTCGCCTTGCTCGAAATCGAAGGCGACCTCCGCCGGGGCTTCAACCGCGGTGAATTCGTGCCGCATTACCAGCCCATCGTGGACATGCGGGACGGCAGCACCGTGGGATACGAAGCCCTGATGCGTTGGCGCCATCCTCAACGCGGTCTGCTGTTGCCCGCGGACTTCCTGAATGTGGCCGAGGAGACCGGCATCTCGGAGACGGTCGACTGGCAGATCTTTGAACAGGTTTGCCGTGATGCGGGGGCGCTCACCGACAACGGCCAGCTCTTCGTGAGCATCAATCTTTCGCCACGCCATTTCCGCAATCCCGACCTGGACCGCCGGTTGTTCGGACTGTTGGCGGAACATGGCGTTTCTCCGTCCTGGCTGCGTGTCGAGGTCACCGAACGGGCGATGATGGAGAATCCGCCGGAGGCTCAACGCATCCTGCAAATCCTGCGCGGCGCGGGCGTCAACATCTCGTTGGACGATTTCGGCACAGGGTATTCCTCGTTGTCGTACTTGCATCAGTACCCCGTGCAGGCGATCAAGATCGACCGCTCGTTCGTCGCGATGCTGGCTGCGGACGCCGACGTCCACAGCAAGGCTGTCATCCGCACCATCCTCGCAATGTCTCGACTGCTTTCGATGCAGGTAATCGCGGAGGGCGTGGAGACGGCGGAGCAGCGTGATCTGTTGCTGAAGATGGGCTGCCGATACGGGCAGGGCTTCTTGTATTCAGGGGCGCGGCCGTCGGACGCGTGGATCGCCGGCACCGAGCGGACCGGCGATTCTCCAGGGAAGCTGGCTCCGATGGCGCTTGGCAGCGTGCCTGGCTACAAGTCGACGCTCGCCAAACTCGCGCGCGGTTCGAAAGCTGCTGCCTGAGCTGTCGCAGCCTGCTCCAACGCCGCAGAAACGCTTAGTGCGTCTTCTGGATCCCGTATCTGTCGCGCGATTTGGCTCGGCGATCCAACCAGACTTCCAGCCCCTGCGCGTTGATCTCGACATCGATGTCCAGCAACTCGCGCGCGCGCGATTCGGACATCGGGTTGCCGCGCCGACGCAGCTGGTCGAGATGGTAATCCATCAAGCCCGCGCAAAGACGCGCATGGCGATCCGGCGCATCGGCATATTCGCTTGCAATGGACTGGTACGCGGCGAGTCCCGCGCGCAAATCATTCGCCAATTCCTGCACCGCGTCGACGCGGCTGTAATGAGTGAGGTAAACGTGCGCCGGTGATTTCGCCAGCAGCCGACGAAGCGTGTCCTCCCATGCTTCGGGATCGAACTGCACCGGGCTGGTGGTCGGGATCAGATACTGGCGGCCGGCGTCGTCAAAGTCGCGATACGACAAGCCGAACACGTCGCCGGTGAACCAGCCGCGGCTTGTTTCATCCCAGATCGCGTAATGGTGGCGCGCATGACCGGGTGCATCGATGAACAGGAATTCGCGCGCACCGAGCGTCAGTGAGAAATCACGATCCTGCGCCACATCCGCAACGACCACACGCGACTCGGGTACCGGCACGATTTCTCCGTAGTTCGCACGCATGACCTCCGGCCCGTACACCGCCGTGGCCCCCGCGATGAGCTGCGACGGGTCGATCATGTGCCGCGCACCGCGCGGATGAATCACCAGGCGCGCGTTGGGAAGTTCACGCAGCAACACGCCGGCGCCTCCGGCATGGTCGAGGTGTACATGCGTCGGCATCACGTAATCGACCGCGGCGCGCGAAACACCCAATTCGTCGAGCGCGTCCAACAGGTGCGGTAGCGACAGGCTGGTGCCGGATTCGACGAACGCGTAATGGCCGTCGCCGCCGATCAGGTAACAGGCGGCCATGCGCGGCCGGTGTTGGTGCGTATCGATGCAGACGATTTCGTCGTTCAATCGTTCGTAATGGGCCATCCGGGTCTCCACAAGTTCCACATCGATGCGCGAGCGGGATCCGCTGGTATCAAGATGTTGTCGCGCAGTCGGATCCTCAAGCCACAGACGCTCCCAGCCGGCGCGTCCTCAGCGCTCGAACAGCGCGATCGATTCGACGTGCGCGGTGTGCGGGAACATGTCCATGACGCCTGCGGCCCGCAGCGCGAATCCGTGCACGCGCACCAGCGTGCCGGCATCGCGCGCCAGCGAGGCCGGATGACAGGACACGTAGACGACTCGCTGCACCGATTTTCCGGGAAGCTGCTTCAGCAGTTCCTCCGCGCCGCTGCGCGGCGGATCCAGCAGCATCAGATCCCAGTCCGCGCTCGCCCAGGCACTGCCGCGCACCTCGCCGGCGAGATCGCCGACGTGGAACTCCGCGTTGTCTATGCCGTTGGCTGTTGCGTTCGCGCGGGCGCGCTCGACCAGGCCGGCATCACCCTCCACGCCGCAGACGCGTGCGGCGAGCCGCGCAATCGGCAGGCTGAAATTCCCGAGCCCGGAAAAAAGATCGAGCACCCGGTCATCCGCACCTGGCCGCAGCAACTCCAGCGCGTGCGCGATCATCTTCTCGTTGATGCGCGCGTTGACCTGCACGAAGTCCAGCGGCGCGAAGGCCAATTTCAAATCGAAGGCCGGCAGCGTGTAATGGAGGTCGCTGTCACCCGGCTCGAGCGCGTGCACGCTTTCGGTGCCGCCCGGCTGCAGCAGGATCGCGAATCCACGCCCACGCCCGAACTCCACGAGTTTCTCCCGATCCCGCTCCGACAGCGGTTGCAGGTGCCGGAACACTAGCACCCGCGTGCTGTCACCTGCCGAATATTCGATCTGCGGGATCGACGCCGCGCCGTCCAGCGCGTTGAGCAACGCGCCGAGCGCGTCGAGATGCTCGCCCAGTGCAGGATCGAGCACGTCGCAATGCACGAGATCGGCCACGAAGCGCGGGTCGCGTTCACGAAAGCCGACCAGCGTCCTGCCCTTCTTCGCCACGTATTTCACCGACAGGCGCGCGCGCCGGCGATAACCCCACACGTCCGACGTCAGCGGCGGCAGCCAACGTTCGGGCGTCACGTGACCGATCCGCGCGAAATTTTGTGCGAGCACGTTCTGCTTGGCAGCGATCTGCGCGGCAGGCGCGAGGTGCTGCAACACGCAACCTCCGCACACACCGAAGTGCCTGCAGCGGGGTGCCACGCGGTCGGGCGAGGCCTGCAGCATCTGCTCCACGCGTGCTTCGTCGAAGTGGCGATGCCGGCGCACCAACTTTGCGCTGACCTGTTCTCCAGGGAGCGCGTCGGCCACGAACACGGTCTTGCCTTCCACGTGCGCGACGCCACGTCCATCGTGCGAGAGGTCGTCGACGACAGCTTCGAAGGTGGTAGCCTGTCCGGAGCTTGTCGAAGGGCGCGGCGCTTTGCTCATCCGCGCATCTTGCCAGATGCGTCAAGCGGGCTCTGGTCGACGATGCCTCACTTACTTCCCCCTCACCCGCCAAGCGCTACGCGCTTGTCTCCCTCTCCCACGGGGAAGAGGGTGTTCGGAGCGCAGCGACGAACGGGTGAGGGGGCAAGGTTTAATTCTGGATCCCGGCTCAGCGCACGTCCCTCTCCTGGCCGGAATGAGTGCATCCTGCACTCATTTCCTCTGCCAGTTGCCCGACGCGTCCTGGTAATACCAGCCTGGCCGCGCCCGGCTGATCCACTGTTTTGCAAACGCCTCGCGCATGCGCTGCGCCCACTCCGGGTGGCCGTTGGCTGCTGCAATCTGCGTGTACAGCTCCGCGCGATCGCTGTTTTCGGCGGCGATCGCCTGGTTGGCCTGGGAACGCTGGGCCAGCGGTATCTTCGATGCATCGTGGATCGCGACGTCGCCGTTGTGGGTGAATCCGACGGCACCGGAGTCGAGCAATCCCTTCAACACCGAGTGGAAGCGGTCGCGCATCCGCGCCTCGATCGCCTCGATGGCGGGCGTCCTGACGTGCAGGTTCGCCTGCGTGTCCGCCGCGTACGCCGCGGGAATGAGGGCATCCAGCACGCGCATCGACAGCGGTTCCTGCTGCGAAGTCGTGCCGCTCGACGGCGGGGGCTGCACGCTCGAAGACGGCGCGGGCGTTTGTCCGGGCGCTGCGGGACCCATGATGTTGCCGATCACCTGGTCGGCTGCGTCCTTGGCCGCCGCGGCCGGGAAATACACGTTGACGGTGACGCAGCCGGCGAGCAAGGCCAGCGAAAGGGCTACGAGCCACAGGGGTTTGCGCATGATCTTCTCCTGGATCGATTACGTGGCGAAACTTGTCCGGCGCCCGCAGCCGCACGATGCGAAGATCATCCCAGCAACCGGGCCGGCGTTTTCGCGAACAGGGTGGTGTGACCGCAGTCTGGACAGACCAGCGCCCAGAATTCGCTGTCGTTGTTCGCGCTCGCCTGCCGCAACGCGCCCACGTCGGCACGTGCGACACGCACGGTGTTCAGCGCTTCCGCCACGACACGGGCCGTGCCGCATTCGGGACATGCGGAAGGCACCGGCTTGCTGACAGATTTGGTCGACATGCGACCGTTCTCCCGGTTGGCAGTGGATCGGATTCGCAAAGAACAGCATTCTTATCCTACAGGAGCTCAAAATACGGTGAAGGTGCGGCCCTTGCATCGCCGCCCAACGGTTCGGATGCGCGTGTCACCTGTCGGTACGCACGATCAACGGATAACCGGGCCGCCACTTTTGGTTGCCGCCTCCAACCTGCTGACCAGCGTTGCCCAGTCGACCTCGCGTTCATGGCCAATCACGGTGATGCGCGGCAGCCCGCTCCCCTCCACGATCGTGTAGCCGTTGTCGCCGGTTTCCGTGGCCGACGCAATGCCGCCCATCGTGCACACGCCTGCCTTGAGGGTGCAACTGAGGCCGATACGCGAATAGCCGAACGTCTTGAACAGCCTCAGTGCCATGCTCTGGAGCCCGCCGCCGATGCCGCCGCCCCCGACTTCGGTCAGGCTCTTGATTGCATCCTGGCTGATCCTGCCGCCACTGTTTGCGGTGAATTGGGCGTTGAAGGCAATCGGCTTCCAATCAACCAGCTTCAGTCCGTGGATGCTGCCATCCAGTTTCCCGGTGATCTGGCCGAAGTCGAAGACGCCGGTAACTTGCCCCAGGTCGAGCTGGCTGATGTCGATGTCGGCCGCAAGTTCGGGCTTGCTGCCGAACAGATGCTGCATGCCCACGTTGGTGACGCTGACCGAACCGCCGAACACATTGAGCGACAGCCCCCCGCCGAACACCAGATCGCCACTGTGGTAGCTCAAGTCGGGTACGGCGCCGCCGATCTTGCCGCCGAACGCGGGCCAGCCGAGCGCCTTGCTCAACTGAGCCATGTCGATATCGGTGACCGCGAACGCGGCGGACAGGCGTTGCGATCTCCCTCCATCGGGTCGCCAAGCAAACCGCCCCAACTGGAAGGCGCCGCCGAACAGGCCCACGCTGACGGGCGCGCGCAGCTTCAACGTGCCGCCTTCGTCCTCGAATCCGAGACGGGCCGGGCCGAACGCAAGCTTGTAGATCGAAAGGCCGTCCCATTTGAGCTGCGTCGCCGGGCGCGAGACGCCCGCACGCCAGTCCAGGCTGCCAGCGAGACCGGCCACGGCCAGACCGCCGTCGGGGCTGTCGAGCGACACGTTTTTGGCGAACAGATCAAATGCGCGCGGACCCGTGCTGGCGAAATCGAGCGAACCGCTGATGCTGCCGGACGTCGTCAGCGACTTGAACCCAGTCATCCGCTGCGCCAGCGTGGTGCCGTAGCGGGTATAAGCTGCCGGAAATGTCGCGGAGAACCGGTTGAGGTCGATGCTCTCGAGGTTGCCGTTCTTGTCGAAGCCGAGATTGCCCGACAACCGCAACGCATCGGGATCATCGAAATCAAGCGATTCGATCGCGATCCCGTCCGGTGACAGGTTGCCGGCGACATGCAGCCCAACCGGATTCTGCGGAAGCTGCGCATACAACGGACCCAAGGCCAGTTGTCCGCCACGCAGGTTCCCGTCGAACATCACGCTGGTCGCGACAAGGCCGGTGTCGATCCTGAAGCTGCCGTCCGCGCCGAACTTCTGCGCCGCGATGGTCCCGCTTTTGCTGTCGAGGTCGGCGTTCCTGATTGCGACGCGCCCCGAAACCCGGGTATCGGCCGTCGCGAGATCCAGGGCCACATTGCCCGCGACCGTACCGCCGTTGAGCCGCCCGTCCGGCCACGCCGCAGCCAGCACGCCACGCAACCATGCCAGCGGCAGCGCGGCGAGTTTCATCTGGATGTGCGTGGTCTGGTCCAGCGGCAGCATGGCATCGACGCTGCTCTTGCCGTCAATCATGCTCACTTCCAGCGTGCCGCCGTCGCGATCGTAAAGCACCGTCAGCTTGGCATTGCCCAAGGCGCCGCCCGGGGCCTTCTGCGTCGTCACGTGGCCAAGAAACTTCCAGGCACCGCCGTCCGCCCGCTGGGGTTCGCCCTGCAGCGAAAGGGCGACGTCACGCCAGCCCAGCGCCGGGATGGATACCTTGGCCGCCTGGATGTGCAATGCAGGCCGCCCGTCGGGAGCCAGGGACGCCTCGATGTCGACGTCGGCCAGCTGGATGCCCGGCAAGGTCAACGTCGCAGCCTGCATGTGCACGGCGCCCTGTGCCCCTGCGCACGCGAGCAACAAGCCGCAAGCCATGATCCATTGGCGCCAACCCGGAAACCGCTGGACCGCCGTCGCGGGCGAAGGCAGGATCCGGCGCGGGCACACCGACGGGTCCCCACGGGCACCTGCGCGTGGCAAACGATCTGCCGAGCGCAGCCGATTGTTGAGCGATGCCCTTGCCACGAGCGCCCTTTTGCGGTAACACTGGGCCGCGATTGTGCCAGCCCGTATCCGAATGGAACCTAAGGAAGGGGCCGGGTCGAACCAGCGTTCCGGGTGCAACGGGCGCATTGTCGGGTTCCTGCAAGGAGTCACGCATGGACACGGAAGCCAGGCAATTCGAGGTACTTCTCGCCGAAGACGACACGATCAGCCGTGCGTTTCTGTGCGACGCCATCCGCACCTGCGGAGGCGCGCCTACAGCCTGCACGGATGGCGTGACGGCGCTCCAACGGGCGCGCGCCGGAGATTGGGATCTGCTGATCTTCGATCACCACCTGCCCGGCCTGAATGGTGACGCTGTGCTCGCCGCGCTGCGCGCCGATCCAAGGTCCGTTTCCCGCTACGTACCCGCGATCGCCACGACGGCCGATGCCGACTCGGCAGGCGCCGCGCTGTTGCGGGCCGGATTCGCGCAGGTGCTGCCAAAGCCCCTTTCGCTGGAAATGCTGCAGGCCACACTCATCTCGTATGGGTGCCACGCTGGTCCTCTGGACGATGACGGCGCATTGCGCGTCTGCGGTTCGCCATCGGCGGTCGAACGCCTGCGACGGCTGTTCGCCGAACAGGAACTGCCGCAGGTCCAGGATGAATTCAGCCGCCATCGCGAAGACCACCGCGCGCTGCGTCCGACGCTGCACCGCCTGCGCGCTTCCTGCGGGTTTTGCGGTGCGACGGCGCTGGCCAGCGCCAGCGAGGCGCTGCACAGCGCACTGGCCATGGACAGCGACGCGGGCCGAATCGATGCCGCGCTGCTGGCGTTCGACGCCGCGTTGCGGGAAACCCGAACCGCCTTGCACGCCAAGCTGGACGGTAGTAGTTGATTGGAACCCCCACTTGGGCGCACCGAAGCGGCTGTTGTGAAAGTCAGGGCGCGGACGGACGCTTACGCAATGCCGGGGACGTCGCGTGCCAGCCAAGCGACTGGCTATGGATGGTTTTTGCTGAAGCGTCTGTGGTTGCTGCCGATCAGGGACGATCGCCCACTATCCTCCACGATTGCAACCCACGTTCCCCGAGGTGGGCGCCGATCAGGGTGCGCATCAGCCGCCGAAGCGCCGCGAGATCCTCCGCATCCGGCGGTGCCGCATCCGCCGAGAGGGCCAGCAAGGCGCTGCCGTGCACACGCGTGCCACCCGTGGCCTGCCCTGCCGAGACCGGCCCGTGTTCGGGCAGGTAATCGTATACACGCGAGGGTTCGATGGGATCACCGCTGTCGGCGGCTGTTTCCAGTTGCAACGCGTAGCCAATGGCTGCCAACAGATCGCGCTCGAATCGACGCAGGCTCCACGCGAGCGCCTGCTCCGTTCCCAGCTCGTCCAGCAACGTGGCGTAGCGCCGGAACAGGCGCGGATGCGGGTCATCGCGCGCGGTCAATCGCACCAGCAGCTCATTGACATACATCGCCGACAGCAATCGATCGCCGCGCAACGTGCATGCTTGCCCCTCCGGCTCTGCCGCCGTCAGGGTCCGCAATTCCCCGCGTCCCGACCAGTCGAGGCTCAGCGCCTGCAATGGCTCCAGCGCCGACCGCTGCAGCCGCGCCCGCGCGCCGCGCACGCCCCGCGCGACCAGACCCACGCGGCCGAAGTCGCGTGTGAAGGCTTCCAGCAGCAGACTCGTCTCGCGCCAGGCGCGGGAATGGAGGATGTAGGCGGGTTGCCGGGTGATGCGCATGAGGAGCGGGGGCTGGGGGCTGGGGCGGGAGCTGAGGATCGCAGCAAGCCAAGCA
>Ga0070737_10006336_pt1 | contig 10890 bp, 15 predicted proteins | sample Coa_R1_10_FD_66438 | JGI IMG/M metagenome (GOLD analysis project Ga0070737, IMG submission 66438) | Surface soil microbial communities from Centralia Pennsylvania, which are recovering from an underground coalmine fire - Coalmine... | ecosystem: Environmental > Terrestrial > Soil > Unclassified...
CGAGGGCTACGACCCGGTCAGCTTCCGCAACGGCGTGGAGGAGCCCCTGGTCGAGGGCTCGGCCGAGGACCTGAGGATCGAGCTGTTGTGAGGCTGCACTGGATCATCGTCAATGTACTTCTTTCCTCTCAATCGTAGCGTCCACTCCCCCGGGTAGCGGACCTCAACGTACAGAAAGTTGACAGATCTGTTCAATCAGCAACCGCTCGCATCCGTTCACTTAACGATATCCGAGTTCTTCAATGAGTCGTCACTCTGATATCTACGGATACGTCTACAAGGCCCCCAGCGCTGGGCGTGATAAGCTCGCTGAGGCTCTCGCATCACGAAATGAGTTCACTGTGAATCTACCGATGAACAACGACATCAAGACGTTCCACCAAATGGCTCTGATATCGTTCGATGGCGAACACCTCCACTCAGCTGCTCTGATGATTGGGGGTCGAGCTAGCAGCACCATCGAGCGCAACTTCAAATTTCACAATCACGTGCCCCTTCATGAATTGCCGATAAAAGAGATTGAGGCTAGAACCAAACTGCCCTGGGGACAACTGACGCCGGCACAGTGGCACAGGGTGATCAGCGTTGTTTTGTCTCTATCTCCTCCTGATGTTTGCATAGCAATTTCTCATCTGGAAGAGATGATCAGCCAGCCATACGGGATGGATCCGGATCTGAGCGCGACTAAGGCAATGGAGAAAGATGCTGTAGGCCTTGCCATGGAGATAGGAGGTATCTCTCGATCAGCGCTTCTTACGACGGGGGATCCAGCACAAACAACTCGCTTCATGTCAGATCTAAGGAAATCCGCAACGAGAAGGCCATCAGATCGATCAGGGATATCTCTTCGAGAGGACAGGATGCTGGAACATGATCATCACGTATTCGGTGATTGGAAACGAATTGAACAACATCTGCTTGGTTGGGTTGAGTTTCGCAAGGACGATAAGTTCCTTCGCGTGTTAAACGTCAACCGCGACCGCCTGGAGAATATAACTGGCGTAGATTTGATCTATCATCATCTTCAGTTCAACGCATACATCATGGTTCAATATAAGCGAATGATTCCTGAGAGAGGAGAGATGGTTTATCGACCCGGCCATGACACCAGTTACACTCGAGAAGTGGAAAGGATGAAGAGACTAAACAGACAAGGAACCAGTAGCGGCCACCACGACTATCGACTGTCATCTAATGCTTGCTACTTCAAGTTCTGCCGAGCCGTACAATTTGATCAGTCCTCTCAAGACCTGGTAGAGGGAGCCTATCTACCGCTTGATTATTGGATCGCCTTGGTGGAGGGAGGCCATCTAACCACAAAGCAAGGGGCAATTGTAGCTACATGGAAGGACCTCAAGAGGCATCTATCAAATACTCAATTTGTCTATCTCGTAGGAGAGGGGTGGATTGGAACTCGTGGAGACGTGAGTGAGCAAGTGGCAAGAGTGATCGATGAGGGATTGGACACCAATCGATCGTTGATGTTGGCATATCAAGGCTATCGACACCAATAGCAAATCTGGCATGACCTTGTCGGGATAGTCCACCTATGTCATATATGTGTGTTGTGGAGATTCCTCATGTCATCCCTTGAGCTAGGAGGAAGATCCATTTCAGCCTGCTTCAGCATCGAGACCGTCCTGAACCATGTATTTAAACCGCTCCTTCCTGGCCACGTCCGGTCAAGCGGGTCCTCCTATAGAGGTCAATGGCGAAACAAATGTCTCGCGCCCTCACGATGCCATCGTCGATGGGGATTGACCCGCCGGCCCGACGAGCAGCTCGTACCCTCGGCGAGCGACCTCGCGCTTTCGGCACCGGAAAATCTCGGCTTTGGCCTGACCTTCGGCGGCCCCCATTTGGCCACTTCCCCGCACCTCGGCCGGGGAGAGCGCATCCCAACCCGGGCAATCCGATGCCGAGCATTTGGCCTGGACGATGCTGGTCGATGAGACTCGACGAAGCCGGGATTGGCGAGGCTCCGCACCCGCATCGAGAACGACGCCTCCGATCGGATACGCCCACCGCCCAACCCCGTGGTGACCACGAGGGCGGCCGCTACCTCCTGACCGACCCTGAGACGCTGGCGGAGCCCCGGGACGAGGGTGCTCGTTAGCTGGTCGAGGCGACCTCCGAGTGCTTCGACCTCGTCATCGAGCATGCGGGAGCGCCTGGCCATGGAGCGAAGCGATCACCTGGCGGCTGAGGCCGGGTCGACACGTCGCCAACCCGGAAGCCGGCAGCGGCGGCGATCAGCGCCTTCGTGGTGAGATGGCGCAAGTGACACGGATCTGGTCGGGCGCGGTCATCACCACCGCCTTGAGCGGGCTCAGGCACTGAACTCGCGCCGTGATTGCCGTCGACCTGGCCACCCGCAGCGCCGTCTTCCCCCACGAGCATTGGTGGCAGCTCGGGGCTGTTGCGGAAGGCACCCGGAGTCGTCAGGCACGTGGGTGCCGGCCGAGGTGCTCGACGAGGTGCCAGCGGCACCCCACGTGGGTCGGGGGCGGCGACCCCGGCGGGCGAGGCAGGGCCCGCTTGCCAGGTGGTGGCCATGCCGGCGGGTCAGCGCTGCCCTCCTCACCTGAGCCTGCAGTCGCCGTGCCGCCAGCTGCTTGAGGTTGATGGCCGCGGCGGTGAGCAGGGCCTGGATTTGAACCTTCGAGCGCCGACGGAGCGGCGCCCGGGCGAGCCCAGGCTGCTCCTCGGCGTCGGCGAAGTCGGGCTCTGCCAGGTCGGGACCGGCGCGTGCTGGCCTCCCCTCAATGGCAGCTCGGTCCCAACCCCAGGTGATGACCTGATCGCGAGCGCCAGGCGGGCACGGTAGGCGAGGGGGGCAGCCTTGAGCGGTGCCGGTCGAGGGCTCGTCGACGGTCTGGCGAGGGAGGGCGCTCTTGGTGAGGCGCCTCAGCCCCTTGCTCTGGGGGCGGAGGTCGAGGTCTCGATCGGGAGGGGAGGTGAGGTCATCTCGGCCGAGCCCGCCGTGCGGGTTGGTGATCGCCCGGGCGCCCAGTGGTGGTGGCGCCCCACGCTCGAGGCCATCACGAGGCGCCGTCTCGCCTCCCTGGCCCCGATCGCCGACCCGCTCCCGAGGTGGTCGGCCCAGGGCATGGCGAGGCGGGTCGAGCAAGCCACCGACCGCCTGCCTTGCCGCTATCGACCACGCGATGGGGCTGGTGCCCCAGGGTTGGCGCCCGGCCCGGCCTCCGGAGTCTCGGCGCGTCGGGGTCCTGGCGAGGCCGTCCAGGGCCTCGCTGGCCTCCTCCGGCGGGGCGGTCGACCTCGTCATCCGCGACCGTACCCAGCTCGTCGCTCACGACCGGGAGCTGCCCCCCGGGCTCGCTCGGGGCCGGCAACCGCTGACCCAGCAATGCCCACAGCCGTGACCCTCGAGGCGAGGCCTTGGCCCTCACCAGGGTGGGATCGAGGTGCCGGACCTCGCCCTCGATGAGGCCCGCTCGCACCACGACACGATCCGAGCCAAGAGCAGCTCGTCGCGCTCGTCTCCAAGGAGCCAGCCCCAGGCCAGGCTCGACCCCGCCGCCTCGCGCCACCCTCGCTCGCTGGTGAGGTTGAGCAGCTCGCCCGATCGCCAGCGCTCGAGGAGCCCGACCGGGTCCACGGAAGGCTGGCCGGCATGGCGGTGGTGGCGGCGCACCAGGCCCCGCACGAGCTCGAGGTCGACGGCCTCCGCCAACCGTCGCACGAGATGGTGCTCGGGGACCATCAAGCCGAGAGCGAGGCGGTGATACCGCCTCGGCTCGACGGCCTTTTGGCCCATCATCGGCAATCCTCCAGCTGAGACGTTGACGGCGACAGGTGGGTCACACGAATTGTCGCCTGCGTGGGGGGTTCGGCAACAGCCCCGACATGGTTGACGAAGACTACGGGCCTATCCAGTGAATCCATGGATGCTGAGATCGGTCACCTCTCTCGGAGAACTGCAGCCTATATGGTCCTCTAACGTAGAAATTGCTCAGTACCTCGTCATGCCACCACAGACTGCGTTGCTCGACCGAATTGGTAAACTTCAGCCATAAAGATGAACGACAGAGGTGAACCGATTACCGCTATAATTAAGGAGCAGAAATGTCATGAAGTTTGGAGGATTTAGCATCGCAGATAGGTAGAGAATTGGGCGCAAGATCCACTTTATAAACAAGAATCATAGCAACCAAAATGCTCGGCTGTTGTCGAATGACTGAGGTGCAACCGCCTCCAGCGAAGCAACACCTATCGATATATAGCAATAGGCGTCATGACAGCAACAGGATATGGTATTTCGAGTTCGTATACGCGGGTGAAGTTGTCCGGTGTGCCCAGCCTCCCTAGTCGAGGCTCCTGACCACGCCGGCGTGCTGTAGCACGGTTCATCTGCTGAATGTTTCTCATCAGTTCCACTGTGGTCGCGGTTTGACCTTTCCGAATTTTTCGTTGTATCTTTCCAAGTACGGTTGCTGCACCGACTACTTGCGAAATATCAGCTCGCAATGACGCGGGGAGTAGAGAGGCCGTAAACTTATACCTCGGAAAACCAGCCACCTTCATTATTATCGGCCGCTGACCTTGACTAAACAGTTGATTCACAATGTCTAATTGTGAAAGCATCTGGCCTGAGTCATCCGGAATTGGCAGGCCGAGTGCCTGAGCATGTGGTAAGAACTGCTTATACAATTCTGCTGTGCGGAGCACATCCAAGATCTTGGGCTCGGAGATCTGTACCGGAACCTCAAGGAACTCATGTACGTGGAGCTGCTCCCAAATTTCGTCATCAACAGCATCGAGATGCTGTATCAGCTCCTGCCCTTCCAAGACATCGTAAAGACGCGAAAAGTCAGCCGCCTCGCTTTGTCGAACCTCAAACTCGGTTCTTTCCGTAGTCGCCTTATCCCGAGCAGCGGTCGCATGGGCTGGTCCTAGACCCAGGGATCCACCAAAATTGGTGGATCCCTGGGTCTGACGTTCTCCTCTCAGGTCCCTGTATGTTCCACCTGGAACCTGTTCTAGAAGGTCACGGAGCAGCTTTGGATCCAGATACAGGAATTGACGTAGGATTGCCTTCTTTGATGACATGGCCATAGTATAGCTGATGCTGTATAAACCGAGGTGCCCTCTTTTCCAGCTGCAAAGGATGTTACCGAGGGGATGATGGCCGTGCCGTTACCGCTTGCTCGGCCGTCGGCTTCATGCCACCAGCCGGTTCGGCGGCTTCCGCCATGCGGGAGGTGTGCCAATGGCAGCCGATGCGGACCAGCAAACTAGATGAATGATGCCGAATCGGCGACGATGAGGAGGTGGGCCGTGACCAGCAAGGCGAGGGTGCCGAGAAGAGGTGTGTGCAACACGACCTCGACACCCTCATCACGGCACGCTACGTCGAAGTCGACGACCTCTTCATCGGGCTGGGCGTCCGGCAGGGCCCGGCCGACCGCCTCGCCTCACCGACGCCGAGCTGGTCTGCCTGGCCGTGGCCCAGGTCCTGCTCGGCTTCCACTCCGAGCGCCGCTGGCTGCGCTTCGCCAAGCACCGGCTCGGTCACCTCTTCTTCCCCGACCTGCCCCAGCAACCCGCTGACAACCGACGCCGGCGCCGCTGCCAGGCTCTTGGCCCACGCCATCCGCCACCTGGCCGGCCTCACCCCCTCGTGGTGGGACCGGTTCCGCCTGCTCGACTCCACCCCGGTGCCCTGCGGCGCCTCCCGGGAGACGGTCAAAGGCTCCCCGGGGTCCCCATCGGGACCCGTATCGGGGCACCCCATCGGAGCAAGCTCCGATAGGGACCCCTCGATGGGGTGCCACTCAAGGGCCAGCTCGGGCTCGAAGCCCACGGCGGGCGTACCCACCTGGGCGGTCCGGGTCGCCCAGCGCCTGCTCGCCCTCACCGCCGAGGTCTGGCACCACTGGCTCATCGAGGCTCCGGACAAGCGCCCGCTGGTCGCCCACGACCACTGAGCATTCGGCATCAATCATCTAGGGCCTGGTTGTAGCGGGCGATGCGGGCCACGCTCTCGTCGAGGACGGCCATGTGCTCTCGCCAGACCAGCGGCTGGGCCAGATAGGCGAATTCCACCTCGCCCAGCCAATGGCGGTAGCCCTGGCCCCAGACCCGCATCTTCTGGGGCAGCCGGACGCCCTGGCGCAGCAGCATCCTCTTGATCCGGTGCCGGGCCCGCATGCGCGCTTCAATGACGACCTCCCGAGCACGAACCCGGTCGCGCCGGGCTTCGTGCTCCGGATCTGGCACCCAGATCGCGGTGAGGTCGTGGTAGACAACGACAGAGCTCGAGCGCCTCGCGGCGGTCGGTCTTGACGCGGTCTCCTGCCTTCTTGGGGACCAGCGAGGGCGCCATCCCCACGAAATCGGGTGCAGCCTCTCGCACCTCCGATCGATCTCGTAACCGCAGGGCCCAGCCTCGTCGGCGCAGCGCAGCTCGCCCTGCTCGGCCAGCCGGCGGAGCAGTTTGGGTAGCTGGGGCCGTCGTTGGCCACCGTCGCCACCAGGCGCGGCTCCGTCCAGCCCTGGGCTGCGGCCACCGCCATCCTCTCCTTGTGGACGTCGAGCCCGATCCAAACCACCTCGTGCTCTCCCGATGTGACCTCTGCCAGAAGACCGGCCTCCTCTTGCAATGCGGCCCTGCGTCGTAAGTCGATAGACCTCGCAGCGGGGCCCCCGACCGTTGCTACGAGGCCGGTCGCTTCACATGGTCTTGACCGGACGTGGTCGTACGAAGTCCTGGCCCACGATGGTCACCGATGCTGCAGAGTTAACGGCGCACCAGATCAGAACTCACGACATGGAACCGAGGCGCGCCGGGGCGGCAATCTGCGGCTCATAGACACCAACTTCGAAGTGGGCCACCCAGCAGCCACCGGCCTCGAAGTCAGTGGGGACGCAGTATATTGACCAAGCCCAGGACGTTTCCCCTCTGTATAATAAGGCGGTGCCAGCTAACATCAATTTCAGCTCCCTTGCCGGGAAGACCATTCTCAGCCTCGCTTACTCGCGCGTCCACGGCGAGGGCCGTGTCCAGCCGCGGCTTGTCTTCACCCTCGATGGGCGAGTGCCACCCGATCCCCAGGTGCCCCGAGGCTTCGATGTCGACGTCCGGATGCTTCGTGTTGACGTAGTGTGCGGGACCGAGCGAATCGGAAGCGGCGACTTCCGCGTACTCGGGAGGTTGATCACCCTACATACGGAGGTTTCACTCCAGGTGGAGGTGCCGATCACACCAGCCGCGATCCAGTACGTCTCCGAGACTGCTATGGGCGACGACGTCGCCCTGAACCTGATCGTCCAGACTAGGCTGGGCTACCGACCGTCCGCTGAGCTGGGCTCGGAGGCCGGGTCGTGGGAGGAGACGAGCCAAGGCGGGACGAGCATGCAGGTCTCGATCCCCCGTTCCGTGTGGGTGAAGCAGGTCCTAGAGCCGATTGGTACTGACCATCACGTCTTTCTGGACCTGCCGATTCCTCCGATGCCGGCCGGCCAGCGCTGGCAAGCGACCCAGGAGCACCTGGCGCGTGCCGAGGTGCGGTTCCACGGGGGGTACAGCGCCGACGTGCTCCGGCACTGCCATGATGCGTTGGCTGCGTTGTCGCCGAAGGACCCGACCAGGATCGTCCCGCCCATCGCTGACGATGCCAAGCGGAATCAGCTTAACAAGACGCTACACGAGTTCCGGGACTTCCTCCAGCGCGGCCGCCACCCGCAGAAGACTGGGGACGAAGCCGGTCGGTACGATGTCGACCATCGGGACGCGGCCTTCGCCCTGGGCGCGACCAAAATCTGGCTCGCGTATTTGGCCAAGCTCGAGGCGGGCAATTGAACGGCGGCCGAAGTGTACGTTTGCATGGCGAGTTCTGAGCGCAAGTGAAGCAGCCGCCAGCTCCCCCTCCGTGGAGGCTGACGGTCCCAACGGGAGGAAAGCCGGAGACCGCTGGTCGCGTCCGCGACTCGATCAACGCGCTAGGTCTCTACCGGCTGACCGGAGCTCCTCCGACTTGGTCGGTCGAGCCGGGAGACGACCCTCCGCCTTACCTTGTGCAGCTCGGCTGGAGGCTCACTGCAAAGGGATTGCTCGGGAGAGGCGAGGCGTTGTGGAACCATCTCACCACCCGGCCCAGTCCGACTCTCAACTCGGCTATGGCACAAAAGGCCCTCGTCGACCTGAGGAGGCGAACCAAGCCCCAGACCCCCTCGATCTCGCCGACGCCTTCCGTGTCGCACGCGTCGCCATTGGGATGGCGGATCATCAGGCCTTACCTGAAATCGCGGCGAAGGTGGGAAGACGGCCCCTGGATTGGTACCCTGCTGGGCAACTGATCGCCTGGGCTCGAAGCTACCAGCACATCATGGCTGGCAGGCAGCATCACATGCTAGCAGCGGCTGCCCTCTCGGGCTGGGACGCGATCCAAGAGTCGCTTGACGTTGGCCGCGGTCACCTTTGGTTTCACGGAGAAGATATCGCGACTTCCCATCCCGGGTCGATCTACCTCAACCTGATCAACAATGTCGACCTGCACGGCGTGGCCTTCGAGACGGTGTCCGTTATATTCATCTTCGAGTTCGGGAAGTGCCTGCAAGTGCCGCGACTGGACTTCGTAGACATAACTTACATCCACTCTTTGTCGCCCACCGAGTACGCTCCGGTCGAGCCGCCAAAGGCGTCCGGAACCGTTCGGCTGGGCTCACTTGAGCAGGATGCGCTTCGGGAGTGGTTCGTGGCAGGGTTTAATCGACTTGCGGATCACCTAGTGCGTTGGCAGAACTTTATGACCAAGAATGGGGAGCTCAAACCGGTTGTCCAGCAGCAAATCAACATGACCGTTGGACGGATCCTGTACGTGTCAGCCCACTCCTGGCTAGCAGCGATAGGACGGCCCGTTTGGCCGACTTCTGGCAGCTGGTGGACCTCTATATCGGCCTCCAGGGCGGTGGAATCCACCGGCTGTTCAGCAAGAAGTATTGGAACGACACCGTCCTTGCAGCCCTCCGCACGCTACCGGGGAGCCTCGCGACCCTGCTTACGGACCATGCCCGGACCCTGTACCAGGAGTGGATCGACCAGACGAGGGATGGAGTCGCCCCCCCGAGCAGGGTGCGGGCAGCGGGCGTGGCTGTGCCGAACTCAAACGGCGAGCGGATCCTGTCGCCCGCTGCGTTTCTGGCCGAGCACCTGGAGGAGCGGAGGAACACGCTGCATGGCTACGACCTTACAAAGCCCGGACAGGCCGCGTTGCTCGCCATCCACAATGGGTCGCTGCTGCAGAGATTGCCGGAGTGGGGGAGATTCATGCTCATCGCGCTCCTGGCAGAGCCGAGTCGGCTGATAGAGCGACGGTTCCTTCCCACGTGAGTTCTAGGCGCATTCGTAGGACAACGAGCGCATACGTGATAAACAGCTGATCGAAGCGAATTGGTACCTGCTCGAAACGCCTCAGCGCCAACTCGGAGGCACCCTCCACTTCTCTGCCGATCGATCTCAGGTGACCCTGTCGGGATAGGTAATCGTTTAGCCGTGTCGTGACGACGTGCGTGTGCGCACGGACGATGGCGGAGCCGAAGGCCGAGAACAATCGGAGGATGTGGTCGGCGTCAACTGCTCGAGGGGAAGGGCAGCGAGGCCGGCCGATCCCTCCAGTGAGCAGAGCAACTCCGCCAGTACCGACACCGGGTCGCGGCCCTGCTGCCGGCCCGTGCGGATCACGCTAAGCAGCGTGTCTAGCGCCCAGGCCTCCTCCCAGGTCCGGTTGCCGCCCCGCACCTTGCGGTTGACCACCGCCGGTTGCATCAGACTCCGCCCGTCAGTTGGTCACCTCTGCCTCCCGAGTGCCCCGGGAAGATGAACCGTGCCGCCGCTCGTGCCGTAGGTGGTTCAGGAGCCCCCAGCTGCCCGGGCGCCGGATCGACAGCCGCTCCAGCAGCTGATCCAGTGATTCCTCCAGCTCCTCCCGTCGTCTCCGCTACGTCTCAGGCACGAGCTTTCCCCTCAGCTCCCACAACGTCAGCGCGTCCTTCAGGATCGCCCGTACCCGGTTCGGGATTTCCCGGTCCCGGGCCGTCCCCAGCAGCTCCCGGCAGCGCCGCAGCAGGTGCGCCATCCGAACGCAATCGACCGATTGCGATTGACTGTGAGGGTTCCCTTCGTGTCCACGGCCAGACCCGTGATCTCGCGGCGCCGAAGCGATGCCAAGTTTCCCTGAGCCAGAGGATCGGCGATGGACGGCATCCCCTGGAGTGACAGGAGGTGCCCAGGATGACGACTGCCCGCTGGGTCAGGCCACAGTGGCAAGTCCGGTCCGTGTTCTGATCCAGGAACTGAGCCACGTCTTCCTTGGACCTCAGCGCTAGCACGTCGCCTAGGGCGCCCCCATAGACGAAGATCCACCCCGGCACCACCGCAGTCGCACCAGTGGTCGGAAGGCCCCACGGAGCAGTTCTTTGCGGCCGCGGTTCTCGGCCACAGTGATCTGATCATCTCTCGGCCTGATACCCAGCCGCAGCCTCGGCGACATCCACGGATTCGGACATAGTGGCTCGGCTGTGGGTTAGGTTGAGCCTCGCTCTGACAGCCTCTGAGCACCGTCAGCCGTCCCACTCGCCATCCGCTCCAGCTCCTCGCCGATCGCCCGCACCCGCTCGCGGGCGGCGGCCAGCCGCTCAGCCTGGGGGAAGGGCTTGCCCACCAGGTCCTGGGCCCGGGCCAGCTCCTCCCAGGCCCGCTCCAGCCTCCGGGTGGCCTCGTCGCGCAGCCGCTCCAGGCCAGCCAGTCGGTGCTCCAGGCGACTCACCACGGAGGCCTCGGCCAGCTCCCAGGGGCTCAGCCGCAGCTCGGACTCGGGGACCCCCTCCAGCCTCACCACCACCGCCGGCCGGCCGTCCAATCCCCGG
>Ga0070737_10006338_pt1 | contig 10887 bp, 6 predicted proteins | sample Coa_R1_10_FD_66438 | JGI IMG/M metagenome (GOLD analysis project Ga0070737, IMG submission 66438) | Surface soil microbial communities from Centralia Pennsylvania, which are recovering from an underground coalmine fire - Coalmine... | ecosystem: Environmental > Terrestrial > Soil > Unclassified ...
GATCGCGACATGGCGCTCTTCGCCACCCAGCTTGGGTCGCTCTCGTTCTGCGGCCGCCGCCACCTCCCGACCGACATGGCGTCCGAAGATGTCGCGGAGGCGTTCTCGTTCCCGCAACCCGTTGACCATCGCATTGAAGCCGCTCTGCAGCTCCCCGAGCTCGGTGCCGTCAAACACCACCAGGTCGCCGCGTAGATCCCCCTGCTCGACACGCTTCAGCGCGGCCCGCACAACTCGAACTGGTGTCGCGATCAGCCAGGACTGGATCCACATCAGCAGGAATCCAAATATCAGTGTTGCCGCCGCCAGCATCAGCACCGCAACGCCGAACTGGGTCTCGGTTAAGTTCCGAAGCGTCAGTGCGAAAAACGCCGTGAGTGCGATGCCGATCACTGGCAACCCCGAGCCGAGCATCCAGACCACCATGGTGCGGCCCATGATTCCGTGCGCCAACCGCCGTGGCGGGGGTCCGGCCTGCAGTGCCTGGGCGGCAACTGGACGCAGAGCGAATTCGGTGAACAAATAGCAGGCGGTGGAGACCATAACGCCGCAGAAGCTGCCGGAGAACAAGATTTTCGGGATGAACATCGTGTTGGCGAGCCCGTAGAGGAGCGTCATCAATGCCGTCCCTAACCCCCACAAAATGAGGCTGATGACCGCTACGCCCGCCGGGGCCATAAACGTGTTGCGCTCGTCGGCAGGGGTGGGTTTGCGTTCCTCGATCGCCCACCGCAGCATCGTCACGGTTCGCCGGGTGATCCAGTAGGTGCCTACCATCACGGCTATCACGATGTAGCCCGGCGCCACCGCGAAGGTGAGCCACGGTGGCGCCTCGGTGAACAGGCTGGGTACGGGAATAGCGACCGTGACAATGAGTAGGTCGACACCGATTCCGACCAGGCTGACCACCAAAATGAAGACGGTCAGAATGATCTGGATCCGCACCCGTCGGCGGCGCTGGCTTTCCGAGACCCGACCGAGCAGCCATGAGCCATATTCCGGGGGCTCGGTTAACCGGCCGCTCTGGTGTGTCAGTTTCTCCAGTACACGGCCCAGCCGTTGCGCCGCCGTCGTCTTGGCCATCATGGTGGCGCCAGCCTAATTTGTCGTCCGCAGTGGCTTTAAGGTGACTCGGGTGCGCCTCGTGATCGCTCAGTGCAAGGTCGACTACCTGGGTCGGCTCAGCGCACATCTGCCGTCCGCGCGCAGATTGCTGCTGTTCAAAGCCGACGGCTCGGTGAGTGTGCACGCTGACGACGGTGCCTACAAGCCGCTGAATTGGATGAGCCCGCCGTGCTGGCTCACCGAAGAACTCGACGGACCCTTGCCGGTTTGGGTAGTGCAGAACAAGGTCGGTGAGCAGCTGCGCATCACCGTCGAAGGCATCGAGCATGATTCCAGCCACGAACTCGGTGTCGACCCGGGGCTGGTCAAAGACGGCGTGGAAGCCCATCTGCAGGCTCTGCTGGCCGAGCACGTCGAACTGCTTGGCACCGGATACACGCTGATCCGCCGGGAATACATGACAGCGATCGGCCCGGTCGACTTGTTGTGCCGCGACGAGCAGGGCCGCGCGGTGGCCGTGGAGATTAAACGCCGAGGCGAGATCGAGGGCGTCGAACAGTTGACCCGCTACCTCGAGCTGCTCAACCGCGACAAAGCGCTGGCACCGGTCAGCGGCGTGCTTGCCGCCCAACTGATTAGGCCCCAGGCGCGTACATTAGCTACTGATCGTGGAATCCGTTGCATCACTTTGGATTACGATAAAATGCGCGGACTTGACAGCAGCGAGTATCGGCTGTTCTGAGGTTGTCTCACTACACTGAAGCTATGGCACGCCGCACCTCGCCACGTCGCCAGACCCGGGTCGGGCCGTTGCCGATGCCGGACCGCCTCGAAACCGGACCTGGCGGCTACGAATACGCGGTAAGACCCGTCGCCGCAGCCCGAGCCGTCAAGACATACCGCTGTCCTGGCTGCGATCATGAAATCCGTTCTGGCACAGCACATGTCGTGGTGTGGCCAGCTGATCCGCGACATGGTGTCGAGGACCGGCGCCACTGGCACACCTCGTGCTGGGCCAATCGCGCAACACGCGGCCCGACCCGAAAATGGTCTTAGTGTCGAGCTGATTCGGCGGGCTCGACCAGTTCGATGAGCACCCCGCCAGCGTCTTTGGGGTGGATGAAATTGATCCGCGAGTTCGCGGTGCCACGCCGCGGGGCGTCATAGAGCAGCCGGATGCCTTGGTCGCGCAGCCGCTCGGTGAGCGCATCAAGGTCGCTGACCCGGTAAGCGAGCTGCTGAATGCCGGGCCCGCGTTTGTCCAAGAACTTCGCGATCGCCGACGACTCGTCGACCGGGGCCATCAGCTGAACCTGCGCACTGCCGACCGGGGCGCCGCGTACCGACAACATCGCCTCACGGATTCCCTGGTCGTCGTTGACCTCTTCATGCAGCACGATCATGCCCAGATGGTCGTGATACCACGCGATCGCTTCGTCCAGGTCGGGTACTGCGATGCCAACGTGGTCCACCGCCGTCACCAACGCGGTGGTCAGGGGGCGACGAACGTCAACGTGATCGGTGGTCATAACGCCACGGTAACCTGTAGGGCACGATTGTGCTTCTCCGATCGGCCAAATCGGCCGTCTACGCCCGCGCTGGAGGTAATCATGACGACGTCGGTGATCGTTGCTGGAGCACGGACACCCATTGGCAAGTTAATGGGTTCGCTGCGGGATTTCTCGGCCAGCGATCTGGGAGCGATCGCGATCTCCGGTGCCCTTGAGAAGGCCAAGGTGCCGGCGTCGCTGGTCCAGTACGTGATCATGGGGCAGGTGCTAACCGCCGGAGCCGGTCAGCTGCCGGCACGCCAAGCGGCGGTGGCGGCCGGGATCGGCTGGGACGTCCCGGCGCTCACGATCAACAAGATGTGCCTTTCCGGTCTTGATGCGATTGCACTTGCCGACCAGCTGATTCGCGCCGGCGAATTCGACGTGGTGGTGGCCGGTGGCCAGGAATCCATGACCCAGGCGCCACACCTTTTGATGGGCAGCCGGGCGGGCTACAAGTACGGCGATGTGACGGTGTTGGACCACATGGCCTACGACGGGCTGCACGACGTGTTCACCGACCAGCCGATGGGGGCGCTGACCGAGCAGCGCAACGCGACGGACAAGTTCACCCGCCGCCAGCAGGACGAGTTCGCTGCGCGTTCGCATCAGAAAGCCGCGGCAGCCTGGAAGGACGGCGTCTTCGCCGACGAGGTGGTGCCGGTGGACATCCCGCAGCGCAACGCCGAGCCACTGCAGTTCAGCGAGGACGAGGGCATCCGCGCCAACACCACCGCCGAGTCGCTGGCCGGTCTGAAGCCGGCCTTTCGCCCCGACGGCACCATCACCGCCGGCTCGTCATCGCAGATTTCCGACGGTGCGGCGGCGGTCGTCGTGATGAACAAACAGAAGGCCATCGAGCTTGGACTGGGCTGGCTGGCCGAGATCGGGGCGCATGGAGTAGTGGCCGGGCCCGATTCCACACTGCAGTCACAGCCCGCCAACGCGGTCAAGAAAGCTCTTGCCCGGGAAGGCATCTGCGTCGACGACCTCGATGTGGTCGAGATCAACGAGGCGTTCGCGGCCGTGGCTTTGGCCTCGACCAAGGAGCTTGGCGTCGATCCTGACATTGTCAACATCAACGGTGGCGCGATCGCGATCGGGCATCCGATCGGCATGTCCGGGGCTCGGATCACCCTGCATGTGGCCCTGGAGTTGGCGCGCCGCGGCTCCGGGTACGGGGTTGCCGCGCTTTGCGGTGCGGGCGGTCAGGGCGACGCGCTCATCTTGCGGGCCGGCTAGTCGACGCCACCAGATTGGACGGCCGCTGAAACGTTGCTGGCGCGGGGCTGCGCGCCGCGGAGTGTGATTCTCGTCATATCAGTTGATCAGCGCGTCCGTCGGCCCTGTTCTGGACGGTTTGCGGCGCCGCCGGGACAGCGCCAACCGGGTGGATCGGCGGCTGAAGCGACGTGACAGACTTGGTGATGTGACGCGTTCCCGTCCCCCGATCGGGCCCGCCATGGCCGGTGCGGTCGATCTGTCGGCCCTCAAGCAGCGAGCCCAGCAGCAGGCCTCCGCTGGCGATGCGGCGTCGGCGCACCAGGCGGGCACCGAGATCACCGAGGCCAACTTCGAAGAGCAAGTACTGGTCCGGTCCAATCAGGTCCCGGTTGTGGTGCTGCTGTGGTCGCCGCGCAGCGACGTATGTCTCCAGTTGGCCAACACGCTCGCGGATTTGGCCGCCGCCGACAATGGAAAGTGGTCGCTGGCCATGGTCAACGTCGACGCCGTACCTAGGGTGGCCCAGATCTTCGGTGTTCAAGTGGTGCCGACGGTGGTGGCGTTGGCTGCCGGACAACCGATTTCGAGCTTCCAGGGTGTGCAACCTGCCGACCAGCTGCGGCGCTGGCTGGACTCGCTGCTTTCGGCGACAGCCGGAAAGCTAACCGGTGCGACGACTTCCGGTGAGCCCGAACAGGTTGACCCGGCATTGGCGAAGGCACGTGAGCAGCTCGAGGCGGGCGACTTCGCTGCTGCGCGAAACTCGTATCAAGCCATCCTGGACGCCAACCCGAACCACGCGGAAGCCAAAGGTGCCATCCGTCAGATCGATTTTCTGATGCGCGCGACCGGACGGCGTCCCGACGCCGTGGCGGTCTCCGACGCCGCGCCAGACGACATTGAAGCCGCGTTCGCTGCCGCCGACGTGCAGATTCTCAATCGAGAAGTGAGCGCCGCGTTCGACCGACTGATCGCGCTGGTCAAGCGGACCTCTGGCGACGAGCGCACCAAGGTGCGTACTCGGCTAATCGAGCTGTTCGACTTGTTCGATCCCGCCGACCCCGATGTGATTGCAGGCCGGCGCAACCTCGCCAACGCGCTCTATTGAGGTGGCTTAGCCGCGGCTTGCCGGCCGCTACGCGGGTTCCAGCCACAGCGCCGAGCTGGGCGGCAGCACCAACACCGCCGACGCCGGGCGGCCGTGCCACGGCTCCTCGGTGGCGTCGACGCCGCCGAGGTTGCCGACACCCCCGCCGCGGTAGTCGGTCGCGTCGGTGTTGAGCACCTCGCGCCACCGGCCGGCCGAGGGTAGGCCGAGCCGGTAGCCGCGGTGTTCGACCCCAGCGAAATTGAACACGCAAGCCATGACCGATCCGTCGGTGCCGTACCGCAGAAAACTCAACACGTTGTTGGCCGAGTCGTTGGCGTCGATCCAGGAATATCCCTCAGGGCTGCTGTCCTGGCTCCACAGTGCGGGGTGGCTGCGGTAGATCTCGTTGAGGTCGCGCACCAACCGCAAAATGCCGGTGGAAAAGCTGTCCTCCTCGAGCTGGAACCAGTCCACACCGCGTTGCTCGGACCATTCGGCGCGCTGGCCGAATTCTTGGCCCATGAATAACAGCTGCTTGCCGGGGTGTGCCCACTGGTAGGCCAGCAGGCTACGGACCCCGGCGGCCTTCATGTGGTCGTTGCCGGGCATCCGGTCCCACAACGTGCCCTTTCCATGCACCACTTCGTCGTGGCTGAGCGGCAGCACGAAGTTTTCACTGAACGCGTACAGCATCGAGAACGTCATCTCGTGGTGGTGATAGCTCCGGTAGATGGGATCACGGCTCATGTAGTGCAGCGTGTCGTGCATCCAGCCCATGTTCCACTTCATCGAAAAGCCAAGCCCGCCAACGTTTGTCGGTCGCGAGACGCCCGGCCACGAGGTCGACTCCTCGGCGATGGTGACAATGCCCGGCGCCACCTTGTGTGCGGTGGCGTTCATCTCCTGTAGGAACTGCACCGCTTCCAGGTTCTCGCGGCCGCCGTGGATGTTCGGTGTCCAGCCGCCAGCCGGACGGGAGTAGTCCAGGTAGAGCATGGAAGCGACGGCGTCTACTCGCAAACCGTCGACATGGAACTCTTGCAACCAGTACAGCGCGTTGGCAACCAGGAAATTGCGGACCTCAGGCCGACCGAAGTCGAAAACATAAGTGCCCCAATCGAGCTGCTCACCGCGCTTGGGGTCGGAATGTTCGTAGAGCGCTGTGCCGTCGAAACGGCCAAGTGCCCATGCATCTTTGGGGAAATGCGCCGGGACCCAGTCCACGATGACGCCGATGCCAGCCTGGTGCAGCGCATCCACGAGCGCCCGGAATTCATCGGGGCTGCCGAACCGCGATGTCGGCGCATAGTAGGAAGTGACCTGGTATCCCCACGACCCGGCGAACGGGTGCTCGGCGACGGGCAACATCTCGACATGAGTAAAGCCCTGTGTCACAACATAATCCGTTAGCTCACGAGCAAGTTCGCGGTAGCCCAGTCCCGGGCGCCACGAGCCCAGATGCACCTCGTAGGTGCTCATCGGCTCGAACACCGGGTTGCGGCGGGCACGTTGGCTCATCCACTCGCCGTCCCCCCAGGTGTAGCTGCTGGAGGTCACCTTCGACGCGGTGTGCGGTGGTACCTCGGTGGCGAACGCGAACGGGTCGGCCCGATCGGTGACCACACCGTCGGCGCCGTGCACCCGGAACTTGTACAGCCCGCCGGGCGGGAAGCCCGGCCAGAAGAGCTCCCACACCCCCGACGAACCGAGCACCCGCATAGGGGCATCGTTGCCGTTCCAGTGGTTGAAGTCGCCGATGAGACTTACGCCCTTGGCGTTAGGCGCCCACACCGCGAACGAGACGCCTTCGACGACGCCGTCAGCGGTGGTGAACGAGCGCGGGTGCGCGCCCAATACCTCCCAGAGGCGTTCGTGGCGGCCCTCCGCGAACAAATGCAGATCGACTTCGCCCAGGGTCGGCAAGAAGCGGTAAGCGTCCGCCACCGTGTGCACGTCGACGTCGTCGGCGCGCCGATAGCTCACCTCGAGCCGGTAGTCGATGAGGTTGGCGAACGGCAGCGCCACCGCGAACAACCCGGATTCGATGTGCTGCATCGGGTACCGTTTGCCGCCCACGAGTGCAACCACCTCCAGCGCATGCGGGCGCAGCGCCCGGATCACGGTGTGACCGTCGTACTCGTGAGCACCCAGGATCCCGTGCGGATTATGGTGTTCGCCCGCCACCAGCCGAGCCAGGTCGGCGGGGTCGGGTGCCAGGTGTGCCTTGGCGAGTTGATCGGTGGGCGTCATCGCAACCTCACCTCCGGCGCAGCAACGTCATTCGTGATTCGTCCGGAATCAGCGGCATGTTGATGATGTGGGCCACCGCTTTGGCCGGGTCGATCCGCACGTAGTTGGCTGCTCCCCATTGGTATTCCTCGCCGGTAATCTCGTCTCGCACCCAAAACCGTTCATAGGGCTCCATACCCAGCGCCGGCATGTCTAACCACAACGTCGCCTCCTCAGGCGCGAACGCATTCAGCGTGACAACCACCAGCACGCAGTCACCGGTGGTGGGGTCGAATTTGCTGTAAGCCAGCAGCGCGTCGTTGTCGATGTGGTGAAAGTGAATTGTGCGTAGTTCACGCAGCGCCGGATGTAGTCGCCGAATTTCGTTGAGCCGCTTAATGAACGGCTCTAGAGATCGTCCCTCAGCCAGCGCACCAGCGAAGTCGCGAGGTCGTAATTGGTATTTCTCCGAGTCCAGGTATTCCTCGCTGCCTTCACGCACCGCGCGGTGCTCGAAAAGCTCGTAGCCGGAGTACATGCCCCAGGACGGACCCATGGTCGCCGCCAGTACTGCGCGGATCGCGAACATGCCTGGGCCGTTGTGCTGCAGCACAGCGTGCAGGATGTCGGGAGTGTTGACGAACAGGTTGGGCCGCCGAAAGTCGGCGAGTTCGGCGATTTGGTTGCCGAACTCGGTCAGCTCCCACTTCGACGTGCGCCAGGTGAAATAGGTGTAGGACTGGGTGAAGCCGAGCTTGGCCAGCCCGTATTGCCGGGCCGGCGGGGTGAAGGCCTCGGACAAAAAGATCACGTCCGGATCGGCCGCTTTGACCTGACCGATCAACCACGCCCAGAAGTCCGGCGGCTTGGTGTGCGGATTGTCGACCCGGAAGACCTTCACCCCGTGGTCGATCCAATGGCGCACCACCCGCAGTACTTCGTCGTAGAGACCGGCCGGATCGTTGTCGAAGTTGAGTGGATAGATGTCTTGGTATTTCTTCGGCGGGTTTTCGGCGTAGGCGATGCTGCCGTCCGGCAGCGTGGTGAACCACTCCGGGTGTTCTCGCGCCCAGGGGTGGTCCGGCGCGCATTGCAGTGCCAGGTCCAGCGCAACCTCAAGGCCCAAATCGCGGGCCGTCGCCACGAAGTCGTCGAAGTCGTCGAGGGTGCCCAGCAGCGGGTGCACCGCTTCGTGGCCGCCCTCGTCGCTGCCGATCGCCCATGGCGATCCGACGTCGCCGGGCGCAGCGGTGGCGGCGTTGTTGCGGCCCTTGCGGTGCACCTTGCCGATGGGGTGGATCGGCGGCAGATACACCACGTCGAATCCCATGTTCGCGATGCGCGGCAGTGCCGCCGCCGCGGTCGCGAAGGTGCCGTGTACCGGGTTGCCGTCGTCGTCCCAGCCGCCGGTGGAGCGGGGAAACATCTCGTACCACGCACCGAACCGGGCCAGCGGGCGGTCCACCCATATCCCGTACTGTTCGCCGCGGGTGACCAGTTCACGCAGCGGATAGCGCCGCAGCAGTTCGTCGATCTGAGAACTCAGCGCCAGCGCGGCACGGGTCACCGGATCGCCAGGGGTGCGCAGGGCAGCCGCGGCCGCCAGCAGGGGATCACGTTCGGCGCGCGGGACGCCGGCAGCGGCGCGGTCGAAGAGCCGGGCGCCCACCAGCAGGTCGTTGGACAGTTCGGTTTCACCCTGACCGGCGTCGAGCTTGGCCACCACCGCGTCGCGCCAGCTGCGGATCGGGTCACCCCAGCCGTCGACTCGAAACGTCCACAGCCCGACACTGTCCGGGGTGAACTGACCGTGAAAGATAAACGGCTCTTCGCCCATGGTCATCGGAACCAGCAGCGGCTTGACCCGTGTGGGTGCCTCGGCGGTCGCGGTCGGCACTTGGTCGGCGAGTTGCACCGCCTTGACCCGGCGCAGTTCGCTCACCTGCGGGTAACGCGGCCCGAGGTATCGCACCACCAGGGTTGCCGCGACCGCTTCGTGTCCTTCTCGCCAGACCGCGGCCCGCACCGGGACCACCTCACCCACGACCGCCTTCGCGGGGTACGTCCCGCACGAAACGACGGGCTGGACGTCATCGATCTCGACACGACCGGGCACCCGCCACTCCATCCTGCTGTATCCGTAGTCGCGTATTTCCTCGCGCGGTCAAACCGCGATGTTGGGGGAAGCTCTGTGCGCCCAATACCCACCGTAATGTCCAGCCACACGCGGGGCGCGGTAGCGGTGGCTGTGGCGAACTACGCCCAGGCCGGGAACCAGTGAGGTTATGAGTCCGCCGGTGCTGGTCAGCGACCTAGACCGGCTTTGGGATCCGACATGACGTCGGCGAGCTCGCTAGGGACAACCGTTATCGCGAGCCTTGCGCCACCCGCGCCGTAAAATCAGCCGGACCTTCTAGGCAGCACACAACCATGGCCACCTCCGCGCTTTGGGCAGGTGGTCCAAGGATCGAAACTAGTGCAGTTCGACTCGGCTACGAGGACGGTGGTGGTGCGACGGGTCGGCATGCGCTGGCGCCGGGGTTCCACCAGTTGCTTCTAGACTCAGTCGATACGCGGCGCGGCTGCGCAGCGTCGGATTGAAAACCTGGGGCCTGGACGCTCCGACGGGAGGGCTTCGATGAGCAGCTTTATCGGCAGCGTGTCGGGCATGGTCGCGCTAGCGTTGGCGCCCATGGCATGCGTCATAGCGGTATCGCTTGGGGTTAGCTCGGCGCAACCGCCTGACTGCGGGCCGGGCACCGCGTGGGATCCTGGAACCAACGCGTGCCAGCCTCTGGGACCACCACCGCCACCCCCGGAGTGCGGGCGGGGCGAATGGTTCAACAGGCTAACCAATGAGTGCCAGCCTGTGAGCCCGTCGTTCCGTGGCTATGGTTTCCACTCGTCGACGGGGGCAAGTGGATCGCGCTGGCGGGCGTCATAGTGGCCGGCGGCTCGGCATCGCGACCAGCCTGATCGTACGTTCATTTGCCGCTGAAAACGCCACTGCCAGGGCCTATGTCGGCGCGCACAGCTGACCACTCGTCAGTAAGGTACTAACGCGTGAAGGCTCTTCGCCGGTTCACCGTCCGCGCTCACCTTCCCGAGCGGCTGGCCGCCCTGGAACAGCTGTCCACGAATTTGCGATGGTCGTGGGAAAAGCCGACCCAGGATCTGTTCGCGGCGATCGACCCCGGGTTGTGGGCGCAGTGCGGCCGTGACCCGGTGGCGTTGCTGGGCGCGGTCAGCCCGGCACGGCTCGACGAGTTGGCGGTCGATGACGGTTTCGTCGCGCGGCTTGACGAGCTGGCAGCCGAGCTGACCGACTATCTGACTCGCCCGCTCTGGTATCAGCAGCAGCAGAGCAACGGCGTGGAGATGCCGTCCTGCATCGCGTATTTCTCGATGGAGTTCGGGGTTGCCGAGGTTTTGCCCAATTACTCAGGCGGGCTGGGCATCCTCGCCGGTGACCACCTCAAGTCGGCCTCCGATTTGGGGTTGCCGCTCATCGCGGTGGGCCTCTACTACCGTTCCGGGTATTTCCGGCAGTCGTTGACTGCCGACGGCTGGCAGCACGAGACCTATCCGTCGCTGGATCCGCAGGGGCTGCCGTTGCGGCTGCTCACCGACGACGGCGGTCAGCCCGTGCTGGTCGTACTGGCTTTGCCCGACTCCGCCCGGCTGCACGCCCGGATCTGGGTCGCCCAGGTCGGCCGGGTTCCGCTGCTG
>Ga0070737_10006340_pt1 | contig 10887 bp, 4 predicted proteins | sample Coa_R1_10_FD_66438 | JGI IMG/M metagenome (GOLD analysis project Ga0070737, IMG submission 66438) | Surface soil microbial communities from Centralia Pennsylvania, which are recovering from an underground coalmine fire - Coalmine... | ecosystem: Environmental > Terrestrial > Soil > Unclassified ...
CCATGCCTGCGGGCGCGACGCGTTGGGCTGACGGGCAAGAACTCCGCCGACTTGTTTGGCGACGCCGCAATACACTTCCGGCCAGCGTAGGTACTCGAAGTAAAGGGCGGCGTCGAGGAGCGCCTGGAAAATACGCTCGGCCTCCTCGACGAAACCGTATTTCTTCAATCCGTTCACGAACAGAGCATTTTCGAACGGCCAGATCGAGCCGTCGTGATAACTGAACGGGTTGTACGCTCTCTCGGTGCTCGCCATGGTACGAACGCCCCAATCGGTACACATCGGCTCAGCCATCATCGTCTTGACTACGTCGGCCGCGTGTTCCGGTGCGATGAGGCGGCTCCAGAGGCATTCGGCCGGGTTCGATGTGATACTGTCAACCTGGTTGTGATGACCATCGAGAGCCATGGCGTAGTAATGCCGGTCTTCCATCCAGAATTCGCGATTGAACTTGGCCGCCAGGTCGTCCGCGCGGCGCACGCAGTCATCGGCCCTCGCTGCTGTTCCTTCGCTTTTGGGCAATCCTGCATAGACGCGCGACCAAAGCCAGAGAGCGCGGTACAGATCGCCTTGCACCTCGGCCAGTGCGATGGGGTGGTCGGTCACCAACTTCCCATTCGCATACATTACCGCGTTGGCGCTGTCCTTCCACCCCTGGTTGAACAATCCCACGCTCAGGGCAGCGGTACTCATGGCGGGCGCGGTGTGCGCTTGATACTGGACGTATCCTGAGCCGTCGATATCGCCATACTTGTGAATCCAGTCCCAGGCTGCGTCGAAATTGTCCTTCAGTTCCCGATACAGGGCGACGTCGCCAGTCCACCGAAGGTACTCCGCGCCCAGGACCAAAAACAGTGGGGTCGCATCGACTGAACCGTAGAACAGTCCAAACGGCACCTCCTTTAACCGCGCCAATTCCCCGGTGTGCATCTCATGCATGATTTTCCCGGGCTGTTCGTAATTCCAGGGATTGTTGACTTTGCCCTGACGATGAGCCAGAAAGCGCAACACGTCGCGAGAAAACGTGGGGTTCCACATCAATGTCTCGAGCCCGGTGTAGATGCAGTCTCGTCCGAATGGGACGGCAAAACGTGGCAGACCGGCCGCCGGTACCCAAGCGTCGGGGAACTCGATCATCAGTACTTCAAGATCGTCCAGGCTGCGCTGGATGATGGACGTCAGAAGTGGATTGCCAGTTGAGATGTTTGCCCCGCTGTCGAACCAGGGAGGTTTGAGCATATTGGTAACCCGTGGCTCAGAACTCGCCAGGGTGTACGGGCTGTCCTTGGGCACTTCTTCAACCATCTCGATGGTGAGCGTGACTGTTTTCCGTTCGCTCTCTGCAAGCTGGAGAGGGAAATACATGGTGTGTTCGTTAAAGCGCTTCATGTCAGGGTGCGTGGTGATCCGAGTGACTCGTGTCACGTCATCTAGACCGTGGTAACGCAGGCACACCTGACTGTCGTCCACCACCGGAGGATCGAGTTCACCGCGCTTTAGCCGTTTCATCCCACGCGCTTCGAATGAATCGAAGAAATCGGCGCCCACTTCGACAGCCAGTTCAATGGCCACGTCTTCCAGTGCCCAGTTGGCAACTGTGATGCTGATTTCCACTTTGTCGTCCAGGATGCGATTCCGCTGCAAGATCCCGACACCGTTGGCGGGTATAGTGCCCATGGCGGCCGTCGTATGCAGGTAGTTGGCCTCGAAGAGAATTTCCTCGCTTGAGCCGAGAAGAACGGGAGAAATGCCGTTCACCAGGATGCGGAAACGGCTCAAAAAGCGTGTGTCGGCGAGAAACAGCCCCTGTGCCGCAGGTGACGCCGGATCGAGTGTGCCGTCTTCCTCCGTGGCCAGGACCACGGGGCCCTTTTTGATTATTCGGCGATGTTGCATTGAGGTTCGTCCTGAGGTCGCTGGGAAATGGACGGTAAGGTCACGGGTACAGTGCCTTATCGTCAGCGGACAGATAGATTGCTTGCGTCGGGCATGCCTGAGCCGCTTCCCACAGCGCGTCCTCACTCTCGAGAGCTGGGTTCAGAACCATTGCCTTGAGAGTGTCGTCGAGCGCAAAGGCGGCAGGAGCCAGCGTTACGCATATACCGTTTCCTATGCACAGCGAACGGTCGACCGCCACTTGTATGCCGTGATCGATATCGCTCCCCCTGTGACCGCCAAGTGAGGCGCGCTGTAGAGCATTCTAGCCCGTGCTATAGTGAGGCGATTTTTCCATGGCAGAGAGAGTTATCCGCAACGGCGTCCTGGGTGGCGGGGCGCTCGGGCTGACGGTGGCTCTGAGGTTGGCCCAACGCGGTGAGGCTGTAACTCTCATCGAACGAGAGCCCGCACCCGGCGGGCTCGCCGCCGGATTCCCCCTCGGCTCTTCTCACCTCGAAAAGTTCTATCATCACCTTTTCCGCTCTGACACGGAGGTAGCGGCACTGATAGACGAGTTGGGGTTGAGCGACCGGCTGGTCTGGCCGCGTCCTCGTACCAGCACGCTGCTGTCCGGTCAGATGCATCAACTGGACTCGGCCGGCAGCGTCCTTCGCTTCTCTCCCCTCCCGCTGTGGGACCGCCTGCGCCTCGGCGCGGCAATCGCCTACCTGCGGCTGGAACCGAATTACCGTCGACTAGAGAAGATCACCGCATCGAGGTGGCTGCGTAGATGGATGGGCGACCGCGTTTACTCAATCGTCTGGGAGCCGCTGCTGCGTTCGAAGTTCGGTGACCGGCATGACGACATCGCGATGTCCTGGTTCTGGGCGCGGATCCACTTGCGCAGTTCGTCACTGGGCTATCTGCGCGGCGGCTTCCAACAGCTCTACGATGCGCTGGTTGCTGAGATCCGGAGCCTCGGAGGCACAGTCCTCTTCGGCACGACTGTTCAGTGTGTTGGACTCGACACCGATGGAACGTTTCGGGTCACCACCAGCGGCGATACATTCACCTTTGATCGCGTGATATCCACGCTCCCCACCCGGCTGACGATTCAGCTAACGCCGTCTCTACCGAGTGAATACGCCGAGAAATACAGTGAACTCGAGTCGTACGGCGCGCACTGTGTCATTCTGGCCCTCGATCGCCAACTGACCGACGTTTACTGGCTCAACATTAACGATCCCGGGTACCCATTTCTCGCTCTGGTGGAGCATACGAATTACATGCCGCCGGAGGACTACGGCGATCGGCGCCTGATCTACCTTGGTAATTACCTGCCCATGGACCATCCGCTCTACGGCATGACGGACGAAGAGATCCTTGATCTTTACGTGCCTGCCATTCAGCAGATCAATCCGGCGTTCGATCGCTCCTGGATCAAGGAGCACTGGGTATTCAAGGCGCCTTTCGCACAGCCGATCGTGACGGTCGGTTACCCGGATCGGTTGCCTCCACACGAGACCCCGATACCCAACCTATACCTGGCCAACATGTCGCAGGTCTACCCGCAGGACCGCGGCCAGAACTACAGCATCGCAATGGCTAATCGCCTCGTCGAAGCGCTCCCCGCGGTACCGGCATGAGCGAACCGAGCGCGGTGTACGAGCCGTCGGAGTTTCGACGGGTTTACGTGCACACTCAGGGAGAATTAGAGGGAGTGGCCGCTGAACTGGCCGCAGCCGAGGCACTGGGTGTGGACCTGGAGATGGGTCAGCTGGTCGACCGCCGGCCTGGCGGAGTGCAGCGCTGGCATCACATTCCGGCACTGGTGCAGATCGCTTCGCGATCGCTCAGCGTTGTGATCGATGCCGTCCGCGTGAAAGATTTGTCACCCCTTCAGCCGGTTATGAGCGGAACCGGACGCAAGGTTTTTCTGGGCGGCGGTCAGGACGTTGCTTTGCTGCGCGATGAGAACCTGGCACCGCGAAACATTGTCGACGTCGGTGAGATTGCTCTCGGACTATTTGGCCGGCGTCAGGACGGCATGGCGGCCCTTTCTCAGCGCATCTTCGGCATAACGTTGGACAAGACTCTCCGCCGCACGGATTGGTTGGCACGCCCACTTCACCCCGGTCTCATTCGCTACGCACATCAAGATGCGGAACTGACTCTCCTGATATACGAATGGCTACGTGAACACTACCCGGAGGCGGTGGTGGCACACGAGCGGGTGCAATTTGAGCCACCGCTGTCGCGGTCGCCCCAGTGGCTGCAACAGGCGGTACGGCGCTCGTCTCTCGAACCTCTTCTGATTCTGGCGGAAAATAAACTTGACGTGAATCGCGACCGGGATACTCTGGTTGCAGATGTGCGGGCAGGGCTGCTGGCGGCGGATGCACCCCGGGTGGTTAATCGCCTGCTGCGTGTTGTGGCCGATCTTGGTTTGGACGCCATGGTTCCCGATGTGTTGGCGTACGCCGATTCACAATCGGGCATTGTTCGAGCTGCGGTGGCGCGCGCCCTGGGGCGGCTGGATGTTCGCGAGCCGGAGGTCCTAGAAACCGTGCAACGGTTGCGCAAGGACAGCCTGGAAGATGTGCGTAAGGCTGCAGATACGGCGGCTCGGGAACTGCGCCGGTCAAAAACGCCCCCGGTGGAAGAAAAAGAAGAGGAAGAACCTTCGCTCGACGACGATGCTATGTCGGCGCTGCGCCGTCTGCGCGAGTCACTGGACCCCGATCCCTCCTGAGCCATCCGATACCCCGGTAACGGGGACTTCCGGCCCTTGATGCACTTTCCCTCACGTGGTTGTATGTGGTTGCTGCCGCGAGACCGCTTCTAGATCGGTCTTTCGGCGACTGTAGCCACACGAGGGGGGATTAGATGACGTCAACGAGGTTACGGCAGCCCGCGCTCGGCTATCTGCTGGTGGCCAGCGTTCTGTCGGTCGTGGCCGGCCTGGACCCAGGACTGCGCTTGCCGGCGTTCGTTCTGGCACTTCTCGGCGCGGGAGTGGCCGGGTGGCTGCTTAAAGCGGAGGTTGCCGAGGCACGAGAAAAACAGGTCCGAGAACAGGCGCGGGTGGAGAAGGAAGAGCGGTTCCGTGCGATTTCGAGCGGAACTGCTGCCGGTCTCTTCTTGATGGATCTGAGCGGGCACATCGTGGAGTCGAATGGTGCCCTGCAGGGAATGCTGGGTTACAGCGAGGAAGAACTGCGCGGAAAAATGCCGGCGGAGTTCACGCTCCGGAGTGACGTCAATCTAGATGACGACTTGATGGCTGATCTACTCGCGGGGCGTAGGGACAGTTACCAGGTCGAAAAGCGCTACGTTCGCCAGAATCAACAGGTCCTCTGGGCTCTGGTGACCGTTTCCCTGGTCCGAAACGGGGTCGGCGAGGCGCATTATGTGTCCGGGATGGTCCAGGACATAACCAAGAACAAGACCACCGGTGCCGTCGTCCAGTCGGTCGAACAGTTATTCCGCCGCACCTTTGATCAAGCAGCGGTGGGAGTGGCCCACATGGACACAGAGGGCCGGTTTCGCTTCGTAAACCGACGCTTGTGCGAAATGCTGGGGCGCCCCAGCAGTGACCTTTTCGGCCGCGAGTTGCGCAGCGTTACGCACCCCGACGATGTGGCGCTGGGAGATGCCGCATTCCGCCAGTTACTGGCCGGCGAGATTCAGGAATACTCGGGCGAGTCGCGTTTCGTTCGCCGCGACGGCAAGACGCCGTGGGCGAACCTCACCATGTCTCTGGTGCGCGAGCCGAACGGCGAGCCCAAGTACGGCATCGCCATCATTGAGGACATTACGGAGCGTAAGAACGCCCAGGAGGCACTGCGGGCCAGTGAAGAGCGTTACCGCGCCATCACGGAAAATGCCTCCGACGCCATCATCTCGCTGGACGAAAACGACCGGATCCAGTTTGCCAACCCGGCGACCACCCATATTTTCGGGTACCGGGAGGAAGAGCTGACCGGTCTGCCGATCAGCGGGCTTCTCCCCGGATTTCGGCACGAAACCGGGCTCGAAGCCGCCGGTGCTACGGAAGTTACCGGGCGCGATCGTGCCGACAGAGAGCTATGGCTTGAGGTGACGTGTTCGAGCTCAACGCACGAAGACCGCCAAATGTTCACAGTCGTCATTCGGGACGTGACCGAACGCCGGCGCGCTGAGTTGGAGCGAGCCGAATTATTCCAGCGCGAGCAAGAAGCCCGAGCAATGAGCGAAGCCGCTTCCGTGATACGCGGAATCGTCGAAGCGTCGCCGCTGCCCATCGTGACGGTCGAACCGTCCGGACGTGTTACGAGCTGGAACAGTGCAGCACGTCGCACCTTCGGGTGGAGAGAAGAAGAAGTGCAGGGCGAAGCCGTTCCGTACCAGCACGACGGAGGCGGAGCCGAGGACGAAATTCGTGACGAAGCACTGCGCGGCCACACTGTAACAGGTCTCGAAGTTCAGGTGACGGGCCGCGACGGCTCGGTGCACGAGATGTCCATGTCCACCGCCCCAGTGCGCGATGCCCACGGTCAGATCACCGGGGTCATGTTCGTGTACGCCGACATCACCGCGCGCAAGACCGCAGAACGCGAAGCCAAGGAACAACGCGACTTCGCACTGCAGATCATGAACACCATGGGTCAGGGACTTGCTGTGACCGATGCGGCCGGGAAGTTTGCCTACGTTAATCCGGCATACGCCAAAATGCTGGGTCGCGCTCCGTCGGATCTCATCGGTCATTCGCTCGATGACTTCACCGCGCCCGATGACGCGGAGCTGGTGCGGCATGCCGTGGCCGAACAGCAAGCAGGGCGCGCGGCGAAATTTGAAGCTCGGATGCGCGGAGCTGACGGCGGCGAAATCTACGTCATGAACAATAACGTGCCACGATGGCGCGATGGAGCGGTGACGGGAGCAATTACCGTCGCTACCGACCTCACCGAACGGAAGCGGACCGAGGACGCGCTGGCAGAGGCACGCGATCAGGCACTCGAAGCATCCCGGCTTAAATCAGAATTCCTCGCCACCATGAGTCACGAGATCCGCACGCCAATGAACGGCATCATAGGCATGATGGAGCTGTTGCTCGATACCGACCTCGATGAGGAGCAGCGCGAGTATGGGACGGTGGTCGATGACTCCGCTCATGCTCTGCTCGAAATAATCAACGACATTCTCGACTTTTCCAAGATCGAGGCCGACAAACTGGTACTGGAGAGCGTGGACTTCGATCCAGTGGCAATTGTCGAGGGCGCGGCCGATTTGATGGCCGCCCGAGCCCGCGACAAGAAGCTTTCTTTGATGACCAGTATCGATCCGACGATTCCGGCGCTGGTTCGCGGAGATCCCGGCCGCGTTCGCCAGGTACTGTTGAACTTGCTCGGAAACGCGGTGAAGTTTACCGAGACCGGGGACATTACAGTGACGGCGTCGGTTGAAGCGGTCGGCAACACTACCACCACGGTCCGGTTTGAAGTCACCGACACCGGAATCGGACTATCGGACGTTGCGCGCAAGCGGTTGTTCCAGCCCTTTGTTCAGGCCGACGGTTCGACTACCCGCAAGTACGGCGGAACGGGACTCGGTCTGGCGATTTGCAAGCGTCTGATCGAAATGATGGGTGGCTCGGTCGGCGTGGAAAGCGTCGAGGGCGAAGGCTCAACTTTCTGGTTCCGCGTTCCGTTCGGCCTGGCTAGCGGCGTGGTCGACAAGCCGGCTCCATTGCCGCAATTGACTGGCTTGAGTGTCCTGCTCGTCGATCCAAGCCCGGCCACGCGACACGTCCTCACGACGATGCTCGAGTCAATGGGTGCCAAATGTCAGACGGTCACCAATGGCCGGGATGCCCTGCACCTGCTCGGACAGGCATTGAACAAGGTCACCGTCGACGTGGTGATAACAGAGTTCGCTTTACCGGACATGGACGGGCTGACCCTGGTTCGATCCATGCTGGTCGATTACACGCTGACGGCGACTTCGACGATCATGCTCACGGCTCAGGACAAGCGTGGGCAGGGTGAAGCGGCCGTGCAGATCGGTTGCTCCGCCTACTTGCTGAAACCAGCCAAGCGCGAGCAGCTGCTGGCTGCGATCCAGAAGGCCGGGGCCAAGCGGATGGTGGGGCAGAACGTGGCTCCGGCGCCGCCGCAGCAGGGTGACGACGACGCAGATGCCCCGCCGATGAACAAGGCGCTGGTGCTGCTGGTGGAGGACAATCCGAATAACCAGATCATGGCGTTGCGGCAGCTGGAAAAACTTGGTCACGACGTTCACATCGTCAGCAACGGCCGCCAGGCCGTCCAATCACTGGCTCTGGATTCGCATCGCTACGACATCGTCTTCATGGATTGCCAGATGCCGGAAATGGATGGCTACGAAGCGACGCGCACGATCCGTAAAGCCGAGATCAACAGCGGCCGGCATGTCCCGATCATCGCTATGACGGCAAACGCCATGACCGGTGATCGCGAGACCTGCATCGCGGCGGGGATGGACGATTACATCGCAAAGCCCGTTTCGAGGCATGTCCTGCGGGAAGCCCTGGCCCGGTGGGTGCCGGACACGGTCGGTCCCGAGTTGCGCGCCGCGGGTTAGACACAAAGAGGATTACTGGCCGCCGGGGGTGTAGAAGCACCCTCGGCGGCATTCCCCTACCGGGGTCCATTGACCGCCAATGGAACCCGGGTTCATGCGCGAACAATTGTCGCGCCCGCCCAGGAGGACGTGGTCTTTCTGGGATTCACGGGTGTGGAGACCGGCGTAACCCTGTATGACGAAGGTAGAACAGTCGAAAAAACGCCGGTTCGACATCTACCGCAGGCCCGCTCTCGCCAAAAGATCGCCGGTTCGGACCGCTACGCCGGTATCTCTTGCTCCTGGTACTGGAGTTGATACAGGCGGTGGTAGTAACCGTGCTGGGCGAGCAGTTCATCGTGCGTGCCCTCTTCCACCAGGTGGCCCTTGTGCAGGACGAGAATGCGGTCGACGTGGCGAATGGTGAAGAGGCGGTGGGCAATGATGATGCTGGTGCGGTTTTCCATCAATCGTTCCAGCGCGTCCTGAATAAGCGACTCGGTTTGCGTGTCTACGCTCGAGGTCGCCTCGTCCATAACCAGCACGACCTCAGGATCGAATGCTATGGCCCGCGCGAAGGCGATTAGCTGCCGCTGACCGGCGGAGAAGTTGCTGCCGCGTTCTCGGACTTCGTGGTCGTAACCGTCCGGCAGACGTTCGATGAATCTATCCGCATTGACGAACACCGCCGCCCGACGCACGTCGTCGTCGCTGATGTTCTTGTTGTGTAACCGAATATTGCTGGTAATCGTTCCGGAGAAAAGGACCGGGTCTTGCAAAACCGTGCCGATGTGGCGGCGTATGTCGGCCCGACGAAGATGGCGAATGTCGACGCCGTCTAACATAATCCTGCCTCGCTGGATGTCGTAGAAACGGGCCATGATGCTGATCAGCGATGTCTTACCGGCGCCAGTGGCACCGACGATAGCAACGCTTTCTCCCGGTCGAATGTGGAACGACACATCCTTCAAAACCGGGTGATCCGGATCGTAGCCGAAGGTGACATTCTGGAATTCGATGTCGCCCTTTACCTCCGTCAGTTCCGTCGGATCCTCGACGTCCGGGGGTTCGGGAGTCTCGTCCAGTAAACCGAAGATTCGCTCGGACGAGGCCATGGCCGACTGCAATATGTTGAACTTCTCGGCGAGGTCGCGAATCGGCTGGAAGGCGCGGTCCGTGTACTGGATGGCCGCCACCAGCCCGCCGAGAGTGAAAGCCGCTCCCCAGTGGGACAAAATGCCGTGCCCGCCGACCCACAGCAGTAAGCCCGTGGCGAAGGATCCTAGAAAGATCACGATGGGGGAGAAAATTGAATAAGCGAAGATCGACTGCAGGTTGGCCTGTAAGTAACTGTCGTTCAGTTCGTCGAAGCGTGAGAACATCGTGTTCTCCCGATTAAAGAGCTGGACGATGACCATACCCGTGATGTTTTCATTCAGAAAACCGTTAACACGCGAGAGCCGGACCCGAATTGTTCGGTAAATGGTGCGCATGGCCGTCTGAAACACGCGGGAAATCATGCCGACGATGGGGAGAACCGCCAGGCTGACCAGAGCCAGACGCCAGTTCAGGATCAGCATCACGATGACGATGCCGACCAGAGTCACCGCATCACCCAGAATTGAAACCAATCCTTGAGTCAGCAAGTCGTTCAGCGCGTCCACATCACTTGTCAATCGGGTGATAAGCCGGCCGACCGGGTTGCGATCGAAGAAGCTGAGAGGTAACCGCTGCAGATGGCCAAAGATCTGGCTGCGTAGGTCGAACATGACGTTTTGACCCACGTACTCCATCGTGTAATTCATGAAGTAACGCAGAATGAACGCCAGCGACAGTGCGCCGAGATAAACGGCCAGAATGGTTGTCAGCCCCGACGGGTGATGAGGCTCGATATACCGATCGATCGCGATCTTGGTTAGCGCTGGGCCGGCCAGGTCAAGCAGGCTGGTGGTGAGGAGCAGGAGCAACGCCAGCGCGGTGACCAGACGGTAGGGACGTAGATACGGTACCAGGCGGCCGACAAGACGGCCATCGTACGCCTTCCCCAGTACCTCGTCTTCGTCCTGGTCATAACGTCCCAGCATTGGCCCTCACTCCACTTCCAATTCCTGTTGCAACAGTTCCCGCCGGTACATGCGCGCGTACAGGCCGTCGGCGAGCAGCAGTTGCTGGTGCGTTCCGCTCTCGATCATCGTTCCGTCGTGGATAACCACGATCTGGTCTGCATCCTTGACGGTCGAAATCCGCATCGATGTCAAAAGCGTTGTGCGTCCCTGCATGACGCGGCGCAGCCCGGCCAGTATTTCGTTCTGGGTATTCGTGTCGACGCTCGACATCGCGTCATCAAGGATTAGGATAGTCGGATCGCGCATGATGGCCCGGGCAAGAGCGGTGCGCTGTTTCTGGCCGCCGGAAAGACTTACTCCGCGC
>Ga0070737_10006344_pt1 | contig 10880 bp, 11 predicted proteins | sample Coa_R1_10_FD_66438 | JGI IMG/M metagenome (GOLD analysis project Ga0070737, IMG submission 66438) | Surface soil microbial communities from Centralia Pennsylvania, which are recovering from an underground coalmine fire - Coalmine... | ecosystem: Environmental > Terrestrial > Soil > Unclassified...
TGCCGAAGGATGCGCTGCTCGCGACCCCGCGCGGTCTGGCGCATGGATTTTCGGATTTGATGCTGGCTTATAACGCGCAGCGTCTCGGCGCCGCGACCGTGGCGCTCGGCATTGCCGAAGGCGCTTATCAACTCGCCCTCGATCACGCGCATGAACGCAAGCAATTCGGCCGTAGCATCGGCGAGTTCCAAGGGCTGCAATGGATGCTCGCCGATATGTCGGTGCAGCTCGCCGCCGCGCAAGCGCTTATCTACAAGGCCGCCGCGCGCGCGGGCGGCGGCTTCCCCAATGCAATCGAAGCGGCGCAGGCCAAGGTTTTCACGGCCGAAATGGCGATCAAGGTGACCAACGACGCGTTGCAGCTTTTCGGCGCGGCCGGCTATTCGCGGAACCGGCCGCTCGAGCGCATGGCGCGCGATGCCCGGATGTTCACGATCGGCGGCGGCACGTCGCAGATGCTGCGCAATCTCATCGGCGGCCGCGTATTTCGCCACGGGCCGCCATAGGCCAATGGCAACGGCGCAGGAACAAGAGGCCGAATGGTCGCGCTGGATGGCGGCGGCGCAGGACGGCGACCGCGTTGCCTATGAGCGGCTGCTCAAGGACTGCCTGCCCTTCCTGCGCGCGATCGCCGGCCGCTATCACGGCACCGCCGACCGCCGCGAAGACGTTGTCCAGGACATCCTTTTGACCTTGCACCGCGTCCGCCATACCTACGACCCGGCGCGCCCCTTCACCCATTGGCTCGCGACCATCGCGAGCCGGCGCTCGATCGATGCCTTGCGCCGCCGCGGCCGCACCGAAAAAACCGAGATTTTCGACGAGCAGGCCTATGAAACCTTTTCCGATCCCGAGGCGAATAGAGAGATGAGCGTGCGCGACGAGGCGCCGGCGCTGAAGGCGGCTATCGCCACCCTGCCGCAGGGGCAGCGCGAGGCGATCGAGCTCCTCAAGCTGCGCGAGCTGTCGCTCGCCGAAGCCTCGCAGCTCAGCGGCAAATCCGTCGGCGCGCTCAAGGTCAACGTGCATCGGGCGCTGAAGGCGCTGCGAACGCAGTTGAAAGGAGATTAGACTTGCCGCCTTCGACCGATCAGCTGGTTGCCCAGCTCGCGGCGAGCGCCGCGCCGGTGAAGCGCCTGCGCCCGCCTCTGGTGCGCGCGGCCTTCTGGCTGATCGGCGTCGCCGCTCTGGCCGCGGCGGTTTTGCCGTCGTTCGCCGATTTCGGCCTGTTCCACCGCCGCATGGAAGATGCAAAATTCGTCCTCGAGCTGATCGGGACGCTGCTCACCGGCATCGCCGCGGTGATCGCCGCTTTCGAACTGAGCGTGCCCGACCGCTCGCCGGCCTGGGCGTGGCTGCCGCTGCCGCCGCTCATCCTATGGCTCGCCGCCAGCGGTTACAACTGCTGGCGCGACTGGATCGAATTCGGCGACAAGGGCTGGCGGTTCGGCGAGAGCGCCGCCTGCTTCGGAACGATCGTCGGCTTCAGCATTCCCCTGGGCGTCGGGCTGTTGTTCTTTCTCGCGCGCACCAAGCCGCTGGCGCCGGTGCCGGTCGCGGCTCTGGGCGGGCTCGGCATCGCCGGCCTGGCCGCGTTTTTCCTCGACTTCAATCACCCGATCGATGCGAGCTTCCTCGATTTCGTCTGGCATGCGGCGGCGGTGGCACTTGTCATCGTCGTTTCGTCGCTATGGGGCCGCTGGCGCGCGGCCGCATGGAAAGACGGCGATTAGCTCAATCGCCCGGTGGCACGCGGGATTCGCCCGTCGCGACCGCCAGCGGATTCATCCGCAACACCACGGAGAGCCGCGTGCCGAGGCGATCGACCTCGGCGACCTTGGTGCCCGGAAAAATCTTGTCGCAGCCGTCTTTGGTGAAGGCGATGAAGAAATCGGCCTTCTTGGGATCGTCTTCGTAGCTGAAGTTGCCCGGCAGATAGGGCAAGAGCGAGCCTTTCGGACCGCAATCGGAAACGGTGTAGTGTTTCGTCGCAAAGCGTTTGCCGTCGCGCGCTTTCAGCTCGGCAACGAGATCGTCCATCGCCTCGCGATAGGAATTCGCCCAATAATCGAGTTTGAAGCGCCCTGCCGCGCCCGGCACGCCGCCGACCAGCGCGTTGTAGTAGACATATTCGTCGGGATGCAGCGCCGCCATGATCGAGGCGTGATAGCCGAGATAGGCGACGAGCATCGCCGCGGCGGACGCGAAAGCCAGGCGACGCGGTGCCAGCCATCGCCACGCGCCGTCGAAGGCGAGGGCCGCGAGCGCCATCAGCGGCGGCTCGACGAAGATGAAATGGCGCAGCCCGTCGAAGAGGGTCGCGTGCGTCGCCATCGCAAAGGCGATCGGGAACAACGCGGCAAAAGCGATCAACGCGACGGGCAAGATATCTTCGAGCCGCGGCCGGTCGCGCCAGAGCCGGCAGCATGCCCACCCTGCCCCTCCCGCCAGGAGCAGCAAGGTCAGCTCGGGAAGCTGGATCAGGAAAAAGGTCGGCAGGTAGATGCGCGGCAACTGCGGCGCCGGGATATAGGCGCCGTCGAACAGGGTCGGATAGGGAAAATCGTGATGGTCGAATTGCAGGATGTCGGCGATCGGCCTCCACAACGGATCGGGCTGCGCCCAGGGCCAGGCAAGCAGCATGATCGCGTAGGAGATGGCGAGCACCGGCGCCAGCACCGACGAGGCTTCGGTCGCGAGGGCCGGCCAAAGGCTTGTCCAATTCCGCCGCCGCCATGCCGCGAGCCCCGGCACGAACATGAGCAGCGGTAGCAGATAGCAGATCAGCAACAATTCGCCGACGCGCACGCCCAGCCCCATGCCGATCGCGATAGCGAGCTTGATGACGTCGCTCGTCTTCGGCTTCGGCAGCTGCGGCAAGACACGAACGAGATAGTAGAGCGACCAGGCATAAGCGGCGGCGAAGGGAATGTCCTTCGGGTTGTTGAACATCTGCCCGTAATAGGTCGGCGACAGCAGCAGCAGCAGCGCGGCGAAGAAGCCCCCGCGCGGCCCGCCGAGCGCGCGTCCGAGCTTCCAGCAGCCGGCGATGCCGGCGACACCGACGATCGCGTTAAGCAGATGTCGCGTTGCATAAGTGCCGAAGGGCGAGATCGGCGACAGCAGCGCCGTCGCGCCGTCGAAGAGCGCGCCGTAATAGCTGATCGGCGGCGACGTCAGCGCCGTCGTGTCGTGAAAAAACGAGCGGTAATAATCGAGGACTTTGAAGGCATACCAAAAGTGGTAGTCCTCGTCCCAGGTCGTGCCGTAATCCGTAAAAGTCGCGAGCACGAGGACGAATATCCCGAAGAGCAACAACAAAGCTGCGATGTCGTAGGGGTCGCGGCGCGCACGCTGACCCGCGCCCGGTAAAGCTGCAACCGTTTCCAAGATGGATTCCGCCCGATTGAGACACCGATCGCGATAATCGGCGCAGCGCCCCCCGACACCGAGCCGCGGGCAATATGGTGCAGGAGCTAACCAAAAGCCAGCGAAACCTTGGCCGAGGCGGTGCGGCAATACGCACGCCTCCGCCCGCTCGGGAGCCATGCCGCGCGCAACCTGCCGGCGCCCTCAGGGTTCAACAAGGCAGCGTCGCTTATGGCTACAATGATGGCTATTGGGATCGTAGCCATGCCTGGCATCCCTGGCCGAACCAGCGGGCCGAGTCCGATTGGCGCGCGCATAACGCCGCGCACTTCTACAACCAGCGCCATGACCGCGACCACGATATGGGCTGGCGCAACGATCATTGGTGGGACCACCGCTGAGCCGCAGCGATAACGGCGAAAAGGCCCCGCGCGAGCGGGGCTTTTTTGTCGGCGAGTTGCCATGGAAACGCCACGATTGTCGGGCACCACGGGCATCGCTTAAGCCATAGCTCCTCTCTCGCAACGCAGGAGAACCGCATGAATACGAAACGAGGTCTTCTGGCTGTCGCCGTCGCGGCCGCCTTGTCCATGGGGGCGCCGCCGCTGCTGACGAGCCCTGCGCGGGCCGCCGACGTGTCGGTGAATTTCGACGCCGGCAACGTCGCCTTCGGCTTCACCGATGGCTATTGGGATCGCGACCATCACTGGCATCGCTGGCCGAACGCCTCAGCGCGTAACGATTGGCGCGCGCATAACAAGGCGCATTACTATTCGCACGCTCACACGCATTACAAAAGCGCCGGCTGGCGCGACCAGGACCACTATTGGGAACACCACTAGCCCGGTCGCAACCCAAAACGGAAAGCCCCGCATAAGCGGGGCTTTTTTTATCGATATGGCCGAGCCGCGGTCAGCGTAGTGCTGTGAGCGGCGGGTTCTTGAGATAGTCCTCGACGATGTGCCGCGCATATTGGCGCAAGGTTCGCTTGTCGTCGGGATCGCCCTGCACCGCCGAGATCGGCACGATGCGATCGTTGCCATAGGTCGGCGTCGGCTTGCCATTCATATCGTAAAGGAAAGGCGGCGTGTCGCCGCGCTGCACCGCTTCGATCGCACGACGCAGATTGCGACGGAACAGCGCGATCCCCGTATCGCCGACGCCGAGATGCTCCTTGCTGTGCGGCGTGATCGCGCCCTGGCTGGTCATCGCGTCGTAATCGCCGGGCACGCGCTGCCGCTCTTCGTAGGGCCGGTTCGGGCTCTGGCCGAAATTGTTGAACTGGCCGGCGATGCGCTTCTCTCGGCTCTCGTCGTCGCGCAGATGGAAGAAGGTGAAGTTGATGCAGTTCTCGTCGTCGACCGGCGTCGTCCACAAGGTCAACCAGGGCGGCGCCGCGATCTTCTGCTGCCGGCCGTTTTCGAACACCGAGGTGATGCTGTGGATGTTCGGCATCAGGGCATCGGTCGAGCGCGCCCAGATATTGTCACCCACGCGGCGCACCGCGACATAGATGCTGCCGACCGGCGTCTCCGCCCATTCGATCTCGGGAATGACGCCGAAGCCGTCGCCGAAAGGATTGGGCTGGCCGGGCAGCACGTGTAGGGTCGCCGTGTGCACCGGATCCATCACGTTCTCCTTGAGCTGCAGCCAATTGCAGGTCCAAGGCAAGCGATCGCCCGGCTCCATGCGGATGCGCGGCACGTTGAAGCGATCGTAATTCGGGAAAGGCGGCTTCTTCTCGATCGGCCCCATATAGACGAAGACCATGCCGCAAAAGACATGGGTCGGATAAGCCGGTTGCGCGACCTGGCGCTGCAACACTTCGAGCGGCTCGCCCGGCGCTTCGAGGATCGTGCCGTCGATATCGTAGAGCCGGCCGTGATAGCAGCAGCGGATGCCGTGCTGCTCGATCTGACCGAATTCGAGCGACGTGTTGCGGTGGCAGCAATGGAGATGCATGCAGCCGTAGCGCCCGCTCTTGTCGCGGAAGAGAACCAGGTCCTCGCCGAGGACGCGCTGCACGAAGGGCAAATCCTTGATCTCGCTTTCCCAGGCGGCAGCCTGCCAGAAGCGGCGCTGATATTCGCCGCCCGGCGTGCCCGGCCCGACCTGGGTTAGGAACAGATCGGGCTTCCCCGGTTGAGTGTTGCGATAGCCGCTAAAGCCCAAGCTGTTCCTGATGGAGCCGTCTGCGCTCATCTCGATCCTCCTCCCGCGACGTTGCCCGATGGGATTGCCGCGATCATAGCACGCGGCGGCTTCGGGCGAAAAACCCATTGCACGGGCGCGGGCGGCGCCTGCCGTTCCTCGACGCCGCGAAGCGTTATACGGTGCATAACATCTTGGCGCGGCACGGACCGCGTTCTCGCCGCGCTCAACGCATGCGGGACGTGATAGATTAAGCCGTCTCCTTGGGAATGAGCAGCGTGATCGAGATTCGCTCGGCGCAGAGGCGCGACGAGAAAGCCTGGAAAGCCCTCTGGGCCGAATACAACGCGTTCTACGGCGTCGACATCCCGGCGCGCGTCACCAACCGCAGCTGGACGCGCATCCTCGATAAGCGCTCGCCGGTTTTTTGTCGCGTCGCCGTCGATGACGGCGCCGTGCTGGGCTTCGCCAATGCGGTGCTGCATGAGGGCACATGGGCGACGCGGCCGCTCTGCTATCTCGAAGACCTTTACGTCGCGCCGGCAGCGCGCAAGCGCGGCATCGCGACGGCGCTGATCGAAGACCTCATCCGGCTCGGGCGCGCCAAGAAATGGGATCGCATCTATTGGCACACGCAGGAGAGCAACGCGACCGCGCGCCGCGTCTACGACGGTTTCGTCAAAGCCGACGGCTTCGTGCGCTATCGGCTATCGTTGAGGTGACGTGGTGCCCGCTGCCGGACTTGAACCGGCACGGCCCTTTCGGGCCAACGGATTTTAAGTCCGTTGCGTCTACCATTCCGCCAAGCGGGCACAGGCGCGCGGCGGGCAATCTAGCATAGCCGCTTCGATTCGCCGCCCCGGCGCGCGATGCATCCAATAGGACGGCTATTCGTTATTCAGCCGGCTCGCCATGATTCGCCCGTTACGCCTGCTTGCCGTCCTTCTCGTGCTGACACTGCTCGGCTGCGCCGGCACGGCCGTCACGGCAATACCGGGACCTATCCAGCCGCCGCCGCAAGGCGCGGCGCAGATCGTCTTCTATCGCGACATCGGCTATTACGAGCCGGCCGACACCTTGCGCGTCGCGCTCAACAATCGACCGGTCGGCACCCTGCCGCGCGGCGACATTTTCTATCGCGACGTGGCGCCCGGCACCTACACCATCAGCTTCGCCCCGACCCGGCCCGATCCGAACCAGTTCAGGACCATCGCCCTCGCGCCGGGCGAAGTCGTTTACGTGAAGCTGGCCGCACTGCCGGTGCGGCCGTGCAACTGGTTCGGTGCCGGCATCGCCGATTGCGACATCAACGGCCATACGGCGATGATCGTGACCCCGGCGATGGCGCAGCAGGAGATGCGCGGTCTGACGCTGATCGCCGGCTGAGGCTCTTCGCAGGGAACGTTTCGCGCCGCCGGCAAAGGCGGCTATCTTCGCTTAATGCCCGATTACCCGACTCTGCGCTTTCTCGAAAAGCATGGCGGCTGGCTGGCGATCGCCATTGGGCTCGCCGCCTTTCTCGCCGCGATTGTTGCGACGCTGCTGGGCGCGTCGCCCTGGTGGCTCGTCGCCGGCGCGGCGGGAGGCGCGACGCTCTTCCTGCTCGCGCGCTCTTACGTCGAGCTGATCCGGCTCATGACCGACATGCTGCTGCCGAAATAACCAAACAACGGGACAAAGCCCAGCCTAAAGTAATACCTATGGGCGCAGAAGTATTACAGGGCGTCTTTGCCCGATTTTTCATCGGCGCTCACGCGCTGATCGCCGGTGCTACACTGCTAACCCGCGATCCGCGTCCATAGGCAATATTTCCGGCATCAACCTGATCGCGCCGCCATAGCCATCTACTCCTCGACCGGCGTATCGCCGAGCTCGCGCACCATCGCCGCGACTTCCGCGGTCGCTACGCCCAGCCGTTCCGCATCGCGCCCGCGCAGCACGAGATTCACCCCGAAGCTGCCGCGGCGCATGATCGGGTAAGAGCCGATCTCGACATCCTCGTATTTCTTCTGAATCTCGCCGAGGCGCTTCGCCAGCACGCCTTCGGCGAGCGAGGTCGCGACCGTTCGCGACAGCATCGGCTTGCCGCCTTTGAGCTCGCCTTTGATCGCGTCGAACATGCCTTGCATGACCCGCGGGATTCCGGCGAACACATAGACATTCCCCATCTTGAAGCCGGGCGCGCGCGAAACCGGATTGTAGACGAGGGTCGCGCCTTCGGGCGTCGTCGCCATGCGCATCCGCGCCTCGTTCAATTCGCCCGGCGCGTAGAAATTGAGGAAGTGCTTATGCGCCTCGGGATGCACCTTCCACGGCACGCCAAAGGCCTTGGCGATCGATTCCGAGGTGATGTCGTCATGCGTCGGGCCGATGCCGCCGGTGGTGAAGACGTAATCGTATTTGGCGCGCAGCTCGTTCACGACGGCGACGATCGTCGCCTCGACGTCGGGGATGACCCGCGCTTCCATCAGATTGACGCCGACCTCGCCCAGGCCCTTGGCGATATAGGCGAGATTGGCGTCCTGCGTCCGGCCCGAGAGAATCTCGTTGCCGATGATGATGATGCAGGCGGTGGGGACCTTGCCGGCCGGCGTCTCAGCGCTCACATAAAGCTCCCGAATTTTCGTCTTTCTCTCTGTAGTTAGGCGCAAACGCGGCTCCCCCGCAAGGACGGGACGGCTTGCCGCGTGCTGGCGGACGGGATATGAGGTCACGCATGAACAAGTTTCAGCCCGCGCCCGTCGTCGAGGATCGCGCGGCCCAGGATCGGATGGGGGCCGAGGAGCGGCGCATCAAAATTCACGGCCCTGCCGATTTCGAGGGCATGCGCAAGGCCGGCCGGCTTGCTGCCGAACTGCTCGACTTCATCACGCCGCATGTCGTGCCCGGCGTCACCACCGATACGCTCGACCGTCTTTGCCACAGCTTCACCGCCGATCACGGCGCGATTTCGGCGCCGCTCAACTATCGCGGCTTCCCGCGCTCGATCTGCACCTCGATCAACCATGTCGTGTGCCACGGCATCCCCGGCGACCGCAAGCTCGAGGAAGGCGACATCGTCAACATCGACGTCACGCCCATTCTCGACGGCTGGCACGGCGATAGCAGCCGCATGTATCTCGTCGGCGACAAGGTACCCTTGAAGGCGCGCAAGCTGGTCGAGGTCACTTACGAAGCGATGATGCGCGGCATCGCGGCGGTGAAGCCGGGCGCGACCCTGGGCGATATCGGCCACGCGATCCAGAGCTTCGCCGAGGCCAACCGCTTCTCGGTGGTGCGCGATTTCTGCGGCCACGGCACGGGGCGTGTCTTTCACGACGCCCCTTCCGTCGTGCATTTCGGCCGCCCCGGCGAAGGGGCAAAGCTGCGCGAAGGCATGATCTTTACCGTCGAGCCGATGATCAACGCCGGCCGCTACGAGGTGAAGATCCTGTCGGACGGCTGGACGGCCGTGACCAAGGACAAGTCGCTTTCGGCGCAGTTCGAGCACACGATCGGCGTCACCGCGACCGGCTGCGAGATTTTCACGCTGTCCCCCAAAGGTCTGCACCAGCCGCCTTATTTGGTGTAGCGCCGCGGGCCCTAACCACCTTCTTGCGCAGCGCCGAGCGCGGGCAGCGGGAAGCGAACGGTGACGGTCGTGCCCGAGGCGGCTGTCGTCACCTCGACGCGCGCGCCGATCTGATCGGCCAGAGAGTTCACGAGCCCGGTGCCGGACGAACCTTTGCGCCCCTCTCCCGCGGCATTAGCGAAGGTGATGTAAACCTTTCCGGCGCCGCCATCGAAAGCGTATTTGATCGCGTTGGTCACCAGTTCGTTGACGATAAAACCGAGCCGCACCGCGACGCGCAGCTGCACGGCCGCGTCAGCGATCGCGTGGCGAATCTCAATTCGCTCCGGCGGCTTGATGCTCTCGCTCAGCCGCGCGAGGTCGGCGCCGAGGCTGATCTCGCTTTCGACCTGCGACAGCGAAAGCTGCTCGTTGGTCGCCACCATCGAGGCGATGCGATCGACGACGCGTTCCAACTGCGTTTTCGCCTGCGGATCGGCGATGCGGCGGCGGGCGACTTCGAGCGTCCCCATTGCGATATGCAGCTGATTGGCGATCCGGTGACGCAACTCGGCGAAAAGGACGGCGCGCTCGCTCACCTCGATCCTCAGCCTCCGCTCGATCGCCTGGCTGATCTCGGCACGCAGCGTTAGCTCGATGGTCCGCCCAAGGAGACGTGCGAAGTCGCAGAGAAAATCCTCGTCGTCCTGATCGAAGCGGCGCAAGGCCGTGCTGTCGACATCGAGCACACCCCAAATCTCGTCACTCGATTTGATCGGCACGTTGATCAGGGCGCGAATTCCGTGGTCGCGCAACAGGTCGGAATGGTCGAAATCCTCGGCCCCGGGCAGATTGCCAATCATAACCGGTTCGCCGGTCGCTACCGTACGGCCCGGCGGCGACCGCATGCCGTGCGGCAAGGTCGCCGTTCCGACGACGCCGGGCTTCCAACCGACGCCGGCAATGATCAAGAGATCGTCCGGCCGCGCTCGCAGGATTTTGGTCCGCTCGACCGCTAGGCATCTCGATACGCATTCGGTCACCCGCTGAAGCAAGGATTGCCGATCGGTCTCGCCGAAGGCGGCGAGGGCGAATTCCAGGACGGCGGCGCGATAATCGCGCAGCCGATTCAGCAGAGCTTGAGTGTCGCGCGGGAGTTCCATCGAGGGTAACCACCTGCATCTCGACCGGTTCCGCCATGCTTGGGCTGTGGCGTGGTTCGCCCGCTTTCGGTAGGCTTCGTGCGATGGGGGACAAGAAGACGTCAGAAGCGGCCAAGGAGCAGCCGCATTACCTCGGCCATCGCCAGAGGCTGCGCGAGCGGCTTTTGGAAGGCGGCGTCGACGCCTTGCCCGACTACGAGCTGTTGGAATTCCTGCTCTACGCCGCGCGGCCGCAAGGCGACACCAAGCCGCTCGCGAAACAGCTGATGCAGCATTTCGGCAGCTTCGGCGCCGTGCTGTCCGCCGAGCGCGAGGCGCTGGCGAATTTCGGTCTCAAAGACCCGACGATCGCCGCGCTCGTCGCCGTGCGCGCCGCCGCCGCGCGCATGCTTAAAGGGGCGCTAGCGGACCGGCCGGTGATATCGAACTGGCAGGCGCTGGTCGATTATTGCACGGCGCGCATCGGCTTCGCGGCAGCCGAGGAATTCCACCTTCTCTTCCTCGACCGCAAGAACGCGCTGATCGCCGACGAGAAGCAGCAGCAAGGAACGGTCGATCACGCGCCGGTTTATCCCCGCGAAGTGGTGAAGCGCGCCCTCGAATTGAACGCCACCGCTATCATCATGGTGCACAACCATCCCACTCGA
>Ga0070737_10006346_pt1 | contig 10878 bp, 11 predicted proteins | sample Coa_R1_10_FD_66438 | JGI IMG/M metagenome (GOLD analysis project Ga0070737, IMG submission 66438) | Surface soil microbial communities from Centralia Pennsylvania, which are recovering from an underground coalmine fire - Coalmine... | ecosystem: Environmental > Terrestrial > Soil > Unclassified...
GCTATCCTACTGATCCTTACTGCACCGTCAACAACAATCTCTCCCACCCTTGGGAAAACTCGGAAACAATCCTGTGCCTTCCCCAACCTGAAGCCTCATCTATCTCCGACACGCTCCTAGCCGGAACCAAACAGGAAAGTTGGATGATTTCGAAAATCCTCTCAACATTGCATAAACACTGATTCAATCCGATGTGCTCAAAAATCGCCTGCCAGGAAATGTCAGAATGCAACTTCAAAGGTCCTAATGATCTGCTCCTCGGTAAATCGGCTCGACTTCATTCCGTCTTCCTTGGGCATTTATACCCCGGAGAACTCACATTTCAACTGCTCTAGTTTTCGGGGGGCAGCTCATTTATAGCCCATACTTTCATAGCCCTGTTTCTCTGCCAATTCGCTTGAAAGCTGCCGCTCGAACGCCTTCGATTAGCATTGTTGACGCTCGCATGTCTTTCGTTGATTCTCAGAGTTAACCCAACAGCTCGAATGGCCCTTGTCAGCCAACTGAACAGTGTGCCGTAGGCTAAGAATTTTCGTCGGCGAAATTCTCCGCTGAATAGACTCATATGCTACCTCAAGGCACACTGTAGTTATTGAGTAAGCTATGAAGCCATCGGCAACTTATCAATGTCAAAGTCCTGTGAGTCTCGCCGTCAGTGAAATTGCGATTCACAGGACATTCCCGATCGTTCAATGTCGTCGCTTCTTAAGCCCACGGGCGCAGATGTGTGTAAGTTCGTTGATACAACTATTTGGCTCAAGGCTCTTGTCGTTTTTCACCGTCGAGGTTGCGCATTAAGAGTACGTATGGCGCGATTGCCTTGAAAAGGGAAAACCCGACGAATTCACTTTCACAACCCGCGGTCCGGCCCTTAAATGAAGGATAGCCTAGAAAAATAACTTGAGCCCAAATTGAATGACTCTGCCGGAATTCGCACTTGTAATCTGGCCAAAGGTGCTGTCAGTTACAGTTGTGTCCGGGTTGCTGAAGTTGACTTGGTTGAAAGTGTTAAAGAATTCCGACCTAAATTGCAGGCTGTACCTCTCGGTAAATCGAATATTACGAATGATCGAAAAATCGGTGTTTGAAAAGGCCGGCCCGCTCAGTATTCCACGGCCGGAATTGCCATACTGTCCCAGCATCGAATACACAATGTTAAACGGAGTGCAATTCTGCTGCTCGATAGAGAGGGGATTCCCGACCTGAGGAGTAAAGCTGCAAGTCGGATTAATAAACGCAGCAGTATTAAAGAACTCGTTGATCATAGCTGCACGGCTGGCGTGGCTCATACCGATGGGCTTCCCGTTAAGCTGGGCGTGCTGGCTTCCAAATGTTCCGTCCACCGCGACGTCCTCTCCACTCACAAACGTCAACGGCAAACCGCTTTGTAGGGAAGTAATTCCGGTGATAGTCCAATCACCGAGCAACCTGTTCTTCCATTGCCTCGCAAAGTGTGGAGTCGGAGACCATACCCAAGAAGCCACAAATGCATGGAGACGGTCCCAGTCGGAGCGCCCACGCTCCGTCCGTAAATTAAAGGGATCCGACACAGTTCCGCCCAAATTATCCGTCGAACTAGTATCGATTGACTTCGACAGCGTGTAAGAAGCCACAACTTCAAGTCCATGGCTCATGCGTTTGGTCACCTGAGTTTGCCAGCCATGATACCAACTGCGAAAATCATTCCCCAGCAGGAATCCTTGCGGACTCAAGATCCCTGGTTCGTACAGTACGCGGTCGTTAATGTTGTCCGGCGTCGAATTCGTGTTCTCCAGACCCGTCGTGGGATCATAGTTTGTTCCAGGAATGAACCGTGCGGGATTGTATGTTCTCAAAGCCTCGATCTTTGTGCCAATTTTCCCAATGTACCCAGTTTCCACCATGATACTCGGGGTTAGCTGGTGCTGGATCGTGAGATTCCATTCCTGATCATAAGGAGTGAAGAGCAGAGTTTCGTTGAAAACCCCACCGGCAGGCAGTGGAAACAGAGGACAATTAAAACCAGGAGGAGTCGAAACTTTAACACAGCCGAATTTACCGGTCGGGGTTGCCGGAGGAGGAGTCTGTCCTATGGAACCAAAGGGGTTATCTATCAGGCCATTGAAACCATTGAAAAATCCGGCGAAGGGTGGGTTTTCTTGCGCTAGTGAGTCTGCATTGATTGACTCATAGAACACCCCATATGCACCTCGCACACTGGTCTTGCCGTCGCCGAAGACATCCCATGCGAAGCCAAATCGCGGAGCTATATTGTTAGCATCCCAGGCATGTTTCGTAACGGAACGAGTGAGACCAGGATCGTTCGGGAAAAGGATACCTGGTGGTGCATCGGGGACAACTTTCGACTGTGCTCCAGGCACCACTGTGTCGATTCTATTATGGCGATCAACCCACCATTTGTAGGGCTCCCAGCGAGTGCCTAAGGTCAGTGTCAACCGAGGTTTGATTTTCCACTGATCTTGGAAGAAGAAACTGGGCAGCGTGGTAATGTCATCGTTGTCACGAACTCCGAAGTCGCCGCTCATTGTGTCATAAGCACCAAGCAAGAAGTCGGCTACAGGGTCCCCGCTGCGAATCCCGCTGAAATTAAAACCTGGTGAGCCAATAAACCTTTGAATGAAATGTGGGTGCAGTACTTCACCTCCAAACTTAAACGTGTGGTTCCCGCTAATTTTCGTCATGACGTCTCTGATTTGCCAGTTGTTGTTAATGAAGCGGGTGAGATAGCCGGATCCCAAAGTAAAGAGCCCGCCAACACTCACATTAATCGCCCCATCAGGAATGTATTGTGGGAAATTTTGCATCCCCAGTTGCGTAGGCGTAATCGTCCGCGTGTTGTGTTCAAAAGAGGTGGTCCTCAAAAAAGATCCTACAAACTGGTTGAGAAAGGTGGGGCTAAAAGTATACGTGTCATTAACGGACCACTCACCCGTTTGCTCCACCAGGCTATTGCCGTCGTATCCTGGAATATTCCCGCCGTTGAAAGGGGTCGTGTTCGTATTGTGATCGAGAAAAAAAGTGCCGAACAGCGTATGCTTGCTGCTTTGGTCCCAATCGATTCGGGCCAACCCCATGTCATCGTTGCTTGGGCTCGGCGCCAGTGCAACTATTTGCCCTGTCGAAGATGTTGGGACATACTTAAGCAAGTTCTGCGCAACCGGACTGATGCAATTTGGATTGATGATGTTGTTCGTTACGCAAGCGTTACCAGAGGAGTCCGTGAAGCCCAAACCGGTCAGAGGATTAGTAGGATTGCTGATCGTTGTACCGCTTCCGGTAAAGTCGCCATTCCGCTCGGCTGCAGATGGAACGAACGCGACAACAGGAACAGCTGAAGGACGAACACGCAGTCCCTGGTAGGAACCGAAGAAAAAGAGTTTCTTGCTCTTCCACAGCGGTCCGCCGCCCGCCCCTCCAAACTGATTTTCCTTGATTGCGGGGACACTGGCACTGAAAAAATTGCGGGCATTCAGGGCGTCGTTACGCAGGAATTCCCACACGTCACCGTGGAACTGATCCGTCCCGGCCTTCGTCACCATCGTGACCTGAGATCCAGGATTGTGCCCATATTCTGCATCGAAATTCGACGTCTGAATCCGAATCTCTTGGACGGCGTCGGGTGGTGGAGGGTTCATACCGGTATTGCGCGAAGGGTTGTTGAAATAGGCACCATTTAGCATAAACAGATTCATGTTGTCTCGCCCACCGCTGACGTTCATTGTTGGCCCGCTGCGAGCGTCCGTCAACTGCTGAGGCGCGTTGACATTGAGCACCCCGGGAATTGTCACGGCAAGGCCAATGACGTTGCGCCCATTGAGCGGTAGGTCCACGATACGGCGGTCATCGATAAGATCCGAGGTTGTACCGGAGGTTGTATTGACGAGCGGAGGAGCCGCGGAAACTTCCACCGCTTGAGTTACCCGCCCCAATACCAGCGTCATGTCCAGTCGAACAGGCTGGTTAGCCGTCACAGTGACATTAGTGTGGGTTAGCTTCTGGAAGCCGGTCTTTTCCACAGAAACTGTGTAAGGGCCCGGTTGAACGGCCGTGAACTGGTAAAAGCCTTCGGCATTCGATGTAGTACTAATAGACAAATTCTGGCTGACCAGCGTTGCCGTGACCCGCGCTCCAGGCACAGCCGCACCGCTTGGATCCTTCACATAACCACTGATTGAACCAGTTACTTGTCCCTTTAACGTTAGTGGGAGGCCTATCAAAACGAGGGTGATCAACCCTACCCAAAGGAGAAATCTGTGAATCTCTTTGCTAAGCATTGGACACCTCCATCCATCGTCCATCCTTTTTTGCTTTCCGTACGCAATCGCAATCTTCCAAGCCGAACTTGATTTACCAGCCTATGTTTCGGTACCGTTTTACCACCCAATGCCAGAACGAGAAAACCAAAGCACAAGTCCTCAACGCGTGAACACAAGGTCATGACATCTTCGCCCGTTCAATCAAAAGGAAGTGAAAAAAACCGCCGACGAGACGATACCTTTAAGAGTAATACCTCGCGTTTCTGAGCGTTCTTTAGGATGCATTCAGTCGTTGAAGGTCTTTCCCCAAAATATATCGAAAGCTTATTACTACGTTTCGGATCGGATTGTCAAGAGATTTGCATTACTTTCGAATGGAGGTGATGTCAAGCTGCTCCCTGCGCAAGTTTGGAATGAGTAATTATCCTCCGGCAGAGCCGGCGGCTTTAGTTGTGAGCCGCTCAAAGCGGCTATTCGGCGTCGCTAACGCGGCGCCGCCTTGCTGGGGCTGCCGGACGGAGACCTGTCAGAACAGCCCGAGTTGGTCCAAGCGCTTATCTTCCTGTTCCTGGTTGCGGATGTATTCTCGCACTGCTTCTTCATCTCGGCCCACCGTGGACACGAAGAACGCTCGTGCCCAAAAGCGCTGGCCAACAAACTTCCGCTTCTGCTCCCCGTACACCCGTGCCGGGTGAATCGCGCTCTTGCCCTTGATATACCCCACGACTTGCGACACCGCGTACTTGGGCGGAAGGGCGATCATCATGTGTACGTGGCCGAGCAGCAGATGCGCTTCTTCAATCCGGCTCTGCTTCTGCTCCGCCAGTCGCTGGAAGATTTCTCCCAATATCGCCACAGCCCGGCGTACAGCACCTTGCGCCGGCACTTGGGAATGAAAACTACATGTTATTTGCACTACCACTTCGTATGGTCTAGGCTTTCGTATTCGTCCATCGTGGATCTCCTTTTCGTGCGCTTCAGCGGCTCAGGTTCAGAAGTTTCTGCGATGGACTTCGGAAAATGGCAAGCTTTTACTGCCACCCCGGCAGAGCCGGGGGAACTCCCAACTGAATTAGTTGACACATGTAGTGGAGTGTTGAGATGGGTCCTCTCCAGGCACCAGAAGCGGGCGTGGCCGAGTTAAGTCGAGAAACTCTTAAACGGCTGCAATGGTTTGACTCTTACCAAGCTCACGGCCGGAACGCCACTCGCACGTGCCGGTAATTTGGCATCAGCCAGGAGACATCGTACCGTTGGAAAGGGTGGCACGATCCCGAGAACCTACGGCTGCTGGAGGATCGTTCCCACACCACCGTCCTCGCCACCGCTACCCCACGTGGACGTTGGAGCAGGCCGAACAAGTCCGGCGTCTGCTCAAGCAGTACCCGCTCTGTGGCAAGGATAAGCTGGCGGTGTTATTACTGAGGGGAGGATTCAGTAGCGCTTCATCCGGCAGCGGCCGTAGCTTCCGCAGGGGATGGTCTTGGGTACCCGCTGCTCGAGCGAACGGTAGCTGGACATGGCCTGCTGTTGGGTGTCCTCACCGCGCATCAGCAAATCCTCCTGACTTCGCAGAGTCTCAAATGTCAGATATATCATAGTGCAATATACTATCAACACTTTTCGAGCTCTTCAGCACCCTGTTGGTATTACTATGTTGTGCAGCATCATTACAGATTTGCTTGAATTTTGTTCCGGACATGGGACAGAGCCCGTTGGATCTCACCAGCCAGGGCTCGATCAGGCGGAGAATCTGTTCCCACGTGACACCAAAAGTTTTTTTTACGGCGCAGGTAGGCGGTCAGGATAAATAGGTACGCCAAGGCGGAAAGTACTAAGTGGTGGTGAAAGCCCCGCCAAGAACGGCCCGCAAAGTGATCCAGCCCCAAATCAACCTTGGAGCGCTGCAAGTACTGTTCAATATGCCAGCGGGAGCGGCTCAGCTTCAAGCATCGGGCTTTGGTCAAGGGCCGATGAAAATGGGCCAAGTAATAGCGATAGGGTGCGCGATCACCCGCCGGCCAGCCCACCACCAACCAAACCTTTTCCAGTGGGCCTCCGGCATGCGCCCGATCGACTTCCGGTGCCCCGGCATCAGCAGTCCTTCCACATATCGTGCCGCGGCTACTCGTCTCTCACTTCGACCCAAACCGGCGATCAGGGGCCGCATAAACTCGTGAAATTGTTCGGCGGTTTCTTTCCAAAGCCGAGCGTTCCAGGTGATGGGCTTCATGCGCCCATGCTAATTCATTCAACAGAGAAAGGCGAGACATCCTTAACATAGTAATGTCAGGCGCTCGGGAATGTACGGGAGAAACTTCCTACACAGTCCCAGCGGTTTCCCCATGGCGTCGCATGGCGTTCCCCGTTGCTGGCGTGGGGCAGGCGGGCCGTGTCGTCCTCCGGGTTTCGCGGGTCCCTTCCAAGGTTGCCAACTGGCGGGTCCGGGGGTCCGTCTTCCACCTCATCACCATGACCGTCATTAGCTCCTGTCATTGTTGATGCCTCGCTTTCGGCTGATTCTGATTCCCCAATCTTGGCCTAAGGTGCCTGCGAAACGGCCCTATCAAGAATGACGCGCCCACGATTTCGAAAGCTCCCAGCCCTATGTAAAGGTGAATCGCTTTCAGCGACTTCCATGCAGGGCCCGCAGCACATTCACCAGTACGATGACTAACATAAGGACGACATAAACCCGCAGACCCCAGAGCAAAACTCTGACAGATAGAGAAAGCTTTCTCCGACCAAATCGGGTCCTTTGTTTGGACGCCACAAGCTGGTCCGCTTCGAGTACTGAAAGCGCGGCTTCCGGGTGGTCGAAGCCGATCTGCTGGCCATTCGCATTGACATCATTCTCAGGGGCGCGTACGCCCGGATGTTGTTCGACCTGTTTCATGTTTTGCCTCGGTTACAGTTCACGGGCGTCCCCGAGAAACCAAGGCGCCCGCGCTCCTCTAATCTCCCAGCAAACGCGGAAAAACGGTTGCCAACCCGTATCCCAACCCCGCGCACACGAGCAGAACCGTGACAGTCACAGCGGCGAAATTCGCCCACGGACCGTTCGAATGTTCGCCCATCACCTCGCGATCATTCACCAGCAGCAGGAGAAGCGCCAGAGCCGGCGGCATTGCCAGCACCGCGATGACGTTGACCGTCAGGATGATGAATACGAGGGGTGCGTTCGGGATAAGAACCAGCCCCGCCGCCAGGCAAGCCGAGCCGAGCAGGATCGAATAGAACGGCCAAGCCTCTCGCAACGGTCGGTTCAGGCTGTGGCCCGTATGCAGGACTTCGCCAAACGCATAGGCGGAGGAAGTCGAAATGGTGATCGCGGCAACAATGCCCGCCTCAAACACGCCCAGCGCGAACACTGCGGCGCCCGCATGGCCAATCCACGGTTCCAAAGCCTGGGCGAATTGGGCGGCCTGAAAATCACTCGCATTGATGCCGTGGTGGAAGAGTGGGACAGTGGCGAGTATGGCGGCAATTCCAAATACGGAAGCGAGCAATGTTCCGAGCAGCGTGTCCATCCGGCCAGCCCCAATGTCGCGCGGCTGCATGCCCTTATCCACCACAGCGCTCTGCTGGAAAAAGAGCATCCACGGCGTCACGGTGGCACCCGTGTCCGCCAGGATGAGCAGAAGGATCTCAGAGTTCTTGCCCTGGGGAAGCGGCGTCCAGTAGAGCAAGGCGTGGCCAACTTCGCCCCAGGCGGGATGCGCCAGGAGCGCGGCAGGCACAAAAAGGCCGTTGAAGATGGCGAGCCCCAACGTGATACGCTCCCAGGTCCAGTACCGGCCCGTCGTGATCGCCGCGAGAACCACCAGCAGTGCTGCACCCACCGCAACAGAAGGGCGAATGCCGAAAAAGCTGAGCCCGGCGCGCACACCGATGAATTCCGTCACCAGCGTGAGGAAGTTTCCCAGAACGAGGTCGGCCATAGTGAAGAAACCCCAAAAGCGGCCGAACCGGTCAAAAATCAGCTCTGCATGGCCCCGATGGGTGACCGCCCCCAGCCGCACGGTCATTTCCTGCACCACGAAGCCCATCAGAAAGGTCAGAACGACAAAGGGTAGAAAGAAGCCGATGCCGAACCGCGCCCCCGTGGCTGCGTAAGAAAGCATGCTCGGCGCGTCATTCTCGCCAAGGAAGACAAGGATTCCCGGCCCAACCAGAAGCCAGAACAGGCGAAGTCCGCCAAGTGGGTGGTACACGCTGCCTTCGCGGCGCGCCCGAGCAACTCGCAACCGGTCCTGCGCCCGGTCGATGTCCTCATGCGTCAGGAGACCGGCCAGCTCGGGTCCCGCGGCAAAGGCGGTGGCGGGCTCAACCGTCGGGTGGAATGGTTGATAGGCCTGTGCTTCCGGTTTGTTATGCGGATAATCCATACCCGGGTTTGCGGACCTTCGGACCTTGAGTTTTGTTTAGCCTCCAGCGGCCTCAATCCGGGCAACGCTTGTCCGTTGTGCTGCTTGCCATTTAAGCCAGCGGAGTGGATTCAGCTTTGGGGGCAACCCGCAACGACCATCTACTATAGCTCGCTCGAACTACTAAACTATAGTTAACATGATTTCGCCAAGAGTTGTCAACCGCAATATCCGATCCGTTGATGAGAAATCCGCGCTAATATGGGTATTGCCTGATCTTCTCATCGCCGGCAATATGAGGCGGACGAGAATGCCAGAAGGCTGGAATGGTGGCCAGCAGTGAAACTTACCGTATCGAAAGAAGACTATTTGAAGGCCATCGCGGAAGCGCAGGCAGAGGAGCCCACCGTCATCGCAGCAACTATTGCTCGGTGGCTGCGGGTGACCCCTCCCGCCGTCGCCCTCGCGCTACGGCGGTTGCAGCGCGACAAGCTGGTCGAGGTTGACCGGAAGGGACGAATCTCTTTGACGAGAGCAGGGCGCAAGATCTCGGACAAGCTGCGAATCCGCCATCACCTGGTAGAGCGAATGCTCCATGAAGTGTTAGGGATGGAGTGGTACAAAGTCCACGACGAGGCGGAGCGGTTGGAGCACTCCATTTCAGAAGATGTGGAGCGAAGGTTGACCGAACGGCTGGGTCCGGACGGGCTCTGCCCGTACGGCAACCAGATCAACGAGAGCGCGACCGAGCGGCGAAAATTAGGGCTCCACCAATTATGGGAAGTAACCCCCGGCTCGTCGGTCAGGGTAGCCAGCATGTACGAACGCGACCGCAGACTTCTCGAATACTTCGACCAACTTGGCATTCGGCCCGGTGTACACTTGATGGTCCTCACCCACAATTACGATGGTACTGTCACTCTGCGTTTGAAAAAGAGCCTGGTTAACTTGGGCGAATCCGCAGCCAGGAAAGTCTGGGTCGCGGAAGTTCAAAAGTCCTAAGATCGGCGAACACATTCGCATGTCATGATTTTGTCAACCTGATTTGACCCACTTTGATTTATCATTTCAGCTCTTTCTGTCAGCTTTCTCTGATTTTTGGTCTTCCTCAGTTGGGTGATTTGTGTCTTTCTTTCCTAACTTCGTTGGGGCCCCGGCTGCAGCGAAGCCCGAAGGGCGGAGCGTTCAGGGCGAAGCAGAAGCCGGGGCCCCCAACGAAACGCCCCGCCGCCCCGATCATTTTGTCTTCTTCCGCTTCTCCAGCGTCCTGCGAAAACGATACGAATCGGTTCCGGTCTCAATGATATGCGCCTGGTCGGTGACCCGGTCCAGCAGCGCTTTGCAGAGCCTCGCGTTGGGTATCACCTGGGTCCTTTCGGAGAAGGACAGGTTTGCTGTCATCATCACTGCCGCCTTCTCGGCCCGATCCGCGATCGCTTGGAACAGGAACTCCACCCCCAGATGGGCCAGCGGCACATAACCCACTTCGTCGATGGCGATCCGTTCGTAGCGCAACCCGCGCGCCATCACTCGTCCCAGTTGCAACTGCTGCTTGGCTTCCACCCGTTCGTTCACCAGCCCCGCCGTCGTCGTGAAGCGTACCCGCCGCCGCTTCTGCCGGCAGGCCGCCACGCACAGTCCCGTCATCAGGTGAGTCTTTCCCGTTCCGCAGTCCCCGATGAACAGGATCGGTTCAGCCCTCTCGATGTATCCGTCTTCGGCCAATTGCTGCATCTCGGTCGCAGAGACTTTCGGTGGCTGCGAAAAATCGAACTCCTCCAGCGTCTTCCTCCGTGGCAGACGCGGTCCCCGCAGACACCGGCTTACCAGCCGGTGTTCACGTTCCCCCAACTCCGCCTCCACTAAAGCTTCCAGATAATCCAGATGGCTCTGCTTCTCTTTGGCGGCCATTTCGGCCAGACCCGCACACTGCGGACCCACCGCCGGCAGGTGCAGGAGCTTGCATTGCTGCTGGATGGCGGTGGCCTGGAGTACCGTTCGGGAGCTATTCATCACTGCACCCCCGCTGCCAGCAACTGGTCATATTCATTTTCATTCACCACCAGCAATGATCGCTCGTAGCGGTCTAACCAGCCCACCTCCAGAGTCTCCTGGGGCGGGCGGTTTTCAGATTTGGATTGCATCAGATACCGCACCGCCGCTTCATCCCCGCAGCCCAGCGCCAGTGCCGGTTCCACCGCCGCCTGCAGCTTCGCATAGCCCTTTGCCTTGCCCAGTTGCAGCAACCCGATCAT
>Ga0070737_10006348_pt1 | contig 10878 bp, 5 predicted proteins | sample Coa_R1_10_FD_66438 | JGI IMG/M metagenome (GOLD analysis project Ga0070737, IMG submission 66438) | Surface soil microbial communities from Centralia Pennsylvania, which are recovering from an underground coalmine fire - Coalmine... | ecosystem: Environmental > Terrestrial > Soil > Unclassified ...
CGCGCCGACTGGTCGTCCACCGCCTTGGTGTACTGCTTGAAGATGTCGTAGCGCTGGGTGCGCGTCGAATGCTGCAGCTTGTGGACGGTCGTCGGGTTGAACAGGTGGTACTCGCCCTCGCGCCGCCACTGGTACTCGCCTCCGACGTCGAGGTCGCGGTGGGCGAGCTCGGCGGGACGGTCAGGCCACGCCCGGCGGTGCCTGGCGAGGACCTCTCCCGCGATCTCGCCGAGGCCGGCCCCCTCGATCCGGCTCACCGTGCCCTTGAAGTACCTGTCGACAACCTCGCTGGAAAGGCCTATCGCCTCGAAGACCTGGGCCCCCGTGTAGGAGGCGACGGTCGAGATGCCCATCTTTGACATGATCTTGAGCACGCCCTTGCCGCAGGCCTTGATGTAGTTGCGGACGGCCTTGCGGGGGTTGATGGGGCCCAGGTCGCCGGAAAGAGCGAGGTCCTCGATCGAGTCGAACGCCAGGTAGGGGTTGACCGCCGCCGCGCCGTAGCCGAGCAGCAGCGCCATGTGGTGAACCTCCCGGGCCTCGCCGGTCTCGACCACCAGGCCCACACGGGTGCGGGTCTTCTCCTCGATCAGGTGGTGGTGGACGGCGCTCACCAGCAGCAAGGCGGGTATCGGCGCCAGGTCGGGAGTCGCGTGGCGGTCCGAGAGGACGATGATCTTCGCCCCGGCCTCGATCTCGGCGCTCACCCGGGCGCATATGTCGTCGAGCGCCCTCGCCAGCGCCGCACCCGGGTCGGGGTCGTGAGCGTCGAAGAGGCCGTCGACGGCGAATGCCCGCCATCCGGGTCGGGTGCCGTCCTCGTTTATGTAGAGCAGCTTGGCCAGGTCCTCGTTGGTGATGACCGGTTGGGGCATGACGATCTGGTTGCAGCTCGCCGGCTCGGGGGCGAGCAGGTTTCGCTCCGGGCCGATCGTCCCCGACAGGGACGTGACCAGCTCCTCGCGGATGGCGTCGAGAGGCGGGTTGGTCACCTGGGCGAACAGCTGCTGGAAGTAGTCGTAGAGCAGGCGGGGCCGTTCGGAGAGGACGGCGATGGGGGTGTCGGTGCCCATCGAGCCGCGCGACTCCAGGCCGTTCCTGGCCATCGGGCCGACGAGGATCTTGAGGTCCTCGACCGTCCAGCCGAACAGGCGCTGGTGGGTGACGACCGACGAGTGCTGCGGCGTCAAGGTGAAGCGGGGGGGCAGGTCGTCGAAGTGGATCTGGTTGTCAGCCAGCCATTCTGCGTAGGGGTGCTCGGCGGCGAGCTGCGCCTTGATCTCCTCGTCGGCGACGATCCTCCCCTGCTCGGTGTCCACGAGGAACATGCGGCCTGGCTGCAGCCGACCCCTCTTCACGATCTTGTGGGCGGGGATGTCGAGTACCCCGACCTCCGAGGCCATCACGACCAGCCCGTCGTCGGTGACCCAGTAGCGGGAGGGGCGCAGTCCGTTGCGGTCCAATACGGCGCCGACAACCGTGCCGTCCGTGAAGGCGATCGACGCCGGGCCGTCCCACGGCTCCATCAGCGCCGCGTGGAACTGGTAGAAGGCCCTCCGGGCGGGGTCCATGGTCCGATGGTTCTCCCAGGCCTCGGGGATCATCATCAACACGGCGTGGGGCAGCGAGCGCCCGCCCATGTGCAGCAGCTCCAGGACCTCGTCGAAGCTGGCCGAATCGCTGGCGCCGGGGGTGACCACCGGGAAGATGCGCCGGATGTCCCCCGGGATCAGGTCGCTCTGCAGGAGCGCCTCGCGGGCGCGCATCCAGTTGCGGTTGCCTTTCAAGGTGTTGATCTCGCCGTTGTGGGCCAGGTAGCGGTAGGGGTGCGCCAGCGGCCAGCTGGGGAACGTGTTGGTGGAGAAACGGCTGTGGACCAGCGCCAGCGCCGTTTCGACGCGCTCGTCGGCGAGGTCGGGGAAGAAGCGGTGGACCTGCGGAGCGGTGAGCATGCCCTTGTAGACGACGGTCCGCGAGGACAGGGACGGGAAGTAGACGCCGCCGACCTCGTGCTCGACCCTTTTTCTGAGGACAAATGCACGCCGCTCGAGCTCCATCCCCGTGCCGCCGCCCACGAAGATCTGCCAGAAGGCGGGCATCGCCTCGCGCGCCATCGAACCGACATCGGAGGGGTCGACGGGGACCTCCCGCCAGCCGAGCAGCTCGAGGCCCTCGTCGGCGACGATCTTCTCGATCCTCTCCAGGGTGGCCGGTCGGCCGGCGGCGTCTTCGGCTCTGCCGGCGGGACCCGCGTCCTTCGCGGGGGGGTCGACCGGGCCGGACACGAAGGCGATCCCGGTCGCGTAGGAACCCGGTGCCGGCAGGTCGAACCCGGCGACCTCCCGGTAGAAGCGGTCGGGGACCTGCAGGAGGATGCCGGCGCCGTCACCAGTGTTCGCCTCGGCGCCCGACGCCCCGCGGTGCTCCAGGTTGCAGAGGCTTTCCAGTCCGAGCTGCACGATCTTGTGGCTGCGCCGGCCGTGCATGTCGACGACGAAGGCGACGCCGCAGGAGTCGTGCTCGAAGTCGGGGCGGTAGAGCCCCCAGGCGCTGCGGGGAGAGGCCACGGGCGTCCTTCCGGGGATCGATGATGCTGGTCCTCGCGCGAAGGGACGACGCTGGCCCTTGCTGCGGGTAGGGAGTTTAGCCGCTGTGGGGTCTCCGCGGGCGCCGTCCCCCGAGTCGTGGCCGCCGGGGGGTCGCCGGCCCTGGGGCGGCGTGGATGGGTTTCGATCTATTGTGCGCGATTATGCGCGCTATACGTACATAACTGTCCACAATAGAGCGCGACTGGCGTCCGAGGCGGCCGGCGCGTGTGCGGTAGCCTCACCGCCGCCAGGGCGTGTAGCTCAGTTGGAAGAGCGCTACGTTCACACCGTAGAGGTTCCCGGGATCGAGGCCCGGCACGCCCACCGGCCGAGTCAGGCCCCGGCCAGGTCCCTCCGGCCGTGCCGGCTCGCCTCGGCCGCGTGGCCGAGGATGTTGCGGGCCATCGACGACACCTCGCCGGCCGCACGGGCCGAGTAGACCTCGCTTCGCAGCCGGTGCGCCGCTTCTGAGGCGGGCTCGGCCAGCACGGCGAACTCAACCAGGTGGCAGGCGAGATCGTGGCGGCCCTCGGAAGCGAGGGCCGCCGCCCGTCGCAGTACCTCCGCCTCGCCGCCCGCCAGGTCGACCCACACCCGCGCCAGGTCGGCGCGCGGGGCGGGCAGCAGGTTGTCCGGCTCCCCGTCGTGCCAGCCGCCGTAGCGCCGCCACACGTTGCGCACGACGAACTGGGGATGGTCGTACACCGGCTGGAGGTAGGGAAGGCCCCGCAGGCGCTCGGGAACCTCGACGGTATGGAGGATGGCGTCGAGGCTGACGCCCTGCTCCATCAAGGCGAGGGTCTGCTGCTCCAGCGAATCCAAGAGGTCGGCGGTGTCGAGGAGGGCCTGTCGGATGCGGTCCGCCCCGAAGACGGGCAGCCCGTGACCGGCCAGCATCACCTCCGCCCCCCGCGACGCCATGTCGCGCAGCGCGGCGGCCCAGTCCGACGCGTAGCGCTGCACCTTCTGGGGGTTGCCGGCGTTGGGCAACGCCCATATGAACAGGTCCCCGGGGTGCAGCAGCCGCAGCTCGGGCACCCAGGTCCAGGTGGCGTCGTCGGTCTCTCCGCGGGCGTGGCGCAGCTCGAAGGTCAACCCTCCCTGGCGGAAGGTGATCGACTCGTCGTAGGTGACGTCGGGGTAGCGGAAGGCGTCGGGCCACTGGAACTCGGGCAGGTGGATGGCGAACTGGCGCATGTTGATCGCCCGGTTCCAGCCCCTCGTGCGGAGGTAGCGGTCGAAGTGGGCGGGGACGTCGCGGTGGCCGTACACGGTGGGACGCGGCAGGCCCGCCTCGGCCGCCTCGGCCTCGAAGGGGGAGGTGCCGAACACGTGGTCGACGTGGTGATGGGAGTAGACGGCGGCGCGAAGCGGCGGGTTGGGGCGCCAGCGGCGCACCGCGCCGTGGAGGGCCGCAGTGTCGAGCTGGTGGCCGGTGTCCAGCATGACCAGCCCGTCGCCGGTGTCGAGGGTATTGGCGCTGGCGATCCCCTTGTAGACGAAGACCCCCTCGAGGACCTCCTCGCCTTCGCGGTCCATGTAGGTCACCGGGTGGTGTGCGCCGGCGAGATCGGCCTCGCCGGCCCACATCCGCTCGGCCATCTCCCGGATGCCCATCGGGCGGAGCGTAGCGTCAGCCCGACGTGGCCCGCGGCCGGCACAAACCAGGGCCCGGGGTGCTCGCAACCCCCTGCCGGCGCGCTAGGATCGAATCCTCGAACCGTGAAGCCGGTCCCGTGAGGCCGGCACGGACGAGGAGGAGCCTGTTGGCCAAACGCGAACGCTCGTTGACGCCCCCCTACGGGGGCGTTTTTCTTGCCCGGACCAGGGTCATGGACGCGGAGGACGTCCGCCGGGCCACCTGGCGGATGGCCCACGAGATCGTCGAGCGCAACCCCGACCCCTCCCAGCTGGCGATCATCGGCCTCCAGACGGGGGGCGTGTGGCTGGCGGAACGCCTGGCGCGCATCGTCGGCGAGGTGACCGGCGGGGACGTCGAAATGGGCACCCTCGACGTCGCCTTCTACCGCGACGACATCGGCCTGCGCCCGGTTCTCCCCGAGGCCGCCACGCACATACCGGTCGACCTGACCGGGACGACGGTGGTGCTCGTGGATGACGTCCTGTTCACCGGACGCACGATCCGTGCCGCCCTCAACGCCCTCGGCGACTACGGGCGGGCCCGCGCCGTCCAGCTGGCGGTCATGGTCGACCGGGGTCACCGGGAGCTGCCGATCCGCCCGGACTACGTGGGCAAGAACCTGCCCACCCGGCGCGACGAGATGGTCGACGCGACCGAAGAGGGCGTCGTCATCGGGGACGTCCAGGTCCCGTGACGGCGACCCAGCAAGCCGAGAAGAGGACCGACGCCACCGGGGCGCCCCGGCACCTGCTGGCGATCGACGACCTGGGGCCCGAGGGCATCGGGGAGGTCATGCGACTGACCGACAGCTTCGTGGAGGTGAGCCGCCGGCCGATACCCAAGGTGCCGGCGCTGCGGGGCAAGACGGTCGCATCTTTGTTCTTCGAGGACTCGACCCGCACCCGCCTCAGCTTCGAGACAGCCGCCCGGCGGCTCTCCGCCGACGTGATGACCTTCTCCGCCGGCAGCTCCTCCCTGAGCAAGGGCGAGTCGCTGCGCGACACGGTGCTCACCGTGGAGGCTATGGGGGTGGACGCGATGGTCGTCCGCCACTCGGCGGCGGGGGTCCCCACACAGGTGGCCGGCTGGGTGCGAGGAGCCTCGGTGGTCAACGCCGGGGACGGATGGCACGAGCACCCCACCCAGGCGCTGCTCGACTGCTACACGATCGGCCGGCGCAAGGGGGGCCTCGAAGGCCTGCGGATAGCCATCGTCGGCGACGTACGCCACAGCCGGGTGGCCAGGTCCTGCGTGACGGCGTTCGCCGGGCTGGGAGCGCACGTGACGCTCGTGTCACCCCCGACGCTGCTGCCGGCCTCGCTGGCCGGCTGGCCGGTCGAGGTGTCCCACGACTTCGACTCCGTGCTCCCCAAGCTCGACGTCGTCTACCTGCTGCGCCTGCAGAAGGAGCGGATGACCGAGGCTCTCCTGCCTTCGCTTCGCGAGTACACGGCGACCTACGGCCTGACCCGCCGGCGGGCGGAGCTGCTCGCGCCGGGGGCGATCGTCATGCACCCCGGCCCGGTCAACCGGGGGGTCGAGGTGGCCGCCGAGGTCGTGGACATGGACGTGTCGGCGGTCACCGAGCAGGTGGCCAACGGGGTGGCCGTGCGAATGGCGGTCCTGTACCTACTGCTCGGATCGGGGGTGGACCTTGCCAGCGCGTAGGCCCCGCTCGGTGGTGCTCAAAGGCGGCCGGGTGGTGGACGCCACGGGCAGCCGCCCTGCGGACGTGCTCGTCCAGGACGGGGAGATCGTCTCGGTCACCGCCAAGGTCAGCGCCGTGCCGCCCGGCACGGTCGTGCTCGACGCAGGCGGTTGTGTAGTCGCCCCCGGGCTGGTCGACCTGCACGCCCACCTCCGCCAGCCGGGCAACGAGGAGGCCGAGACGGTCGAGACCGGCTCGCGCGCAGCAGCCCTGGGCGGCTACACGGCGGTCGTGGCGATGCCCAACACCGACCCGCCGATCGACACCGCCGCCGCCGTGCGCGAGGTGCTCGACCTCGGCGAGGAGGCGTGCTGCGACGTGCGGCCCGCCGGGGCGATCACCGTAGGGCGCCGGGGGGAGAAGCTCGCCCCGCTGGCCGAGATGGCCGGCATGGGGGTGAGGATCTTCACCGACGACGGCAGCGGGGTGCAGGACGCCCGAATCATGCGCCGCGCCATGGAGTACGCCACGGCGCTGGGGGTGACCCTGGCGGAGCACTGCGAGGACGCTTCCCTGGCCGGCGGCGGCCACATGCACGAAGGGGAGTGGTCCAGCCGCCTGGGCATAGCTGGTCAGCCCGCCGAGGCAGAGGAGCTGATGGTCATGCGCGACCTGGCACTCGCCCGGCTCACCGGGTGTCGGCTGCACTTCCTCCACCTCTCCACGGCGGGGTCGCTCGCCATGGTGAGCGGCGCAAAGGCCTCGGGGCTGGACGTGACGGTCGAAGTGACACCACACCACTTCACGCTGACCGACGCGTGCGTCGCCTCTTACGACCCGCTTTTCAAGGTGAACCCTCCGCTGCGCACGGAAGCCGACGTCGCCGCCGTCAGGTCGGCCCTCTCGGACGGCGCCGTGGACGCCATTGCCACCGACCACGCCCCTCACACCCAGGAGTCGAAGGAGATGCCCTTCCAAGAGGCGCCGCCAGGCATGCTCGGCCTCGAGACGGCGCTCGGCCTCGCCCTCACCGAGCTCGCCCTCCCGCTGGAACGGGTCCTGGCCCTCATGTCCTGGCAGCCGGCCCGCATCGCCGGCCTCGCTTCCGACCACGGCGGCCCGGTCGAGCCGGGCAGGCCCGCCAACCTCTGCGTGATCGACCCCGACGCGCGGTGGGTGGTCGACCCCGCCGCCAGCGCCAGCCGCAGCCGCAACAACCCCTACGGTGGGCGGCGGCTGACCGGGCGGGTGCGCCACACCCTCCTGCGGGGGGAGCCGGTGGTCGTCGACGGGGAGGCGCAGCGATGACAAACAACAGACGCGCCGCGGCGCTGCTGGTCCTCGCCGATGGCACCAGCTTCGAGGGCGAGGCGGCCGGTTGGTGGGACGCCGGCGACCCCCGGCCTGCCACCGGAGAGGTCGTGTTCAACACCACCCTCACCGGCTACCAGGAGGTCCTGACCGACCCGTCCTACGCCGGCCAGATCATCTGCTTCACCTACCCCCACATAGGCAACTACGGCGTCTCGGCGGCCGACAACGAGAGCGCCCGCGCCTTCTGCCGCGGCGTCGTCGTCCGGGACCTCTCCCCGAGGCCCAGCAGCTGGCGCTCGGAGATGAGCATCGGGGAGTTCCTCGAGTCGCAGAGGCTGCCTGCGATAACCGGCGTGGACACCCGCCGCCTCACCCGCCACATCCGCGAGGCCGGGTCCATGCCGGGCGCCTTCGGGCCGGTGGAAGGCCCGGCGGCGTTGAGCGAGACGGACCTGAAGGAGGCGGCCGCCGCCGAGCCGGGCACCCTCGGCGTGGACCTCGTCTCGGAGGTGACCACGGAGCGGCCGTACCCCTTCGGCGCGGGCCGCCTGAGGGTGGTCGCCTACGACTTCGGCATCAAACGGGCCATCCTCCGCCACCTCGGGACGCTGGCGACGGGGGAGGTGGTGCCGGCCTCGACCCCCGCGGCGGAGACGCTGGCGAAGCGCCCCGACGGGGTGTTCCTCTCGAACGGCCCTGGCGACCCCGCCGCGGTGGGCTACGCCGTCGAGCAGATCCGCGAGCTGCTCGGGCGGGTGCCGGTCTTCGGGATCTGCCTCGGCCACCAGCTGATGGCAACGGCCCTCGGCGGCCGCACCTACAAGATGCCGTTCGGCCACCACGGCGGGAACCATCCGGTGAGGCGGCTGGCCACCGGGCAGGTGGAGATCACCAGCCAGAACCACAACTACGCGGTGGCCGAAGGCAGCGTCGAGGGCGCCCAGGTCACCCACCTCAACCTCAACGACGGCGTCATAGAGGGTGTCAGCTGTCCGGAGCTGCGGGCGTTCAGCGTCCAGTACCACCCGGAGGCCGGTCCCGGCCCCCACGACGCCAGCTATCTCTTCTCCGAGTTCGAAAGGCTGATGGGTGCCTAGGCGCGACGACCTGCACAGCATCCTGGTGATCGGCAGCGGGCCGATCGTGATCGGCCAGGCGGTCGAGTTCGACTACTCGGGCACCCAGGCGTGCCGGGTCCTGAGGCAGGAGGGCTACCGGGTGGTGCTCGCCAACTCCAACCCGGCGACGATCATGACCGACCCGGAGTTCGCCGACCGCACCTACGTCGAGCCTCTGACGCCCGACGTGCTGGAAGCGATCGTCGAGCGGGAGCGGCCCGACGCCGTGCTGCCCACGCTGGGGGGCCAGACGGCGCTCAACCTCGCCATGGCCCTGCACGAGCGGGGCACCTTCGAGCGCTTCGGCGTGGAGATGATCGGTGCCCGCCCGGAGGCGATAGCGACGGCCGAGGACCGTGAGCGGTTCAAGAAGGCGATGACCGAGATCGGCCTGGCGGTCCCCGAGTCGGGCTTCGCCTACGAGCTCGCCGAGGCGATGGAAGTCGGCGAGAGGATCGGCTACCCGCTGATCATCCGTCCCTCGTACATTCTCGGCGGGGCCGGCACCGGCATCGCCCACGACCGCGACGACCTGGCCCGCATCGCCGCGGCGGGCCTGGCGGCGAGCCCCATTTCGGAGATCCTGATCGAGCGGTCGATAGCCGGGTGGAAGGAGTACGAGCTCGAGGTGATGCGCGACCGGGCCGACAACTGCGTCATCGTCTGCTCGATAGAGAACTTCGACCCGATGGGCGTGCACACCGGGGACTCGATCACCGTCGCCCCTGCACAGACCCTCTCCGACGAGGAGTACCAGCGGATGCGCGACTCGGCGTTCGCCTGCATCCGGCGGATCGGGGTGGAGACCGGCGGGTCCAACATCCAGTTCGCCGTCGACCCGGCCACCGGCGACCAGGTGGTCATCGAGATGAACCCGAGGGTGTCGCGCTCGTCGGCGCTCGCCTCGAAGGCGACCGGCTTCCCGATCGCCAAGATCGCCGCCCGCCTGGCGGTCGGCTACACGCTCGACGAGATCCGCAACGACATCACCGGCGAGACCCCGGCCAGCTTCGAGCCGACCATCGACTACGTGGTCACCAAGATCCCCCGCTGGGCGTTCGAGAAGTTCCCGGGCATCCCCGACGTGCTGGGCACCCGGATGCAGTCGGTGGGCGAGGCGATGGCGATCGGGCGCACCTTCCCCGAGTCGCTGCAGAAGGGGCTGCGCTCCCTCGAGCGCGGCAGGTGGGGGCTCAACTGCGACGCCGGCGAGGCGCTTTGGGACGGGTGGGACGACGACGAGCTGGTGCGCCGGGCCGCGATCGCCACGCCCGACCGGCCGTTCCAGCTGGAGGCGGCCCTTCGACGGGGAATAACCGTGGAGCGTCTGCACGAGGCGACCGGCGTCGACCCGTGGTTCCTCGACCAGATCCAGCTGGTCGTCGACGAGCGCCGGCGCCTGGCCGACCTCGGCGGACCGGGCGCGCTCGGCCGGGCCGACTGGAAGAGGGCGAAGCGCCTCGGGTTCTCCGACGCCCAGCTGGCGTGGCTGTGGGGCGTCGCCGAGGGCGAGGTGCGCGCCGCCCGCCTCCAGGCGGGGGTGCGGGCCACGATGAAGACCGTCGACACCTGCGCCGCCGAGTTCGAGGCTCGCACGCCCTACCACTACTCGACCTACGAGGACGACGACGAGGTCGGCTCCGGGAGCAGGCCCAAGGTGGTCATCCTCGGCTCGGGCCCCAACCGGATCGGCCAGGGGGTCGAGTTCGACTACTGCTGCGTGCAGGCCAGCTTCGCCCTGCACGACGCCGGCTTCGAGACGGTGATGGTCAACTGCAACCCCGAGACGGTGTCCACCGACTACGACACGAGCGACCGCCTCTACTTCGAGCCCGTCACCTGGGAGGACGTTCAGAACGTGCTCGACGTGGAGTCCTCCGCCGGCGAGGTGCGGGGCGTGATCGTCGCCCTGGGCGGCCAGACCCCCCTGAAATTAGCATCTCAACTGCCACCATCGCTGGTTCTGGGCACGCCGCCGGAGGCCATCGACCTCGCCGAGGACAGGGAGCGGTGGAACGCCCTTTGCCGGCGTCTCGGCATCCCCCAGCCGGCGGGTGGGACGGCGAGCGGGGTGGACGAGGCGATCGCCGTCGCCGAGCGCGTCGGCTACCCGGTGCTGGTGCGCCCCAGCTACGTCCTCGGGGGCAGGGCGATGGAGATCGTCTACGGCGAGGAGGACCTGCGGCGGGCGATGGAGTCGCTCGGCGCGTTCGGCTCCCTCGGTCGCGAGGGGGGCCTCTCCGCCGAGCGGCCCGTGCTCGTCGACCGTTTCCTGGAGGACGCCACCGAGGTGGACGTCGACGCGGTGCGCGACGCCGAGGGGGAGGTGCTCATCGGGGCGGTGATGGAGCACGTCGAGGAGGCAGGGGTCCACTCGGGGGACAGCGCCTGTGTCATCCCCCCGCCGACGCTCCCCGCCGCGACCGTCGCCACCATCGAGCGCCACACCCGGGCGATCGCCGAGGCCCTCGGGGTGGTCGGCCCGATCAACGTGCAGTACGCGGTGCGCGACACCACCGTGTACGTGATCGAGGCGAACCCGAGGGCGAGCCGCACGGTGCCTTTCGT
>Ga0070737_10006351_pt1 | contig 10877 bp, 6 predicted proteins | sample Coa_R1_10_FD_66438 | JGI IMG/M metagenome (GOLD analysis project Ga0070737, IMG submission 66438) | Surface soil microbial communities from Centralia Pennsylvania, which are recovering from an underground coalmine fire - Coalmine... | ecosystem: Environmental > Terrestrial > Soil > Unclassified ...
AGCCACGGTTGGTCCTCCCTAAGTAAGCTGGTTTTCGCCCGAGGGCGCGGGGTTGTCAACCCGGCCGCGCCGGCGCCGCGCGGGGCGGCGCTTTACCGAGGCGCGCAAAGTGGTGTATGCGTGCATCCAAAGCCCCGCCGGCATTCGGAGACGACTCTGTTTTCGCCGCGGTCATCGAGGAGGAAGAAATGAAAGCCGCGATCTACCAGGTTCCCGGTGGTCCCCATTCGGTTGAAGAAGTGGAAATCGACCATCCCAAGCGCACCGAGGTTCGTTTCCGTATCACCGCCTGCGGAGTCTGCCACAGCGACCTGCTGGTGTGGACCGGCGCCCGCGCCGCCGACTTCCGCCCGCCGATGATCCTGGGCCACGAGATGGCCGGAATCGTCGAGGAAGTCGGTCCCGAAGTGACGCTGGTCAAGCCCGGCGACCACGTGATCCGCGGCGGCTCGGGAGTGTGCGGAAAATGCAAATGGTGCATGACCGGCAAGTACTTTCGTTGCACTACCCGCGGGCGCTACACGCGCCGCGGACCCAATGAGCCGCCTACCACGTGGAAGGGCAAATTCATCGGCGGAATCGGCGGCGGGCCGGGCGGCTTCGCGCAGGCGGCGATCGTCGATGAAACCGCGCTGGTGAAAATCGACGACGACCTGCCGTTGGATCGGATGGCGCTGATCGGATGCGGTGTCACCACCGGACTGGGCGCGGCGCTCACCACCGCCAAAATTCCGCCGGGTGCGACGGTGGCGGTATTCGGCGCCGGCGGCGTAGGCGGATCGGCGATCCAGGGCGCCAGAATCGCCGGCGCGCGCCAGATAATCGCGGTCGACGTCTTCGACAAGAAGCTGGAGATGGCAAAGAAGTTCGGCGCCACCGACGTCATCAACGCCCGCAACACCGACCCGGTGGAGGCGATTCGTGAGTTGACCGACGGCGGCGTGGAGTATTCCTTCGAGGCGATCGGCAACAAGAAGACGCAGACCCAGACCGTGCTGTGCCTGGCGCCGCGCGGGATGGCGACCTTCGTGGGCGTCGGCAAGGATGGCGACGTGCTCGACGACTTGCCAGTGTACTTCATCACCAGCGGCGAGCGCATCGTGCGCGGCCATCACCTGAATTACTCCAGCAACGCCATCGACCTGGGTTACATCGTGAGCCTGTACAAGCGCGGCTTGCTCAACCTCGACGACATGGTCAGCCGGCACGGCTCACTGGCCGACGTGGACAAAGCCTTCCACGACATGGAGACCGGCGAAGTGGTGCGCACGGTCCTGCTGCCCAACGGATGAGTCTCGGTTTGGCATCGGGGTTCTGAAACGCCTCTCCGGCGTCCGTCGTCATGAGCGCGGGCGCAAGCCGGGAGGGGTCGCGGGCCGATTTTTGCATGCAAATCGGCCCGCGAGTGAGGGCGTCTTCACGCAACAGCAACAAAGGAGTCACTCCATGGATCCATCCAGCGCGCTTTTGACCGACAAGGTTGCGATCATCACTGGCGGCGGCCAGGGAATCGGCAAGGGCATCGCGCTGACCTTCGCGCGCTTCGGTGCTCACGTCGTGATCGCTGACCGCAACGCGGCGCTGGGCGAGAGCGCCGCCGCCGAGGTCCGTGCCCTGGGGCGCAAGGGGCTGGCGATTACCACCGACGTCAAGGACTTCGAGCAGGTCAAAGCGATGGTGGACCGCACGGTGAAGGAGTTGGGCGGCGTCGACATCCTGGTCAACAACGCCGGCGGCCAGATTCCCCATCCGTTTTTGGAGATGGGACCGGATCGATGGCGCCGCGCGGTGGACCTCAATCTGATGGGGATGGTGCACTGCACCGACGCGGTGGTACGCGCGATGATCGCCGGCGGGCGGCGCGGCTCGATCATCAATATCTCCAGCATCGAGGGCAGCCGCGCCGTGCCCGGCTATTCGATTTACGGCGCGTGCAAGGCCGGGATGGACAACTTCGCCAAGACCGGAGCGCTGGAATTCGGCCAATACGGCATCCGCATCAACTCGATCGCACCCGATGTGATCGACACCGGCATCGCCACCGAAATCAGAAAGCCGGAGCATCAGGCCGCGGTGCGCAGCGCGATTCCGCTGGGACGGCTGGGCACGGTCGAAGAGGTCGGCGGCGTGGCTGTCTTCCTCGCCTCCGACCTGTCCTCCTACGTCACCGGCATCACGCTATACGTCGACGGGGGCACGTGGGCCGCGGGCGGCTGGAAGCACGAGGGTGATAGTTGGACGCTGTTTCCCGGCGTAAGGATGGCGCCACGCAAACCCGTGCCCAAGGCGTAGCGGATCGATTCTGGATTAGGTTCCATACGCCTTTGGGAGCCGAGTGATCTCCCGTATCGACTCACCGATGGCGATAGCCTCGATTTGACTGATTTCACCTGTCATCTCGAACGTCACGGCGAGCCTGGCTTCCACCGACGCTCCATCCCGCAGATGGATGGCTCAGGAAGGCGCGGGCGCCTTCGGCAACGAATCGAGCAACTCTTTCGTGATGGCGGCATGCCTGGGCATTGCGAGCCGCTCGTAGCCCTTGGCGGCTTCGGCCAGAATCGCGCGCGCTTTGGCGCGATCGGGCGGCGCGGCGCGTTCGATCAGCATCCGGCCGTAAAAGCGGCGCGCCTCGCATCGCTCCAGCGGATGCGGCATCGAATCGGCGCGCGCGATGGCCTGGCGAAAGTGCTCTTCGGCGTTGCGCCATTGATGTCCCGCTGCCGCCGCGATTCCCGCCACGGTGTGCGGAAAGCGCGAAATCACGGTCATGCACACGACCCCGGTGTTGGCGGCCTGTAAGGCCAGCGGATACAACTCGGCGGCCGCGGCGCGCTCGCCCAGGATGTAGAGTGCTTCCACCAGCATCATCAGCCACGCCCACGAGCCCATCGGGCTGGGCGAACCTAGACGCGGAAACCTGCTCTTCCGCTCCTCCATCAAGGCCAGCACGCCGGGGCGATCGCCCAGGTAGGCGCGCTGCCTTGCCAGCACGCCGGCGCCAAAGCCGTCAAAGGCGTTGGGAAACTCGGCGGCGTAGGCCTGTTCGCACAGGGCGCGCGCCTGCTCCCATCGCCCGCGCAGAAAATCCACGAAGCCCAACTGCGCGTATGAAGTGGCGATCCAGGGCAGTTTGGCCGACTGGGTGATCTCCAGGTCCTGCTCGAAGGCCTTTTGCAGCGAGTCGAGATTGGGCTTGGCGCAGAACTCGCTCCAGGCGCTGATCCGCACACATAGCATCCGCGCCGCGCTATGCCCCAATCGCGTTGCCAGCGGTTCCAACTCGCGTCCCACGGCGCGCGCTTCGGCGATATGTCCTGCCTCGAACAGCGCGGTCTGCAGAAAACCCAGCATCTGGGCCAGCGACCACAACGCTCCGCCCGCACGCAGCATGGCGGCGCTGCGCTGTCCGTCGCGGATTGCCGCTTCGAGGCGGATGAAGACAAAGTTGTGGAAGGCCTGGTACGACACCACCGCTCCCAGCGCCCGCCCATCGCGCAGTTGCTCGGCCAGATGGGCCGCTTCGGCCAGCGCGTCATGCGCGGGCTGATAGACGCCGGCGGCGCTGTTGATCATGCCGACTGCCCCCAGCAGGCGGGCCCGGTCGGCGCTGACGGCGTCCTGCAGTTGAGCCAGCGCGCTGTACGCCACCTGGGCGGCGTCCAGATGGCGCCCGGCCCAGCTCAACGCCTCGACGATCGCAAAGGACAGACGTCCGACCGCGGACAGATCGCCGGCCGCCGTGTAATAGTTCAACGCTTCGCGCCAGTGGGCGAGCGCTTCCTCCCATCGATCCAGGCTGCGCTTGGCCATCCCCAGGTCCGACAGCAGTTCGGCGCGCATTGCGGATTGCGCCGCCGGCAGGCGCGTGATGGCCGCTTCAAAAAAATGCAGCGCGTCATGATAGGCGGAGGCTGCAGTCGCGCTGCGTCCGGCGCGGCCGAGGTAATCGGCCACCTCGCCCTCGCGCGCCATCGGTCCGGCGGCCATCAGATGGTCGGCGATCTCGGCGGCGTGCTCGTCCAGGGTGTCGGCGTACTTGGCCTGCATCGACCGTGCGATGCGCAGATGGGTGCGCTGCAGGCGGGGCGGCGAGACCCGGCTTAGGATGCACTGGCGGACTATTTCATGAGCAAACGCCAGCGGCGGCTGACGGCTTGGGGCGGAGACCACCAGACCCGCGGCGAGCGCTTCATCAACCGCGCTCAACACGGCGGCGGCGTCACAATCCATGATCGATTCCAGCATCCCGGCATCAAATCTGCGGCCCACTGCGGCCGCCCCGGCCAGGATTTGACGCGTCGTTTCGGGCAGACGGTCCAAGCGGCGTCCCACCACCAGTCCGACGCTTTGGGGAACCGCGAACCGGCCGCCCTTGAGGTCGGCGCGCATAGCGCCCGCGGCTTCCAGCAGCAGGTTTTCTTCGATCAGATATTTGACCAGTTCCTCGACGAAGAACGGGTTGCCGCCGGTCTCGTCGTAGATCGTCTCAACCAAATCAGCGGCCGCCTGCTTGCCGCACAGTGCGGCAATCATCTCCGCCACGGCACGACGCGGCAGTCCCTGCAGCCTCACCGGCCGCACTCCCTGGCGAATCAATCCCTCGATGGTTTGGACCAGCGGCGGTCCCATCTCGGCCGGCTCGTCGCGAAAGGTGGCGACCATCACCGCCGCCACGCTGCCGATACGGGGCGCCAGATGGCTCAGCAGGGCAAGCGTGGCGTCGTCGGCCCAATGCAGGTCGTCGAGCACCAAAAACAGCGGACGCACGCGCGTACTGCGAGCCAGAAATTCGTACAAGCTGTCGAAGAGGTAGCGCTGCGCCTGCTGCGGAGGCAGCTCCAGGGGCGCGGGAATATCGGGAAAGATGCGGCGCAATCGCGGCACCAGCTGGGCCAGTTCAGGGGCGTTATCGCCCAGAGCGGCACGAAACTCCTGCGGGCTGGGCGCATGGCGGAGCGCGGTTTCGATGATTTCGACAAAGGGGATATAGGGATGCGGCTCACGGCTTTCGTAGCATCGCCCGACCAGCACGATGGCGTTGGCGCTGGCGGCCTGGCGCGCGCACTCGATTGCCAGCCGGGTCTTGCCCACTCCCGCTCCGCCGCCGATCAGCACCAGCGAGCCGCGGCCGCCCAGCGCCGCTTCAAAGGCGGCATCGATCTGTCTGCGCTCGGCTTCGCGGCCCACAAAATCGGTGCGCCGGCCCGCCGCGATGGCCGGCGCCGGATCGGAGGCGGCGATTTCGGTCCGCGCATCGCCGCTCCCGGATGTGTCGAAATCCCACTTCAGCCCCGGCGCGGCGCCGGCATCGTAAAAACAGTAGGTTCCGGTCCTGATCGATCGTTCCAGCGTGCGCGCCAGCGCGGCGTCGTTCTTGCCAATCTTGTCGATCGTGTATTTGATGGCTTTGGTCACCGCGACGCGGGCGCGCTCGGGCGCCGACGCGGCGCGCCGCTGGCGCCCGCCTCTGCCCACCGCGCGCGCGAGCTCGCGCGACAAGGCGTCCATCTCCTCTTCCATCGCGGCGGCGCGATTTTCATCGCCCCGCTCGCGGGCCTCCTCGAGCATTTCGCGCAGTTCGGACAGCCTGCGCCGGTATGCGCTTTTGGTCTTCTCATCGAGCAGCTCACCGGCATCGCCCCACGCAGCGTGAGCGCCGGCGCGCAGGCCGTCATTCATCAGTCCGGCCGCGGATTGGGCAGAGGCAATCGCATCGGGGCCGGCGCCGATTCGCGCCAGATCAAGGACGTGGAACTCGACGCCCGGATTGCGGATCAGGTGCGCGATGTAAGTCAGCCCCTTGGAGTCCTTGACGTGGAAAAGCGACCCCGCATATCCGACCGTCCAGAACTCACCGGCTTTGCGCAGTGTACAGCGCGCAGGGGCGCCTGGCGCGGCAGCGGTTTGGCGGGCGCTGTCGGGGGCGGAGCCAACCAGTCTGTCGATTTCCTTTCGCACCGGCGGATCCGCTGCCATTAAGCGAAACGGCAGCGAACCGCCAGCATAAACCACACGGATTCCAAATGTCTATCGTCATCACATTCCGCTCCTTTTACGGCGCGCGGGCGCGGTCTTTCGGGCGGCGGTGCGCGCCGCAACTATTCATCGGCGCTGCCGGCGTCGAGGTCAGAACCGAACGGGAGCGGTTTTGGGATCGCGCGATGATCCCGGAGTGTGAGGGCGTGGATTTTCGTACTGGATGCGTTGTGTTTGATGGCGACGGCCGGATGTTACTTCACGTCGATCGGCCTTGCGCACGGCCAGTTGATGGGGTCCTTCGACTTTGGCCCGCTGCAGACCGTGCATCTTTGCGTCTTTCTAGACGCCGGGGTGACGGAGAGCCGGGCGCGCCAATTGCTGTCGTCATGGGATAGCGAAGTGCAGCGCTACGGGCTGGCAGTCGAGCCAGTCTCCTTCCGGGCGCTTGCGCGCAGCGGCTACTTCCACGGCCCCATTATCAGGGAGGTTCAGGCGCAGATGCTGGCGCCCGATTGCGATCGCAATCTGTACTTCGTGGGGCGTACCGCGGCAGACTTCCTATGGGGCGATCTGGCTGCAGTCGCGTTGCCGCTGCCTGAGGTGTTGGGCGAGGTCGATGATGCCACGCTGAGTTCGGGTTTCGTCGTCGCCACCGCCATCAGCCCCAACCAGTTGTTACTGTCTCCCTACGATGTGACACGGCACGAACTCTACCATCTGCTGGGCTGCAGGCAGCATTACGATATGCCCGCCTGTTACGCGCAGATTGCGGCGCTCAAACGCCGCCGGCGCGAGCTCGAAACGCACGGCTTCTTCCGCCGCATCGGCGAGCCGCCCTTTTACCCGACCTGGGAGAATTTGAGCGATACGATGCTGGTGTCGCGTGGCGCGGTCAACCGGATTCTGGCGGCGCTGAAATAAGGCTGGGCGGGTAATGCTCGCACCCGCGTCACTGTTGAGCCTTGCGGGCATCGGCGATCAGCCGCCGGAGGTCGCGGTAATGATTGCCGATCTCGGCGTTGTCCGGCGCCAGTCTCATCGCCTGCTCCAAGTCGCGCAGCGCCTGACCGTATTCGTAGTCCGCCTCCTCGACCAGCGCCAGTTGATAGAGCGCCTCGGGTGCGCCGGGCCGCATCGCGATCGCCCGGCGCATCCACAGTGCCGCCCTGTCCAAATGCTTGGCGCGGCGCTCCAAGTCGGCCAGACGCATCAGGGTGTCGTAATCATACCGCCCGCCCGGGCGCGACCAGGTCGCGTCGAGTAGCGCGGCCTCCGCGCCGCTGAGGTCGCCGGCCTGCTCGTAGACCTGAGCCAGGGACAGATAAAGCGCAAACGGATCGGCGCCCGCCGCCAGTCCTTGGTTCAGGGCTGCCTTGGCGGCGTCGAGATCCTTGCGGGGGGCGAAAATTTCGGCCGCCAGATATTGGTAGGGACCCGGATTGGAAGGCTCGATTTGGGCCGCGCGCTGGAACGCAGCGGCGGCTTGCGCGGCCTCATCCGCACGCAGATACGCCGCCCCCGCCTCCAGCAGGAGTTGTGCGCGATGGTCGGGCCAGGCGGTCGACGAAGAGGCTCGGGCGAGCACGTCGGCCTGTTCGGCGTCATGATGGACCGCGGCGTAAAACGCCGCCAAGGCCTGTGCCGCGCCGTCAAATCCCCTTGCCACCGCCATCCTGAAGCCGCGATCGATCGCCTTGCGCTCGTCGAGCGAAAGCCATTCGATCAAGCCCGGCTGCAGGTAGAAGTGGTCTGCGATCGAGGGCGCCACGAGGATTGAGCGCGTAAGCTGATCCAGTGCGCTTTGTGTTCGGCCGCCGGCCGCCAGCGCCTGCGCGTAGCGGTCCAGAATCAACGGATTGATCGGTTCCAGCTCAGCGGCGATTGCAATCTCCTTCATCCGGGCTGCAGCGGAAGTGCGCGTCAGCGCGGCATACCACAGGTGAGGCGTGGCGCGCGCGGGATGCTCCAGGATCAGTTTGCGCGCCGCCGCGGTGTCCCGCGGCTGCGCCGACAGATACGGATACGGAGTCCTTTCCTGCCCGAGCGCAAGCACTATCAACACCACGGCCGCGGCGCTTGCGCCGGCGGCGAAGCGCCGCAGTTGCAACGGGGTGTATTTCGTTTCCGAACCGTCGGGGCGGACGCCACCCGCCAGGCGCATCGCCAGGGCCAGGAAAATCGCGAACAGGACCGCATTGGCCGGGATCTGCAGAGCGAAGTCAGACAGCTCCTGAAAAGCGATCGCGCCCAAACCCACCATCAGGGCGCCAACCACCGGCAGCACCTCCGGTGGCGCGGTCCGCAGGCCCCGGCAGATGCGGATCGTCGCGGACAGACCGAACCATAACAGGAGCGCTGCCCCCAGCAGGCCGGTGTCCGCGGCCAGTTCGAGGTAATCGTTGTGCGCTTCGCGCACTGAAAGCGGGCTCCAGGGCGGACTTTGATAGCGGGGGAACAGGTCCTGAAAGCCTCCCAATCCGATTCCCAGCACCGGGAAGTCGCGGATCAGCGGTATCGAGTCTCGCCAATAGCCAAGCCGCGAGGCGAGGTCGGGCTCGCTGATGGTGGCTTCAAGGCGCGTGTCGATCGCGGCGGTCATCGAAGGGGCTGTGTAAAGGGCGGTGGCGCCAATCAGGCACAGCGTCACGGCCACATAAAGCGCGCCGGCAACCCTGCGCCGCAAGGCGGAGTCCGCCCCCGCACCGTGCAGGCGCTCGCGCAATGCCATCCAGACGACGGCTGCCGCCGCCAGCAGCGCTGCAGCCCATGCGCCGCGCGACAGGCTGAGCGCGATGGCGCATCCGATGACCGACGCGGCGGCCAGACAGATCAGGCGCATCGCCGCCCGTCGGCGGCTCAGAAACGTCTCGAATAGGGCACCGCTGAGCGCCAGCGGCAGAATCAGGTTAAGATAGGCGGCGAAATGGTTAGGGTTGACGAACGGACCGGCTGCGCGCGGCATCGGGCCCGGTCGCGGTCCGCCCCAATCGTAAGGTATATACACCCATAGAATTGCGCCGTTCCACCAGGCCTGCTCCAACAGACCGAGACTGCCGATTCCCAGCCCCGTCAGGAGCGCTGCCTGCAGCAGGCGACGATAAAAGCGTCGCTCTCCGTTAGGACGCGGATAGCGCCGCAGCGGGTAATAGAGAACCAACAAAAACAGGCATCCGTAGGCAATCAGCTTCAGTGCGGCGGCGGCGGTGAGCGACGGCGCAATCGAAATCGGACGCCATCTCGAGGGCGTTACGGTTGGTCGGTCTCCCGCAATAGCGCGCTCCGGCGCAGCGCCTTGCTTGTCCGCTCTGGCGGCAGACGCGTCGGGATAAGGCACCCGCTCAGGCCATCCGGGCAGACTGGTCGCATACAAGCGATAAGTCGCGGGAGAAAGTGCGCGCTCCGCCACGGGCGGCAGCGGGATAAGCTGAAACAGGATCAGGGCGACAAACAATCCGCCCGGGATAAGAATCGGGCGCAGGCCGGGAAACGCCCGCGGCACCTTGTCCGCCGCCACACGCACCATCCACAGAATGGTCAGCGCGAAAATGACCGCTTCGACGACGGAAAATGCCCAGGGATTGACCGCGCCAATCGCCATCGGCGAGAACACCATCAGGCCTGCGATGCCTGCGATCACGATGCGGTCCAGCCCGGTCATATCGATCTTCCAAATAACGGAGCGGACAGGCCGGCCATTGCACGCGTCCGGCGTCCTGCCTGGCTTGGTTTTGACCCTAGCCGCCGCACCAGTCAAAACCTGACCAGGGGACCGATTAACGCCAACCAAGGCCCAATAGGCCAGTTTTTCTAATCTGGACTAATTCGGCCCTTCTGAGCTAGCTTTGCGTTGCCGTTTTTGCAACATTAAACGCCGCACCTCGCGATTTGGACCGTTTCTGGAAATGGAAGGCGAGAAAGAAAAAGCGAAAGGCGAATTTTCGTCTTGACCTTGGTGAGGGCGAGGACCTCAAAATACAATGCGCCGTTGCGCAAAGCTCATCGTGGCGCTCGCGGCTGTTTGGCTTTGGGCCCTTCCTTCACTGGCATCGGCGGAAGCGGTGGTGGGCAAGGTTACGCAGGCCTCGGGTAAAGCCGAGGTCGAGCGCGGCAATACCAGCCTCCCTGCGGCTGCGGCGATGCCGATTGAACTTCACGATCAGCTCAAAACCGCCACCCCGGGTCAGATCACCCTTGAGATGCTCGACAAGAGTGTGCTGACCGTCAACGAGTCGAGCCTGCTGGCGATCGATGAAAGCCTGGTTGGCGGCGCAGCTACGACCAATGTCAACCTGCTGTCGGGCAGCGTGCACTCGCTGGTGAGCGCGGTGGCGCGGGCGGCGGCGCCGACGTTCAAGGTGACTACGCCCAATGCGATCGCGGGGGTGCGCGGCACCGACTTTGTATGCCGCTACAATTCGGGCACGGCGCGTGCCGGCTTTCCCAACTGCTTCGAATTCACCGATTGCGCGACCACGACCGGCACAGTGGTGGTAACCAACAACCCGCCCCGTCCCGGCGTCGAAGTGAAAGTCGGGCCCGGCATGAAGACTACGGTGGCGTGTCTGGCCGCTCCGCTGGCCGCAACTGCCGGTGCGCTCGGAGTGCTGAGCGCAACGACCACGTCGGGAGGAGGCGCGCTGATGGGACCGGCTGCAATCGTCGGCGCCGGTCTGGGCGTGGGTGGGGTGGTCGCCGGCACCACGGTCGGAGTAATCACGACTACCGGGGGCGGCACTTCAGGCGGCACCACGGTCAGCCCCTCGCGCTGACCGCCCCACGGCCATTTCAATTCATCGAGCCTAACCGTGGCTGAGAGTTGGTGATCCCAGCGGGAGTCGAACCCGCGTTACCGACGTGAGAGGCCGGTGTCCTAACCACTAGACGATGGGACCGTC
>Ga0070737_10006352_pt1 | contig 10876 bp, 7 predicted proteins | sample Coa_R1_10_FD_66438 | JGI IMG/M metagenome (GOLD analysis project Ga0070737, IMG submission 66438) | Surface soil microbial communities from Centralia Pennsylvania, which are recovering from an underground coalmine fire - Coalmine... | ecosystem: Environmental > Terrestrial > Soil > Unclassified ...
GCGTTCTCCTGGGCGTTGCCCCCGCGCAACGCGCTCGGCTGTACCCGTGGTACGCCTATTTCCTCCGGCGTTATCTCGAACGTCCGCACGGAGCCGTTTTCCAGCGAAGCGACGGTGGTCGGTCCGGTGGTCGTGATCTCGTCAAGCCCGTCGCAGCCGTGTACCACCAGAGCCCGCTCCGAACCCAGTTCACCGAGAATGGTGGCGATCGGCTGTACCCATTTCCTGGCGAATACCCCGACCAGGTGGCGGCGCACCGCGGCTGGATTGAGCAGCGGCCCCAGCAGGTTGAAGACCGTCCGTGTACCCAGCTCGACTCTGGTCGCCGCAACGTGCATGAGCGCTGGATGGTGCGCGGGAGCGAACATAAAACCGATCCCGGCCTCACGTAGGCAGCTCCCGACAGCGTCCGGCCCGAGCCCGAGCCGGACTCCCAGCGCGGCCAGCACGTCGGCGGCGCCACAGCGAGATGACACCGCCCGGTTGCCGTGCTTGGCTACCGGGATACCCGCCCCCGCGGTGATGAACGCGGCACAGGTCGAGATGTTGTAGGAGCCTGACGAGTCACCCCCCGTCCCGACCACGTCAATAGCGCCGGGGGGTGCGTTCACGGCGAGCATCTTCGACCGCATGGTCGTCACGGCCCCTACGATTTCTTCCAGGGTTTCCCCACGTAGCCGCAGAGCCATCAGCATCGCGCCCATCTGCGATGCTGTTGCCTCGCCTGAGACGATCCAGCCGAACGCCCGGGCCGACTCTTCGCGGGTGAGGGTGCCGCCATCGGCAAGCTTGCCCATCAGGTTCTTGAACTCCTGCACGGGATTCTCCTCGTCAGATAACCATGTGCCTGGTTGCGCCGGTCAGCGGAATGCTCCGGCACCTGGCGGCAGGGGCTTGCCCGGATCAAGCTCGGTGTTCTCGCGGCGGAAGGGGGTCTCGTCAGTCAGTGCGGTATCGAGAGTGCGAGCGAACAAATGACCACTGTGCACCGCCGCCGCGATGATCCCCGGCCCGAGGCAGTCACCGATGCGCACGACGCGGCGGATACCAGCTGCGTGAACCTCGTCACTACGGCGACGCAACTCCTGGTAGAGCGCATCGTCTGGCACCATGCCGGTGACCATGACGACGGCATCGGTGGCTATTGCGGTTTCCCTGCCGGTATACACGCAGGACAGGTGAACGGCACCAGGCTCGGCGCGGGTCAGTGTGGTCAGCAGCCGGACATCCGCGCATGACTCCAGCAGCCTCCGGTGAATGCGCGCCTGTTCGGCTGTGTGCTGGGTGAACGAGGAGACCAGACTTTCAGGTGTCACGAAGGTCACTTCGCAGCCATGCTCGGCCAGGTGCTCGGCGATGACGCCGCCCATGTAGTAGTGATCGTCGTCGTACACCACGACACGTCCGTCAGGCAGCCGGGAACGCATGATGTCGTCCGGGGTGAAAACCGGGAGGCGGGACAGGCCAGGTATGGGCTGGTGATGACAGCGCCCTACCCCATCGGCGCGCCAGGTGGCTCCGGTGGCCACCGCCACCAGGGTGGCCCCGGTGTCCAGGACGGTGCTGGCGCTGACCGGAGTCTTGGAGGCCACCGTGACGTTGCGCATCGACCGGATCTGGTTCAGCCTCCAGTCTCGGACCCTGGCCCACTCCGCCAGGCCGGGAAGGTTCGCCTCGCGGCTGACCCGGCCACCGGGATCCGGGCTGCGGTCGGCCAGTATCACGTCGTAGCCCCGCTGGCCGAGTGCCCGGCCGGCTTCCAGCCCGGCCGGGCCGGCCCCGATGATCAGGATGGTGTCGTCGGTATCGCGGGGTGCGATCCGCTCGGGATGCCAGCCGCGCCGCCACTCCTCTCCCATGGTGGGGTTTTGCGTGCAGCGGATAGGCACACTGGCCCGGTCCCAGGCGACGCAGACGTTGCAGCCGATGCACTCGCGGATGTCAGCGAACCGGCCCTGTTCAATCTTGCGGGGCAGGAACGGATCGGCGATCGACGGACGGGCGGCGCCGATGAGGTCGAGCGTGCCGCCTTCGATCATCTCCAGCATGGTCTCTGGTGAGGTGAAACGCCCGACGCCCACGACCGGTTTACTGGTCAGCTTCTTCACGAATTTGACGTAGTCCCGCTGGAATCCTTCGCTGCTGAAGCGTGCGGTCTGCCCGTCGTTGTCGAACTTGCTCAAGTTCACGTCCCATAGGTCGGGCAGGTCGGCGAGCATCTCCACCACGTCCCGGCCTTCTCCGTCGCTGGCGAGCCCAGCCGGTCCCTGCAGCTCGTCCACGCCGAACCGGACGGCGATCGCGCAGGTGCTGCCGACCGCGTCCTTCGCGTCCTCGATGAGTTCGCGGAGCAACCGGACCCGGTTCTCCAGGCTGCCGCCGTACTTGTCTGCCCGCCGGTTGTGGCGGCGGGACAGGAAGTGGATGGGCAGAGTCATATCGTGGCCGGCGTACACGTAGATGATGTCGAACCCGGCCCGGCGAGCGTTCATCGCGGCCATGCGGTGCCAGCGGCGCACCGCCCGGATGTCCTGGAGGTCCATCTCGCGCGCGGTGACCGGGAGTATTCCCCGCACCGGTTGCACGCTGGGCGCGAGCGGGACCGTGCGAGTCTCCATATTGCCGACGTAGAACCCGTTGTGTGCCAGCTCGATAGCAGCCAGCGCACCGTGCCGGTGAATGAGTTCGGCGGCCTGGGCAAGGATCGGTATGTCCTGTTCGTCCCAGAGCCGGATTTCGCGCGGGTGGTTCCCGGAGTAGTGAATGTCGCACTGCTCGGTGCACACCACACCCCAGCCACCCTCCGCCTTCACTTCCCGCATCGCTGCCATGGCACTGGGAAAGGCTCGCCCCATGCCGTTGCAGTGCGGAACCTGGAAGAAACGGTTCTTCGTGGTAACCGGGCCGATGCGCACTGGCTCGAACAGGACGTCGAACCGGCTGGGCCGGGTCATGCCGGCCGCCGGCCCGACCCCGCCCGGGCCGGTCCCGCCGCGTTCGTCACTTTGTCTCGTTGCCATGCCGCTGGCCGAAGATCGCGCTGCCTACCCGGACGTGTGTGGCGCCGCACCGGACGGCCTGTGCGTAGTCGCCACTCATGCCCATGGACAGGCTGGGTAGCCCATTGCGCTCGGCGGCCTGCCGCAGCGCCGAGAAGTGCGGACCCGGATTCGCCCCGGCCGGCGGTATGCACATGAGACCGGTGATCTCCAGGCCGTATTCTTCCCGGCAGGATGCTACGAAGGCGTCCACGCTGCTCAGGGGAACTCCGGTCTTCTGCGGCTCAGCGCCGGTATTGACCTGGACAAAGAAGGTGGGCGTGCGCTTTTGCCTGGTGCATTGCTCAGCCAGCACCGCGCAGAGCCCGGGACGGTCGACAGACTGGATCACGTCGAAGAGGGACACGGCCTCCCGTGCTTTGTTGGTCTGCAGTGGCCCGATCAGGTGCAGCTGGACGTCCGGGTGTCTGGCGCTGAGCATCGGCCATTTGGCTTTCGCTTCCTGCACACGGTTTTCGCCAAAGACCATCTGGCCTGCTGTAATGGCACGTTCAATGGTCTCGGGCCCGACCGTCTTGGCTGCAGCCACGAGGGTGACCGTTTCTGGATCACGGCCCGTCTGTGCACAGGCCTCGGCAATGGCCTGCCGGATCAGCGCCAAGTTGACCGCCGGGTCGGGACGCCGTATGACGTTGAGTGGGTTGTTCATCATGGTCTCCAGTAACCGCGGCCAGGAAGGTCCAGTGGGCCGGCCGCAGCGCGTCAGCTATGGGTAGAGCCGGCCCCGTTCCCAGCTGCCTTCTGGCTTTTCCCGGGTGTAGACGAGCCTGTCATGCAAACGGAATTCACCGCTGGTCCAGAACTCTAGGTAAACCGGCTGTATCCGGAATCCTTTCCACTGCGGCGGCCGCGGCACTGCACCCTCCGCGAAGCGCCTCGTTTCTCTCGCCACGTCCTGTTCCAGTTGCTGCCGGCTTTCCAGTGGCTGGGACTGGCGGCTGGCCCAGGCGCTGATGCGACTGCCTCGCGGCCGGGACAAAAAATACTTATCCGCCTCTTCGGCAGAGGTAAAATCGACCGGCCCGCGGAAGCGGACCTGACGGCCGAGCGACTTCCAATGTAGAACGCCCGCCGCCTGCATATTACTGGCCAGCTCGTCGCCTTTTTGCGAACCCGCGTTGGTGTAGAACACAAAACCGCCGGCGTCGAAACTTTTGAGCAGGACCATGCGGACATTGGGTAAGCCGTCGGCTCCTGCGGTCGCCAGCGCCATGGCGTTCGGGTCATTCAGTTCGGTGGCTTCGGCTGCGGTGAACCACTCACCGAGGAGAGCGAATGGATCGTCCGTTTCATCCGCTGGTGCTATCGGCTGGCCAACCGGTGCCGCGACTCCTGTCGCGCCGGTTGCTGAATGGAGGTGCAACGGTATCCCTTCCTGCTCCCAGGTTCAGGTGCGTCCGGCGGCGGCCGGTCCGGTCCCAGCGTGCCCACTGGATCGGTAGCGCACGGCTGCGGGAAGCCGTTGGCCCACCCGGCGCTTATGCGGTCCGGCCGCCGTCGCTGACCAGCGGGCGATCGGCTCAGTACTTGAGCACTTTTTTCTCGGCCAGCAGATGGCGCCACTTGTCCAGTTCGTCTCCGGCCGCGGTGATCAGGTTTGGTGTGCCATCGCGCTCCACCAGCACCTCGGCCGCCGGGGGTATGTTCAGGAACTCCATATGCTGCGTCGCACAATAGGCGCCGACGTCAAGGATCAGCATGTGGCTGTGGGAATCGACACCCGGTGGCACCGGGTACTCGCCCGGCAGGATGTAGTCATGCCGGAGGATGGACCGGCCGCGCACCAGAGCCTGCACGTTGTCCGACGCGTCCGCCGAGCGTATTTCGGACATAGTGGAGTCGAGGAAAGCGACGTTGTGCCGCCGGTCCCTGAGCTGTGCCGATGGCATCAGCATCCGCGAGCCATCTGTGACGAGTAGCCTGGAGACCGGATTGACGAGGACGTTGCGCTTGACGCCCAGCAGCAGCACCCCGGTGTCAGCCAGCACATCCCGGGCCGGCTCGAACAGGAATTTCACCTGCCGCGGAATGCCCATCCGGTCGGCGACGGCCCGGAGCGACCTGAAGTACTGGCCCCAGTCGAAGTGCTTGTGTGACTCTTCCCACTCCTCGTAGACGAAACCATGACCGCCTGCAAAATTGACTGAGCGGGCGGTGTGGAAGTAAGTCTTGAATATCGAAAACATAATTTCGATAGCATTGGTCATCTCGTCCTGGGAGTTCCCGCTCCCGCAGTAGACCTCGAAGCATTCGAGATCCCGGCCGTAGTCCGCCAACAGTGCCGCCAGCTGATCCAGCTCACCGCGTTTGATTCCCGGCTTGCCCGAGTCCAGGCTGTCTATGCGGACGCTTATGGAGGGAGCCTTGGTGCGGAGCGCGAACGCTACCTCGTCGAGGCTTCCCAGAAAGGTGGGATACGTCATGTCGGCCCAGAACGCGATTTCGTCGTCAGCGACATGGCCAGGTGATACGATAAATTTGTCGAACCCGAACTGAGTCAAGATTCTGTATTCACCGGGAAGTTGGAGTAGCAGTCCCACCTCCAGCTCTCTTAGCGGCTGCAAGAGGTGCGGATTAGCGTTGGGAAAAAACGGGACATAGAGCTCGACTCGGTCCAGCAGGCCCGCTTCGGCGGCAGCTTTCTTGATACGTTCTACGTTGCGCACCAGCTGATATTCGCTGTAAATAAAGACCGGCGTTCCCACCTGCTCTACGATCGGCCTTAAATCGACCTTGCTAACCCATGAATCAGTAAGCCGGCCTGAGGATGCTAACTCCGTCAGTGCGCTGTTGTGCATTGGATTATGCCCCTTTTGGTGTGGTCAGTTGACCAGAGAGCCCCGTTGCGTCCCCAACGGCCAGATCTGCGCGTTAGTGTCTGCTAATCACGTTCGGGACCTGAGCCGTACTGGCCGTAAAACTAGCATTAGTGTCTTAGTGGCGCAAGGTATCCAGACAGAACTATCTCGGACTTGCTCGTTATCTGCCGTGCTGATACCATCCCGCGCCCGGTGCGGATCAAGAAATATTATGACCGGAGAAACGGTGAACCAGGATTTTGTTGACCAGTCTCTGCCGGACTGCTGGGCGTTTCCGGGAATTAGCGGCTGGCGGTGAGGTATTGGCATCGTGCTCTGACCTGCGGATGATCGCAGGACCAGGCGTAACCTCGGGCCTTGTGTGCCGCCGGAGCGTGCGGGCTGCGGCTCCCGGATTCTGGATGCCTGCTATTCAGTGGTGTGGCCAGATGGCATTGATGATACGAATGTGCCGATTGATGATGAATATTGCAGGTGGCCAGTAGCGGGACACCCTTCGGGGTGCGCGTCGCCAGCAGTGGCTTGTTGGCAGACGGGGCGAACCGTGCTAGAACTTGAAACCCCGCCTTGCTGGCCGCGAACGGGGACACGAGGGGGTTTGTCATGGCGAGGGTCGCAATCGTGGAACCGCGTTCGTCTGGCTGGTGGTTAATCGATTGTGCGGCGGCGATGGGGCACGAGCCGGTAATAATCACTGCGGGTGCGGGCGCCCGGCGGGTGCCTGCCGAGCATCTGCGGCACGCGCACCATGTCGAAACCGTCGATACCAACGCCGACCACGCCGTATTGGAAGCGGTGCGGCGATTGCGCGCTGCCGGCACTATTGATGCGATCCTGCCTGGTTATGAGTACTATGTCCCGCTGACCGCCACTCTCGCCGATTATCTCGGCCTGCCCGGCACGTCCCCGCAGGCTGCTTGCAGGTTGCTCGACAAACATCTTATGCGGGAGGCGTTAGCTGCGGCGGGCATTTCTCAGCCCCGGTACGCGCTGGTCCGTCATCCGGCCGGACTCGCCCGGGCGGTCAACCATACCGGGCTGCCTTGTGTGGTCAAGCCGGTGGCGCAGTGCGCGAGCCTGCACGTCCGTAAGGCTGTCACGCTCGCCGCCGCGCAGGCGGCCTTCCGGGAGGCTCGCGAGGATGACACCGACTTAAATCGTCCGGGGTCTCCCCAGGTGCTGGTGGAAGAGTACATCTCCGGTCCTGAAGTAAGTGTGGACGGCTTTGTTCAGGACGGTGAGACACATGTGCTCAGCGTCACGGCCAAGGTCCTCGGCCCGGAGCCGTACTTCGTGGAGGCCGGCCACTTCGTGCCCGGTGCACTGGATGACCGGAGCCAGGAGCAAGTGGTGGCCTACGTGGGCCGGGTGATCGGGGTACTGGGCCTCACCATGGGGCCCATCCATGTGGAGGTCAGGCTGGGTCCGCGTGGGCCGATGCTTATCGAGGCGGCCGGCCGCCTGCCGGGTGATCACATTCCCCGGCTCATCGCGCTCACCCGCGGAGTGGACCTCATCGAGATCATGCTGCGGTCTTATCTGGGGCAGCGGGTGGAAACCAGCTTCCCTGCCTTTCAGGCTTGTGCCGGCATCCGTTACTTCCTGCGGCCAGGGCTGCGCCGCTACCGCGAGGTCACCGTGCCGGACGATCTTCGCGGTGACCGCCGGATCGCCGAACTTGCTGTGACCGTTCCCGCAGGTGTGGCACTGCCGTCGGCCACCAGTTCCCGAGGCCGTATCGGCTATGCGATCGCCGTCGGCCAGGCACACCATGAAGTGGCCGAATTGCTGCAGCGGGCCGACGACATGACGGTTTTTACCTGACCTTCAGGCTAAGGAGAATTCCATGCGGCGTCATATCCTTGTTATCAATCGGTTTGACAATGAATCTGGTCGTTATCACCGATATATTGATCACGCCGCCCACGCGGTTTCCTACATCACCAATCGGGCGGGTGCCCGGCCGGTGGACCACGCGGTGGCTGAGGCCGTGGTGACCGTCGATGACCTCTCCGACTATGAGGAGGTCCAGCGGCAGGCGAAAGTTCTGGCCGGGCGGTACGGCGACTTCGACTGTGTGCTGGCACTTTCCGAATTTGATATCGAGCTTGGCGCGGTGCTACGGGAGTTGCTGAAGGTACGCGGCCCGGACTCGGTGGACGTGCGGCGATGGCGCGACAAGGTGACGATGAAAGAGCTCCTTGCTGCGGCCGGATTGCGGGTTCCGCGTTTCCGGTTGGTGACTTCGCCAGGTGAGATACGCGAATTCGCCGCCGAGGTGGGTTTTCCGGTAGTGCTGAAACCCCGGGCGGGCTGGGATAGCCAGGGCATTTTCGTAGTCAAATCACCGGTCACTCTGGATAGCCTTATCGAGACTGAGCAGCTGGACCAGTACGAATGCGAGGAGTTCATTCAGGGTCAGATGTACCATATTGATGGTGTGGCCCAGAACGGGCGTGTGCGAACTATGCGCTCGTCCCGTCTGACGGCCACGTGTCTTGATTTCGCCCTGGGTAATGTGTTTGGCTCAGTGGCCAACGACGACGCACATCTGGAAGACCGGCTGCGCAGCTATACGCAACAGGTGGTCGACGCGCTCCGGATGGGGACCAGTGCCTTTCACCTGGAACTCTTCCGCACGCCGGTGCCTGCCGGTTACGAGGGCACGCATGGTGACCTGGTGTTCCTCGAGATTGGTGGCCGTGTCGGTGGTGCTCAGATTCCCTATATCTGGCGTGATGTGTACGGCATCGACCTGGTGGAGACGTGGGTGCGGATGATCCTCGGCGAGTCACCTGACCTGCCCGACGTCGGCGTCGGCACCGAGGCGGGAGGTTATCTCCTGATGCCCGAGCCACCGGTCCGACCGTGTCGGGTCCTAAGCGTCGCCCGGCAGATGGGCGAGATCCCGACGTTGTATGCCGAGGTGCTGCCTAGCCCGGGTGATGTGCTTTCGGGCACAGGAGGCGCCAAGGAAACGGCCGGCCGGTACCGTTACCGCGCCCCGTCTTCCGCTCCCATCGAGGCAGCTATCGACGCGACTGTCGCCGGCTATCGCCTCGACTGGGAACCGTTGCCGGATGACCACGCCGGCGTGCAGGTCAAGCGGGCCAGCGGCCGAGTGCAGTCCGTTGTGCTGCCGTGAGAGACAGGCGGCCGTCCAGCGAACGGCACTACACCGGAGGGCGCTGGGGGTCGGCCGGCGGATTGTGGCGCAACGGGGACTTCCTGAAGCTGTGGGCCGGGCAGAGCGTCAGCCTGCTTGGGTCGCAGGTGACGCTGGTGGCCCTGCCCCTGGCCGGCATTCTGGTCCTGCACGCCAAAGCTGGTCAGCTGGGCCTGCTGAACGCCGCCGAATACACGCCAGTACTTTTGATCACCTTGATCGGAGGCGTATGGGCGGACCGCTACCGGCGGCGGCCGCTCATGCTGGCCAGCAATGTGGGGCTCGCATTGGTAACCGGCGTCATTCCGGTACTCGGCTGGCTCGGCCTCCTCTCCATGAACATTCTGTTCGTCGTCGCTTTTGCTGCCGGTATTTTCACCGCCCAGTTCAACGTCACTTATATCGCTTATCTCCCCACTCTGGTGGACAAAAAGGATCTGGTCGGGGGAAACAGTAAGCTACAGGCCAGCCAGTCCATCGCCCAGGTCGCCGGCCAGGGTGCTAGTGGCGTCCTGGTGCAGCTTCTGACCGCGCCGGGAGCCATACTCGTTGACTCCATCTCCTATCTGGTCGCGGCGGTGGGCATGTTGTCCATCCGGACGCGGGAGGCAATGCCGCAACGTGCGATGCGCCGCAGTATCGCCCGGGAGGCGGGTGAGGGTCTGCGGTTGACCTGGAGCAGCAACCTGCTGCGTTCGCTGATCATCGAGTCCGCCTGGTTCAACATGTTTAACGACGTGGTCGTGGTGGTCATCCCCATCTATGCGCTGCGTACCTTGCATCTGCACCCCGCGACACTCGGCTTGATCATCGCCAGCGGGAGCATCGGCGCTTTCACTGGCGCCGTATTGGCCGGGCGGATCGCCCGCCGCATCGGTGTGGGGCCCGCGATGGCCAGCGGCATGCTGGCCGCTTGCGTGGCTTACGAGGTTCTGCCGCTGGCCGGCGGACGTCACCTCGTGCTCATCAGTCTGCTCGTAGCCTGCTACATCGTCTACGGAGCAGGCATGGCCCTGTTCAACGTCCACTCGCTGAGCATCCGCCAGACCCTGGTGCCCAACCACATGCTGGGGCGGGTGACCGCCTCGTATCGTCTGGTCAGCTGGGCCACCATTCCGGTGGGCGGGGCACTAGGCGGGCTAGTCGCCGAGGTGGCCGGCTCCCGGGTCGCTCTTCTCATCGCTGGGTCGGCACTTATGGCGGGAGCGCTGATTTTCGCGACGACCCGGTCAGCCCGGTTGCGCACCCTGGAGGACATCCCAACGGATTTGCAGTTGACCGCACCACCGATTCCCGTTACCAGCAGCCCGCAGGGCCAGGAAGGCTGACCGATCCTGGTCACCGCGGCACGGCGATCAGCGTGATTCCGTCTCACCGGGCCCGGTGCCCACCTGCCTGGCTGCGGCGATGAAACGCCGGATCAGTTCTGGATCTTTCCTGCCAGGAGCCGACTCGACGCCGCTTGACACGTCAATCCCCCATGGGCGCAGGTGCCGGATCCCCGCGGCTACGTTGTCCAGCCGCAGTCCGCCGGCCAGTATCCAGCGGCCTGGCGCCAGGCCGGCAAAGCCCTGCCAATCCCAGGCCTCTCCTGATCCCGGTACCGGCGAATCGATCAGGAGCATGTCCTCGCCGCATTCGCCGTACCTGGGCGCGGCACTTTCACGGAGGCGAACGCCCCGGATCACCTGGATGCCGTGCCATCCTCCCGCGCGAAAGGAACTGGCTGGGTAATCCCGGTACACCTGGATAGCCGCCACCCCGGTGCGGGCGATCGCTGCGCGGATCGTCTCCACTGATTCATCACGGAAAACTCCGACGGTCAGCACTTC
>Ga0070737_10006354_pt1 | contig 10872 bp, 9 predicted proteins | sample Coa_R1_10_FD_66438 | JGI IMG/M metagenome (GOLD analysis project Ga0070737, IMG submission 66438) | Surface soil microbial communities from Centralia Pennsylvania, which are recovering from an underground coalmine fire - Coalmine... | ecosystem: Environmental > Terrestrial > Soil > Unclassified ...
TGTTTCAAAAGCACATGTCCCCCATATACTTCGCCTAAAGGGGGTAGAGATCGTAGGGGTATGCGATATTGATGAGGAAAACACCAAGGATAAAGCTCGTCAATTTGGAATTCAACGTACTTACAGGGATGCCTCTAGCTTACTTAAAGAAGCATCTCCTGATGTTGTTCACGTTCTAACCCCGCCCCAAAGCCACAAGCAACTATCTATTCAAGCTATGGAAGCAGGGTGTCATGTCCTTGTTGAAAAACCCATGGCATTGAACACGGGAGAGGCGGATGAGATGATCGCCGTATCACGACGCCATAGGGTTAAACTTTGTATTTGTCATAATTACCTCTTTGATCCAGCCATTATGGAAGCGAGAGAAATGGTCGCAAAAGGCTCGATTGGAGATATCATTGCCGTTGATGGTTTCTTTTCATTCTATCATAAATGGAATGATCGAATGCTTAGAGCCAAGTGGTTATATGATTTGCCCGGAAGCATATTTCACGAAACTGCCCCCCATGTTGTATACCTGCAAACGGAATTTTTAAAAAATGTCAAAGTTGTTTCGGCTGTTTCAAAGAAAGTCGGCAACGTTCTGCCATCTGCCCCATCAGACGAACTTCGTGTTCTTTTGGAAGGTGACTTTGGTCTCGGTTCCTTTGCGATCTCCTGGAATAGTCAACCATATATTCGCTACGTCCATATTTACGGCGCAGACAAATCAATCCAGGTGGATTTTGTTAATCAGACATTAGTGAAGTTTGAAAGGGGCATCCCAGGAAAGAGCTCAAAGAATATTTATCATAGTCTGCAACTGCTTTCACGAACCGCTGGCAATGCTATTCAAACCTTGCGGGATCGGCGGCCAGATGGACACAGGGTTCTCATTGAGAAATTTTATCAAAGTCTTTTCAATGGAACAGAACCTCCGGTTACCGGTGAGGATGGGAGAGCAAACGTCGCCATCCTTGATCAGATATGGGCGGCACTCGATCGCAATCGCCGAGGTGATAGAAACTTAGATCGCTCTCCTTTAGAGAGTGAAGCTACTTAGGGGTCGCACGATGAATTACACTCCGCCTTATGTTTCCATAATCGTCCCGGTTCTGAACGGTGAGCGAACAATTAAGGAATGCTTGGATTCGCTCCTGAGAGTGGATTATCCTTTAGGGCGTCGGGAAATCCTGATTGTTGATAATGGCTCGACAGACCGAACGACCGAGATCGTGAAGAGGTACCCGGTTCGATGTGTTTTGGAAAGCCGGCGAGGGTTATCTTATGCCAGGAATTGTGGAATCGAGGCTAGCAATGGACAGGTCCTGGTTTTCACCGATGCGGACTGCATAGTAACGACAGGATGGCTCCGTGAGCTCACTCAGGGCTTTGATAGTGAAGAGGTTGGAGTAGCTGTAGGAGAGGTGGTATCTTTTCCTCCCAAAACACCTGCGGAGCGGTATATGGCCATGCGTAAACCTCTTTGGCAGACACGCAGCCTGTCCTATCCGGGCAAACCGTGGTTTTTATCCGGGTGTGCTGCCTTTCGCCGGGAGGTGTTCGATAAAATTGGCCGCTTCGATACTCAATTTGCAGGTGTTGGATGTGAGGATATAGACTTTAGTTGGCGATTCTTTCAAGGAAATCTCTTCAAACTAAAGTATAGACCAAAGGCCGTGGTTTTTCATCGTCACCGCCTCTCTGCTCGAGGACTCTTCAGGCAGTACTTCCGCTATGGTCAGGGGCAAGTCATACTGAAGCGCAAACATCCTCAAATTGTAAGATGGGGTTGGGAGCAAGAGATAGGTGCTTACAAGGATCTACTACTCACTGCTTTAACCCTCGGCCGGGCGACGATTCGCTCCCAGCTAAAGAGTGGAGAAATGTCCGATACTTCCTATCAATACTTTGAGCTGATCCGCAAATTAAGCGAGCGAATCGGGTTTACATACGGTGCCCTCCGGAGACCCAAAGGTTGAATAATGAGTTACCCTTCATTTCTATCATAATTCCGGTTCTGAATGGAGAACGAACTATCCGGGCATGCCTTAATTCTATACTTCATTCGGATTACCCTGGAGAAAAGCGGGAGATAGTGGTAATAGATAATGGCTCGACAGACCGTACGGCTGAAATCGTCAAAACCTTTCCGGTACAGTATCTGTTGGAAGCACGACGGGGTGTGTCATATGCCCGAAATCGAGGAATTGAGGCCAGTCGGGGAGGTATCCTGGCTTTTACCGATTCGGATTGCGTGGTTAGCAGAAGGTGGCTTCCAGAGATAGTTCAGGGCTTCGGGGATGAGAAAATTGGTGGCATGGAAGGTGAAACCGTAGACTATCCCCCCGTTACACCGGCAGAACATTACATGGCAAGAAGAAGAAGTTACTCCCGTAAGGCACGTCTTGTCAGCCCATTCTCTCCTTATGTTATCACTGCAAACGTTGCTTTTCGCCGAGAGGTCTTTGATAAGATCGGCGTTTTTGATCCCCGTTTTCCAAGCGGAGAGGATGTAGACTTTTCATGGCGGTTTTTCCAGGAGACCAACTTTGAGCTTGGATACAATCCACGGGCGATCATCTTTCACCGTCACCGTAGCACGGTAGAGGGGTTCTTCTCTCAACATGTTAGGGTCGGCCGTGGCATTGCAATGCTTCATGGAAAATATTCCAGCAGGCTTCCATGGAGCTGGCGGCAGGAGCTTCGGGCCTGGGGCTCTGTAGCGGTTTTCGCCTGGATGGCTTGTCGAGCAGCAATTCGCCATCAATCTTTAAACTACAAAAGGGCAGATGTCTACGACTATTATTTCACTTTCCTCCGAAAGCTTGCGGTAAGAATAGGCTTTGTGTATGAAACCTTGCGAGTGAGTCAATGATGATCGAGAAAATACCGGAACCCGGTTCTGATGAACAACAACTAATCCTTAACTGTGCCAGACTTGAATTGGACAGCCTGCTGCTCAGACAAACAGAGGAGATCCTTCAGAAGCCCATAGCATGGGACACGGTGCTTTTCTATGCAAAGTTCCATAGTGTGGCCTCTTTGCTCTATCGCAACTTAAAACTTTTTAATAACTTAGACCCGATCCCGCGCGAGGCAAGCCGGGCACTTCTCCGTCTTTCCCATCGCACGGAGTATCAAAATCGACTACTTTCTAACACCCTTCATGATCTACTGAAGCTCTTCTCCGAAGCAGATATACCTGTGATTATCCTTAAGGGGATTTCGCTTGTCGAAATTATTTACGGGCATTCCAGCCTGCGCCCGCTAATCGACCTCAATCTGCTAATACCCAAAGAGAAGCTTGAATCAGCAAAGAGGCTTCTCTTAAAGAACGGGTATAAGATTCAGCCTCAGGATCCTTCACAGGGAAGATTATTCTCCCAACTCCATCTGCAGAAACGAAAGGACTTCGAGGTCCACATCTTGCTTCAATGGCACATAGTAAACTGGCCCAGGATACACGCAATTGATTTACCTCGAATTTGGGGGGAAGCCCAGTCTGTCAGGCTCTCCGGATGTGATACCCTTATCCTTTCTCCTGTTGATCTCGTCTTGTATCTATGCTTTCAGCCGGACAAGCACGGCTTTCTGAATTTCCCTGCAATTCGTACCAAGGATCCTGCGCGGTTCATATTTACAGAATGGAGCAATAACCGGTTGATCCACTTTGTAGACATTTATGAAGTAATCCGGCACTATCAAAACGTGCTGGACCGGACCCTGCTGATCGAGAGGGCAAGAACAAGTGGTGTTCAGGGGTCCGTCTATGCCAGCCTGAACTGGATCACCAGGATGATTGGACACGTATTCGAGCCATGGGTTTTAGAAGCGCTTCGCCCGCCATCTCCACGCCGTACACGTAAGTGGCTTTTCGAAGCCCTGAACCACCAGCCAAGCGATCGTGCATCAGCAACATCAGCCGGAGCCCTCTTCAGAGCGTGGTGGTTGAAGAAAAAGAAGCTCTCACAGCTCCATATGATTCAATTCCTCAATCTCTTAGAATTTACATTCCCCCTCCGTGATGAGCTCAGCCTCCTTTACGGACTCCGTTCGAAGAAAATTGCAGTTGCCGTTTACCCGCTCCACATCATTAAAACGTTCTTCCTTGGCTTACTTCCCTGGATATACCGTCTGCTCATCAAAGGGAGATTATCAAGGATGCATTCTCAACAGAAACCTATTTGAGGAGGCAGTTGCTCATGAAAATCACATATCTACTTCAGAACCCTGGGATTGCAAATCGAACGCCAGAGGGATGGGAATCCGCTGTCATTTCATCACAGCCGGACGGAAGCTATACCGAAGAAGCATTAAAAGAAGTTGTTGATGCAGACTTTCTGGTTGTAGGATTAGAGCCAGTGACAGAAGACCTCTTCGCCCGTGCTAAGCATCTTAAGTTAGTCCAACGCCTCGGAGTCGGATACGATAATATAGATCTGGAAGCGGCTAACTTATATGGAATTCCAGTCTGTAACATGCCGGATTTTAATGCAGGCACAGTTGCCGAGCACACGATCATGTTGATATTAGCACTCCTTCGCCGAGTCTTCGAATCAACTCTCCTGATGAAAGGAGGCCAGTGGCCGCTTTCTACTGTTGTACACCAGGGCATCTTCAATCTGCACGGCAAAACAGTTGGTAGCATCGGCTTCGGCCTAATCGGTCAAGCAGTGGCAAAGCGGCTTAAATCTTTTGATGTGCACTTCCGCTACTACGATAAATGCAGGGTTCCGGCTGCCATGGAAGCGGAGTTGGGCACATCTTTTAGTTCTTTAGATGACATTATGCAGTACTCCGACATCGTAACCATTCATCTTCCCCTCACCCCTGAAACGCATCGGCTGATTGGAAGAGCCAATCTCAGAAAAATGAAGAAGACAGCTATCTTAATCAATACAGCCCGCGGGGCAATCGTTGATGAAGAGGCTCTTGTAGAAGCTCTTGACCAAGGCATCATTGCTGGCGCTGGGCTTGACGTTTTTTCTGAAGAGCCGCTGCCTCCACGACATTCACTCCGCCGCTGCCCGAACATTATTCTCACACCTCACCTGGCGGGACAAACCCGGGAAGCAATGGAGAGAATGGTTAGTACGATGCTGGAGAACATACATCGTGTGGTCAGGGGCGAGAAGCCGCATTACCAAATTAATAGTATTCAAACTTGTAAAGATAATGAAAGAAGTCTCACTTAAACTCTTAATTCGCCGCCTTGTGTTGGCAACATCATTCCCACCTTTTCTTCAAATATACCGGTTTTTCTACGGAGCAGTAACCCGCATGGCGCTGCGTATTTTCAAGAAATACCCCGAAATTAAATCGGTTTACCTTAGACGGGGAGGTGCAAAAGGAGAGATATTGCCCCTTGTAAGCGATATTGATTTTGCGGTGATTGGAGAGCAGATGGATGAAGAGGACAAAAGAGAATTGTATCAAGACTATGATAGACTTGCTCGGGCCACGACATTACTAGATCAAACTCTTGAACTTTATAATGAAGAAACATTTTATAACCATTATAAGACTAACGATTATTTTCAGTACCGCTTTATGGAGGGAAAAGATACCTGGAAGCTCCTCTACGGAAAAGACTACCTCGCGGAGCTTCCGGCGCTTCCGGTTGAAAAGATGTATGGTGGGTTTTACACTGAGATTAAGGTGTGGTGGTCGCTTTTTGCCTGGAGGCTATTTCAAGCTAGAAAATACAACGAAGAGGCATTAACCAGGAATAATATCTGTTACAAGACGGTTAGTGAAATTCTAAAAATGAACCTGGCATTGAACCATGGAATCCTAGTGTTTGACAGAAGGGAAGCTCTCAGAAGGTCCAAACCACAATTTAACGGAAAGGAGCGCGTATTGCTCGATAAACTGGAGAACACGGCGCAGAAGCGTTTTCGTATTAATGACGAAGGCATTTTGAACGAGACTAAGGATTTTATTATCAACTACCTTAATAGGTTTTATGGAGAATTTCAGAATCATCCATGCGCCAGATCGTTGAAAAACATCACCCAGGTAGTTGACTGTCCAAAAGATGAATGGTTGCTGGATGAAAAGGACCACGCCCGTATCATGAATATTGTCTGTTTTATAAAAGAAAGGTGGTCACACACATACCGTGGAGCTTATCTGATTCCAAGCGCTTATTTTAACATGGACGAGTTCCTCCTTATGATTGAGGTCAATCCGAAACAACTCCCCACAGTTCAGGAGCTAACAGAACTCAACTTGTTCCGATGGAAAGCAGAACCTGCATTAAAATCCAGAACTAAACTTTTTCTGCTACTGCCAAACGCTGCCTTTCAAATTGATCCCGATGATTTTAAGAAAAGCTGGCAGTCTATTCTATGCCCACCCTGCAATCCAGATTTATTTGAATTACTCGGCCGGTCTGAATTTATTCTTGATGGGGGGAGTTATCAGCCAGCCACTGGTTCCGTTTGGACACCGCTCGTCGAACATTTTTTTTGGGAAGAGAAAATGCTTTTTTATGAACTGCTTGAAAACCCTTCGATCTACAAACTCAATAGCCTGGATTTTCTGAGGATATTTTGGAAAACGGTACAGCTCGTTCTCATGAATCGTTCGGTAAAAAGTGACGAGATTCTCTACCCCCTTACCTTACCGGCTATCGAACGGGCATTAGCCAACAAGGGTATTCCTCTTCCTGATCAACTGAAGAACCTGACCAATGCATACCGGAATGAACTCGAAGGGAAAACAATAGATATCGCCAGCCTGATGCAACCGGCAATCCGATACCTAAAGGAGATTAATTCATGAGCGATACGAAGCGATTAAAGACATCTGTGGTCATTATCACCAAGGACCGTCCTGAAAACCTTAGAACCCTCCTTCGGTCTTTGGTCGAACAGACGCTTAGGCCGGATGAGGTGCTTGTTGTTGATAACAATTCAACCAAGAGTTATGAACCCGTTTTTGATGAATTTGGAGGACTCCTGCCGCTTAGGACGGTTATGGAAATGACTCCTGGCATTCCCGCAGCGCGGAACCGCGGGATTCAAGAAGCCCGTGGAGATATAATCCTCTTTACAGACGATGACTGCGAGGCAGATCCCCGCTGGGTGGAAAACATGGCAAAGCCCTTCCATTATAATCCCTATATAGGGGCAGTAGGAGGCGAAATCTTTTCATTGGAAAGAACAGGCAGCCTGATTGAGGAATTCTGTGTTTCTGAAACCTTGATGCGAATGGGACGCCTTGAGGAGGAGAGCAAGTGATCATTGATATAACCAAGAGCGGTTATCAAAAAGGGTATCTTCCGAAAGAGGGGGTAGGCGTTTTTCATCCCTTTTTTGCGACTGCCAATGCCGCTTTTCGAAAGGAGGCTCTTCTAAAGACAGGGGGATTCGATCCTAAATGCAGCACTGGAGAGGATATAGACCTCTCAATACGGGTCGCAAAAGCCGGATACGAACTCTGGTTTGAACCCTCCGCCAGGGTCACGCATTTTCATCGGTATACATTAGAGGGACTCCTGAAGCAGTGGTTTAATTATGGCTACGGTCATGCATATCTCTTTAAGAAACACATGAGGAAACGCCGACTCCAGTTTTATCGCTATGACCTGTCTCCGAGTAATAAAAACCCCTTTGGAATAGCCCGTGTTCTGGACATTCCTTTTCCAGTTTACGGAATGGTCTTCCTGAACAGCTATCACCTCATGCATCTTTCTCTTCTAACGGCGCTTATTGCCTTTTTGTTTTCTTTTCTTAAGTTGGGAGTTGTTGCTTTATTGACATCCATTATCTCAGCCACCTGGTATTTCTGGGTCCGGTTTGATCCCAAGAAGCCATTCAAATCAATTCTGTTTTCAGGAATCCGTTATCTGGCAGATGGGGCGTATGTCCTGGGTGGGCTTTTGGGTGGCATTAAGGAAGGGGTGATCTACATTGAGGCAACACGGTCAAGAAAGCGGGTGTAGAGCTTAACCGATTCGGATTGTTAAAGTTGCTTATGGGAAAAATATTTTAAGGGTAGTGCTTAACAACCAGCTGCGGCCAGCCTCGAAAAAAAATATGAACTGGACTAGGATAAAAAATTCTAATTTAATTCGTGCCTCTTTTGTAATACTTGCCATTTTCGCTTCCTTCTTAATTTTAAAATTACCTACAGCACCGTATGTCTATATAGGATTAATCTGGTTTGTCATAACACTATTCCTTTCACTAACAAGCAACAGACGTTTTACAAAGGCGTTATGGTTGCACCTTGCTGCCATTGTCATTGCACTTACTTTATTTGAGGCATATCTCTGGTTGAAGACTGGCGAGTTTTATATTACAGATCGAGTCTCAGTTGATTATCGTAGTACTCCCAATGATTTTCTTGGCTACGCACCGGGAAAGGGTATTAAGATAAGCACATCCAAGTATTACAGGGATGAATTAATTTATGATGTAACCTACACAATAGATGAAAATGGATTGAGAATAAGCCCGCCTTATAACAAATCGAATATTGCCGGGTGCGTCTTATTTTTTGGTGACTCATTTACCTTTGGAGTTGGTCTTAATGATAAGGAGACACTACCATATCAGGTTGGGATTAAATCCGGAGGGAGATATCGTGTATACAACTTTGCACTCGGAGGCTACGGTCCACATCAAATGCTTTCAGCCCTTGAACACAAGCTGGTGGAAAATGTTGTAAATTGTGATGGACCAAAATTTGCTATTTACCAAACTATTCCCGATCATATAAATCGTTCAGCAGGTCTGTCATCCTGGGATTACCATGGCCCCAAATACATTTTGGGGAAAAACGGAGAAGTTATGTTTGCCGGAAACTTTGATGACGGAAAGATAATTCCCCAAAAGATAATAAAATATTTGAACGAATCTCTAATTTACAGAGACATAATTGGCAACAGGAGATTTATTAATCGGGATAAAGATATAGATTTGTTTGTAGGTATAGTCTATGCTTCTAAGAGGCGTTTTGAAAAGCTGTATCCTGGCGGTAAATTCTATGTAATCTTTTGGGACAACAGATTCAGTAAAGATGAAAAGCCCGAAAAAGTATCGGAGTGGTTAAGAGCACTGAAGGACCTTAAAGATAGTGGGGTGGCTGTTTATCTCACAAGTGAGATACTCCCAGATTATCAAAATAACAGGTCTAAATACGATATTAGCCCATACGATACTCATCCCAATGCACTTACCAACCAAATTATAGCTGAATATGTCATTGACAATATCCTCGAGAAGTAGCTTTACTTGAGGGAAGCAGGTTCACCTGATGGTATGAAGGTAGACATATACGGGAACATCTACTGCACAGGAGCGGGAGGCGTCTGGGTCTTTGATCCAGAGGGCAATCACCCCGGGTATTAAGGTACTGTAAAATTATATTTTCTGAGGGGTCATGGGTTTTTCAAATCTCTTTCCTATTAAGGCTTGTAAGAATCTCTTTTCCTCCTGCAGCCATGCAGCTCGGCAGAACCAGCCGGTACAGTATCAACCGACCAGGCAAGATTTGCTCCAGTGTAAAGATACACTCGAACAAGTTCTCACCGAAAACGTTATTCCCTTCTGGTATCCTCAGGTAATTGATTTTGAAGACGGTGGTTATCGGTTAAACCACGATCTTAAAGGAAATTGGAGAGGTCCTGCGAATAAGCACCTTGTGACCCAGGCCCGGACTCTTTGGTTCTTTTCGCGACTGGTCCGCACCGAATATGGGACAACCAAATACCTTGATGCAGCCCGGCAAGGTTATGAATTTCTCCGTGATCGAATGTGCGATAAGCAATTCGGCGGGTTTTATTGGGAAGTGGACTCATCGGGGAATACCGCCACCAAGCCTGATAAGCACCTATATGGTCAGGCCTTTGGACTCTATGCACTATCGGAATATGCTATGGCTTCGGGGAACTCCCAAGCCATGTCACTAGCCCAGAAGCTCTTCAATCTCTTGGAGTATCACGCCCACGATCCGCAGTACGGAGGGTATCAAGAATCTTTCCTATACGATTGGAGTCCATTACCTGCAAACTGTATAAGCTATATGAATACCGCCTCCAATATTAAGCTGATGAACACTCATCTTCATCTAATGGAGGCGATAATGACTTACCATCTTGTTGCCAGGGACCGGATTTCACGGGAACGGCTTATTGAATTGATCCTTGCTCAGAGCAACGCAGTGGTGCGCAAAGGTATCGGCACTTGTACGGATAGATACCAACGCAATTGGATGCCACTTTACGGACCTGATTATGATCGTGTCTCTTATGGCCATAACCTCGAGAATATTTGGCTGTTGATTGAGGCGTGTAATACGGCGGGTATATCTAACGGTCCTTTGCTGAACCTCTACCGAATGCTTTTTAGCTATGCACTCCAGTACGGCTTCGACCGAGAAGAGGGAGGATTTTATTATACCGGTTCTTTCAATGCGCCTGCTGACAGGCGAGAGAAAGTATGGTGGGTCCAAGCTGAGGGATTGGTGAGCGCCCTGCAAATATATAGCCTTACTGGGGAGGAGGTTTACTTCAATTGTTTCTCCAAAACCCTGGATTGGATAGTTAAGCACCAGGTGGATTGGGAACATGGAGATTGGCATGCACAGGTAGCGAAAAGCAAAAAGCCTTCAGGAGATAAAGCGGGAGCGTGGAAATCCCCCTATCATAACGGACGAGCAATAATCCGGTGTTTAGAGCTGCTGTCATCTTTTACTGGACCTTGAGTCTTGTGATTTTTGGACCGGACTCCGGGCCCTATGAAGATATATTTAGTCGGGTTTGGAAAGCGACGGCTTGAGGGAAAAGTCCCTAAAATAGTTGGTATAAAGAAGGAGGCGAAACCTTTAAAATAGATAAAGGGAAAAAACTTAAAAGGAGGTTTCGCCCGTGAATAAAAA